>Ga0081539_10007100_pt1 | contig 10354 bp, 6 predicted proteins | sample TabmetS4T2R2_FD_71023 | JGI IMG/M metagenome (GOLD analysis project Ga0081539, IMG submission 71023) | Tabebuia heterophylla rhizosphere microbial communities from the University of Puerto Rico - S4T2R2 | ecosystem: Host-associated > Plants > Roots > Rhizosphere ... | reverse complement strand
CGATACAACAGATGAGACAATGGCGCAAGGACCGCCTGATGTATGGGTTGCGAAACTTATAGAGAAAGGATACAATCAATTCCGTGACGTTTGGAGTAGATTGACGAATGCAGAGAAGAATTTTGTCAAACAGCATCCGATAGTTGCCGTTGAGTTTTATGAAGCCTCGTTGACCGCTATAAGAGTAACAGCAGAGATATTCAATCCAGCTGATAATAGGGACGGGTATAAAGGTAATGCTTTCCAACATGCCTACTGGAATGCTATCATGACTTCAATGCATGGTGCGGATCTGGCAGCTGAATATGGCACTGCCCACGAAGAGTATCCTAGCAGTAACGATATACCTAATAGATATAGTAAGGAGATGGACCTACATAATAATGCGGTTGGAAGAACGATAGGTCTTAATTATCCTGGTAATCCAACCCACCCAGATATGATTACAGATGTCTTGAACGCACTAAACTTGTTCGGACAATTGGAATTTATTTGCCCTGGGGGGCCACCTGCTATTTGTGAACGACGACCTTGAGCTCGACTTGGCCATTTTTGATTTTTGAGAAACCAGCGGCAGAGCACGTAAGCTGTAGACCTCTTTCCCATGAGGGATTGTCGATGCTGACACTCTGCCGAGTTGTGGTGTCTGATTGTAGGATTTGCGCCGCTGTCTTCCAAACGTGTTTGGGAGCACACCGAGGTCATGCTGATTGGTGTGGTCATGGCTCCTGACAATCTCATCATGCCCCTGCCTGCGCATGATGGGATTGTCGGAGGAGGAACATTTTGAAAAATATCACCAGGTTCTCAAAGGCGAGACCGTTAGTCTCTCTAGTAATCATGCTATCGTTCTGTCTATGTGTAGCAAGCTGCTCCAAGCCATTGGAAAAAAGCCCTTCAGAGAAGTTTAGCGAAAAACTCGCCGAGGCTGTTGTCAAGAAGCGTGGCAACTCAGACACGGTCCTCATAGAATTCAGCAAACTAACCGATTTTGAATGGGATAGTTTATTTGTCTTTACACCTTACACCCAGGTGAAAGAAATAAATGCAGCTTTAGGCTATGAGTGGGATGATGCAGCAAGTACTGGGATTGATAAATTTGACCAGTTTAACCTGCTGGTATTCACTTTGCGAGGAAGAGTTACACGTTATGTAGAACACCCTCGCAACCTTGGAGAAATACATGATTATCGAGGAATTAAGAAAGAAGATGCAATCTTTGAGGTAAAAGATGATGAAGGAGGATTGTACTTGGTTTTAGTCAAAGCCGGTAAAAAGTGAAATAACAGGGTGTCAAGAATTTCTTAGTCGGGCGAGACTTCAAATTAATTCGTGATCATAGATTGAAACTGCCCACTTCTACGGATGCTGTTCGGAGCCGAAAACCGCATTGACTGCCTGGGCAGAGGCTCTCGCGGCGCATCCACTCACTCTTCATTCTCCATCCTTTCTTCCTCATCCTTTCCCCATCACACTTCATCCTTATTTGCGATTTGCGGCTTTGGCTCATTACTGTTATTTTTTGCAGGCGTGCCTCCAGATTTGGACTGATAGATTGTTTTTTAATACTCAATCTATTCATAATATTTCCGGCAATTGGACTCGGTTGCTGAGGAAAAAATAAGGAGTTTCGAATGAAATATTTCTCGAAAACTTTTCTCATCTGCTGTTTGGTGAGTTTAGGGACGGTGCTGGTGCAGTTCGGTTGCTCATCGGGATCACAAAATGCCGCAAATACTCAACCAAGTGTTTCGCCCAGTCCGACGGCAGATCTGAGCTCTTCTCTGGTCGCTGCTTCTCCGACTCCGGCTGAATCTCTAGCGCCTCCAGTCAATTCAGCAGCGCCGATTAATTCAGCGGCGCCGACCGAAAGGACGGCGAGAGCGGGCAAAGCGCCGGCCGGCAGGTCCTCAAGCGCAGGGAACGCGGGGGGTGTTGGAGGCGCGTCAGGGTACGGCCCCGATAATAGTGGCGGCAGGGCGGCAGCGTCGAGACCGCCGGCTCCGCCGCGCACTTTCACTTTGGAATCGGGATCAGTGATCTCCGTCTTCACTTCATCGGAGATTTCGACGAAAGAGAGCCGGGGCGGGCAAAAATTCACCGCCAGTTTGGCCAATGCGATTGTTGACGGCGACTGGGTCATCGCGAAGCGGGGCGCACCCGTTGAAGGTGTCGTCGTCAGTTCCGATCCCGGCGGCCGCGTCAAAGGGACCGCGTCGATCTCCGTCAGGTTAGAGAGCATTACGCTGGCCGACGGCCGCAAGCTCGAACTCTCGACCAATTCCTACACTAAAGAAGCACAGGCCAGTAAGAAGAAAGATGCATTGAAGGTCGGTGGCGGCGCGGCTCTCGGCGCAATCATCGGCGGCATCGCCGGCGGCGGCAAGGGCGCGGCAATCGGCGCCGGAGTAGGCGGCGCGGGTGGAACCGGCGTGGTGCTTGCGACACGCGGCGACCCGGCGGTCATTCCGGGCGAATCGCAGTTGTCTTTCAGAGTCATGACGCCGGTCCAGGTCACAAAGCGTTGAGAAAAACGACGACCAGTCCCCGGGCAATTAACCGGGATCGACAATTTGATTGAGCGAACGCGAAAGACGCGAAGTAGGCGAAACCGCGCGAATTTGTTGTGAGCATTTCGCGGTTTTGGTCTTCTTCGCGTCTTTTTGCGTCTGCTCTTCTTGGGCAGCATGCATTTCAAATTGGCATTTCAAATTGGCATTTCAAATTGGCATTTCAAATTGGGTGTGTTGAACATAGAAGGGTCAAACAGTGAGTTCTAACTCTTTGAAGTTTGTCCGCGGCGCAATAACTATCGCCGTCTTGCTGGCTTTTCTGCCCGCCAATGCTCAGACTCAAGGTCCGAGCGGCAATGAGAGAGTGGCGGCGCAGCAGCGATTAAAAATCGGAGTTGCTTTGAGTGGTGGTGGAGCGCGGGGAATCGCTCACGTCGGCGTCCTCGAATGGTTCGAGAAAAACCGCATCCCGATCGATTACATTACGGGAACCAGCATGGGCGGACTGGTCGGAGCGATCTATGCCATGGGGATGGAGCCGCAAGAGATGCGCCCATTTCTCAAATCCCTCAACTGGGATGAACTGCTTGGCAGCGGACCAAGTTTCGAACAGCTCTCTCTGCGCCGCAAAGAAGACAGACGGAATCTTCAAGTGGGTCTGGAGCTCGGATATCGCAAAGGTTTGAAGCTGCCGCTGGGCATCAGTTCTGCCCATTTCATCGGGCTGCTCATCGACCGGTTGACCCTGCCATATTATTCGATTCGGACTTTCGATGAGCTGCCGGTCCCCTATCGCTGCGTCGCGACCGATTTTCTCGAAGCCAAATCTCTGGTTTTAAAAGATGGGTCGCTCGCCTCGGCCATGCGCGCGACCATGTCTATTCCCGGCGTGTTTCCGCCAGTCGAACGCGACGGCAAAGTCCTGGTCGATGGCGGACTGATCAACAATATTCCGACCGATGTCATCAGAGAGTTCAAACCTGATGTGACGATCGCCGTTGACGTCGGAACCAAGCCGGGCGATATGCGAACGATTTCATCGCTCGCCGGCATTCTGCAACAGTCAATTCTCGTCATGACAATCGAGAACGACCGGCGCAATCTGCGACTCGCCGACATTATCATCGCCCCTGAACTCGGTGATCTTTCGTTACTGGACTTTTCCGCGATCGATAAAGTCGCCGACATCGGATATCAGACCGCCGAGGCCAAGGCTGCGGTCCTCACCAAATTCTCGTTGAGCGAATCCGAATGGCAAGAATATACGGCCGAACGCCGCGCCAGACGCCGCACGAGTATTCCGATTCCGACCGCGTTACGGATCAGAGGAGTGAACGAAGCGGCACAGAAGAACCTGGGAAAATATCTGGATGATTTCGTCGATCGCGAATTCGACCTCGCTCGGCTGGATGCCACCCTGACCAAAATAACCGGGCAGGGCCGTTATGAGAGCCTCAATTATGCGATCCTCCCGGATCAAAGCGATCAGAGCAAATGTATTCTTGAGATTATCGCCAAGGAGAAGAGCTATGCACCGCCGACGATCAACTTCGGAGTCGAGGTTGATGGCTCTGATGTCAACGCAATCAATTTTACGGTCGGGTCTCGGGTGACTTTTTACGACGTTCTCAGACCCAAAGACGAGTGGCGCAACGATCTCAAACTCGGATTTGATAATCTTTTCGCAACCGAGTATTTCCGCCCGATCGGTGAGGGGGGAGTTTTTATCGCGCCGCGCGCCGCATATCGCAGCGAGAGGCAGGGCTTTTTCACCGGACGGACGCGCATCGCCGAGTATCAAATCGATCGATACAGCGCCGGATTAGATCTGGGTTATTTGAGAGAGCGCAGCGAGTTGAGGGTCGGTTATGAACTGACCCGCGTCGATGCGCGATCTCGCACCGGCGCGGCAGACCTGCCCGTGATTATCGGAAATGTCAATCAGGTCCGGATGCGATTTGCATTCGATGGCCAGAACAGCTCGACAATTCCAACTCACGGCCTGCGATTTACGGCTGACGGCAGATGGCTCTTGACAACGCCGGGGGCCAGCGGCGGATTACCACGAGCGGAAATTCGCAGCTCCTATTTCACTCCGATCACGAGCAGGGGTACCGTCTTCGGAGCGATTTCGGGCGGATCTTATTTCAATCGAAGAGCCCCAGCCTTTCAACAATTTCTCCTGGGCGGCCCATTTAATTTCGGCGTTGATGAACGCGATGAACTGCGCGTCAACCATTATTTCCTCGCCTCTGCCGGTTACTTGCACAAACTCTATCAATTGTCTCCCATCATTGGAGGCAATATTTATGCAACCGCCTGGTTCGACCAGCTGGGGGGATTTGGCGGCGTGACATCGCTCTTCGATTCACAACGTTATCGCGCCGCAATCTCAAGCGGCCTGGTCATGGATACCAAATTCGGCCCTTTCTCCATCATTGGAAGTTATGGAGAGGGCGGCCGGAGTAAGATCTATTTCGCCCTCGGCAGGTTATTCTAAATCTGGTTCCTCAAAACCATAAAAAGGATCAGGGATCAGGGGTCAGGGGTCAGGGGTCAGAAAATTGCCCGGCGCCGGATGTGATTTCCAGCTTTTCAGCAGATAAAACGCAAGTTGAGTTTGCTTAGACCTTATCTTCCAGTTATCTTTATCCCGCCCTCAGAAAGCGTTATTAACGGTAGATATTAAAAATTCATATCTACTACTGGTCAATTGAAGTTTAGTGGACTCTAAAGCCAGCGCTACTCCCCGCAAAAATCTACCCGCGGCGTTCACTCGTACTTCAAAGATGAATGGAGATCAACATGAATATTGATGGGATAAGGACGCTTATACTGACCAGGCGTAACAACATCACCCTGTTTGTATTTTCGTTACTATTGATGATCGGTTTTTCCGCCGCCTCTGCGACTCCGGCCTCTGCTCAGTTTCGTAAATTTCCGCAATTAGAGAACCGAATCCGTGAACGGATCATCCGCGAGCAAGGAGGGAAAAATCCGGAGGTGCGGTTTAACGAGAATATCAACTCAACGTCTATCCAGAAAAATGAGACGCGCATTATCGGTTCCGGAACCTATCTCAAAGACCGCAACGACCGTAACGACCGTGGCCGAAATTTCAATTACGATGCGGTCTTTGAAGTCCGGAGCGGAGATTTAAAAAAGCTGACCTATAGTTTCACCGAAGAGAACAATGATCGTGACCGGGATCGTGACCACGACCGGGACCACGACCGCGATCATGATCACGACCGCGATCGAGATCGTGACCGCTATCGGGATCGCGACCGTGATCAGGTCATCTATTGCGCATCCGACGATGGCCGGAAGCGCGTCTGCCCGATCGATACGCGTGGCGGAGTCCGATTGGTCCAACAAAAGAGCGATGCCGCTTGCATTGAAGGCCGCACCTGGGGCTACACTCGTGACGGCATCTTTGTGGATCGCGGTTGCCGTGCCGATTTCGAGGTCGGTGGAAACCGCGGGGGGTATGGTGGGTATCGGCCTGGAGGATTCGATCCGATCATTAAACCAAATGGACGGACAGTCTATTCCGGAGCGATCGTCAATCGCATGAGCCGCAAAGGGCTGGACGTCGTTGGCCGCAGCACTCGTGATGGGGCCAATGTTCAGCAATATGATTACGCCGATCAGGCAAACCAGAACTGGGAGATCATCGATCTCGGTCGCGGCGAAGTCGCAATTATTAACATTAACAGTGGTCTCGCGCTGACCGTTCAGGGCGGGCGGGATTCAAACGGAACAAACGTCATTCAGCGCAGATGGGGCGATCGGCCACAGCAACGCTGGCGGATTGAAAACGTGGGCGACGGCTTTAATCGGATTGTCAATGTAGATACCGGCAAGGTCCTCGATGTTGCCGGACAGAGCCGCGATAACGGAGCCAATGTCCAGCAGTGGGAATATGCCAATCAGGACAATCAGAAATGGAAACTTGGCCGGCCGTAAAATAGATAATCCCGGAACAGATTGCCGAATGCCGGATGCAAACGCCTTGGCGAAAGAGCATCCGGCATTTGGCATTCGTCAATTTTGACTTCGCTGAATCAGACGCGGATCTAATCGCTCGGCTTGACGGAGCTTCTCCTGTGCGGCGGCGGGTTGTCCTTTCTTTTTCAACGCCTGACTCAGCTGATAGTAAGCCCGAGCATCATTCGGATTGAGTTTGATGGCGGCTTCAAATCGTTCAATCGCTTCGTCAATCTTCCCTTCACTCAACCTCTGGATGCCCGTCCGGGTTGCCGCAACTGCCGCCTCCTGATCCTGTTTGAGCTTGATCAACCGTGCGGCCTCTTGCAACTCCACGCGCGCAGCTTCGGGATCGCCTTTCTGTCGTAAAGCCGCGCCAAGCGAGTTGTGCACCTCCGGATCGGCCGGCGCAAGCTTGAGAGCCTGGCGAAATTCGGCGATCGCCGCATCGACATCCCCTCGTTTTTGTAAGACCTGACCGAACGTGTGGCGAGCTTCGGCATCGTCGGGCTTCAATTTGATCGCCGTCTCCAACTCAACCCGCGCCTCATCGAGTTTGCCTTGCTGTAAGTAGATCTGACCCAACGTCAAATGGGCATCCATCAAATCGGATTGTAAAGCGATGCACTGTCGTAGACTTTCGATCGCATTCGCCAGATCGTCTTGACGCCGGTATGCGAGCGCGAGGTTGTAATGCGCTCCAACCAGTTGCGGCAACTCCGGCATGAGGTCGATCAACTTTTGAAAACTCGCAATTGCGCCGGCCAGATCGCCCTTCTGCATTTGCGCCAGTCCCAGGTTGAGATGAGCCGAAGGATTTTGATCGTCGATCCTGATGGCTTCCTGAAATTCCGCCATGGCGGCTTCGTAGTTTCTGCTGCGCAGCAAAGAGAGCCCGAGATTGTTTCGCGCCTCGACCAGATCGGGTTTGATCGTTACTGCTCGCCGCAGTGTAGAGATCGACTCTTCGATCTCGCCCTCTTCGCGCAGAGCCGCCCCCAGAGCGGTTAGAGACTGGGGAGACTGGGGATTGAGTTTCACTCCGCGGCGGAGAATTTTGACGGCCTCGGCGATTCCGTCACGATGGCCCTGACGCAGCAAAGCTGTGCCCAGGGCCTGGAGCGCGTCATAATTGTCAGGTTTCAGTTTGACCGATTCGCGCAGCGAGACGATCGCCTGATCGAGATCATTTAAGAACAATCTGCCGATGCCAAGGTAATAATGAGCTTCGGCCAGATCGGGTTTGATCTTGACCGCTTGCTCAAACTCTTGCAGTGAACCCCGCAGATCGCCCATTTGTCCCAGGACAAATCCGAGATTGGTGTGAATCTCGGCCGAGTTGGGGTTGACCTGCAAAGCGTTCCGAAATTCGGCCGCCGCTTCATCCAGTCGCTGTTGACGATGGAGCAAAGAGCCCAGTGAGATCCGCAACTCGGTATCGTTCGGATTCAATTCGATCGCTTTGCGAAAAGCCTCCAGCGCGGCATTGACGTCTCCGCTCTTTTCGAGGGCGATGCCCAGATTGGCCCAGGCCTCGGCGTAATCCGGCTTGATCGCAATTGCCTCTCGGAACTCAACCAGAGCCGGTTTGAGCTGCCCGCTCTTGCCGAGCGCCAGGCCGAGCGCATTTCGCGCCTCGGCGTTACGCGGGTTGGCTTTCACCGCCGCACGAAGTCTCTGAATTGAGGCGTCCGGCCTCTGACGTGAAGATGCCGGAGGTCCGGCCTTCTTACGCTGCTGATTTGCAGCCACGGGAAATGATGCCGAAAACAGAACGAGAACGATGATCAATTGCCGAAGAGTGTGCATGTTTATGTCTTTCTTTGATCGGAAAAGAGAACGTGACAGAGCAAAAATATACGAAATCCGCGAAGTTGCTCAAGATCTTTCGCTGATTCCGGATATTTTGCCGCCGGCGCATTCTCTCAATCCTCAACTGGCCGTATGATCTTCCGACTTTGATCCGCTGCACCCAAGAGGAGAATAAAGAATGCTCTTATTCAAAAATCCGGCTCTCCCAATCAAGATCCTGCGAAGCGCTCTCTCTTCGATCTTCTTATCGCTCCTGGCGGTCTGCCCTCTACCGGCTCAAAGCATCCAAAGCGCTCGGGACGTTGAGGCTCTGCAAAAAGTTTGCACCTTTCATTCGGCGGAGGAGTTCGCTCGTTTGACCGGAGGACGTGTGCGGTTATACCGGACTGCTCCCCAAGAAGCGTTATCTCGATTCCAATTCCATCGTTCGTTCCCCAATTATGAGGTGACGGTCATCGCCGGAGATCCCAAGAGAAAAGACCCTGAAATGTTGTGGCTCGGCACTAAACACGGCATGTTCAATTACTATCTGCCCAGCCACACGATTCAATATTTCGCGGGCAAGCGGTGGCTGGCGGACGACTATGTCAAAGGGATCGGGTTTGACGCCAATGTCATCTGGGTCGAGACAGCGCGAGGTTATAGCCGGATCGAATACAAAGCGGTGACGCTCGCGCAAAAGGCCCGGATCTTTGAAGATCGGATCCGCGCCCGTCATGTCCGCCACGGCCTGACGGCCAGCTCGCACCTGCGAATCCCCGGCGATCTTTCAAGCAATCAGACCGTTTCGAGCGATAACGACGGTCTCTGGACAGCAATCTATGTGGCCGCCGAGTGTTTCCGCTATCGAGTCACGGGTGAAGCCGAAGCGCGCGAATTTGCGCGCCAGGGAATGCAAGCGATCATGCGGCTCGAAGAGATGACCGGGATCCCGGGTTTCCCCGCTCGCTCGTTCATCAAAATAGGTCTCGACGAACAGCCGCGAGATGGCGAATGGCATCCGACACCGGACGGCCAATGGCGATGGAAAGGCGATACGAGCTCTGATGAGATCGTCGGCCACTATTTTGTCTATCCGATCTACTATGACCTCGTCGCCGATGACGAAGAGAAGCGCAAGATTCGCGCCCTGGTCGAGCGGATCACCAATCACATTATCGATCACGGATATCGATTGATCGACGTTGACGGTAAGCGCACGACGTGGGGCTGGTGGGGTCCGGACGAGATCTGGGCCGATCCTGACGAGACCGGCTTGCGCGCATTACACATTCTCTCGCATCTGCGCGTCGCGATTCACATCACCGGGGATCCGAAATTCCAGGCCGCCTATGATGAATTGATCAATCAACATCGCTATCATCTGCTGACTCGTAATCAGAAGATCAACCTTCCAACCAAGATCAATCATTCGGACGATGAATTGGCGTTCCTCTCATATTACCCGCTCTTGCTCTATGAAAAGGACCCGGAACTGCGCCGGATCTATCAGCAAAGCCTCGAACGCAGCTGGTTGGCCGAGCGTCCCGAACGCAATCCACTGTGGAATTTCATCTATGCGGCCGGGAGTGGAAACGCTGAATTTGATCGCCGCGAATCGATCTCGACCCTCTTGGAAATCCCCATGGATTTGATCACGTGGACGATCAACAACTCGTCACGGCTGGACATTCCGATCGATCCGATGTCTGACCGTTTCAGCAGCCGGCAGTCCCTGATTGTCTTGCCATACGATGAATTGCCCGTCATGAAATGGAATGGCAATCCGTATCGCCTCGACGGCGGCAACGATGGCCACAGCGAGGATGATGGAGCGTTCTTTCTGTTGCCTTACTGGATGGGGCGTTACCACAAATTGATCAGTCAATAAGCTCAACACTGTCCAGACGGAGGTGGGCTGAGAGGGTGCGGAGCGCCGATCTCAACAGCTATATTGCCAAACGCCTGATCAGCCTGTACTCTCTCCGATGAGAATCACGCACAACATTTGGAGAGGTCAAATGCACTTTCGTTCAAAGCGGCGCGGAATTCGTGTGGCA
>Ga0081539_10007099_pt1 | contig 10356 bp, 6 predicted proteins | sample TabmetS4T2R2_FD_71023 | JGI IMG/M metagenome (GOLD analysis project Ga0081539, IMG submission 71023) | Tabebuia heterophylla rhizosphere microbial communities from the University of Puerto Rico - S4T2R2 | ecosystem: Host-associated > Plants > Roots > Rhizosphere ... | reverse complement strand
CAGCGTGATCCGCTGGATGCCGCGCAGGCCGAGCCGCGGCGCCCAGAGAAAGCCGCGCAGATCCCACGACGTCACCGGCAGCGTCTGGCGGCTGAACCGCCGGCCCGCCTCCAGCACACCGACGCGATACCCCTTCTCGGCCAGGCGCAGGGCGCTCACGCTGCCGCCGAAGCCGCTGCCGACGATCACGACGTCATAGTCCGTCACGCCTCCACCCTCGCATCACCGGCCGGTCCTGGCTCGCTCGTGGTCCCTCGGCTCGCGCCGACCCCTGGTGTCGTCGCCACTCTCCGGAGACCTCTGCTCCGGCCGGGGCGATCCCGGGTAATAGCCGCATTTACGCCGCGCGGCATTCCTGGATCGGATTCACCGATTCGTTGTCGGACGCTAGGGTATCGCGCAGCGGAAAGTGTTCGTCATTTCTTCGCGCTCCGCGGGGAATGGTCGTATTCGTCGTTTCCCGTCGAGGCCGGATCCTGGTGCGTACCGGTTCGGTGGGTCCACGGATCGACCGGGAAATGGTGATTCGAGGAGTCTCGGAAAATGGCGTCGCGCTGTCCCCGCGATGGCGGCGGGCGAGTAATGCGCGCTGCCCTGCTCCGCGGGCCCGCATGGCCCGCACCGGTTGCCGTGCGTGTTGTCGGGTAGGAACGGGTAGGTGTTTCTCGCTGGTCCCGGAGCGGCACGGGGCGGCACCTGCCACCGGTAGGGGACCGTCGCGGGCGGCAGACGGGTTGGTCGCCGTGCCGTTCGGCGCGTTTCGGCCGGCATCGCGGCTCGGCCGGTCCAGGAGTCGGGCTGATCCCGGGCTGGGCTGGTCGCGGGCTCGGCTGGCCCCGGGTGGGCTGGTGCCGGGCTCGGCTGGCCGCAGGTGGGCTGGTGCCGGGCTCGGCTGGCCCCGGGTGGGCTGGCTCCGGGCTCGGCTGGCCGCAGGTGGGCTGGCCCGGTCGGCTGACCCAGGGCTCCGGCCGGCCCGAGGGCTCGGCAAGCGCAGTGGGCTGGGTCGGCCGGTCCGGAGACCGGGCTGGTCCGAGGATTCGGCAGGTTCCGGCCGCGGGAGGGCCAGCTGGTTTTGGGCTGGCCGGCCGGGACGGCCAGGTCCTACCAGCCGGCATGGCCGCTGGCCCGGGGTTCCGGCTGGCTCCCGGTCGGTTGGTTCCTGGGCCGGCTCGTCCGGGGCCTGGCCGGTCCGGCGGGGTCCGGCTGGTCCGGACTCCGGCCGATCCCGGACCTGGCAGGTCGCGCGGGCCGACACGGTCGGCTGGTCCGATGAAGATCCGGGGATCGGTGCGGTTTCGGATTTGCGGGACGCATTGCCGGGATGGGGTGCCATGGTTTCCGAGGCCGGCTGTGCCACGCGGTCCTGCCCGTGTTCCTGCCCCGTGCTCGCCGCTGCGGCGCGGGCGGCCTGCACGTGACGCAGGCGCTCGGCGTGGCGGCGCTTCAGCCCCCAGGCGCGCTGCCGTTCGTGGATGCGGCGGAACTCGTCACCGGCGGGAGAATAGCTGCGCGATTTGGTACGGTCACGCATTTTGGCCAGTTCCGCCGTGGTGAACAACTGTAACTGCCGCATGGGATGATTATCTCGCGGCGGCCAGGATTTGTCTCGCCCGAATTATTGTTGGATCATGCCAAGTTTGTAGTGAGGAACGCAGTTTCTCGAGCCTGTCCGGGCCGACCGCAGCGGATTTCAGCGTTTTCCGTCCGGCGGACAGAATGTCTCGAAGACAACGCCCCCGCGTATATCGGCCGATCGCAGGATTCGGCGACCAGTCGGCAACGGTGCGGGCCAGCGCCGGCACTCAGGCTACTGAAGCACTTCGGGCGAGGAGCGGCTCAAGGCGGGCGGAGCGAGGCGAGCGAACAGGACAGGCAGGCAGACCACGGCGGGCCCGGGCAGGTGGGCAGAAGCGCGGGGCAGGGGCCCGGCAGGCGGACAGGAACGGCGGGGCAGGGCTCGGCAGGAAGGACGCTGCGGTGCAGGGCGCGGCGGGAAGGACGCCACGGTGCAAGATCCGGCGGGAGGGCCCCCATGGGAAGGGCCCGGCGGAAGGGTCACCGCGGTGCAGGGTCCGGAGGGGTCAACGCCGGGGCAGGGTCCGGCCGGAAGGATACGGCGGTGCAGGGCAGACGGCGAGCAAGGCCAGGTGCCCAGGACACGACGGGCGGATAAGGCTGAGGCAGGACACGACGGGCGGATAAGGCCGAGGCAGCACACGACGGCCAAGGCAAGGGTCGCACGCCACGAAATGCCGGAATCCGACCGGAACGGGTCCGGCGGCGGATCTTGGCGGAATCATCGCCCAGCAGGCACAGCTACGCCCGGATCAGGCTCGAGCAGCACCTTGATGTGCTCGCCCGAGTACGCCTCGGCGAACGCCTCCGGGGCCGCCTCGAGCGGCCGCACCGACGTAGCCATCCCATTGACCGGGACGGTACCCGCCACCAGCAACCGGATCGCCTCGGCGAAATCCTCCGGGAGGTACGTCGCGCTGCCCTGGAGCCGCAGCTGGCTGTCCTGGATCATCGGGAGCGGGACGGTCACCGGCGCCGGTGGGACGCCTATCACGAGCACCGTGCCGCCCTTGTTCGCGATGGCCAGCGCCTGGTCCGTGGTCGACTGCTCGGCCACGCAGTCGAAGACCACGTCCGCGCTCTCGCCCAGTGCGGCGCGGACCTGCTCGACGGCGTCCGGCTCGGTCGCGTCGACGACGGCGTCCGGCTCGGCGAGCTTCCCGGCCCGCTCGCGGCTGCGTGCCGAGCGGGCCGTCACGACGATCCGCCGCGCGCCGTACGCCCGGGCCACCCGAGCAGTGAGCAGGCCGATCGTGCCGGCACCGAGGATCGCCACGGTACGGCCCCGCACCCCACCGGCCAGCCGGATCGCGTGCACCGGAGTGCCGAGCGGCTCGATGAACGCCGCCTCGGTCCAGGTCAGCTCGTCGGGGATCGGGTGCAGCCGGCGCTGGTCGATCGTCAGGAAGTCGGCCATCCCGCCCTGGTCGTGCGCGCAGCCGAAGAAGCGTAGGCGTTCGCAGATGTTCTGCCGGCCGGCGCGGCACTGTTTACATGTCCAGCACGGCAGGAACGGCTCGAGCGTCACGCGCCGGCCCACTGCGACCGCGGTGACGCCGGGCCCGGTCGCCGCCACCGTCCCGCAGACCTCGTGGCCGGGCGCGTACGGCAGGGTGATGAACGGGTGCCGGCCGTGCAGCGCGTGTGTGTCCGAGCCGCAGATCCCGGCCAGCGCGGTGCGGACCAGCACCTCACCCGGTCCGGGATCCGGGACGGCGGCGTCCACCACCCGTACGCCGCCGGCCGTGACCAGCACCCGCCGCATCGTCTCCAGCACGCAGGCAGCATCTCACGACCGGGGGTAGCGATCTCCGGACGGGCGGCTCATGCTGCGGAGATGATGTCCTATGCCGCAGGCGTCGCCGACCTGCCTCTGCTCGGCGAGACGATCGGAGAGAATCTCGAGCGCACCGCGGCCCGCTTCGGCGACCGGGAGGTGCTGGTCGACGTCGCGGCGGGCCGCCGGTGGACGTACGCGGAATTCGACGCGGACGTGAACCGGCTGGCCCGGGGTCTGCTCGCCCGTGGCATCGAGAAGGGCGACCGGGTGGGCATCTGGGCGCCGAACCGCGCCGAATGGGTGCTCACCCAGTACGCGACCGCGAAGATCGGCGCGATCCTGGTGAACGTCAACCCGGCCTACCGGACCCACGAGCTGGAGTACGTCGTCAAGCAGTCCGGCCTGCGCCTGTTGGTGAGCGCGGTGTCGTTCAAGACCAGCGACTACCGGTCGATGATCTCGGAGATCGGCTTCGCCGACGTGGTCTACATCGGGGAGCCGTCGTTCGGCGAGCTCTTCCTCGACGGCGACTTGTCCGAGATATCCGCCCGGGCCGCCACGCTCGCCTTCGACGACCCGATCAATATCCAGTACACCTCGGGGACCACCGGATTCCCCAAGGGCGCCACGCTGTCGCACCACAACATCCTGAACAACGGCTTCTTCGTCGGCGAGCTCCTCGGCTACTCCGAGCAGGACCGGGTGTGCCTGCCGGTACCGCTCTATCACTGTTTCGGCATGGTGATGGGCAACCTCGGCGCCACCTCGCACGGCGCCTGCATCGTGCTGCCGGCACCCGGCTTCGACCCGGCGGCCACGCTGGCCGCGGTCGCCGCCGAGCGATGCACCTCGCTGTACGGGGTGCCGACCATGTTCATCGCCGAGCTGGGCCTGCCCGAGTTCGCGAGCTACGACCTGTCCACCCTCCGTACCGGAATCATGGCCGGCTCGCCGTGCCCGGTCGAGGTGATGAAGCGCGTGGTCGCCGAGATGAACATGGCCGAGGTGGCGATCTGCTACGGCATGACGGAGACGTCGCCCGTCTCCACCATGACCCGCCCGGACGACAACCTGACCCGGCGTACCGAGACGGTCGGGCGGGTGATGCCGTACCTGGAGTCCAAGGTGATCGACCCGGCAACGGGGCGGGTGGTGCCGCACGGTGAGCCGGGCGAGCTGTGCACGCGGGGCTATTCGGTGATGCTCGGCTACTGGGACCAGCCCGCGGAGACCGCCGAGGCGATCGATGCGGCTCGCTGGATGCACACCGGCGACCTGGCCTCCATGGACGCCGACGGGTACGTCAACATCGTCGGCCGGATCAAGGACCTGGTGATCCGCGGCGGCGAGAACGTGTACCCGCGCGAGGTGGAGGAGTTCCTCTACGCGCACCCGGACATCGAGGACGTCCAGGTGATCGGCGTACCCGACGCGCGGTACGGCGAGGAGCTGATGGCCTGGATCGTGATGCGGCCGGGTGCCGACCCGATCACCGCCGAGGACGTGCGGGCGTACTGCGCCGGCCGGCTGAGCCACTACAAGATCCCGCGGTACGTCCACGTGGTCGGCGCGTTCCCGATGACCGTCACCGGCAAGGTCCGCAAGGTCGAGATGCGCGAGCGGGCGGTCGATATCCTCGGCCTGCACGAGGCCGCGGAAGCTCGCGACGCGTAGCGGTCCGAGAGAAGAGACGGGCAAGAGAAGAAAGAAGGACCATGACGGAGACGGCGCAGCTCGTCATCACCCGGATCTTCGACGCCCCGCGGGCGATGGTGTACCGGGCGTTCGTCGATCCCGATCAGCTCGCGCGATGGTTCGGCCCGGTGGGCTGGACGGTGCCACGGGAAACCGTCTCGATCGACGCGCGGCCCGGCGGCCACCAGCGCTTCGTCATGGTCAACGAGGAGGACCCGGCGCGGACGTCCCCGGCGAACGGCACCTTCGTCGAGGTCCGGGAGAACGAACTGCTGGTCGGCGAGGAGGTGGTCGGCGACGTGACGATGCGCCTGCGCCTGGAGTTCTCCGACGAGCCGGACGGGCGTACCCGCCTCGTGCTGACCCAGGGTCCGTTCCCGCCCGCTGTCGAGCCGAACGCGCGGGCCGGCTGGAACAGCTCCTTCACCAAGCTCGACAAGCTGGTGGCCGGCTAGCGCCGGTAGATGGTGATGGAGTGGCCGACCTCGTCGATCGCGGTGCTGGTGGCGATGAGTTCCGTCAGGCGGCCGGTGGCCAGGGCCACCCGTGAGTCCGACACCACCAGCAGGCCGCGTACCTGATCGGCCGGCACGCGCAGCGGGTCGCGTCCCCGGATCCCGTAGTACTCGGGCACGCCGCTGCCCTTGTACACCAGCCACACCGGCTGGCCGGGGTAACGCTCCCGCAGGCGGGTGCCGAGCCGGGCGAGGTCCTGACCCCAGTCGACGGCCGAGTCGTGCAGATGCTCGTGGGTCTTGGCCGGGCCGCCGAACGCTTCGTTCGAGTACGGCAGGTAGTAGGGAAACGTCCGCAGTGAACTGATCGCGACGAACGCCACGAGCGCCGCCCGGAGCTTGATCAACATAACCGTGCCCGCCGCCACGGCCAGGAACATCGGCATGAAGATCACGTACCGGGTGCCGAAGTCACGCGCCCCGGTCAGGGCCACCGTCATCAGCACGGCCGCCGGGGCGAGCAGGTACAGCGAGGCTGTTCGCAGGCGCGGCACCACCAGCATGGTGATCGTGCCGGCGAGCCAGAGCGCGAGCATGCCCAGCGGTGTCTTGATCAGCAACGCGACCGGTTCGTAGTACCAGCGCGAGCCCCGGTACGCGTGGCCGAGCAGGAAGCCGTTGAAGTCCTGACCCTCGAACCGCAGCTGGATCAGCACCCCGTCCCGATAGGGCCGCGGGAACGGCAGCAGGTCGGCGGCGAGGCGGCACAGCCCGCCCGGCAGGCCGGGCGGCGTTGTCCAGCGCAGGCGCGGATCCACCGCGAGGTAGGCGAGCCAGACGACGGCGACGGCGATCAGCCCCACCCCGATCGCCGCCGCGACGCGCGGGCCGAGCCGGCGCCACCCGGTGGCCGACGGGCGCCCCACCGGACTCAGCAGGACCAGAAGCAACAGCACGGGTACGGCGGGCAGCGCGCTCATCCGGGTGGCCAGGGCGGCGCCGAGCGCCACGCCCGCCAGCGGCAGTGCCGGCAGCGGCCGCTCGCGGGACCGCCAGACCAGCCAGAACGCGGTGAGCAGCAGGCCCGCGGTGGGCACGTCGAGCGTGGCCAGGGAGCCGTGCGCGATCACATCGGGGGAGAAGGCGTACAGCGCGAGCGCGACCAGGCCGCCCCACGGACCCGCCAGGTCCCCGGCGAAGGCCAGCACCACCAGGCCGAACAGCAGGGTGAGCAGGATGATCGGCAGCCGGGCCAGCAGCATCAGGCGCGCGGCGTCGTTGCCGTTCTCGTAGAGCAGATGCCGCCCCAGCTCCGTCTGGTTGCCCTGGAACGCCGGATCCAGCCGCGCGCCGCCGAAGGACACCCCGGTCGCCATGATCAGCTTGCCGAGCGGCGGATGCTCCGGGTTGTAGCGCAGGCTGTGCTCCCGGCGGTACACCTCGCCGGTGGCCACGTAGACCGGCTCGTCGATCGTCGGCGACTGCTGCACCGCGGTCGTCACCATGGCGACCGCCATCTGGCCCAGGAGCAGCGTCACGGCCAGCGGGTACCAGAGACGCCGTCGGAGCATCGCGTCAATCTAACCCGGCTACCACGTCCATTTCTGCAGGGAGCCGCCGTTGCACGTGCGGAGGAGAACTGACACGGCATTGAGGGACGACGCCGCGGCGAGGCACAACGTGGTCTTCGCCGCGGGTCGTATCGTGCCGTCGGAACGGAACTGCCATTTCTGGGCACTCGTGCCGTTGCACCGGTAGGTCCAGATTCGCTGACCCGACACGAAATTGGCCGACGGCACGTCCACGCAGTTGCCGAGAACTCGCACCGAGCTGTCATTGGGGAGCCGGGTCAGCGCCTGCCCTTTCGTGTTGTCGCACGTGTACGTCCGCAGATAGGTACGGATCGTCGTCGTCGCCTGCGGTACGTCGGCACACCGTCCGGTGCTGTTCCGGACCGCGCTCATCAACGGCCTCGGTCCCGTGGCCACCCGGACCATCTTCGCGACCGACGGCACACCGGCGGAGTCGGTTAGGAAGAGCAGGTAATAGCCGGGGGGCGCGATTCCACCGTTCGGCGGGCCGGTGACGGTCAGTGTCGTGCCGGACACCGAGAACCGCAGCGGCACGTACCGCTGACCCTGGTCCACGCCGTGGGTGACATCGGCGAGCCCGACCAGCCCGACCTTCCTGATGCTCGCGGCCTGGCTGGACGTGATCGCGAAGGTCGTGTTGATCCCGATGCTCGCCGGCGCCGCGGAGATGACCGGCCGTGCCGCCGGCAGGCCACTGCCGTCGTGCTTGTAGAGGTACGGCGGAGTGAAGTACTCGACGTTCTTCTCGAGGTAACCGACGTCCATGCAGATGCCGCAGACCCCGCCGCCTCCGGTCATGACGCGCCCGTCCGGAAGCAACAGGGCCGTCGAGTGATACTGCCGGATCCGGCTCGCGCTGCTGAGCACCGTCCAGCCGCCCGTCGAAGGATCCCAACGTTCCGCCGACGTCGCCGCGTTCTGAAGATCGACGAGGGCGGAGGCCGCGGCGCTCGTCATGCCGCCGGTCGCCAGCACCGAGCCATCGGCGAGCACGGTCGCGTTGAGCTGGCGGCGTCCGGTCGACAACGAGCCGGTCGACGTGACCGTAGGAACCAGTCCGGCATTGCTGTCCAGGACGACGGCGGTTCGAGTGGGAACGTTCGCGAGGCCGTCTTCGGTGATGCTTCCGCCGCCGACGACGATCGACTTGCCGATGTCGTACGTGGAGAAACTCCCGTAGTCCCGCCAGATTCCGTCGCGCGTGCCGGTTCCAGTGATCGCGCCATTGCCCGGCGTGTTGACGGCGTAGGTCGTGTCATATGGACCGAACAGGCCTAGCTGAGCGTCCGGGCGCGAGGCCATGAACGGATAGATGCGGCCGGAGTATTCCGTAACGTTGGACAACGAGCGGATCGCGCCGTTCGTCTGGTATACCTCGGCGGTGGCGGGACCTCCGCCGACGATGGTCTCCTCGCCGTTGGCCATCTCCGCCACGGACGGATACCAGCGGGCGGCCGCCATGTCCTTGCCGCGGCTCCACGTCTCGGTCTGCCAGTCGAAGACGTGGGTCTGGACCGTTCCGTCGAGTTGAGCGTTGGCGTTCCCGCCGGCGACAAGGATGTTGCCGTTTTCAAGATGCGCGAAGCCGGCACAGAAGATGTTGGAGCCCTGCAAGTCGACGCGCTTGTACGTGTTGTCCGCCGGATTCCAGACCATGGCACGCGTGAAGCTGTGGTCTGTGTAGGACTCGGTCGCGTTGTCCCCGACGGAGTCCCAGATCAGCACCTTTCCGTTGGGCAGCAGGGCGGAGAACACGGGGACGACGGGCGTGCCGAGTACCGAGCTCCACGATCCCGACTGCCCGGGGTCGGCACTCACCGCCGCCGTGGTAGCCGAGCCGCCACTGCCGCTCCCCGGTAATCTCGCCGTTCCCGGCCGTACCCCGCTCTCCCGGAAAATCCGCTCCGCGTTCTCGGCGGTCTTCTTCTCGATGACGCTGATCGGCGTTCCGGCCAGGTCCTCCGCCGCATGCTCGGCCGCGTCCGCGTGTTCGTGCGAGCTTGGGGCCGGGGGAGGAGGGACGGAGGCTCCGGCGGCATCCGCGGCCGAATTGTCCACCAGAAGAAATGCCGTCAACAAACCGGACGCGAGGAGGCGGCGACGCGTACCCATACGGACGAAGGTACGCCTCGATGTGATCTTCTCAACAGGCCGCGGAGCGTCACAACCTGGTCACGCAACCCACGGTTAGGTACCGGGCGTCTTTTGTGGGTTCCTGGCCAGCCATTCCTGGATGGTGTCGGTACGAAGAGCGGTGAACAGTTCCTTCGACTTGCCGGCGTCGAGCTTGACCGCCGAACCCGCGGGCGTCTTCAGGCTGGCCGTCGTGTACGGAGCCGTGACGAACTTGATGTTCGCCGGCTTGATCCTCCTGGCGGTCATCGCGAGCTCCCGGAGATCCAGGCTCTCGTCGATTGTCAGTGCCTCCGCAGCTGTGGACAGCAGCTCGTCCAGCCGCAGCGGGTTGGTGAGCATCCCCTTGGCGGAGACCTTCTCCGCGATGGCCTTCACGACCAGTTGCTGGTCGTGAATGCGGCCGAAGTCGCCACCAGGAACCGTCATGCGCTGGCGCATGAACTCCTCGGCCTCGGCGCCGTCGAGGTTGTGGCAGCCCTTCTCCCACACTCGGTCGGTGAACGTCGACCGGACCGTGTACGGGATGCAGACCCGCACGCCGTCCACGGCGTCGACCATCTTGGTGACGCCGGCGAAGTTGGCGATCAACGCGCCGTCGAATTTCACGCCGGTGAGCCGGCTGATGGTGATCGCCGCATGCGGCGCCCCACCGAAGGCGAAAGCCGCGTTCAACTTGTTCATCCCGCCACCCCAGCTGCCTGCGGCGGGCACGTAGACGTAGCTGTCCCGCGGGATCGAGACGATCGTCGCGCGGTCGAGGTTCTTGCTGAGGTGCACGAGCATGATCGTGTCCGACCGCTGGCCGGGGAACTGGCCCTCCTGCGCCGTGCCCTCGCGCGAGTCGGATCCAAGGAGCAGTAGGTCGAGCGGCCCGGACTTCCAGCGCTTCTCGTCCTTGGGCCCGGCGGCCGGGCCGAGGAGGTTCTCGTGCTGGGCCTTGCCCTCGTAGCGGCCGACCAGAACGAAGGCGCCGCCGGCGGCCAGGGCGGCCAGCGCGAGTAGCAGAGCGACGAGGATGATCAGTGCCTTCTTCCAGCCGGCCAGTGCCCGGAAGCCCTTCTTCGGCGCGTGCCGGGGCGGCGGCGCGTCGGCAGAGTACTCGGCCCGGTACATGGTCGGCGGG
>Ga0081539_10007098_pt1 | contig 10356 bp, 9 predicted proteins | sample TabmetS4T2R2_FD_71023 | JGI IMG/M metagenome (GOLD analysis project Ga0081539, IMG submission 71023) | Tabebuia heterophylla rhizosphere microbial communities from the University of Puerto Rico - S4T2R2 | ecosystem: Host-associated > Plants > Roots > Rhizosphere ... | reverse complement strand
TCAACATCGGCGTCGTGGTGTTTGCGCTCGCGTCGGCTGCGTGTGGTCTCGCCGCGAATATCGAACAACTGATCGCCGCGCGTGCGGTCCAGGGAATCGGCGGCGCGCTACTGGTGCCCGGCAGTCTGGCGTTGATTAGTTCGTCATTCAGCGAAGCAGAACGCGGTCGAGCGATCGGAACGTGGTCGGGTTTTTCGGCGATGACGACGGCGATTGGGCCGGTGTTGGGCGGATGGCTCGTCGAGCACGTTTCGTGGCGTGCAGCCTTCTTTCTCAACGTGCCGTTGGCCATTGCGGTGTTGCTGATTTCGGTGTGGCACGTGCCGGAGAGTCGGGAAGAAGGTCAACGCGGCCCGCTCGACTGGCTGGGCGCGCTGCTCGCGACGCTCGGATTGGGCGCGCTGGTTTATGGATTAATCGAATCGCCGCGGCTCGGGTTTTCCCACTGGATCGTCCTCGCGACGCTCGCGGGCGGCGCGCTTTGCCTGCTGTTATTCGTCGTTAACGAAGCGCGCGCGAAAGAACCGATGGTGCCTTTGCGACTCTTTCGTGCGAAAGACTTCGCCGGCACAAACATTCTGACACTCCTGCTCTACGCCGCGTTGAGCGGCATGTTTTTCTTCTTCGCGCTCAACTTGATTCAGGTGCAGGGCTACAGCGCGACCGCCGCGGGCGCGGCGTTGCTGCCGTTCGTCGTGATCATGTTTTCTCTGTCGCGCTGGTCCGGCGGTTTGGTTAATCGCTTCGGCTCGCACTTGCCTTTAATGGTTGGACCAGCAATTGCCGCGGTCGGGTTCGCAATGTTTGCCTGGCCGGCGGTGAATCCAAACTACTGGACTACGTTCTTCCCGGCGGTGCTCGTGCTCGGCTTCGGCATGACGATTACGGTGGCTCCGCTCACGACGACGGTGATGGGGTCGGTCAGCGAGGAGCAGGCAGGTGTTGCGTCAGGCATTAATAACGCGGTCTCGCGCACGGCCGGTCTGCTGGCGATCGCGGTGTTCGGCGTCGTGATGCTTCATGCATTCAGTTGGGACCTCGGGCTGCGGCTGAATGAGTTTGGGTTTGACGCGGAACTGAAGAATGCCGTTTACGAGCAGCGGGTGAAACTGGCGGGGCTGGAGATTCCGAACACTGTCGATCCTGCGACTCGCGAACTACTGAAACAGAGCGTGGCGGGCTCGTTTGTAACCGGCTTTCGGCTGATCATGCTCTTGTCGGCGGCGCTGGCGCTGGCCAGTGCAGTCAGTGCGTGGTTGCTGATCGGCAAGTCACGCCGGACCGATACCCGTCATCAATGAAATCAGCCAGACGAGCAAAAACGCGCCTACCGCAACGGCCGCGCTCAGCAAATAGATCAACCACGTCTCGACCAGGTCCGAGCACTTTTTGTTATCGATCATGGGGAGATCCTTCACTTTGAGTATTTTCAGTTTGAGATTACAATTCGGGCGTTCGCTAAGTCCTCAGGCAGCACTCAAGATTTCCTCAATGATGTTTCTCAAAGGCCGTTTTAATGGGTCAACAGGACAATAGCAGCTATGAATTCGGTCGCTTCCGCTTGAATGTCGCGGAACGAGTCCTGTTGCGCGACGGCGAGCTCGTTTCGCTCACGCCGAAGGTTTTCGACATCCTGCTGGCGCTGGTGGAAAGCTGCGGACAGGTCGTTTCGAAAGAAGACCTGATGAAACGCGTCTGGCCCAACACGTTTGTCGAAGAAGGCAATCTGACTCAAAACATTTCGCTTTTACGCAAGGCGCTCGGTGAGACGCCGGGTGGGGTGCAGTTTATCGAGACAGTGCCACGCCGCGGCTACCGGTTTGTCGCGGAGACGAGCGAGACCAACGGACATTTTGCTTCGGTCTCGTCAGCGGAGATTCATCCGCCTGTTTCTGCTCAAATCCCCTCCCTTCCTGTTTTCGCAAACAGACGTCCGGCATTTTTTGTGGTCGCGGGGCTTGTGGTCGCGAGCATCATCGGGGTGGTGTACTTCACGAGCAAAGCCGGCAATACGGCCCCGATCCAGTCGATCGCGGTGCTGCCGTTTGTCGATGAGTCTGCCGATCCCGACGGCGAGTACATCAACGACAAGATCGCCGAGAGCTTGATCAATAGTCTTTCGAAGTTGCCGCAGTTGCGGGTGGTGCCGCGCAGCGTCGTGGCCGGTTACAAAGGCAAAGATCTCGATCCGCGCAAGATCGGCGAAGAGCTGAACGTGCGCGCCGTGGTTACCGGACGCATGCGCCGCCACGGCAACATCATCAGCATTCAAGCCGATCTGATCGACCTGCAAAACGTCGCCCAACTTTGGGGACAACACTACGACCACAAAGTGTCAGACGTGTTGCTGGTCCAGGACGACATCTCGCGCGACATTTTTGAGAACCTGCGTCTGAAACTGAACGTCGAGGAGAAGAAGCAACTCGAAGCGTACCGGCTTTATTTGAAGGGCCGTAACTCGTGGAACAAGCGTACCGGCGATGCGTTGCAGGAGGCGATCGGGTTTTTCAACCAGGCGATCGAGATCGATCCCAATAACAGCGCCGCTTACGCCGGACTTGCCGATTGCTACAACATGCTCGTCGTTTACGGGCGTCTGCAACCCAAGGAAGGATTTCCCAAAGCGAAGGACGCGGCGGCGAAGGCGCTGGAGATCGACGAGAGTTCAGCCGAAGCGCACAGCTCGATGGCGTTCATCAAGTTTCGCTGGGACTGGGACCGGGCGGAAACAGAAAGTGAGTTTCAAGAGGCGATCAAGTTGAAGCCGGCTTATGCGCCGGCGCACCAGTGGTACAGCTCGTACCTCGTCGCCGTTGAACGCTTTGATGAAGCGATTGGGGAAGCGAAGCGAACTGAAGAACTGGAGCCGCTGTCGTTTGTGGCGAGTTCGCACCTCGGCTGGATCTATTACCTGTCTGGAAAGAATGACGAAGCGATCGAGCAGTGCCGGAAGATTCTCGAGCTGGATCCGAGTTCGTTCCCTGCGCGGCGTTATTTGGGTCTGGCTTACGAAGCGAAGGGAATGTATCCGGAAGCGATCTCCGAGTTTCAGACCGGCGTGAAGCTTTCGGGCAGTCCGTTGATGCTGGCGTTGTTGGGTCATGCGTACGCAGTGGCGGGAAAGAAAGCCGCCGCGCAGCAAGTGCTCAACGATTTGCAGCAATTGCAGGAGCAGCGTTACGTCTCGCCGTACACGGTCGCGGCGATTTATGCGGGCCTCGGCGATCAGGAGCAGGCGTTCAAGTGGCTTGACCGCGCGGTTGAAGAGCGCGACATCTGGTTGATGAATTTAAAAGTCGATCCGGTCTTCACTCAACTCCGTTCCCAACGCAAATTCACCGACATCCTCGCACGCATCCGCCTCCGGCCGTAAAGGCCGGCGGTTTTCGTCACCATCCTATTTCCCGTTTGAGTTTCACGCCGAAACCGTTGGCTAATTTAGGGCGATTACGCCGCAGACGTTGACTAATTGCAGCCCAGGGTTGGAGGGAACCGACAACCCTGGGGACTGAATGCAAATACATAACAAACCCTGAAAGGTTCGGCGGTGGACAAACCCTTTCAGGGTTTTCGTCACTATCGTGTTTAGTCCCAGGGTTGAAGCAACCCTGGGCTGAAATTAGCGAACGCCTTCGGCGTAACACCAAATTGCATAACTATCAGCGTGATACGAAACTGCACAACTCTGCAACGCAGGCACTGAAGATACCCGCTAACGCGCAACGGAGGGATCATGGCCGAGCGAGTCAAACGAGTAATCGAACTGATGCAGGACAATCCGAGCCGCAACTTCACCCTGGGAGACATGGCTCAATCAGTAAATCTTTCCCCACCCTATTTTTGTTATCTCTTCAAATCCATCACGGGCATGCCGCCCGCAAGATATCTCAAGGCACTCCGCCTGCAGCAGGCGGCCACGCTGCTCACCACCACGTTTCTCAGCGTGAAAGAGATCGTCAGGCGTGTCGGCTGTAGCGACGACAGTCATTTCGTCAGAGACTTCAAACGAGCGTACGGCGTCACGCCGAGTGCATATCGAAACGGTGCGCTCAGGGCCGCCGAGCCGCCGCAAATAGAACAGCAAATCGAAACGTAGTAGTTGGCTTTTGATTTGCATCGATTCGCGTTAAGCTAACTCGCACTTCGGAGGCGCGCGATGAGACTCAACGCCGGCATCATTACGTTCGTATTGCTTTTCGCTTTCATCATCACGGCTCAGGCGCAACAGCCCACGAGCGCGGCGGAATCTGTCGATCAACTGCGCTTGCAATTGATCGACGTTCAGGGCAAAGAAGAAACGCTGCGCACTCGCGCGCAGCAGTTGGACGAAGCACTCAAACCCGAAAACATCGAACGTTCGCTGGCGGGCGTCGGCTCGACGAAACCCGAAGAGTTGCGTGAATCGCGCCGGCGGCAACTGCAAATCGAACGCGACGGCGTTGCGGCGCAGCTAAGAGTGCTCGAGGAGAGCCGGACGCGTTTGGAAGCGGCGATCCGGGACGCTGAAAACCGCGCTTATCAGGAGAGTGCGCGCGGACCTTCGCCGACGAATCAATTCGTGCTGCAGGCAGTATCGACCACTCGCTGGTTAGTTTCCGGATCTGTTGGTGCGGTCGTCGCGGGGCTCGTCGCCGGCTTTTTCGTGCGTCGCCGGCTGCGACAAAGATCATAGAACTTCTTTCACTACCATTTCGCTCTTCGTCTACTGCTTCAGGAGGATTTTGCTCACATGCGATATGTTGCTGCTTTAACTCTTGCTCTCCTCGCTATCGCCATCGCTCCCCGAACGCTCTTTTCGCAGGGCGGACAAATGGAAGCGTCGCGCGGCGTCGCCGGCGGCGGAGTCTCCGTTTCCGGTTGGACCGGGAAGATCGACGCCAAGGAAGAAGCGAACGGAATGACGCTCAACAGCGCGAAGTTCGCGAAGGAAGGTGATGCGCTCCACGTCGTCACTGGCCCAGCGGTGACGTACTGGAATCCCGCTAACAAAGCCTCGGGCGACTACACCGTCACCGCAACCTTCAAAGAGCCGAAGTACATGAACCTCAATAGCCATCCTCATCCTTACGGAATCATGATCGCCGGTAACGATCTCGGCACCGATCAGCAGAGTTACCTGTATTGCGCCGCGTACGGCAACGGCAACTTTATCGTTCGCGGTTTCGGTCCCGCAGCGTTTCAACTGAATGGACCGCACGGCGCCGCCGACGCGGCAGTGAACAAAGCCGCGGGCGTCGGCGAACCCGTCACGCAGGAGATCGCGATGTCCGTCAAGGGCGACAAGGTCGAGTGCGCGATTAACAATAAAGTAGTCGCGAGCTACGACAAGTCAACGCTCGTGACCGCGGGTAAGTTGAAATCGACTGACGGCGTTTACGGCCTGCGTTTCGCGCACAACACCGAAGTAATGGTGACCGGACTGAAAGTCACGAAGCCTTAGTTTTGCAATCGGCAGATGACTGTATCTTTCGTCGTCACCGTCGCCGTTCTTCTCGGCCTCGTCTTCTTTCTCATTCACGAAATACGGCGTCCGCTGCGCGTGTCGAAGTGGGACCGCAGTCCGCTGTGGCAGAAACGGCTGCGCATCGCGCTGCTAGCGGTTCTGCTCGTGGCGATCAGCGTCGTTGGTTGGGCATTCTTTATCGAACCGAATCGACTCGTGTTGCGCCGCGAAACAATCGCGCTCGAGGGCTGGCCCAGCGGACTGTCCGGGTTGAAGATCGCCGTCATTTCAGACATTCACGCCGGCTCAGCATACATCGACGACACGAAGTTACGTCTGATCGTCGAACGCACCAATCAGCTCCAGCCGGATCTGATCGTCATTCTCGGCGACTGCATCGCGGGCAATGGTCGCGGGAGTCATCGCATCGAGCCGGAAGTATTCATGCCGAGGTTGAAAGATTTGCATGCGCCGGCGGGCGTTTACTCGGTGCTTGGCAATCATGATTGGTGGTACAACGGGTACGAGGTCCGTCGCGAGCTCGAAGCGAATGGCATCAAGGTGCTCGAAAACGAAGTGCTGAGAATCGAGGTGCGCGGCACGCCGTTGTGGCTCGCAGGTCTCGCCGATCTTTGGACGCGCCCGCAGCGCATCGAAGAAACAATCGCGCAAGTGCCGGAAGGCGAACCCTTGATCGCGCTGACGCATAATCCCGACATCTTTCCGCAGCTTCCGCAACGCGTGCCGTTATTGCTGGCGGGCCACACGCACGGCGGTCAGGTTCGGTTTCCTTTCATCGGTTCAGTGGTTGAGTCTTCGCGCTACGGTGAACGTTACGAGCGAGGGCACGTGTTCGAGAATGGGCATCATCTTTTCGTCACGACAGGCATCGGCACCAGCATCGTGCCGGTGCGTTTCGGCGTGCCGCCGGAGATCGTTTTGCTGGAAATAAAATCCGCAGGGTAGTGATTGCGATGGAATCGGTTCAGATTGAGCGTTGGAACCCGAACCGGGATCAGCTAAGTATCGATCTTGCTTCGCTGGGGCAACTGCTGCACGACTGTGTTCACGCGGGCGCCGCGGTTAGTTTTGTCCTGCCGTTCTCGCGCGATGACGCGATCGCCTTTTGGCGCGACCGCGTGTTGCCGGCAGTGACGGCCGGAACTTGCTGCGTGCTGATCGCCCGCCGCAACGGGCAAATCATCGGCACGGTGCAACTCGATCTGGCAACGCCACCGAACCAACCACATCGCGGCGAGATCAAGAAATTGCTGGTTCATCCGTCCGCTCGCCGCGGTGGCATCGCGCGGGCCCTGATGCTCGCGATCGAAAAAGAGGCCCGCGCCGCAGAGCGCACCTTGTTGACACTCGACACCGCCAGCGGCGCCGCCGAACAGCTCTACGCATCGCTCGGCTACGTGCGTGTCGGCGTCATCCCGCGCTTCTCACTCCATCCCGAATCATGCGAACTCGAAGGCACCACCGTCATGTACAAAGAACTTCCGCCCACAAATCCCGCCTGAACCACTGCCCGGTAGCAATGCGCGAACGCCGCAAGTTATAGTCTCTTACGTATGTTTTTTAGAGTGTTCTTTTGTCTAATCCTGCTAACGATAACTGCCTCGGCCCAGCCGCGCGGGTTTACGCCTGAACCGGCCACACCATCAAACGCCGTTGCTGTTTCACCGGACGGAAACATCATCGCCATCGCGCGCGGCAACAGCGGCGCGAACAAGCGCTTCGGCCGCGTCGAATTGTGGAACGCCAGGACCGGGGAGTTGCAACACACGATCGGCGGCTTCGACGGCCCCGTCTGGTCGCTCGTGTTTTCGCGTGATGGAAAAACTCTGACCACCGTCAGCACTGAATATCGCGAATCAAAGATTCAGTCGAAAGTCAGAGACCGGGAAGAAAAAGTCGTCGGTGAGCTCAAGTGGTGGAACACGGAGACCGGAGAGTTCATCAAGAAAGCGCCGGTCGCCGACGAAGGTGTTACGAGCCTGGAAGCAACGTGGTCGCCGTCCGGCGATGTGATCGCTCTCGTTGAGCGTCGCAGCGAGGGACACCTTACAGACATCACTGTGCCGGGCGCTTTTGGTCAAAGGACAACGATTGCCAGGTTCGTCAGCTTTGACGAAACTGAGTTGAAGCTGCTTGATGCGCAAACCGGAGAGAGAAAAAACAAACTGCAAGACGCCAACACGCACCAACGAAGTTTCCTTGGGCACCTGTTTACCCGCCTCGAACATCCGGTGTTTTCTGCCGACGGAACGAAGGTCGCCGCGTTGTCTGGCGAAGACGTGAAAATTTGGGACGTTCGCACGGGCGAGAAAATTCGGACGCTAAAGAAACTCAACGGTTGGCCGACCGCGCTCGCGATCTCACAGGATGGCCGGATGGTGGCGGTCGCGAGTGTGAAAGGAAAAATGCCGGGCAGTGACAGCGAAATCAGTCTGTGGGAAGTAGCCAGCGGCAAGTCAGTCAACAAGCTGACAGGCAAGAACGATCTTATTCGGGCCTTGCAGTTTGCCGCCGAAGACCGCGCGCTGCTGATAGGAAGTTTGCAATACGAACAGGACAGTGCAACAGGAACGTTGAAGATGTGGGACCTGCGCGATAACCGCCTCGGACGTTTCAATGTCCACGAAGACGAAGCGGTCTCGTCGTTAATCTTGATTCCGAACGAGAGGGCGGTCGTGCTCCAGTCGGGCTCTCACGTTGAGATCAGGGATACAAAAACCGGAGACGTAAAATACGCCTTCGAGCCAACGGAAGCGGACGACAACGAGTCGATGCGGCGCAAAGGGTTTCTGCTCTCGGCGAAGCGCGCGCTGGCGGTGTCGTTTTCGGCGGACGGCAACACGGTGTCGGCGGAGATTCCGGGGGAGGGAATCAGAGTGTGGGACGTTCGCACGGGTGAGCTGAAGGAACGAATTCCGCGCGCACAGACGTCGGACGACGTGTTGACCGTCTCATCGAGCGACGGGCTGATCGTCGACGCCAGTGTGCGTGGTGAAGCCGGCCAGGTCCAGGTTCGCAACGCAAACGGCAAAGACCCGATCAGAACGATCGAAGCTGGACAGAAAGTCACCGCGGTAGCGATTGATCGGTCGGGTGAGTTGTTGGCCGTGGCGCGCGCCGATTACTCGATCGGCGTTTGGGACCTGAAAACAGGTGCGCTGCAGGCTGAGCTGAGAAAGCATCAGAACACAGTCAACGCGCTCACCTTCTCACCCGACGGCCACACGCTCGCGAGCGGCGGTGACGATCGCACCGCGATTCTCTGGGACGTTCCTTCGGGCAGAGCAAAGCGAACTCTCAAAGGCCACGATGTAACCGTCACCTCATTGGCCTTCTCCCCAGACGGCGCGACTCTCGCCAGCGGCAGCGGCAACGCCGCCGTGGTCCTCTGGAACGTCGCGAGCGGCAAACTCGATCGCATCCTGCGTTGATCAGCTTCAACTCGGGTCTCTCTCCGCGCCATTACACGAAAGGTTCGTTTGCGATTGAGGTTGAAAGGGAAGCGGGTCTCTTTTACTTCAAGGCGGCAGCTACTTCCTTCGCACTGGTTTCATTCCACTTGCCAACCCAGGCGTGTTCGACCTTTCCGTCTTCATCAATGAGCAATGTCGTGGGTGTGGCCGTGAGTTTATAACTCCCGAGTGCATCGCTGTCGAAGAACACTACTGGCAATGATGTTCTGGTCTTAAAGTAACCTGCCCGGTCAGCGTGTGCGGAGACTAGTTGCTTGTCCTCTCGGGCACTCACAACTCCGATCACGATGAAACGATTACCGTCAACTTTATCAAGCAAGTCGCGCCAAAGCGGTGACTGCGGCCGGCAATAAGGGCAATTAGGCGAAAAGAACAGGAGTAAACGGTGTCGCCCGTCCTTCTTGTAATCAAGTTGATAGGGGTGCCCGTCCAGATCAGTGGCTGAAACCGGCACGACGACGTCTCCCGGTTGTAGAAAGTTCCTCGTGAGATCAATCGATTTGGCGCCGGCTGCTAATTGCTTGCGTAACTCAACATTTTGCTTGATGAGCAATATGTTCACCACGCACAGCATCAGTATCAGACTGATCGTTAACCATGACTTTCTATACATAGCTCTGTCTCGCTTAGGGTCTCGAGACAAGCTCATCGAACCCTGTAAGAACGCCGATTAAGGCAAAGGTTTTCAGATCTGGTTGCTGTACTTTTTCCACCAGAGCCAATGCCTCATTTACATCTTCTTTGGTCAGTCCCTTGAACGCTTTGCTCAATTCATATCCGCAATTATCAAGACGCTGAACGTAAGTCTGATAAATAGTTTTATCGCGGACGTTCGCATCTGGTTTCGACATATTGTTTAGCGCTTTAATGCCGGACAGTAACAGCTCTGCCTTTCTCGAACCGTCAACTTGATCGGAAGTTACGCTCAGAATGAAGAATGCTTTGGCTTTGTCCGAACTATCCGGACCTGACCCCGCGACTTTCGATGCTTCGAGCAACAGTCGTCGGGCTGCTTCATTGTCATTCGTGTTTTTGTAATATCGGATCAATAGATTCAAGGCTTCTACCTTTGTAAGCAATGACGCGACACGCATGGCTGCTTTCTCAGCCAGTTGGGGCCGCTTGGCGGCAAGACTCGTTCGCACAACGTTTTTCAAGATCTGATCAATCGAGCGTTGCCACGAACCCGGATCTGCTGCCGGGACGTCAACCTCCTCGAGGATAGTCAAACACAAATCCAAATTTTTCTTTTCTAAAGCAAGCTGGGCAGCTTGCAGCAGCAACTCATTACTTTCCGTTTTCGTTCTTGCCGACCCGGCTTCTGACTTCAAGTCTGCGATTGGGTCCACACTTTCGTTCAGACGTTTAATCCGCGCGTTACTTGCCAACTGTCTTTCGTTGAGAGAGGCGCGTATAGCA
>Ga0081539_10007097_pt1 | contig 10357 bp, 10 predicted proteins | sample TabmetS4T2R2_FD_71023 | JGI IMG/M metagenome (GOLD analysis project Ga0081539, IMG submission 71023) | Tabebuia heterophylla rhizosphere microbial communities from the University of Puerto Rico - S4T2R2 | ecosystem: Host-associated > Plants > Roots > Rhizosphere ... | reverse complement strand
TGAACCGCATCGTCCACAGTTTCATTTGCCAGGGACTTTGGTATCAATCTACGTAATAAACAAGGAGAGAATTACCGGATCGGCTTCAACGCCGCGAACAACGATTTTTACTCAGACCGGACTAACGCAGGCAATCCCAAGTTCACCGACAATTTCGCACTTAAGAAACATACGGCGCCGCGCATCGGCGATCACAGGGTTCTAAGAATGCGTATACTTATCGACGCCGCATCGGTCGAGCTTTTCGCCGATGACGGCAAAACTGCTTTGACCGATACTTTCTTCCCGATTCAGGATTTCAATGACCTTGAAATCTACCCTCTGGACGGAACCATTCGATTCTTCCAACTTCAAATGTGGAAATTGAAATCAATCTGGAAGTGACTATTTCCCGCTGACAGCAATCGACCTGGTAGTTATGGATTAAATTGTGGCCAGGGTGAGAGGAATTTTGTGTCTTGTGCGTCCTTATCCTTTGAAGGTCAATCTTCGATAATTTTTCAACCGGCCGAAGACGAACCGGCAATGACAAGGAGAACCCAGGATGTTGCATCTAATCAACAACTTCTTTGACTATAATAACTTGAACTCGTTTCAACCGGCCCGCCGGATACTACTGCCGGCCACTTATGCCCTGCTTTTACTGATGATTTGCGGGGGAGATCCGCACTATAACCTCAGAGCAGAACAAATGGGTGGGGAAAACCTGCGGAATGTAGTTATCAACAAAACGCGTCTGGCTGACGCCAAAGTTAATGCTTTCGAACAGAAATTCCGGGTTCGGATCCCGGATGGCAACTACTGGTATGATCGAGTTTCCGGCGCCTGGGGAGTTGAGGGTGGCCCCACTGCCGGATTCATCCTTCCGGGTCTTAATCTGGGCGGACCGTTGCGAGCGGACGCTTCCAAAGGCAGGACGGGCGTTTTTGTCAATGGTCGCGAGCTTCATCGATTCGATGTTCTCGCGCTGCAAAAGATCACGCCCGTGTATCGTGGACGTTTCTGGGTCGACGCCCAAGGTAACGGCGGATATGAAGGTGGGCCGGCTTTCTTTAACCTGATTCAGCTGGCACGTAATTCCGGGTTATTACGAGGAGGCGCTCGGCGGAGTATCCTCTCCGGAATGTATGATAGTGGGATTGGAAGAGTGCTGGGTAATGGTGACTTCTACATCAGCGGCGATTCAAGCATCACGCATTAACCGGCCCAATCTCCATTTGGTAACTGCAAAGAAACACCATAGCACCCAGACTTAATGAGAGAAGTACTCGGGTTGATCTGAATCAGATGAGAGATGGATGGATATTTTTGTGACTAGCCGTTGATTACCGCATAGGATTCGTTGACGGCGCCATATTGTTCGAGGACAGCCCGCAGCTCTTCGACGCGTACCGGTTTGCTGATGTAATCGTCCATTCCGGCCGCCAGGCACTCTTCGCGGTCTCCACGCAGCGCGTTGGCCGTCATCGCGATGATGCGTGGCCGTCCCTGGAGCCATTCGGAGCAGATGCGGCGCGTTGCTTCCAATCCATCCATCTCCGGCATATTGACGTCCATGAAGACCACATCGTATCGCTGTCGTCTGAGGGCGGCGATGGCCTCGACTCCATTCCCGGCGACATCCGCGCGATAACCGAACCGCTCCAGTACCCGCAGCACCACTCGCTGATTGATGACGTTGTCTTCGACCACCAGAATACGCAGCGGAAGGCGCTTGCCCAGGTCCGTGTCGAGCCTCGACTGCGATGATGGCGATTCCTTCGTCACCTCCTGGCCGAGGACGCCCAGGATCACATCGTAGAGTTGCGAAGGTTTAATCGGCTTGTTGATGAAGGCCGCAAAATCGAGTCCCCCATATTGCTCCTTGAGCTGGCGGCTGCTCGTGGCCATGGAGGTGAGCATGACCAGAAGCGGTTTCTGAATGCCGGGCAACCGGCGGATCTCGGCCGAGAGCATGGTGCCGTCCATCTCCGGCATATGCATATCAATGATCGCCAGATCGAAAACCTCGCCATTCTTCAAGAGCTCGAGCGCTTCCGGACCGCTGGCGACGGCCCTCGGAATCATCCCCCAGGCATGGGTTTGATGAGTGAGAAGCTGGCGGATGGTCTCCTTGTCATCGACGATGAGGAGTCGTTTGCCGGCCAGTTGAGATTGTTCATCTCTCCGAGGCGATGAAATGCCCGCCGAACCCGTCACAATCTTGAAATAGAAGGTCGAGCCTTCTCCTTCACGGCTCTCGGCCCACATCGTTCCGCCCATCAATTCGCTCAGCCGCATGCTGATCACGAGGCCGAGCCCCGTCCCGCCGTACTGCCGCGTGGTCGAAGAGTCGACCTGGCTGAAGGATTTAAAGAGGCGATCCATTCGATCTGTGGGAATCCCGATGCCGGTGTCTCGGATGGCGAACTGCAATTCGTACTGATCTCCATCGAGACGGCGTGAGGTGACATCGATGACGACCTCGCCCGCGTGGGTGAACTTCACAGCATTGCTGAGGAGGTTGACGAGAATCTGGCGCAACCGCGTGACATCTCCCACGATGTCGCGGGGAGTATGCTCGTCGAGCCGATAGGCGAGTTCGATCTCTTTCTCGATGACTTTCGGTGAGAGCAGGTCGAGACACTCTTCGAGGCAGTCGGGAAGATTGAAGGCTTGCCGTTCGAGGTCCAATTTGCCGCATTCGATCTTCGAAAAATCGAGGATGTCATTGATGATCGAGAGCAGCGTATCGCCACTGGTTCGGACGATCTCAACGAACTCGCGTTGTTCGGGATCGAGTTCGGTATCGAGCAGAAGTCCTGTCATCCCGATAATCGCATTCATCGGAGTGCGGATCTCGTGCGACATGGTCGCCAAAAACTCGCTCTTGGAACGGGCGGCGGCCTCTGCGGCCTCTTTAGCCTTCTCCATCTCGCGGGCGGCCCTCTTTTGCAGCGTAATATCGGTGGCTACTCCGAGCAATTGTTGCGGGACCTCTTCGCCGGCTGAGTTGATTGGGATCTTAATGACCTGCAGCCATACTTGTTCCCCATTCCTGCCGTTAACTTCCTCTTCGGGGATGAACTTTTCCGTATTGGTATCGAGCACCTCGAGGTCGTCGTTGCGGAATCTTTCGACTTCGTCTCGATGCAGATTGAAGTCGTAGTCGGTTTTTCCGATCATATTATCGACCGTCGTCCCATAAGCCTGGGCGAGCGCGTGATTGGCGAGGGTGAATCTTCCCTCTCGATCTCTCGCAAAGATATAGCTCGGATTGAGGTCGATGATCTTTCGCAAGAATGTTCGTTGTTCTTGTAACTCTTTCGTTCTTTGATCGACGAGTTGTCCAAGCTGTTGCTCGCGCGTCTTCAAATTCATGATCCTGATCTGGTGCGATCCGATCAGGATCAAACTCATGACGCCGATGCAAGCTCCATAAAACCAGAATGTCTGATAGAAACGCCGGGCTAAATATATTCGATAAGTAGCGCTTGCCTCGTTCCACACTCCATCGTTATTGGCGGCGATCACCCGGAATGTATATGGGCCGGGTGGGATATTGCTATAAAAGGCCGTGCGGCGATCTCCGGCGTCTATCCAATCCCTGTCATATCCTTCCAGTTTGTATTTGAATCTGACCTTCTCGGGCGCCAGGAAACTGAGACCGGTATAGCGGATGATGATGTCTTCTTTGCTTCGCGGAGCTTCAGCTGTACCTTTCAGGTCGAAAGTGCGCTGGCCAATCGTGACCTCCTCGATATGGACCGGAGGCGGAATCATATTGGTCAATAGTTTCTGTGGGTCAACGACGCTCAGGCCGCCGTCAAGACTGAACCAGATTCTGCCGTCACCTGATTTAAACGATGCGGGTTGATGTCCGGAAGCGGCGACAGTACTGCAGAGGCCGTGTTCTACCCCGTAAGCTACGGAATCGATTGAAGAGATCTTTCCTTCGGCGAAATCATTGAGTTGCTGTTTCTTGACGCGAAATACTCCCTTGCTGCAACTCATCCAAAGATCGCCTTGATTATCTTCGGTGAAACCATACACGAAGTTAGAGAACAATCCATCATTTACCGTATAGGTCGTGAATTTACCGTCTTTGAATCGGTTCATTCCCTGGCGCGTGCCGATCCATAATGTATTTTCCCGGTCGAGGTAGATGGCATGGACGTTGTTGCTGGCGAGGCAATTCTCTTGGGTATAGAACGTAAATTTACCGTCCTTGAATCGATTCAAACCGCCGCCCCTGGTACCGATCCAGAGACTGCCGTCGTTGTCTTCGGCGAGAACCCTGATTGCGTTATGAGAAAGACCGTCTTTCGTTGTATACCTGGTGAAGCGATTATTTTGATACTTGATCAATCCGCTGTTGTCAGTGCCGATCCAGACGGCGCCGTCTCGAGTTCCATAGATGACCCTGATCAACGTTGTGGGCACCTCGTCGCTCTTGAATGAGATGAACTTCGGATTGCAGTGCTGCTCGGCGCATTCGAGGTGATGTTCAGTCCGGTAAAGTCCATCTGCCGTGCCGACCCATAAAAATCCTTCGCGATCGATCGTGATCGATCCGATCAGTTTCTCGGGCAGATTGTTGCGGAGGTTATAAGATGTGATCTTCCCATTCCTGAGCCTGTTCAACCCCCGAGCAGTACCGAGCCAGATGTTGCCTTCCCGGTCTCCGGCTATCGTTGAAACATATTTATCAGAGAGCCCATCGTCCATTGTGTAACTGACAAACTGTTCCTGAAGCAGGCGCATTAACCCGTTATATGCCGATCCTATCCAGAGGTTCCCTTCATGATCCCAACAAATGGTCTTAGCCATCACCTGCGCGACATTGGAAAAGGAAGATGTCTCGCTGCTATACCTATCCAATCCTCTGTCGGTGAGAATCCATAACTGTCCCGATTTGTTTTCAACCAGACTGATGATTGAGTTGGATGATAACCCTTCGTTTGTCGTGAAACAGGTAGCTACTCCATCCTTCAGCCGGAACAGGCCATCATCCGTCGCGATCCAGAAGCTGTTGTCTCGTTGACGAAGAATCGATTTGATCTCTGAGCCGGGTTTCTGCCCTTTAAGAGGGGATGGAGAGAACCTTCCTTCTTTGAAGATATGGAGTGTGCCATTGCCGGTGGCAGCCCACAAGGCGCCGTCTGCGTCAGAATAGAGCGCTCTGATTCCGTTATCCGTCAGGCCGTCATTGACCGTGTAGTTGGTGAATCTCCCATCCTTGAAGTGGCTCAGCCCCTCATCGGTACCGATCCAGATCCCGCCATTATTGTCCTTGCAAACCAGACGGACGAAGTTATTAATCAACCCGTCTCTGGTCGTGTAGACGGTAAATCGCCCGTCTTTGAGCCGGCTTACTCCTCCTCCATAAGTGGCGATCCATAAACTGGAGTCATGACCTTCGGTCAGCGACCATACTTCATTCTCCCTGATCTGGCTGGGATCTCGATTATCAAAAGTGGTAAAGCGGACGCCGTCAAACCTGGAGAGCCCCGCTCTCGTCCCGACCCAGAGATAACCATCGCTCGATTGAAAAGCAGTAAAAATGGTGTTCTGTGGTAAACCTTGCGGTTGTTGCCAGACGCCTAAGACGTTCCACCTGGGTTCTTTGTATTCCTGGGAGCGCGCCGTCCCGCCGATCAACAGAACGAATGCTGCCAGACCCATTGCCGAGCTTATCCGTCTTACCGTTGTTGAAATGGATCTTCTCATAACGATGCCTCACGGCCACGCAACCGAGCCGACGACGATTCCAAGCACGGCAGCAGTAGCGTTGACTGATTGCGGGCAGTCGCTCGGCGACAACCCTGGTTCATTATCGGAAGAAACGGCGGAAAGCTTTAGCGATCTCGACCGGCGGCGGGATTCTGATGAAAGATTTTGGAGGTTTGAGATTTGAGAGTGTGACCGATGTCATTGCATCCTCATCGGCCGGCTTGCGCCGAAGGGTGCTCCACCCGGCAGCCGAAGAGTCCGGCTCTCGATGGAGCATTCCTTGGCGAAGACAATCGGCGGCTGGGATCATCAGGGCAACTTGGCGCCCAGGACATCGATCGGCTCGATTGACGGTGGCTGTGCGAACAACTCCGAGGCGCGCGCCATGAGCGCCTGGGCGACTGCGCCGTTGAGATGGGCCTGGCGTCCGGCTTCATCAGTGAAGGCATCGAACACGCCAAACGTGCTCGGCCCCAGTTGCAGCGCGAACCAGACCGGTGTCGTCAGCTCTTGTTGCGACAATGCCAGCCCTGTCTCCAGGAACTTCGCGACCTCGGCCTCTTTGCCGGGTTTGGCTTCCAAGCGAACAAACAATGCATACTTGACCATTTCGATTCTCCTTGTTTTGGTTGAACGGGCAGGACGCATCATAGGCTTGTCGGACGAAGATGCCCATTGTCAATATTGACATTTTTGATATCATTCTTGCCATGAAAGTCCATGTCCTGGCCCTCGATGGCATCTTCGATACCGGCCTGGCGACAGTGCTGGATGTATTCACTACGGCGAATGAACTGGCCGAGATGTCCGGCCTCACCTCTTCGCGCTTCGACGTCAAGATCGTCGGCGTGCGAAAGGGAGTGCGCACCTCACAGGGATTGAGTGTGCCGGTTGTTGCCGCCGCGGGCCTTGCTCCGCCGGATTGGGTGATCGTGCCTGCACTCGGATGCAAACTGCCCACTACTTTACAGACGGCATTGGTGCGCCCTGATGTCTGTGAGGCGGTGCGTGCGCTACGGCGGTGGGTGGATCGGGGCGCGGTTATCGGAGCAGCCTGTACCGGAACTTTTGTGATCGCGGAGTCATCGTTACTCGACAATCAGGAAGCAACCACGACCTGGTGGCTGGCGCCGCTCTTCCGCCAGCGCTATCCGAAAGTGCGGCTCGACGAATCGCGAATGATTATCAATTCGGCTCAATTCGTGACTGCCGGCGCGGCGCTGAGCCATCTCGACATGGCGCTGTGGATGATCCGGCAGATCAGCCCTGAGCTGGCTACCTTGACGGCGAAATACCTGATTGTTGATACCCGGCCATCGCAGGCGATCTATGCGATTCCTGATCACCTGGCCCACGCGGACCCGCTGGTCGAGCGATTCGAACGCTGGGCGCGCGAGCGGCTGGCGAGGGGGTTTTCATTGGAAGAAGCCGCTCGTGCGACCGCGACGAGCAAGCGAACGTTGGCCCGTCGCATGCGCGAAGTGCTGGGCAAGTCCCCACTCTCGTATTTTCAGGACCTGCGGGTCGAACGCGCGGTGCACATGCTGGAGACCAGCGATCTCAGCATCGATGAGATCGCGTCCATGGTCGGCTATGCCGACGGCGTGACATTGCGGGCGTTGCTGCGCCGCCGACTCGGACGTGGGGTCCGTGAATTGCGCCCGCGTCAATAATGATTCCGTTAAAGAAGAACTTGATCCTCCCGCTCCTGAACGGAGAATGCTAGAATGTGAATATGGATATTTCGATTGTGACCAAGCCCATACCGCTGCAAACTGACTCTGCAGGAGTGCTGCGTGTCGGGCAGACGCGCGTCTCACTCGATTCGGTCATTGCTGCTTTTAATGAAGGCGCCACGCCCGAAGAAATCGTCCAGCAATATGATGTGCTCGCTCTGGCTGACGTGTATGCGGTCATCGGTTACTATCTGGAAAACCAGACCGAAATTGACGACTACTTGGCCAAGCGGCAAACCCAGCGCGCACAGCTTCGTCAGGAGCTTGAAGCGCGTCATCAGCCTCAAGGCATCCGACAACGACTCCTCGCGCGGCGCAGGAATCCATAATATATGCACTTCAAGGTATGATCAGACTGGCATTTGAAGTCAGCCAGTACTTGCCCTAAGCATCACGCTCCGGTTAGTCAGTAATAGTATTGGCCGGTTACTTTGATCGTAACCGGCCAGTCGGTGAAGTCCAGGTTTGAATCAAAGAGGTGTAATTACCGTCTGACTTCAAAGTCGGCGCGGCATCCGCGGTCAACATAAAAGCCGGTCGAGTCACGTCCCCACGTTCGTCCTTGAATGCAGGGCGACTTGCTGCGCTGGCGGATCAGGCGCACTCTCCCGCGCTCGCCCTCACGGCAATAATGGCGTTTTTCATCGCCGGATTCGCAATAGAAGGTCTCAGTGTAACGGCCACGATCGCGGTCCCGATAGCGATCACGGTCATAGTCACGATCCCGATCCCGGTCACGGTCCCGATCGCGGTAGCCACGATCGCTACCCAACTCGAACTCGGCGCGACAGCCGCGATCTACCCAAATGCCCCGGCGGTCATAACCCCAGGTTCGTCCTTCAGTGCAGGGTGAACCGCTCCGCTGGCGGACGAGGCGGACGCCTCCGCGCGTGTCGGCTGAGCAGAAGTTGCGCTTCCCATCATCCGAAGCGCAATAGATACTTTGAGGGAAATAGCCGCTATTGACAGGCGATCCGATGAAATCGGGCGCAGACGCGGGCTCGACCATCGAATTCAAGCCGGTAGAGGGCTCGGGCACGTCACGATGTGCAGTCACCGAGAACGAATTACCGGTAATAAAAACGGCCATCAAGATGGCCATCAGTTTGGATAGTGTGGTGCCACTGGGTGTCCAAAATTTGCCGCCTTTTAGTTTCATGGTTTTTACTCCATTTTTAGATCGCTCTTCTCAGAGCGATACAAAACTACTGCATCAAGAGGCATGTATTCTTTACCTCAATCCGGGGAGAAAAAAAAGCCTAATTTGAGGCCGGAAAAAACCGGTGTCCGGCGATAATACGGTCGCCGGTCGAGCAATTATGGCCGGGTTTGAGCAAGAGCGATTGAAGACCTGTATATGCGTTATCACAAATTTCAACCTGCCCCGCCTCTCTCAAAACACGTGGAGTGTTTTTGGATGCTCGAGGGGAGCGATTGGCAAGCGTCCGCGGCGCCGGAACGGCTTCTCCCAGATGGTTGTATCGAGTTGATTCTGAACTTCGGTGCCCTCTTTCGCGAGTATCAAGAGGGAGGGCGTTGCGACTTACAGCCATCGCGCTTCGTCGTCGGCCAGATGACACGCCCGGTACTGGTCGAGCCTACCGGGCCGGTCCAACTGTTGGGAATTCGTTTCACTCCGGGAGGCGCGCTGCCGTTCCTCTCCTTTCCGCCGGTTGAATTGACGAACAGTATTGTGCCGCTTGATGACATCTCCGTGTCGTTGGATCGGCTGCTCTCCGAACGGAGCGATGAAGCCCGCACGCCGCGAGAGAAGGTCCGGATTGTTGAAGCGCTGCTGATCAAGCGGATGAATGCCAGGGAAGAGAGAGGAGTATCGTTGCGGGATGCGATTTCGGAGATCGTCAGCAGTGGAGGACAAATCTCAATGGACCGGCTCGCCGGTGAATTGGGAATCAGCGGCAGGCAGTTGGAGCGCCGTTTTTTGAACGAAGTGGGGCTGGGACCGAAACTCCTTTGCCGGATTCTGCGTTTTCAGCAGGTCTTTCGTGCGGTGGAACGCTCAGATCGGAACTGGGCCAAGATCGCGGCCGACTGCGGGTATTATGATCAAGCTCACCTGATCCGCGATTTTCGGCAATTCGCCGGACAGACTCCTTCTATTCTCTTCGAGAACTTGACCAGCTTCGCGGAGTTCTTGACCCGGAAGCAGCCCACGTCGGATTTTTACAATACTTCGCGCTGACCTCGGGCTATGCTGGATAAAACTTGAACGCTTTTAAGAAGGAGCAGCCAGAGATGCAACGCAACATATTAAGGATGCTATGGGTCGGAATTGCACTGATCGGAGTTGGACTGGAACCGAGATTCTCGCCGGCAATCGGGGCCAATCAAACTGACAAGCCGCCACAGTCATTCCGGATCGAGGATCTGGCCTGGATGAGCGGTGACTGGGAGACGGCTCCGGGGCGCCGTCAGATTGACGAACACTGGACGAATGTCGCAGGTGGTTCTTTGATCGGCATGAGCCGGATGGTGGCCGGAGACAAAACCGTCTTCTTCGAGTACCTTCGCATCGAAACACGCGGAACTGAGATCTATTACGTGGCCCATCCGCGGGCCAAGAGCCCCGGCACTGATTTCAGACTGGTGAGACTGACGGCTCAGGAAGCCGTGTTCGAGAACCCAACGCACGACTTTCCCAAACGAATTATCTACCGCAGAAATGGAAACGATGCTTTAACGGCTCGCATCGAAGGCGATGGGACCGAAAAAGAAAAACCTCAAGAATTCACATACCAGAGAAGGAAGAAGGAATGAAGGAATGAAAGGATGGAGGATAAAGGCTGGAACTTTATTGGTCTGTAACTTAAGTTTTTGAATTTTAGCGCGCGGCGCGCGAGAATAAAGCCTGGTGGTGAAGCGCGGGGCACGAAGCCCCAGGAACTGTG
>Ga0081539_10007096_pt1 | contig 10357 bp, 9 predicted proteins | sample TabmetS4T2R2_FD_71023 | JGI IMG/M metagenome (GOLD analysis project Ga0081539, IMG submission 71023) | Tabebuia heterophylla rhizosphere microbial communities from the University of Puerto Rico - S4T2R2 | ecosystem: Host-associated > Plants > Roots > Rhizosphere ... | reverse complement strand
CAAGACGCACAACGCAGCGGACAGCCGCGACCGCCGCCGCCTCACCGCGGCGGCGGACCGAAGCTCCGCGCGACAAGTTCATGGTTGACGACAAGCGGGATTCATAGTCGTTTGGTTATCCATCAGCTCCGTGGCGCTGACGTTGCCCGGCGTATGTCCTGGTCGTTCGGTCTTGCATGAAAGTTTTTCGCGAGGTCGATGATCTCGTCCGTTGTGAATCGTTCCCATCTTTCAGTCAGCTCGATCCACTCTTTGTTACCCGGGGCTCCGCGAACATGTGCAAAGGGGCCACGGAGCTTTTTTATCACTGCGATGATTGCGGTCCTGACCTTTTCTGCGCGACGAGCAACAATGGCTGCGGCAGCACCTTGCTGGAGTGCGTGATCGAACTCCTGCTTGCGCCGCTCAAGCACCCGCCACTTGTTTGAGTCTTTAGCCATCACACCCTGTAAGTTCAGTAGTAGGATGATCGTCGCCGCTGATGGATAACGGATAGACATTCACTGGCCGGCCCGGCACCGACCAGCTTTTGGAGTACGGGGACCGTTCCGCCGGGCCGGTCCATTCCAGCGGCTGGTTATTCGGCTGCTGAGCGGGCATCAACTTTGAGCACGAAAGGTTTGCCAGATTCGCGCGGTCGCCAGCCTTGCGATAGCGCGGTTCGCACGAGTTGTTCCGCATCCTTCGGACCGAGGGGCCGCTTAAGCGTTCTGCCCATGTAGAACTTCGACTCTTGCTCTGGAACTCGCTCGCCAAACAATCCGGTGACGCGAAGGCGCGAGCCGTTCTTCTCAGCATGCTGCACAGTGACGGACAACGCGATCCGACCCTCAGCATCGCTCCCGGCTTCAGAAACGACGTACCTGAACCGCTCGCCGTCGATCATGAGCTTGTTACTGCCCCTGTGTTTGAGCAACGCTGCCTCAGCCGGATAACTACCCAATAGCCTGACCGGCGCGGCAGTATAACGTCCGGCGGACGAATCGGCGTAACTCTCTGCCAACTCTCGGCGTGTCGGGCTTTCGGTTCGTTTAGGCTCGGGACGAATCGCCGCACGCGGAGAGTTTCCGGAGCATTAACCCGCGCGTGGAGGCGGCCGAACGTGGCGCAACGCGGGCGAATGCCGACTGGACGCAGCTTAACATCCGCGAAGCGGGTCGCGGCCGCGTGGTTGGAGCGGGCGAGACGTTCTCCGAACCGAGCATGAGCGTTCACGAAGCGCGCGAGGGGCGCAGATTCTTCTCCACCTGCGTTCATCCGCGTGCACCTGCGGTTCGAACTCATTTCATCCGTGTCATCCGTGTCATCCGTGTTCATCTGTGGCTTATCCCCTCTGTGGCGATCCCCACCGCGATGCTAAACTGCCGCCATGCGCCATCGCACCTTCATCGTCTCCTGGCTCGCGCTCGCCTGCTTCCTCGCGCTCGTCGGCTGCCGCAGCGCGAATTACGCGTTCTGGGAGAAGTTCGGGTACGAGAAGCGCGACATCCTCGTCAGCCGCGTCGAGAACGCCCGCGACGAGCAGAACAAGGCCAAGGAAGACTTCCGCACCGCGTTCCAGAAGTTCCAGGACGTGACCCACTTCCAGGGCGGCGAGCTCGAGGCGAAGTACAACAAGCTCAGCGCCGCCTACGACGACTGCAAGGGCCGCGCCGAAGCCGTCAAGAAGCGGATCGCGTCGGTCGATTCGGTCGCGCAGGACCTCTTCAAGGAGTGGGAATCGGAACTCGGGAAGTACGAGAACCAGGAACTCCGCCGCAACAGCGAGCGTCAGCTTCAAGACACCAAGGCCCGCTACGCGCAGCTCATCGCGGCGATGCGCACGAGCGAATCGAAAATGCAGCCCGTGCTGAGCCGATTCAGCGACGTGGTGATGTCGCTGAAACACAAGCTCAACGCTCAGGCGATCTCCGACCTCCAGACCACTGCCGTCGGGATCGAGTCGGACGTTCAGAACCTGATCAAGGACATGGAAGCGAGCATCAACGAGGCGAACTCGTTCATCAGTCAGATGAAGCAGAGCTGACCGGCGTCGGGCGCGGATCGCGTCGCGCGGGGAAGTGCCGGCGGGGGTGCGGCCGGCGCAATCTTGTCCGCTCGGAATGACGAGCGGCGATGTGGATCAGGCATGCGCTGGCTGACGCTCTTGTTCGCGCACGCGATCGCAAGCTGGGTGACGTTCGGCGTCGCCTGGGCGCACACCCTCGCGCAGCCCAACCGACCGCCGCTGAACGGCGAGTTCTGGCAGGTCTTCCTCGTCACGGAAGGGGCGGCGCCGGTCTGGCTGCCGGTATCGCTGTGCATCTACAGGCCCGCTTTGACCGACGAGGTGCTGGGGATGGCGGGGGTTTACCTGCTGAGCGCGCTGATAACCTGGTGGTTGCTGTTCCGGCTCGCGCGGCGGCGCCTCGAACGACGGCGAGTCGCGGCGGGGCTATGCGGCCGTTGTGGTTATGACATCCGGGCCACGCCCCAACGGTGCCCGGAATGCGGTCAGACCGTTACACCTGCCCCGATTGCGGCCGCGCGTTGACTTCCACCGCTTCGGTTTGACTTGCCCCGGCCTCGTCGGCACAATTCTGAGTCGCCACACGAGTTGCGCGACATGCGCGCGCACACGCACGCAGCCGCCTTGCGACGTCCTGAACATCCTTGATTCGACCCCTTTGCGCGGAGTATCCCCATGCGAGTAGTGGTGAACGGTTGGTCAACCCTGCGGACGGTTCCGCTCGCGCTGGCCTTGGCCGCGGCGGGGGCGATCGCCGGCGGGTGTGACGGGAACACCTCGGACCGCAAGGCCAGCGCAGCCTTCAAGGAAGCGATCGCCGAGCGTCACATCGGCGGCGAAGCCGGTAACGACGCGGCCAAGAAGGCGCTCGAGCCCATCGCCTCCGACGCCGACCTCACCGGCGTCAACAAGGCCCACGCCAACGCTATGCTCGCGGAGATCGACGCCGACGCCGCCGTCGAGCTGATCCGCAAGGTCGACCGCCAGGAAATGGAGCTGTCGCGCGTCGCGTTCGAGCTGTCGCAACTCGGCGTGCAGCTCGACGTCGGCGCGCTGCTCGTCACCGACTACTCGCAGTACGACCCCAAGCCCGTCGTCGAGAAGATCCAGATGCAGCTCACGAGCGCCCAGGGCGCCGACGGTTCGCCGACATGGGAGCACGAGGGCGTCACGCTGCCCACGCTTGACGGCGTGAACAAGACGATCGCGCAGCTCGAGGGCGACATTGCCAAGCTTCAGGAGCAGGTCAGCGGACTCACGCAGCAGCGCGAGGCGGCGCTCAAGGAAGCGGGCGAGGCGCAGGACGCTTCCGACGCCGCCAAGGGACAGGATGCCGTCGAGAAGTTCAAGACGGCCAGCGCCGCGCGCAAGAAGGCGGCGGAGCTGTTCACGCAGATCGATCAGGTCAACGTGCAGATTCAGCCGCTCCAGCGGCAGCTCGATATCGCCAAGGGTCAACAGCAGGTCGTCAATGACTTCATCGCGCAGGCAAATGCCCAGATGCAGGCGCTGACCAGCGGCTGGCAAGCGACGCAGGAAAAGATCAACGCGCAGGTGAGCCTCGCGAAGGAGATCGTGCAGGGCGGCGGCACGTCGGTCCCCAGCGGGAGCAAGGGCGCGTCGGTCGCGGAGAAGGCGGCGGAGATCCAGCAGATCGCCAAGGAGATCAACGAGATGCGCGGGGCCGCGCAGGAGCGGCTGGACTCGGCGATCAAGCACTTCGCCGACGCCAAGAAGGCCGCCACCGACCTCGGCATCGCGTTGAATAAGAAGGTTACCGATCCGGCGAACGAGACGCGCCCTGAAAAAGAGGCGTGGAAGAAGCTCGTCGAGGTGATGGACCCGCAGAACTACGCGCTACGCGAAGCGTCGTCCCAGCGCACGCTCGCGTCGCTCTACGCGTCGCAGGCGGCGAGCGCGGTCAACCGCATCAACCTCAAGGCGTCGATCGTGCCGATCATTCAGCGCGCGGGCGCCGACGTGCCGCCCGACCTCACGCCCCCCAACCTTGAAGAGCAGCGCAGCCAGGCCGTGAAGCTGGCCGATGAGGCGTACACCGCGGCGGACGACATCCTCAAGAATATCCTCGACGGCAGTGCGCAACAGCCGACCAAGAACGCGGCCAAGGTCGAACGCATCCTCGTGCAGTACGGCTGGGCGCAAGTCGCCAAGCTCAACGGCGAGAACAAGCAGGCGGAGGATCGTTTGAAGGAAGCGGTCGCCACGCGCGACAACGCGGTGACCGAGGGCCTGCGCCTGCCGAGCATGCCCGCCGAGCTGGGTCCGCCGCCGGCGCCGCCCGCACCCGCCGGCGGGGCTCCGGAGACGCCTGCGACTCAGCCGGCCGAAGCGAGCGCCAGCGCCGAGGTTGACCCGGCGATCAAGGAGCTTCTCAACCAGTTCGCAGATGCCGCCATCAAGGGCGACGCCGAAGCCGCCAAGGCCTTCTGCCAGATCGAGCCCGGCGGCGAGGAGCAGTACGCCACGACGATCACGGTCGCCTCCGAGTCCAAGAAGTTCATCAACGCGCTGAACGCCAAGTTCGGTGACGCGGCCAAGCCGCTGCTTGCGACCATGCTGGACCCCGACCACGTCTTCCGCAACGGCACGGTCACCGTGCAGGGCGACGAAGCGTTCATCAAAGAGCTCCAGGAGGAAGGCAAGCCGCCCAAGAAGGACCTCGTGAAAGTGGACGGCGCGTGGAAGGTTTTCGTCGAAGCGCCGAAGACCGACGAAGAGAAGAAAGAGCTGGCCGTCGCGAACAAACTTGCGGCCGCACTCCCGCAGCTCACCGCAGACGTCGAGGCCGGGAAGTACGCCGACATCGAAGCGGTAGGGCAAGCGATGGCTGCCGCGGTGGGCGGCTGATCGGCACGTCACCGAATTGTGCGTGGACCTTGCGGGCCCGCACATCGCAACCTAGACTCATTTCCGTTCGCCAGGGGTGCCCCGGTCGACCGTGGTCGCGGGCTGAGATGAAACCCTTGGAACCTGATCCGGCTCGCACCGGCGAAGGGAGCGCGGACGCGTCGTCGCACACCTCTTGTGGCGCGCGTTTCATTCGCGCGCCGTATGCAAATCCCTCGCTGAGCGTGACGCGCCGGAAGAAAGGCCTGCGATGTCAGCCGCTGGTTCTCGCACATGGATGCTCCCGCCGTTTGGTGACAACCCTTCGACTGAGAAACAAGGCACTACACCCGGTTCGTTCGCGATGCCCGGACGCGTCGGCACGTCGTATGCCTACAGCTCGCCCGACACGCCGGGCATGCCCGAGCCGTCGCCGTTCACCGCGATGGACTTCCGCGACGCGTCGCGCGACCGCGATCACAAGACGCAGCTCGAAGCCGCGCGCGACGGCGTGGTTACCGACGAGATGCGCCGCGTCGCGCTGCGCGAACCGCACCTGACGCCCGAGCAGATCCGCGCCGAGGTCGCCGCCGGGCGCATGATCATCCCGGCCAACAAGGTGCACCTGAAGCACAAGCTCGAACCGATGTGCATCGGCCGGGCGAGCGTCACCAAGATCAACGCGAACATGGGAGCGTCGCCCGTTTCGTCGGGAACGGACGAAGAGGTCGAGAAGCTCAAGTGGGCCGAGCGGTGGGGCGCCGACACGGTGATGGACCTCTCGACCGGTGGCGACCTGAACACCACGAGGCGTGCGATTATCGAGAATGCAACCGTTCCGATCGGCACCGTCCCAATCTACAGCATGATCATCGGCCGCTCGATCGAGGAGCTGACGTACGACCTCATCCTCAAGGAGATCGAGAACCAGGCGAAGCAAGGCGTGTCGTACTTCACCGTCCACGCCGGCGTGCTCCGCTCGCACCTGCCGTACGTGAAGAAACGCCTGATCGGCATCGTCTCGCGCGGCGGGAGCTTGCTCGCGAAGTGGATGCTCCACCACAACCGCGAGAACCCGATGTACGAGATCTTCGACGACATCTGCGATCGTCTCCGCGAGTACGACGTCAGCTTCTCGCTCGGCGACGGACTGCGACCAGGTGGGTTGGCTGACGCGACCGACGAAGCGCAGCTCCGCGAGCTCGCGACGCTCGGCGAGCTGACCGAACGCGCCTGGAAGAAGGGCGTGCAGGTCATGATCGAGGGCCCGGGTCACGTGCCGTTCGATCAGATCGAGTACAACATGAAGCTCGAGCGCCGGCTGTGCCACGGCGCGCCGTTCTACGTGCTCGGGCCGCTCGTGACCGACATCTTCCCCGGCTACGACCACATCACGTCTTGCATCGGCGCCACCGCGGCCGCGTACCACGGCGCGAGCATGCTGTGCTACGTCACGCCGAAGGAACACCTGGGTTTGCCGAAGAAGGATGACGTGAAGCAAGGATGCGTCGCGTACAAAATCGCGGCTCATGCGGCCGACGTCGCGCTCGGCATCCCGCACACGCGCGACCGCGACGACGAGCTGACCAAGGCCCGCGCCGCGCTCAACTGGCAGCGCCACTTCGAGCTGAGCTTCGACCCCGACCTCGCCCGCGCGTACCACGACGAGGACCTGGAGGTCGACACCGACTTCTGCGCCATGTGCGGCCACGACTGGTGCTCGGTCCGCATCAGCAAGGAGATCACCGACTTCTACAGCGGCAAGGACGACGCCTCGCAGCCGGAGAAGGTCGCGATGAAATCCCCCGGCGTGAACGACGCCGGCGCCGAAATCCTCAAACAACGCGGCGTGCTCACGCAGGAGCAGATCATGAAGCTCGCGCACAAAGGGAAGAAAGCGGACTGTCACTCGGATAACGTCAAGGACGCGGGCGAGGCGAAGTTGGTGCAGATCAACACGCTCAAGGCGCACGGGGTGATGGTGAACGATTCGGGGTTGTGATGCTCTGTGGACGGTGAACCATTCCGGGTCGAGGATTCCGGGTCGAGGACGACCCGGCTCACTTGAGAGAGCCGGGTCGTCCTCGACCCGGAATCGGCGACTGCGGAGGATCGATAAATGAACCTCCTCGCGCTCCACATCACCTGGGGAACCTACGGGACGCGACTTCACGGTGACCCGCGCGGAACCGTCGATCGTCAACACAACCGCTACGGCGACCCCGTCCTCGGATTCGACGAACACCGTTGGGAACGCGAGAAGTCCTTACTGAAGTTCGACCCGATCACCTTCACGCGTCCGCAGATGATCCTCGTTGAATCCCTGCTTCCTCGCATCTGCGAGCGGGGCGGTTGGACGCATCGCACTGGCGCCTGCGGACCCGACCACGTGCACGAAATCCTCACGTCGCGCCACGACCCGGAAACGATCCGGCGACTGTTCAAGCGGTGGCTCGGTCAGGACCTGTCTCGTCAACTTCATCCGCTCCCCGAGGGAGCAACGTGGTGGGCGGAGTGCGGCAGCATCCGGCGGATCTTTGAAGAAGATGGGCCGTACCTGAAGAACGCGCTGGGTTACGTAGATCGGCAGCGCGCGTCACCTCCCGCGCTGGTTCAACCCACGTGAACACTCGTGACCATCACCAACTCGCCGACCTGCTCGCGGAACTGTCTGCCTCCGGCCCCGCCTACCGCGAGTTCATTCGCGTGCCGTCGATGAGCGTGGGCGTGTACCGGCTGCGGCCCGGAGACGTCGACGGCCAGCAGCCGCACACCGAGGACGAGGTCTACTACGTCGTCCGCGGCCGCGCGACGTTCGTGCGCGGGCCGGAAGGACTTGTGGAATCGCAAGCCGTCTCGACCGGCTCGATCCTCTTCGTCGAGCACGGCGTCGAGCACCGGTTCATCGACGTCGTCGAGGAACTCGTCCTGCTCGTCTTCTTCGCGCCTGCGGAATACTCGGCGAAGAAACCCGAATGACGAATACTGCGCGATCGCGCCCTTTGGCATTCGGGTTTCGTCGTTCGTCATTCTTTCGGGTTTCTGGTTTCGTCATTCTGGTTTCCCCCTCACATGTCGTAGAAGAACTCCTCCTTCACAATCTTCCCGTCCTTCACCGTGTACAGGCATCCCTCCTCGATCTGCATGCGCTTGCCCGCCATCGGACCGGACTTGGCGGTGACGTCGTACTTGGCGTGCACGATGAATCGGTCGCCGTTGGGGAACGGGCCCATGATTTCGTTCGAATGAATGTCGTGGTTGGCGATCCAATCCACGTTCTTCTTGCGAACGTCCTTGATGCCCTTCATTTCCTTGGGCATGTTCGGCATCGACATCGCCTCGACGCTGTGGATGTCCGGGCTGTACAGCGAATCGACGGCCTCGACGTTCCTGTTCTTCCGGCAGAGCTCGACGAGTTTCTTTCCAACTTCCAACGTGCTTGCGCTCATGGCGTGAACCTCCAAGAGTAATGGTTCTCGATCGTATGCAGTGGGCGCCGCGTCGCAGCGTGCGAATCCTTGGATTTGATCGGTGAACGATGAACAAACCGCGTTACGCGCTCGGACACGAAGCATTGTCCGTCGTATAGTTCCCACGCAAGCGACCCTGAACGAAGGAGCCTTCATGACCGACCGCGAGATGCTCGTCGAGATGTGGACCGAGATGTGGGACAAGTACACTTGGATCCCCGGCTGGGGCAAGTCGTTCGCCGACCTTACGCCGCAACAGGCGGCGTGGAAGCCGTCGCAGCAGCGCAACTCGATCTGGCAAGTCCTCAACCACATCGCGTTCTGGCGCGAAGTGACGGTGGACCGGCTGGCGGGAAAAGGTGATCCGAAAGAAGACGTCGTCGCCAAGCGGAACTTCGAAGAGCCGGGCGAGGTCAGCGCGTCAGCGTGGAAAGCGGCGCAGGATCGGTTGCATCGTTCGCACGAGGCGATTTTGAAAGCGCTGAACGATCCGAAGGTACCGGTCGAGAAGCTCCGCTACCTCCTCCCGCACGACGCGTACCACCTTGGGCAGATCATGTACCTCCGCGCACTGCAAGGGCTTCCGGCAATCGGGTACGCGTGAAATCGAACCACAGATGAACACGGATGAACACGGATAAAGGCAGCAGTTCAGCAGTCCCTTCCGCTGTGCTGATCTGTGTTCATCCGTGTTCATCTGTGGTTCCGTTTCTGGCACCGCGGGCAGAAGCAAGTCGATCGGCCGCCGAGGACGATGCGCTTGATCTTCGTTCGGCAGGTAACGCAAGGTTCGTCGGCGCGGTCGTAGACGCGGTGGAGGAGTTGGAACCCGCCGCCCGCGCCGTCGGCGTCGACGTAGTCGCGCAGCGTGCTGCCGCGATGCCGGATCGCGCGGCGGAGCGTCTGCTTGATCGCCCTGTTTAGCCGGCGAACTTGTTCGCCGCTCAGCCGGTCGCTGCGGATAAGCGGATGGATCCCAGCGAGGAACAACGCCTCGTCGACGTAGATGTTCCCCAACCCCGCGATCACGCGCTGGTCGAGCAGCGCGCTCTTGATCGCGCGCGTCGTGCGCGACAGCCGCTGCGCGAGTTGCCCGGACTTCACGTGAAGCGGGTCGGGACCAAGTGCGACGTCGTCATCCGTTTCAGAGCCCATCCAGAAAACTCCACCGAAACGCCGCGGGTCACGGAAGCGAAGCTGTCCAGCTCCCGTCGGCCCGTCCGATAGATCGCAGATCAAGTGCGTGTGCTTCGGGACGGCCGCCGCGTCCGGTTCCACGGTCAGTCGTCCGGTCATTCCCAAGTGGACGTAGAAACGGTTGCCGTCGTCAAGCGTGAAGACGATGCGTTTGGCGCGACGATCGATCTCGCGAACAGTCCGACCCGCGATCGCGCTGATCAGCTCGAACCCGGCGGGCGAAACAATATCGGCCCGCAGGTGTCGTACACCTGTGATCGTGTGGCCGACGACCTTGGGCCGAAGGGTGGTAACGACGGTCTGGACTTCCGGGAGTTCGGGCATGGGTTTGCGTGAGCTGGAACTTTCGTAAACTCTTGTCGTCCCTATTCTAGGTTGAGATCGCGGCCACGGGTGATACGATCGTGCGGACCCACCCGCTAGCGGCCGGGTCCGGCCCGGGATCCGGCCCCAGATTCACCGGCCTGATCCATTGGAGAATCGTTCATGTCGCAGGAACCGCAACAACAAATGGGCATCGCCCAGCAACACCCGACCGACCTGAGCGGCGACGAGTTGGCCGCCGTCGAAAAACTCCAGCGCGCCTACCACGACATGAAGGCCGAGCTGGGCAAGGTGATCGTCGGTCAGGAGTTGGTGATCGAAGAGCTGCTGATCGCGCTGTTCTGCCGCGGCCACGCGCTGCTCGTCGGTGTTCCCGGCCTCGCGAAGACGTTGCTCATTTCGACGCTCGCCAAAACGGTCGGCCTGACGTTCAACCGCATCCAGTTCACGCCCGACCTGATGCCTTCGGACATCACCGGAACGGAAGTCATTGAAGACGACAAGACGACCG
>Ga0081539_10007095_pt1 | contig 10358 bp, 6 predicted proteins | sample TabmetS4T2R2_FD_71023 | JGI IMG/M metagenome (GOLD analysis project Ga0081539, IMG submission 71023) | Tabebuia heterophylla rhizosphere microbial communities from the University of Puerto Rico - S4T2R2 | ecosystem: Host-associated > Plants > Roots > Rhizosphere ... | reverse complement strand
CATCGTCAAATCGAGCGAACTATCGATGGCCATCAATCCGTCGCGCATCTCTTCGACTGTCAGGCGGCGCCGGTTGAAACGCGACAACAGTCGATTTTCGGGATCGGCGGTAAAATGTTGTTCCGAGACCCGGCTCGACATCTGATATGCGCTCGAAAGTATAATCATTCGATGCATCTCCTTGATCGACCACCCGCCCTCGACGAATTTGCGCGCGAGAAAATCGAGCAACTCCGGATGCGTGGGCCGTTCGCCCATCTTGCCGAAATTGTCGGGAGTGCGGACGATGCCTTCACCGAAATGCCATTGCCAGATGCGGTTGACGATGACGCGCGCCGTCAACGGATGTTCCGGTTGAGAGATCCATTCGGCCAATTGCAATCGCCCGCTGCCGTTACTGATTGCAGGCTGTTTCGTAGTCGGAGTCAGGATCAACGGAAAGCTTTTGGCGGCGTCTTCGCCTTCATTGTGATAATCACCCCGGATAAAGACCTTTTGATTGACGCTCTCGCCCTCTTCAACCGCACAGGCCATCTCCGGTTCGGCCGGCGTTTGCTTCTTCAGATCCTCGATCTCTTTTTTGAGTCCCGAGATACGCTGCCAATCGTCCGGCGTAAACTTTGTTTGATCGTCCGGTGAGAGTGAGAATGGCGCCTCTTTCCCGAAATAGACTTCGTGAAAGAACCGGTCCTGTCCCGCCTCGAACTCCGGCCGATCCGGCAAATCTTTATTCTCCTTGAGCGCCTGTTGATACTTGGCGCGCCACTCATCCAGCTTCTCTTTCCATTTCACCAGCCGGTCTGAGAAGCGTTGCTGATAACCGCGCGAGATTTCAACCACTGCCTCGGGCTGTGCTCCCCACCATTCAAGCAGGTGCTGGCGGACCTTTCCCGGCTTAAGATATTCGACCCATTTCTGTAAAATCTCTTCGCTCAGATGTTGCCGGGCGGCGACCGCCTTCAGATCGGCCTTGTCCTGATAGACCTCGCGCGCCGCGATCATATATTCACTCAGTCGCGCCTCATTCTCCGCAATCAGCTTCTGTTTGACACGATCGGCGATCTCGCCGATTTCAATCTGTCGCCGGGTAATTTGAGCGTCGTGTGCCTGCTTCTTTTCCAGATAAGTATCGTATTCCGGTTTCGGAACGAGCGGTTTATAGAGGGATTGCGAGACAAACGCCATCGGATCGCTGAAGCTTTTGGTGCTCGCAAAGATGCCGACTATCGAGTAATAGTCGCGGGTCAGGATCGGATCGAACTTGTGATTGTGGCAGCGTGCGCAAGAGACGGTGAGACCGAGAAAAGCCTTGGTCGTCACATCCAATTGCTCGTCATACACGTCATAGAGCATCTTCTTCTTGTCTTGCTGCGCAAGCGCCTTTGGACCGAGCGCGAGAAAACCAGTGGCGATAATCCCGCGACGGTTGACTCCCTCTGAATTGGCCGGGGCCAGCATGTCACCCGCAATTTGTTCGCGAACGAATTGATCGTAAGGCAGGTCTTGATTGAAGGCCTCGATGACGTAATCGCGGTATTTCCACGCATACGGATAGCGATGATCTTCATCGTTGCCGGTCGAGTCGGCATAACGCGCGACATCCAACCAGAGCCTTCCCCACTTCTCGCCATATCTGGGTGAGGCGAGTAACCGTTCGACGACTTTCTTGAATGCGTCGGGAGAAGTGTCGGCCATGAACTCCGCGATCTCCGCCTGTGTCGGCGGCAATCCGGTCAAGTCATAACTGGCGCGGCGCAGCAGCGTCAGTTTATCCGCTGCCGGAGCCGGAGCCAGGTTCTTCTCTTCGAGCTGGTGCAGGACGAAAGCATCGATCGGAGTCCTCACCCATTTTGCATCTTTGACCTGCGGGAGGATGGGCCGCGAGATCGGTTGAAAGGCCCAGAAACGCTTCTCGGCTTCGGTAAACTCTCTGACCGTGGTCCGATTGGTCCATTTCGGATCATTTCCTTTCGGGCTCTTGCCCTCAGGGACAGTGGCGTTGACATGAGGCCACGGAGCCCCCATCTTCACCCACGCGGTCAGGACCGCAATCTCTTCGTCTTTCAACTTCCCTGCCGGCGGCATCTTCAGCTCTTCCTGATAAGAAACGGCCTTCAATAACCGGCTCTGCTCCGGATTTTCAAGATTGATCGGAGAGCCTCCCTCTCCGCCATGTTGAAAACCTTCGGCAGTCGTCAGATCAAGTCCGGCGACCTTGGCTTTGGGGTTGTGACATCCGGCGCAATTGCGCGCGAAGATCGGCCTCACCTGTTTTTCAAAAAATTCGATCTGATCGGCGGATTGCGATGATGGCAAAGACGAAATTGTCAGAGCGCGAAAAGCCGAAACTTTCGGCGGTAAGATCAGCGGCAAGGATCCGCAAATGAAGACAAATAGGGCGAGCAGTTTCAAGATCTGGCGAAACGCGGGCATCCGTCCCCTCCATGTATAACCGTCCATTAATATTTCAGGTAAATATTTTTTTGAACTAATGAGGTTTATATCGCCTCTGTCGGCATCGGTCAAGCAACGCGGATACAGTCATTAACGGGAAATATTGGGGATTTACCGGTAACAATTGGAGAAGCGGCTGGAATGACCCATTTTTCGCCTCTTCCACGCGTTTGGTCTATTCTCGTGATATTTTCAATCGATAAAAAATGCAATTGGCGATCGATTGCTCGACAAAGCCTTTGCAAACGCCACGCGTTTTAGTTGATTATCTCTCTGGCCTTTTCCCCTTGCATTGGCCCTTTCGTTGGATTGATCAAGCAGGAGTAGAACAATGAGAAGAACTGCACCGCTGCAACTGGCATTGCTTTGTCTGTGCATTCTGTTTTCAGCGACGGCAACGACATCGGCGCAATCTGCCGATCAGATCCTTAAACAAGCGACCAAAGCTCTGGGAGGTGAAAAAGCTCTGAGGAGCGTCAAGTCGTGGCAAATTAAAGGGACGATTACAAACACTAAAGACGGCGCGAGCGGCAGTTATCAAGCCGCGGCGAAGCAACCCAATCTCTATACCTCATCTTACGATCTTCGAGGTTTAGAGAGCAGCACCGGTTATAACGGAAAATCCGGATGGGCGCGTGATTCGCGCGATGGCCTGCGAACTTTGACCGGCGCGCTGAGCCGGGATTTTCAGACCGAGGCGCTGTGGCGCAACAACCGCTGGCTCGACTTCAAGAAAGATAAATCGAAACTCGCCTTGGCCGAACGGGCGACCATCAACGGCAAACCTGCCAGGACGGTCGTTCTGACGACACCCAAAAACGTCAAGATCAAGATGTATTTCGATGCCACATCGGGATTGCTGGTGCGCGAAGAGTTACCCGCGGGCGATCTCAATCGGGTCTTTGACTACTCCGATTATCGCGCGGTCGATGGCGTCATGGAGCCGCACACGATTGCCGTAGCCATCGGCGAGCAGCAGTACGCGATCAAACTGGATGAGGTCAAACACAATCCACAAATCGAACTGGTGGCTTTTGACTTCCCCAAGATCTCAAACGAACCGCTTCCTGACATCCCGGCCCTTTTGAAACAGGTGGGCGAGAATGCAGAAGAGCTCGATCGGCTGCTGGAAAAATACACTTACACGCAAACGATTACCGAGCGCGGGTTCGATGCCAAAGGCCAATTGAGTGAGAAAGAGACCAAGACCTACGAACTGACTTTTTACAAAGGCCGTCGCATTCGTCGCCTGGTGGCTAAAGAAGGCAAGCCGCTCTCGGAAAAGGAAGATGCCGACGAGACTAAGCGTATCGAGAAACGCATTCAGGAGATCGAGAAGAAAGAGACTGAAAAAGAGAAGAAAGCTCAGAAGAGCCGTGAATCCGGGCAAGAACCTGGAAATGATGCGGAGTCCGAGGATCGCCGGCGGACGGTCGCCGATGTCCTGCGCGCCTCACTACTGGTCAATCCCAGACGTGAGCGGTTCCGCAATCGAGACGTCATCGTCTTCGATTTCGAACCTCTGCCCAATTACAAGCCGCAAAAAGATTACGAAAAGCTCTTCGGCAAGATGGCGGGAGCGATCTGGATCGACGCGGCAGATAAACAGGTCGCGCGCATCGAGGCGCGTCTGGTCGAGGCTTATAAGATCGGCGGCGGGTTGCTCGCGTCCCTCAAGGAAGGCGGCAATTTCGTGATCGAACAAGATCGCATCAACGACGAAATCTGGCTGCCGACACATTCCGACCTCAATGTGAACGTCAAGGTATTTCTGGTCAAAGGTCTCAGCTTCAACCAGGCGATCAGCTACGGCAATTACAAGCGGTTTAACGTCGAAGCCGAGAAGGAGAAGCTCAAGGATCCGATCCAGGCCGAGAAATCGTCAAAACCCTAAGCAAAATCTCTGACCGAATCCCACGCTCAAGAATAGAGATGTGATGCGAGTGCCGGGCGCAACTGCCCGGCACTCGCATCAAATTCCTTCAGCACGCTTATGATTTATAGTGATCGGCGTTGATTTGAATGTAGTGATGCCATTGCTCCGGCACATCTTCGTCGCGATAGATCGCTTCAACCGGACAGGCCGGCTGACAGGCTCCACAATCGATACATTCATCCGGGTTGATGAAGAGATGCTCGATGCCCTCGAACTCGGGTTCGTCCTTGCGCGGGTGAATGCAATCGACGGGACAGACGTCAACACACGCCGAATCTTTCGTGCCGATGCACGGTTCGCAGATAATATAAACTGCCATTATTGCTTTTCTCCTTCCACGATTTTCGCTTTGATTTACGGGTGAATATTTCTTGATGATTCAGCCAGTTGATGGCCGAACAGCTATTTTACTGGTTCGCATGCTGATTGCAAGCGGTCAAGTCACTGCATGAAGCCATAAGGCCACGTATTCCGGCAAGCCCGGAGCAAGCCAACGACAATCTTCGGCAAGATTGCGCAAGACGGCCAGTCAGGTTTTCGGCTACCTTTCCCAATCCGCCGTAGACCGGTCCCTCGATTGACCGGTGCGGCGCACGCGGAGCAATTCACCAACATCCCGAAGGAGATCACCTATGTTCGAGAAGGGCGCGCCTATCGCCGATCCGAAAGGAAAACTCGGCGTCCTGCTGGTTGGAATGGGAGCCGTCACGACCACTTTCATTGCCGGCGTTGAAGCGATTCGCAAAGGTCTGGCCAAACCAATCGGCAGTCTGACGCAAATGGGGACGATCCGTCTGGGCAAACGGACCGACGGACGTTCACCGCTCATCAAAGATTTCATCCCGCTGGCGGATATCGACGACCTCGTCTTCGGCACCTGGGAGATCTTTGAAGAGAACGCCTATGAAGCCGCCATGCACGCGGGCGTGATCGAGAAAGAGCTGCTGGTCCAGCTCAAATCACAACTTTCAAAGATTAAACCCATGCCCGCGGTCTTCGACCAGGACTATGTCAAACGATTGAGCGGCACGCACGTTAAGAAGGGCAAGACCAAGATGGATCTGGCCGAACAGTTGATGGAAGACATCGCCGCCTTCAAAAAGAAGAACAGGTGCTCGCGGATGGTCATGGTCTGGTGCGCATCGACGGAGGTCTTCATCAAACCGCACCCGGTTCATAAGACGCTCGCCACCTTCGAAAAAGCGATGCGCGAGAACCACAAGGCGATTGCGCCCTCGATGATCTATGCCTATGCCGCGCTCAAATCCGGAGTGGGCTTTGCCAACGGCGCGCCCAACCTGACGGTGGACATTCCGGCCATGATTGAGCTGGCTGAAAAGCAAAATCTGCCGATCTGCGGAAAAGATTTCAAGACCGGTCAAACAATGATGAAGACGATCATCGCTCCCGGATTGAAGGCGAGGATGCTGGGGCTTCACGGCTGGTACTCGACCAACATCCTCGGCAATCGCGACGGAGAGGTCCTGGACGATCCCGGATCGTTCAAAACAAAAGAGGAATCGAAGCTCTCCGTCCTGGAATACATTCTGCAACCCCACGTCTATCCTGAACTCTATACCGATTTCTCGCATCTCGTGCGGATCAACTACTACCCGCCGCGCGGGGATAACAAAGAGGGATGGGACAACATCGACATCTTCGGATGGCTCGGTTATCCGATGCAGATCAAGATCGATTTCCTCTGTCGCGATTCGATCCTGGCCGCTCCGATCGTGCTCGACCTGGCTCTCTTTATGGATCTGGCCCAGCGCGTCGGAATGCGCGGCATTCAGGAATGGTTGTCGTTCTATTTCAAGAGCCCGATGTGCGCTCCCCAGCTCTATCCCGAACACGACCTCTTCATCCAATTGATGAAGCTCAAGAATACGCTCCGCCATCTGCGCGGCGAAGAATTGATCACCCATCTCGGATTGGAGTATTACGACTAGACAACCTGTAACTTAAGTTATTTGGATTTTAGCGCAAAGAGATGAAACAATCGAAAAGTTAATCGAAAAGTTTCATCTCTTTCGCTACTCAATTTACTCAGTTTTCACGATGAACGGGCCGCGGTCCCCGCAGGCATCGCAGCGGCAAACTAAAACCAGCTTGCCTGACCGTGATCTCCTGCAATGCCGCGATGCCTGCGGCGGCCGCGGCCCAGACAGGGCAAGTCTAGTTCAGAGGCCGTGATTGATCGGCATATCGTTTGAGTTTCATATTCAAAGTCTGCACACGCAACCCGAGCAATTTGGAGGCTTTCGTCTGGCTGCCGCTACTCTGTCTGAGAGCCGTCGCAATGAGGTTGCGTTCGAAATCGTCAATAATTTGGGGAAGATCGATCCCTTCGGGTGGAATCGATTTGAGGCTGGCATACCGAATTCGTGTCGGCAGCGCAGATTCATCGATTTGTTGCGGCGGCATCCCGCCGACCGCGCTTTCGAGCACCGACTCCAATTCGTCGATGTTGGATTCCCAGTGATATTCGGCGAGCGCGTGAATGGCATCGGGGGTGAGAACATGTGCCCCTTTATTCAGACGCTGTGCGACGCGCGTCAAGAGATGTTTGGCCAGATATGGGATGTCTTCACTGCGCTCGCGCAAAGGTTTAATGGTGAAGCTGAACGGCCGTAACATCTCGACCAGACCATAGGCAATGCGATTTTCAGCCGTTCGATCGGACGGATTCCATTCCGAGGCGAAGACCAACCTCTGCCGCATCGCCTGTCCGCCGCGTTCACGCCAGCGTTGTTCTTCGAGATAGACGGCGAATCGTTGCTGGAGCAATAAGGGCAAGCTCGTCAGTTCATTAATGTAGATTGTGCCGTTTTTGACGGTGTCAATCATCCCTTGTGGACCGAAGAGCAAATTATGTAGGGCATCGCTGCTCAAGCCGTGCGCATTAACGGCGAAAAACGGTTGCCCCCAATACGCGCTGGCTTGATGGATCACTCGCGCAATTTGTTCCTGTCGCAGACCGCGTTCACCAATCAATAACACCGGGTGCATCTGTGATGCATGCACGCCAATAAAGCTCTTGAGATCGGCGACGTTTGTGCTGACGCCGACAAAACACTCATAGTTCTCATAAGAGATGAGACGAGGACTATTAATGAGCGTCAGAGCCGGACGGGGTTGAGGTGTCGAGATCGGTTGATCGATCGCTTCGCTTGTCGTCAAGACTGCACCCTCCTTACTTGGTCACTTCCACAACAAGGCCACTAACGGCGTGAACGTCGAATGATTTCGCGCCATGAGGGCCTCTTTGATTGATTACTGAATAGTGGCCTCAGCTGTTTCTTAACCTTAAGACCTGGAAACAAATCAGCCATTTTGGAGTATGACGAATGACTCGGTAAATGTCTTTAACCTTCGGTAAAAACCGGTAAAATTTGTAAACGAGTTGTAAAATGGCTTGTTTCTTCAACGACAGTAATGGTTTGCTTCGATGTATACTGACGGCGAGATGATCAAGAGGTCGAAGCTCAAAGAGTTTCTGCGCCAACACGCACTCTGGGTAGGATTGCTGGCTGTCGCGATTCCGCTGCTTGCACACTTGTGGCTTCAGTACAAATCGCTCTCCAAGCTGCAGTCAACCATGCCTTACGCGCGTAAGGCATTCATGCGCAAATATCTCTCGAATGTGGCCGACCAGGTCGTCACTTTATATGAAGAGAAGTCCAACGAGGTGCTCAATGTGCCGTCCGGCGCATTTCATCACGAATACCCCAATCCGAATTTTAATTATGACACGGCGATCGATCTCGACCAGGTCGCTCAATATTTCGCCCAGCATCCTTTCAAGGGCGCGCGGCTGCTCTTCGTCGGCAGCATCGGCGGGCCGTACGATCCATATTACGTCATTCTCCGGTACTATGACCCGATCTCTTGCTCATTCACCAGTTGCGTCAGCCAACAAGAGCGCAGCACGAGCCATGCGGCGGCGGCCAATTGGATGGCAATGATTATGGTCAGTTCCACCCCGAAATCATTGACTCCCACCGTCGATGAACGGGATCCGAAGAACCGGGTGATCGTCAAACCGATCGTCGATGGAAAGTCTCGCGTCGTCGGCGTGGCCGGCATGTTTCTCGACGAACACGTTTTTATCGAAGACTATCTGGCCACCTCCATCAAAGAGGCCAATCCCGTCTGGTTTCCCGATGAACATCAAGATGTCGTCGTCACGATGTTCAATCATGAAAAAGAGATCCTCTATTCGAGCCAACCTTCGCGAGGTAAATCGGTCGAAGTCGGATGGCAGTTCCCGTTCGTCTTCACCGACTGTTTCCTCGGCATTCATATGCGTAATATGACGGAGGAGCAGTGGAGCCAGAGATATTTTCTGATCAATCTTTCTTTCTCTCTCTTCACCGCCCTGGTTCTGATCGGGGGCATCATCTTGACGCTCCGCACGGCCTCGCGCGCGATCAAGCTCTCGCAGATGAAAGCGGATTTCGTCTCGAACGTCTCGCATGAATTGAGAACCCCGCTCGCTTCGATTCGCGTCTTCGGCGAATTTCTGAAACTAGGCCGGGTCAAGGAACAGAACAAGATCAACGAGTATGGCGAATATATCGAGACCGAGAGCCGCCGCCTGACCCAATTGATCAACAACATCCTGGATTTCTCGAAGATTGAATCGGGGCAAAAGACCTATCAGTTTGAAGAGGCCGACGTCGAACCCGTCATCACCGACACGCTCAAGACTTTCGAGGTCATGCTTGAACAGAACGGATTTACGATTAATTACGAAAAGACCGCGCAGCGTCTGCCGCGAGTCGTCATGGACTCCAATGCGATTGCCCAGGCGTTTATCAATCTGCTCGATAATGCCGTGAAATATTCCGGCGAATCGAAAGAGATCCATGTCCGATTGGGACGAGAGGACGGCTTTGTCACCATCTCCGTGATCGATCGTGGGATCGGGATCGGCCGGGAAGATCGCGAGAAAGTATTTGAGAAATTCTACCGGGTCGGCAACTGCCTGGTGCACGACGTCAAGGGCAGCGGCTTAGGATTGTCGATTGTGAAACATATCGTTGAAGCCCATCACGGCCAAGTCACCGTTGAGAGCGAGCCCGATCGAGGAAGCACCTTCGCCATCCATCTGCCGACCACCGAAAGCACGGCCGCCAAACCCGAAATGAAACAGACGAACGCCTCTCACAACGAGGCGTTGCTCGACCACGACCTGCGGATCAGTGGCGAGGCCGGAGATTGAGTCGGAGAAATGGAAAATGATGACAGGAAAAGTTTTGATAGTGGAAGATGATCAGGCGATGGCCGTCGCGTTACGCGACGGTTTTGAATATGAAGGCTATTCGGTCCAGGTGGCGCGCGACGGCGCCGCCGGTCTCAAACTGGCCGCAGAGAAAGAGTTGGACCTCATCATCCTCGATGTTATGTTGCCCAAGATGAGCGGCTTCGACATCTGCAAACAACTCCGCAGCGGCGGCAATTCAACGCCGATCATTATGCTCACCGCGCGCGGTCAAGAGATCGATAAGGTGGTCGGGCTCAAGATCGGCGCGGACGATTACGTGACCAAACCGTTCAGCTTCATGGAGCTCATGGCCAGAGTCGAGGCGCTGCTCCGCCGCACGCACCGCCAAATAGAGACGCCCGAAGATTTCCGTTTCAGCGACGTCCTGGTCAGCTTCAGAAAATTCGAAGTGACCAAAGCCGGAGCGCCGCTCGAAATGTCGCCCCGCGAATTCAATATCCTCAAATACTTCATCGAACATCGCGGAGAGGTCATTACGCGCGATCAACTCCTCGACTCGGTCTGGGGCTATGGCAGTTTTCCCCTCACCCGTACCGTCGATATGCATATCGCCAAGTTACGGCAAAAGATCGAGGAGACGCCGAGTGATCCCAAACACATCATCACCGTTCACCGGGTGGGATATAAATTCGTCATTTAGTGGCTCATGGCATAAACGATGACGTTCATTCCGAGCCGATA
>Ga0081539_10007094_pt1 | contig 10359 bp, 5 predicted proteins | sample TabmetS4T2R2_FD_71023 | JGI IMG/M metagenome (GOLD analysis project Ga0081539, IMG submission 71023) | Tabebuia heterophylla rhizosphere microbial communities from the University of Puerto Rico - S4T2R2 | ecosystem: Host-associated > Plants > Roots > Rhizosphere ... | reverse complement strand
GAGTCACATACCCCAGCGCATTGACGTGGTCATTGATATCGCCTTGTTGTGCGTTGGCGATGGCAACCGGTATGGCCGGCGGCCCGGCCGGCCTGTTCGCGGCCGGCGGCGTTTGTCCCTGACGCTGAAACAAGAAGAAGCCCCCGAGCCCGAGCAGGGCGACAGATAGCAGCCAGACGCGCTGATGGCCACGATCATTGGCCCCGGTTGTCGCGCGTGAGCCAGAGGAATTGTCAACATTTTCTGTATTCATTGATGAATCCTGTCGAGGGGAGGGACTGGAGCGCCTGACATGTCAGCTAAGATCAGTGGTCGGGGATCAGGGCGCAGGCGTCAGAAAATCACCGGTCGCTGATCACTCAACTAATAGTGCTCTCTAGATTATTCGCCCAGGGAGGACTGGATCGTAGCGAACCGATCGCGCCACGGTCTGTACGAAGGCGCACGAAGCCGGAGGGCTCTGAAGAGTTTAATGTTGACTTGATTCCGTCTATTACTTATTTCAGACAAGGTGTTTTGATCGAGCATCGGTGGTTGAATATCAGGGAACAGGGATCAGGAGTCAGAAACTATCCGGTGACTGGCCGTTCGCGCCGAAGCAAGGCATAAACCGTTGGCGTTACCACCAGCGACAACAGCAGCGCCACGGTCAGGCCGCCGATGACGGCGATCGCGAGCGGTTGTAGCAGATCGGCGCCGGAACCGAGCGCCAGCGCAAGCGGTAACATACCCAACATCGCTGCCAGCGAAGTCATCAGGACGGGTCGAAACCGCCGCCGCCCTGAGCGCAGCAACGCCTCTCGTAAATTGTCGCCCGCGGCGAGGTGATCTTCTACCGCATCGAGCATCAGGATGCCGTTCTTGGCCACGATGCCAACGACCATAATCATTCCCATCAACGATACGACGTTCAGCGTCTTGTGCGTCAACGCCAGGGCCAGCAGCACGCCGCCCAAGGCCAGCACGGCGCCCACGACAATCGCTATCGGATGGGCGAGCGAACGGAATTCAATGAGCAGTACGATGAAGACCAGCGCAATCGCCAGTACCAATGCCAGTACCAACTCACGGAAGCTCGACTGTTGTTCTCGATAGAGACCGCCATATTCAATGCTCATGCCCGGAGGCAGCTTCAGTTCTTTGGCGAGTTGCCGCTGCACCGCGCTGATGGCCGTACCCAGATCGACGTTCTCTAAACGGGCCGTGACGGCCACCGATTGGCGCAAACCTTCACGTTCCATTTCGGTCTGACCCTGATCGTATTCGACGTCGGCCACTTGATCGAGCCGGAAGAGAGTTCCGGATGTCCCACGGATTTGCAGCCCGCGAAGGGCGTCCAGCGAAGCGCGCGATGATGAGGGCAGCACGACACGCACCGGGATGACGCGGCCTTGTTGCAGGATCACTGAACCCGGATCGCCGGTCATCGCCGTTGTCACACTGTTGGCGATGTCGGTCGCGGTGACGCCGAATCGCGAGGCGCGTTGCGGATCGACCTTAAAGGTGATCGCCGGGCCGCTGACGGTGACGCCATTGAAAGTATCCACGACGCCGGGCACTTTTTTGATGGCTTCATTGACGTCGTTCGCCTTGCGATGCAGCGCGACGGCATCTTCGCTGAAGAGGCGAATCTCAATCGGAGCGGGCGAGCTAACCAGATCGCCGATCAGGTCGCTCAAGATGCCGACGAACTCGACGCGCAATGCCGGCTCACTCGTTTCGATCTCTTTCCGCAGGTCGCCTTCCACCTCTTCGGTTGGACGCCGGCGGTTGGATTTGAGCTTGACCAGAAAGTCACCGGTATTGGGTTCCGTGATCGAAAGCCCGAGTTGCAGCCCGGTGCGGCGCGAATAACTTTCAACCTCGGGAGTTTCTTTAAGCATCTCTTCAATGTGTCGGAGCATGCGGTCCGTCTCGGCGAGTGAAGATCCGGGCGGCGCGACGTAATCGAGAACGAATGCGCCTTCGTCGAACTCCGGCAGAAAGTCCGATCCTAAATTGCGAGAGAGCAGATACGAGCCAAGAGCCACAAGGACGATCGCCGCCATCACAAGCGCCTGGCGTCTGAGCGCGTAATCGAGCACCCATTCGTAACGGAAGATGACCGCGCGCAAAAATGGCCCCGCTTCTGCTTCAGCATGATCATCGGCGCGTCCCTGAAGCTCGCGCTCCGGCAGATTGGACCGATTCGGGGCCTCCGCTTTGTCTCGATCTTCGCGTTGCCTGAGTTTGACGAAGTGTCGTGCCAGCACGGGAGTGAATGTCAGAGCGAGGACCAGCGAGGTGAGCAATGCGACGGCCATGGTCAGCGCCAGCGAACGAAAAAAGACGCCCGTCACGCCGGTCAGCAATGTCAGCGGCAGAAAGACGACCACCGGCGTGATCGTCGAGCCGACGATGGGGATGGTGATCTCGCGAATTGCGCTTTCGACAGCTTCGCGCCGGGCCATTCCGCGCGCCAAATGCGTATAGATGTTCTCGACTACCACGATCGCATCGTCAATCACCAGGCCAATCGCCGCGGCCACTCCGCCGAGGGTCATCAAATCGAACGACAAGCCGACCAGCCACATCACCAGGAAAGTGGTCAGCACCGTCACCGGAATGACAAGGGCCGCCACAAATGTCGTGCCCCAGTTACGAAGAAATGCAAAGAGGATAACGATCGACAGCAGTAACCCGATAATAATCGCATCCCGTACAGATTTCATCGCCTCGCGCACGAGGATGGATTGATCATAGAAAGGCGTGACCCTCACGTCTTTCGGCAGCTGCGCGCGCGTGGCTTGCAGCTCGGCTTTGACTTCGTCAACGACCGTCACCGTGTTGGCGTAAGGCTGGCGCGTGATGTTGAGCAATACTGCCGGGTGTCCATCGGCGGTGACAATCGTATACTGAGGCTCGACGCCGCTGCCGACGGTTGCGACATCGCCGATCGTGACCGGCGCATTATTGACCATCGCGATCACGATGCCATTCAACTCTTCGGGCGTTTTGGCCTGGCCGCTGACCAGCGTCAGCTCCAGTTTGTGGTTCTCGTCAATGAGGCCGGGCGAAGCGATGATGTTGGCATTGCGTGCGGCATCGGCTACTTGCTGTAACGAGATGCCGCGCGCATTCAATCTTTGCGGATCGACGGTGATGTGGTACTCGCGCACCTGGCCCCCGGCGACTGCGACTTGAGCGACGCCTTGCAGCCGCGCCAACCGCGGCCTCACGACATAGGTCGCTAAATCGCGCAGGCTTGCCGGATCACGTTCATCCGAAGTCAGACTGTAACCGGCGACCGGAAAGACGGCGAAGGTCAAACGATCAACGCGGCGAACTAAAGCCGTCGCCGGCAGTGAAGTGGAAAGCTGCGACAGTCGCGCTTGGACCATTTGCAACGTCTGCACCACATCGGTGCGCCAATCGAAGAAGAGATTGATCTCGGCCGAGCCGCGGGCAGTGGTTGAGCGGATGCGGACGATGCCAGGAATGCCGTTCATCGTCTCTTCAATCGGGCGCGTGACCGAAACCAACATCTGTGCCGCGGGCACAACTCCATTGTCGATGATGATCACGATGCGCGGGAAATCGGTCTGCGGAAAGAGCGCGCTGGGCAATTGCCACGCCGCGTACAAACCCGCGGCACAAAGCAAAATCACCAACACGATGATGGCGCGTGATTGATGGGCGACGAGTCGCGCAAAATTCAATGTTTCTCTCCGGATTTAACGCCTGGCTCTTTCTTTTCGTCAGAATCTCTCTCGCCTTCTTGAGACTCTTTCTTTTCGCCTTTACCTTCTTCGTTTTTATCTTCTTTACCTTCCGTCCCAATCTGCACTTTGGTTTCATCAGGCAAAGAATAGTTGCCCTCGACGACGACCAGTTCGCCTCCTTTCAACCCGGAGGTGATTTCAGTGAAGTCGGCTGTGTGAATCCCGATAGTGACTTTGGTCTCGTGCGCAATGAATTTGTCATCGACAGTCATGACCTTGCCCGATTCGGCATTGCTTGCGTCGAGGACGACCGCCGCGGTGGGAACGACGATGGCATCTTGAGCGGTCCTGGTCGTGACGACGACTTGAGCCGTGCCGTTGGCATGTAGTTGACCGGCTTTGTTCCCGAGGTTGATCCAGACCTCGATCGTACGGTTGGCCGGATCGCCGGCGCGACTGACCAGCGAGATGCGTCCGGCGATCGATTGGCCGGGCAGATCGGTCGGTTGCACTTCCGCCGGGTCGCCGACTTTCAGCTGTGCCGCGACAGTGTCGGCGAAAGGCGCCTTGACGATGATTTCGCTGATATCTGCGATGTTGACGAGCTTTGCGCCGGCTGCTGCGTATTCGCCCTTATATTGAAACTGATCGGTGATGACGCCGGTGAAAGGCGCGCGAATGTCCGCGTAGCTGAGCTGCGCGTCGAGCCAGGCGCGCCGCTCTTCCGCCTGCTTAACCTTGGCCTCGGCCTGCGCGCGGTCGTTGGGATTGATCGCGGAGATGCGCAGTTTGGCGGCGCTCTCGGCCAGGCGCATCTGGCCTTCAGCGGTGGTGAGCGCTAATTGAGCGGCTTCGAGGTCTCTCTTGGCAATGCCGCCGCGTTCATACAGTTCACGCCGCCGCTCGTAGATGGCCTTCGCGTTTTCGAGATTGGCTTGAGCGTCGCGCAGATCTTTTTCGGCTTGCGCCGTCGCCTGCGGAATAGCGCCCGAGTTGAGGCCGGCGAGCGCGTGGCGTGCTTCCTGCAACGCCGCGTCGGCTTCGGTGCGCTGTGCCTTTAGATCTCGCGCTTCGAGGACAGCGATCACTTCACCCTGGCGCACCAACTTATTTTTGAGCAAGTTCATTTGAAGAATCGGCGCGGAGATCTTCGCGCTGATGGTTGCTTGCTGGCGCGGGAAGATCGTTCCGAGCGCGGTGGTCTTGGCGGCGATCGGATGGCGTTCAGCTCGGGCTACTTGCACGCTGACGACGATATTCTCTTTCTCTTCTTCTTCAGCCTCCTTCGGCCAGAGGCGATAAAAAATCGCCGCCAACAGTACCAGCGCAATGATGGCGGTGATCACCCTGCGCCGGCCGCCCACTCTCTTCCAACGTCCCCGGCGTTCGGGTGGGGCCAGTTCAAGGCGCGGTAACTGATGAATCGACTGCGTCTCCTGTGATGTCTTTTTTGACTCATTCATTGTCCGGTTGCCTGTCTCAGGCGCGTCAGCGCCACCTGATAATCAAAGATCGCTTGATACAGCGCGGCACGCTGCGCCACCAGGCTGTTTTGTGCGTCCGTCACTTCGATGATCTGCGCTTCGCCCGCACGATAACGAGCGATTGAAAGCTCGACATTGCGGGTGGCGTCAGGAATTGCCGCATTGGTCAGGTTGACGCGCGTGGCGGCTGACACTGCCTGCGCACGGGCGGCAGAGAACTGTTGGGAAAAGCCGCGCAAGGCCAGCGTGCGGCTCGCATCGAGAAGTTGAAGCCGCTGTTTCGCCTGTCGTTCGCGGCTCTTACTCGCTCCCCAATCAAAGATCGGAATAGTTAAATTGATGGTTGCCAGAATACCTGTATGCTGATGCAACGGATCGGTGTGTAACGAATCGGAGTCAAAGCCTCCGGAAATGTTATAGGTCAGTTGCGGACGCCGCTCAGCGCGCGCCAGCGCCACATCCAATTCGGCCGCATGCCGCTGAGCATTGAAGGCGATGATTTCGGGCCGCTGGATGATGGCGTCGGCGCCAAATCCGGTCAATTCATCCGGCGCGGGCAAGGCGGTCGAGAGATCGATGACCGTCAGCGGCAAGTTGAAATCACCGCCGATGAGGGCGCGCAGGCCATCGGCCGCTACCGATTCAGTGGCGCGCGCCTGCTCTAGTTCGTCGCGCCGCGCAGTCGTTTGCAGTCGTGCGCGGAGCAGATCGACCTGCGCTACCTCGCCGCCATTGACCAGGAGGCTCGTGATCCGCTCAAACTCCTCCGCGGCCGCCAATCCCAATTCTGATGATTGCCGACGCGCGGTCGCCAGTGAAAGTCCGTAATAGGCCTCGGCCGTCGCTTGAATCAAGGTGCGCCGTGCTGCCTCTGTTCCCGCGCGCGCGCCTTCCAGCAAGCTTCGCGCACGGCGGAGCGTCGCGCGCAAACGCCCGGCCAGATCGAGATCGCCAGTGACGCCCATCAATGCTTCATATTCGCTGATGCCATTCGCGGCGATGAAGCTCGGCTCGCGGGCCGCGCCCGGTGGCAGCCCGCGCAGCGGCGAGTTGTAGATCATTGACGAAGCGTTAGCCAGCCGAGGCAAGAATGCCATCTGCGCCTGTCGCACATCTTCCGCCGCAACCTGCTCGCTCAACTGCGCCTGTTGAAAAGCCGAAGCCTGCATCAGCGCGAGCCGGATTGCCTCATCCCGAGTCAAAATCTGGTTTTGAGCATTTGTTTGCGTCTGTCCACTTGGCGATGAAGTTGCAATTTGCATCTTCATCTGAATCCGATCGGATGATTGACACTGCGCCCAGTTCGCCGAGAGTACAGCCAGGAGTGAGGGGAGCATGATGTGAATGATGGAGTGCCGTTTATCCCAGCATTTGATCGACGTTATGCCATCGAGAATATGCAATTTGTTCATCAGTTCGTTGCTCTCGATTATGTTCAAACTCTTTGACGCAAAGATTGTACCCGGCAAAGATAAATGGAAGATAAATGCTCGGTAAATCCTGGCCACATCGGCTCACTCCTCACAAATCCGATCTTTTGTTGGCATTTAGGCACCGGGGCCGTTTTTCGGTTCTATGTTCTCCTTCGTACCGACTTTAGCTCGAACCCATATTAATGTTGGGTTTCAATGATCTTTAAAGCAGTAGGAGGAGCAAGCGACAAACTGCCGAACTCAATCCTGTTGTCAATTAAGGAGGACTGTTATGCAGGATCGGATTGGTGTCAAAGGCGGAATTGGAGCAAGGGAAGAGGGAGGAACCAATCGGTGGGTGATTGCTGCCGCGGGAGTGGTCATGCAGATCGCGCTCGGGGCTGTTTATGCGTGGAGCGTTTTCCGGAGTCCATTGGTCCGAGAATTTGGGTGGAGCATCTCGCAGGTGACGCTGACCTTCACGATTGCCATTATGACCCTGGGCTTTGCTGCTTTCCTCGGCGGACTATGGATGAATAAAGCCGGGCCGCGGGTGGTTGGAATCGCCGCCGGTGTGTTGTATGGGCTGGGCGTTTTCCTCGCCAGTTTTTCGGCGAATAAGTTGTGGATGCTCTATCTGACTTATGGGTTGATTGGCGGGGCGGGCATCGGTCTGGGATATATCGTCCCGGTGGCGACACTCGTCAAATGGTTTCCTGAAAGGCGCGGATTCATTACCGGGATTGCGGTTGCCGGATTTGGTGCGGGCGCTCTCATCACGGCTCCGATCGCGACGCGATTGATCGCCACGGAGGGAGTGTTGCGGACCTTCGCTATTTTAGGAATCGCCTATTTCATTGCGGTGGTCGGAGCCGCGTTATTTATGGCAAATCCGCCTGAAGGATACCGCCCAGCCGGGTGGCAGCCGTCGGCGGCGCAGATGGCACAGCGTTCAAACCGTGATTTCTCGCTTAATGAGGCGCTCAAAACCTGGCAGTGGTATGCGCTCTGGGCGTTGCTCTTCTTAAACGTTTCGGCCGGAATCTCGATCATCTCGCAGGCCGCGCCGATGGCTCAAGAGATTGCCGGAGTCGATGCATTGGCTGCCGCGGGGCTCGTCGGGATCATCTCCATCGCCAACGGAGCCGGGCGTTTTCTGTGGGCCTGGCTCTCCGATTACATCGGTCGCAAATGGGTCTTTTTGATCATGTTCCTTTTGCAAGCGATCATCTTTTTCTTCCTGCCGCATGTTTTTTCATTCGCTCTCTTCACCGTTCTCGCATTTATTGTCTTGCTCTGTTATGGCGGAGGGTTCGGCACGATGCCCGCGTTTGCCACCGATTATTTCGGCCCCAGGAATGTCGGCCCGATCTATGGATTGATGCTGACCGCCTGGGGATTTGGCGGCGCCCTCGGACCTTTGCTGATCGCTTACGTTCGTGAAAACACCGGGGTCTATGATCAGGCGCTTTATATTACGGCCGTCATCATGCTGGTGAGCGCAATCCTTCCGTTTATTGTTCATCCCCCTGGGTCTGGAACGAACAGAGCCTAGCCTTCATGTCTCAATCCGGAGGTAGAGATGAAAAATCCGTTTCGATCGAAAGGCAACGGCCATCGGCCAAATGGCAATGGCCAGACAAAATCTCGTGCAGTCGAGAATCAGCCTTTCAGTCCTGGCTCGGTCAACAAAGCGCCGCGCATTCGCGGCGCAGTATCAGTGCCGAGCGTGTGTCCTTATTGTGCGGTCGGGTGCAGCCAGCTGGTCTATGTCAAAGGCGGCAAGATCATCGACATCGAGGGCAATCCTCAGAGCCCGATCAATGAGGGGACTCTCTGTCCCAAGGGCGCAAATACATTCCAGCTGACGGTCAATCCGCACCGCGTCACAACTGTGCTCTATCGGGCACCATTCTCGGAACACTGGGAACAGCGGCCCCTGGAGTGGGCGATGGATCGGATTGCCGAGCGCGTCAAAGAGACCAGAGAGCGGGATTTTGTCGAGAAGAAAGATGGAAAGGTTATCAATAATCTTCCGACTGTCTCGAGCCTTGGTGGAGCGACGATGGACAACGAGGAGAACTATTTGATCAAGAAGCTCCTCGGCGGCGGCTTGGGCGTCGTGGCAATTGAGAACCAGGCGCGTATCTGACATAGCGCCTCGGTGCCCGGTCTGGGCGTCTCTTTTGGTCGCGGCGCGGCCACTACATTTCAGCAAGATCTCGCGAACAGCGACTGCATTCTGATCATGGGGTCGAACATGGCCGAAGCCCATCCGGTCGGATTCCGCTGGCCGATGAAGGCTCGCGAGCGTGGCGGGACCTTGATCCACGTCGATCCGCGCTTTACGCGCACTTCGGCGATGTGTGATCTGTACGTCCCGATTCGGGTGGGGACAGACATCGCTTTCCTGGGCGGCATGATCAACTACGTGCTGCAAAATAATCTGTGGTTTCGCGACTACGTCATGTCGTTCACTAATGCCGCGACGCTGGTCTCGGAACGCTTCGTCGATGCGGACGACCTGGGCGGCCTCTTCAGCGGCTACCATCCCGATGATCATCATTACGAGGAGGGCTACCGGGACTGGAACTATGCCGGAGAGGATCAAAGTCCTAAGACCCAAACCCCACTCGAGGTCAAGGCCGATTCATTTAGCGAACGGCAGGGAGCGGTCAGCTCTCAGCCGCCGACGGATCCCACTTTGCAAAATCCGCGATGCATCCTGAATGTGCTCAAACGCCATTATGCGCGTTATACGCCGGAGATCGTGGCCTCTGTCTGCGGATGTACAGCGGAAGAGTTTCTCCGGGTGGCCGAGACCTTCGCTCGCAATTCGGGCCGCGAGAAGACGAGCGCCATTGCTTATGCGGTCGGTTGGACGCAGCACACGACGGGTGTTCAGATGATCAGGGCGGCGGGCATCTTGCAATTGCTGCTCGGCAATATCGGCCGACCCGGCGGCGGCATTATGGCATTGCGCGGGCACGCGAGTATTCAAGGATCTACAGACATTCCGACTCTCTATAACCTGTTGCCCGGCTATTTGCCTCAACCGGCAGCTCTGCGCGATCACGGCACGATTGAGGACTATTTGAAACAGGAGATGGTTGAGACCGGTTACTGGGCAAATATGCCCAAATTCATCGTCAGTTTGTTGAAGGCCTGGTACGGCGATGCGGCGACGAAGGAGAATGATTTCGGATTTCACTGGGTACCGAGGATTGACGACAACTATTCGCAGCTGACGACATTCGTCAAGATGGCTGAAGGGAAGATGAAAGGTCTCTTCCTCTTCGGCCAGAATCCGGCGGGCGGAGCGCCCAACGCCGGGCTCAATCGAGTCGCGCTCAAACAGCTCGATTGGCTCGTTGTCAGAGATTGGTACGAGATCGAGAGTGCCTGTTTCTGGTATAAAGGCCCGGAAGGGCCGGATCCAACGACGATTGGAACCGAGGTCTTCTTCATGCCAGCGGCGGCGGCGGCCGAAAAGGACGGCTGTTTCACCAATACCCAGCGATTGATCCAGTGGCACGACAAAGCTGTGGACCCACCGAACGATTGCCGCTCCGACACCTGGTTCGTCTATCACCTGGGCAAGCGGCTCAAGAATCTTTATGCCGGTTCGACTGCTGAACGCGATCAAGGATTGCTCAATCTGACCTGGGATTATGAGATGGATCATCCCGAGGTGCTTCCTGATGGCCGAATGAGCCGCATTCCTGATGAGCCCGATGCGGAAAAAATCCTCCAGGAGATCAA
>Ga0081539_10007093_pt1 | contig 10362 bp, 8 predicted proteins | sample TabmetS4T2R2_FD_71023 | JGI IMG/M metagenome (GOLD analysis project Ga0081539, IMG submission 71023) | Tabebuia heterophylla rhizosphere microbial communities from the University of Puerto Rico - S4T2R2 | ecosystem: Host-associated > Plants > Roots > Rhizosphere ... | reverse complement strand
GCTGCCCTCGGCAAGCTACGCGGTCGCGGCGGTCGTCCAGGAACGGCTCGCCACGGCCGGGCACCGCGGGCTCGGCAAATGGGTCGGCGCGATCGGCCTGACCAGCCTCGGCGCCGGCCTGCATATCGCCGCGCTGAAGTTCGGCACGGTCGGCGTCGTTCAGGCGCTCGGCACACTCACCCTGCTGTTCGCGATGCCGGTCGCGGCGATCCGCAAACACACCCGGATCGGCGCGGGGGCCTGGCTCGACGCCGGCCTGACAGTGGCCGGCCTGGTCACCTTCATGTCCATGACCGTCATACCGGACCGGCCCGCGGTATTCGGCGACAGCCTCGGCACCTACCTAGCCACCGGCACCGCGCTCGTGGTCGTCGGGCTGTCGTTCGCGGCGTGGCGGGCCGGCCCCGGGGTGACCCGGGGCGTCGCGCTGGCCGGCGCCTCGGGCATCGCCTTCGCCATGGCGTCGGTCTATACCAAGGCGGTGATCACCAGGTTCACGCTCGGCGCCGCGGCCTTCGTCGCGGTGCTGGCCGTCACCGGGTACCTGCTGTCCCAGCTGTCGTTCCGGGGTGCCGGACTGGCCGCGCCGGTGGCGATGAACAGCGTGACCAACCCGGTGGTGGCCACCATCGTCGGCGTGCTGGTCTTCGGCGAAGGCTTCCGGTCCGGCGGGCTGGGCACCGCGATCGCCGTCGTCGCCGGCTTCGTCGCGGGGATCGGCGTGGTCGGGCTCGCCAGGCGGCAGGCCGAGGACGCCGAGTCCGGCCGCGCCGGTCAGCCTGAGGAACCGGCGATGAGGTAGGGGAGGGGCACCGTGAAGTTCATCCTCGAGGTCGATCTGGACGACATCGGCGACGACGCCGGTAGGGAACTCGGCCGCATCCTGCGCTACTGGGGCGGCGCCGCGCCGCAACTCGACCTGGCCGAGGAGGCCACGCAGGGCATCTACAACAGCGCCTATCGCGAGGTCGGCCGGTGGCGGATCGTCGCATCCGACACCTGACGCGGGCTGCGGCCCGCGGGTGCGCCCGGCAGGATTCGAACCTGCGACCGGTGGATTAGAAGTCCACTGCTCTATCCGCTGAGCTACGAGCGCTGGCGGGTGGTGCTGATCAGCACTCGCCCAACGCCAGCACATCCTAAGCGGTTGCGGTGGTCTTGTCGCTCGCCTTGTCCGCGGGCGCGGTTGCGGCGGTCTTCTGGCTCGCCGTGTCCGCGGGGGCGGCTGCCCCGGCCACGTCGCTCGCGCGGGCGGTCGCCTTGTCCTCCGGAGCGGGTGGCACCGGCGTCTCCGGCTCGTCGCGCGGCGGCATGAAGGCGTCGACCCACCGGCTCAGCTCGCGGAACACCTCGGTGCGCACCTCCGCGCCGGACAGGGTGAGGTCGTGCATACCGCCGTCGAAGCGGGCGATCGTGACCCGCGGTCCCAGTCGCGGCGCCCACCGGGCGATGTGTTCCACGTCCAGGACCGCATCGGTCAGGCGGGCCTCCTCGGTCCAATGCCGCCCTCGGAACGAACGAGTCGAGCACGCGACCAGGACCGGCACGTCGATGGCGAGACCCGCGCGGAGCCTACGGTGCCCTCGTCGGATCGCGGCCAGCCAGCCGAACCGGACGGGGAAGCCGAGCAGCGGCTTCCATCGCAGGTCATACATCCACTCGCCACGGTGTTCGCTATGCAGGCTACTTCCATAGATCCCGACCGCGGACGCCGGCCACACGCGATAGGGAAGACGGCGCGCCGCGACGGAGAGCAGCGCGAGCGCGGGGCGGCGCAGCAGCCACGAGGCGTTGAAGTCGAAGAACGGGCTGTTGAGGAAGAGGGCGTCGACGATGCCCTGGCCCCGTCGCGAATGGGCCCACAACGACGTGGTCAGGCCGCCGGTGGAATGCCCGGTGACCAGGAGCTGGTCGTGACCGTCCTCCACGCGGATGATCCGCGCCGCCTCGTCCAGCTCCGGGTAGTAGTCGGTGATGCTGCGGCAGAAGTTCGGACTCTGGTGTTCCAGCAGGCTGCGACCGTACTTGCGCAGGTCGAGCGCGTAGAAGTCCCACCCGCGCTCGACGAAGAAGTCCGCCAGGTGGGTCTGGAAGAAGTAATCCACCCACCCGTGTACGTACAGCACCGCGCGCCGGCTCGGGGTGTCCGCACGGCGCCGGATCAGAGTCGCCACGACCGGACCCTCGTCATCCGGGGGCAGGTTGATCACATGCCGCTCGTACGGCGCGCCGAGGACTTCGTCCGTTTCCACGCCGCCAGGTTACGCGTGGCTACAAGATCGTCGGGTGAACGCCGGGTTATCCACAATCCGCCGTTGTCCACAGGGCCGGTCGCACACACCGTCGATTCCCGCCAACCTCATCAGCAGCTGTTTGGACATCGAGGTCGTGAGGAGAGGCAAGTGTTCGAAACCAGCCTGGTCGTGGTCGGCAACGTGCTGACCGCGCCCGAATGGCGCAGGGCCGGTGTGAACGGGACCCTGGTGGCCAGCTTCCGGCTCGCGTCGACCGCGCGGAGGTTCGACCGGGAGGCCGGCCGCTGGGTCGACGGCGACAGCCTGCGGCTGCGGGTGAACTGTTGGCGGAGGCTCGCGGAGAACGTCTGCGCGTCGGTCGGCGTCGGCGATCCGGTCGTGGTGACCGGCCGGCTGTTCTGCCGGGACTGGACCGACGGGGACGGCAATGCGCGCCTGTCGTACGAGATCGAGGCGGTGGCGATCGGTCACGACCTGGCTCGGGGCAAGGGCCGGTTCTTCCGGCATCGGCCGAGCGCGGTCGACGCGGCGGAGGGACCGGAGGCGGACGGCGTGGTCCGGGGTGAGGCGGCGACTCCGGTGCCGGAGGACGACGTGCCGATCAGGTACGGCGAGGGCATCCCCGACGTCGATGAGCCGATGTTCGACCCGACGGTCGGTGAGGCGCCGTCCGGCGACGGCCGGCCGACGGGTGAGGGCGGCCAGGCGAGCGAGAGCCACCTGAGGGGCGAGGGCCGGCCGGCGGACGGCCCGGCGGGTGAGGGCGGTCCGGCCGGGGCCGACCCGGAAACGGAGATCGAGGTCGAGGCCGTGCCCGACGAGCAACCCGCGCGACGGACGCGGCGATCGGCTCGTCGGCAGATGGTCTCGGCCTGATCCGCAAACCCCGCCGCTCCGGGAGTCGATTTGCTCCCCCGCGCGATCCTCCCGGAGCGGCGGCCTACGCGTGGCGGCTACAGTGCCCGCGGGGGTGACGAGCGTGCGAGCCGCGGAGTCCGGCCTGGTCGAGCTGATCCTGAGCCGTCCGCCGCGGTTCGGGCGGACGCGGCTGGTCGCCATCGACGGGCCCAGCGGCTCCGGGAAGACCCGGCTCGCCGAGCGGCTCGGCGCGCGGCTTTCCGCGCCGGTCGTGCATACCGACGATCTGCTCGATGGCTGGGCAGACCAGTTCAGCTTCTGGCCGCGCCTGGAGGAGTGGGTTCTCGAGCCGCTGCGGCACGGCAGGGCCGCCAGCTACCTGCGGTACGACTGGATCCTCGGCGCGTTCGCCGGTCCGCCGGTCCGCGTCGAGCCCGCCGACGTGGTCCTGCTGGACGGGGTCAGCTCGGCCCGCCGGGCGATCCGCCCCGAACTCAGCGCCGCCGTCTTCGTCACCGCGCCGCCGGAGCTCCGGCTGGCCCGCGCGATGGTCCGCGATGGCGGCGACGATGTTGCCTTCCGGGCGTACCTTGAGCGCTGGCGCACTGCCGAGGATCGGCACTTCGCCGAGGAGGCCACCGCCGCGTACGCCGACCTCGTGATCGACGGCTCGGTGGAGGATGGTGAGGACGACGGGCTCCGGCGGCCGCCGGACTGAGCCACGATCGGCTGCGGGCGCAGCGGGAACGGGGTGCGACATGACCACCACCGGCGACGACGAGAACCGGCCCACCCGGCGACGGATCACGCTGACCGGGATCAGCTCGCGGGCCTGGGAGCATCCGGCGGACCGCGGCGCGCTCACCGCGCTCCGTGAGCTGCGCGGCTTCGACGACGTGGTGAAGGCGTTCTTCGGCATGTGGAACGAGCGCGGCTTCCGGCTGTCGTTCCTGGCCGGTTCGATCCGGGTCGACCACCGCCAGTACCCGCGGGTCTACCAGCGCTTCACCGAGGCGGCCAGCACCCTCGACGTCGCCGAGCTGCCCGAGCTCTACGTGACGCAGGACCCGGTGATCAACGGTCAGGCGATCGGTATGAGCCGCCCGTTCGTCGTGATCAGCACCGCCGCGGTCGAGCGGCTCGACGACGACGAGCTGCGCGCGATGCTCGGTCACGAGATCGGCCACGTCCGTAGCGGGCACGCGGTCTACAAGACGATCCTGATGATCCTGACCCGCTGGGCGGCCAACCTCAGCTGGCTGCCGGTCGGCGCGATCGCGCTCCGGGCGATCATCGCGGCGATGTTCGAGTGGTGGCGCAAGGCCGAGCTGTCCGCGGACCGGGCCGGATTGCTTGCCGGGCAGGATCCCGCGGCCTCGCTGCGGCTGCTGATGAAGCTGGCCGGCGGCGGAGACCTGTCGCAGATCGACACGGCCGCGTTCCTGGAGCAGGCGGCCGAGTACGAGGGCGGCGGCGACCTGCGGGACAGCATCCACAAGATCGGCCTGACCGCGTGGAGCACCCACCCGGTGCCGGTCGCCCGCGCCGCTGAGCTGCGGGCCTGGATCGACAGCGGCGACTACGGCCGCATCCTCTCCGGCGACTACCCGCGCCGGGACGACGACGGCGACGCCTCGGTCACCGAGGACGTCAAGGCCGCCGCGAACTCGTACCGGGAAAGCTTCACGACGTCCCAGGACCCGCTCGTCGGGCTGCTGCGCAAGCTCGGCGACGGCGCGGCGGATCTGGCCGGCTCGGCGGCCGGGCGGGCCCGGTCGTGGGCGGCGAACGCCGGCCGCAACCGTCGCGACGAAGACTCCGGTTCCGGGCCCGAAAGCTGACCTCGGCCCACCGAGATCCGGGCGAATCCGGATCCTGCGCGGGCCGGAAATTTGTCGGACCCGGCGCCTACGATCGGCGCATGACGTTCTCCGATGACGAGTTGGCAGCCGCGATCGCGCGGGAGTTGCCGGGTGTCCGGGCCGATCTGGAGCGACTGATCCGTATCCCGGGAATCGCGTTCGACGGTTTCGACCACACCCACCTGGAACGGTCCGCGGAGGCCGTCGCCGAGTTGCTGCGCGGCTGCGGCCTCGACGTGGAGATCGTGCGCGCGGGTGGGCAGCCCGCCGTCATCGGCCGCCGGCCCGCCCCGCCAGGGGCGCCCACGGTCCTGCTCTACGCGCACCACGACGTCCAGCCGGTCGGCGATCTCGCGCTGTGGACTGGCGACCCGTTCCAGCCGGCCGAGCGGGAGGGCCGGCTGTATGGCCGCGGCGCCGCCGACGACAAGGCGGGCGTCATGGCTCACGTCGCCGCGCTGCGGGCGTGGGGCGACGCGCTGCCGGTCGGCGTGGTGGTGTTCGTCGAGGGTGAGGAGGAGTTCGGATCCGATTCGCTCGATGCCCTCCTCGCCGCCCACCAGGACACGTTGCGCTCCGACGTCATCGTCATCGCCGACTCCGGCAACTGGGACATCGGCCGGCCCGCGCTCACCACGTCGCTGCGGGGGCTGGTGAATTGCTTCGCGGAGGTCCGGGTCCTGCGCCAGGCCGTGCACAGTGGAACCTTCGGCGGCCCGGTGCCGGACGCGCTCACCGTCCTGTCCCGGCTCATCGCGACGCTGCACGACGAGCGCGGCGAGGTGGCGGTCGACGGACTGGTCGGACGGGAGGGCGCGCCGGTCGACTATCCGGAAGACCGGTTCCGTCACGAGGCGGGCCTGCTCGACGGCGTCCGCCTGATCGGCGGCGGCACGATCACCGACCGCATCTGGACCAAACCGTCGATCTCGATCCTGGGCATCGACGCTCCCCGCACCGCGGAGGCGCCCAACGCGCTCGTCCCGACCGCCAAAGCGAAGATCAGCGTCCGGCTCGCGCCCGGCGACGATCCGATCTCCGCGTACGCAGCGATCCGTTCCCACCTGGAGAAGTACGTGCCGTGGGGCGCCCGTGTCGAGGTGACGCTGGAGAGCAGCGGCGCTCCGTTCCTCATCGACGCCACCGGCCCGGCGTATGACGCGGCCCGGGCGGCCTTCCGCGACGCGTGGGACGGCACCGACCCGGTGGATATGGGCGTGGGCGGGTCGATCCCGTTCATCGCAACGTTCCAGCAGCTCTTCCCCGGTGCGGCGATCCTGGTGACCGGGGTCGAGGACCCGTATTCGGGCCCACACGGGCCGGACGAGAGCCTGCACCTCGGTGAGTTCGCCCGGGTCTGCCTGGCCGAGGCGATGCTGCTGCGCAACGTCGCCGCGATGGTTCGCTGACATGGCCACCCTCGACTGTGACGTGCTCGTCGTCGGCGCCGGACCGACCGGCCTGATGCTCGCGAACTGGCTGGTCAAGCTAGGCGTGTCGGTCGTGCTAGTCGACGGCAAGGAGGGCCCGACGCGCGAGTCCCGGGCGCTGGTCGTGCAGGCGCGGAGCATGGAGATCTACGACCAGCTCGGCCTCGGCGACCTGGTGAGCAAGGCGGCGCAACGGGCCACCGCGCTCGCGCCAGGCTTCGGCAGCCGGGTGTTCGGGCGGATCCCGCTCGGGCCACTGGGCGCCGGCGTTACTCCGTACCCGTGGATCGAGGTCTTGGAGCAGAGCCGCAACGAGGAGATCCTCTACGCGAACCTGCGCGAGATCGGCGGCGACGCGCGGTGGGGGAGCGCGCTCACCGCGCTGGCGGAGACACCCGGCGGGATCGAGGCGACGGCCGGGGAGGATCAGATCCGGGCACGGTTCTGCGTCGGTGCGGACGGTTCCAATTCGGTGGTACGCCGAGCCAGGAACATTCCTTTCGAGGGAGTGACCAACCCGCACCTGTTCTACGTCATCGACGCGACCGCCGCGGGTGGCCTGGTGGAGAGTGCCATCAACGTGCGGCCGGGCGGCGAGGACTTCCTTGTCGCGTTCCCGATGGCCGGCCGGGGCAACTGGCGGCTGATCGGGGCGGCTCGTGACACCGACGGGGACGGCGAGATCACCGAAGAGGACGCACGCGCCCGGATGCGGAACACCTTCGCCGTCACCTACGGCGATTCGCGCTGGTACGCGACCTACCGGGTGCATCACCGGGTCGCCGCCCGGTTCCGTGACGGTCCGCTCTTCCTGGCCGGCGACGCCGCGCACGTGCACTCGCCGGTCGGCGGCCAGGGCATGAACACGGGTCTGCAGGACGCGCACAACCTCGCGTTCAAGCTTGCCGACGTGTTGCAGGGTCGTGCCGGTGACGGCTGGCTAGACCGGTACGAGGACGAACGCCGCCCGGTCGCGAAGACGCTGGTCGCCACCACGGACCGGGTCTTCGGGTTCATCACCTCGCAGCGCGCCACCACGCGCGCGCTGCGCCGGCTGCTCGTGCCGTTGCTCGCGCCGATCGGCGTGCGCCGGCTGCCGCGCTCGGGTGGCGGGTCGCGGCTGTTTCAGTACGTGTCGCAGATCCGCATCCACTACTGGCCGTCGGCCGCGGCGAGGGAGGCGGCGCACGGCCACCGCGACCCGGTCGTGGGGCGGCGGCTGCCGTGGACCGGCGACAACTACGCGGTGCTGCGGGAGCCGAGTTGGCAGATCCACGCCTACGGCGGGGTCGCCGACTCCGAGGTGCCGGATCTTGGCCTGCCGGTGCATGTCTTCCCGGCGGCGCCCCGAACGGCCCTGCGACCCGGTCGGCTGTACCTGGTCCGGCCGGACGAGTTCGTGGCCGCCGAGGCGTCCCCCGGCGAGGCGGCGACGATCTTCCGGGCCGCCCTTCCCGTGAAGACGGCAGCCCTGCCAAAGTGATGGCGGCGGCCTTGCCGGAGTGAAGACGGCGGCCCTGCCCATTGAAGATCCACGCTTGTCCGGGCCGTCGGCCGGTGGTTGACTCCGCACCATGAACAACTGGACCTCGTCGCGCGTGAGCACCGACCGCATAGAAACCCATGTATGGACGTCGGGCCCGGACGACGGGGTGCCGTTGCTGCTCGTGCACGGCAACCTGGTCAGCGGCGGCTGGTGGCGCTACGTCGCCGAGCTCCTGCCTGAAGACGTCCGGGTGATCGCGCCGGACCTGCGCGGCTTCGGTCGCACCGAGGCCAAGCCCATCGACGCCACGCAGGGGCTCGCCGACCTGGTCGACGATGTCCGCTCGTTGCTGGTCACCCTCGGGTTGGCCGACCGGGGAACCGTCAACGCGGCCGGCTGGTCGATGGGCGGCGGTGTGCTGTGGCAGTACCTTCTCGCCTACCCCGGCGACCTGGCGACGGTGACCATGATCGCGCCGCTCTCGCCGTACGGATGGGGCGGGGTCAAAGGTTTGGACGGCAGGCCCTGCTTCGACGACTTCGCCGCCAGCGGCGGTGGCACCGCCGCGCCCGACTTCGTCCGGCGCGTGGCCGAGGGGGACCGCTCCGAGGACGAGCCGATGACGAGCCCGCGCGTGACCATCCGGGAGTTCTTCGGCCCGCGCGCCAACGTCGGCGACGTCGACGAGGAGTTCCTGCTGGACGAGGTGCTGCGGACCCGGGTCGGCGAGGACTTCTACCCGGGCGACAGCGTGACCTCGCCGAACTGGCCCGGCGTGGCACCCGGTGCGCGCGGCGTGCTCAACACCATGTCGCCGAAGTACTACAACGCGACCGCGATCGTCGACCTGCCGCGCAAGCCGCCCATCACTTGGCTGCGCGGCGGCCAGGACCAGGTGATCAGCGACACGTCGCTGTTCGACCTGGGATATCTGGGCCGGCTCGGTGCGGTCCCCGGCTGGCCCGGCGAGGACGTGCTGCCGCCGCAGCCGATGGTCGCGCAGACCCGGGCGATCCTGGACGCCTACCGGGCCAACGGGGGCACGGCCGAGGAGATCGTGCTGGACGATGCGGCCCACGGGATGCCGGTCGAGGTGCCGCAGCGGGTCGCCGACGTGATCGCGGCCCGCCTGATGCGCTGACTCCCCCTCGGCGCGGTTGATCATAGGGTTAATACGGACATTTTCGGCGCGGCGATGGACTAACCCCATGATCAACCGGTGCTGAGCGGCCGCCGAAAAATGTCGTATCCGGCTGCCAGGATTAGCTCGTGCGTTTCCTCGACATCGCGGCCACCTCGGCCGCATTGACCGCCACCTCGAGCCGCAAGGCCAAGGTCGAGTTGCTCGCGGCGGCGCTGCGCCGGCTCGACCCGGATGAGATCGCTGCCGGGTCCGGGTATCTGGCCGGTGAGCTGCGGCAACGGCAGACCGGAATTGGGTACGCGAGCCTGCGCGACCATCCGCCACCGGCGGCCGGGCCGACTCTCACAGTGGCGCAGGTGGACGCCGCCGTCGCCGAGATCGCGCTGGTGGCCGGCGCCGGTTCGCAGGGCCGCCGCCGTGAGCTGCTCGGCGCGCTGTTCGCCGCGGCCACCGCCGACGAGCAGCGGTTGCTGATGGGCCTGTTCAGCGGCGAGTTGCGGCAGGGCGCCCAGGCCGGCCTGCTGGCCGACGCCATCGCGGTCGCCGCCGAGGTGCCGGCCGCCTCGGTGCGCCGGGCGCTGCTGCTGTCCGGTGATCTCAAGCAGGTGGCGGTCGCCGCGCTCACCGGCGGTGCGCCTGCGCTGGCCGGCATCCGGCTCCGCGTCGGCACGCCGCTGAGCCCGATGCTCGCGGCGAGTGCCACCGACGTCTCCGCGGCGCTCGAGGCCACCGGCACCCCGGCTGCCGTCGACGTGAAGCTCGACGGCATCCGGATCCAGGTGCACCGGTCCGGCGACGAGGTGGCGGTGTTCACCCGGAGCTTGGACGACATCACCGCGCGGTTGCCGGGAATCGTCGCGGCCGTGCGGAGCCTGCCGGTCCGCGAGATCGTGCTGGACGGGGAGGCTATGGCGCTCGACGCGTCCGGGCGGCCCCGGCCGTTCCAGGAAATCTCCAGCCAGGCGGCTACCCGCGGCGCCCGCCGGGTACGCGGTGCGGGACCGCCGCCTGGTGCCACGCCCCCGCCCGGCCTGGTGCCGTACTTCTTCGATCTGCTGCACATCGACGGCACCGATGTGCTCGACGAGCCGGGCCGGGTGCGGTGGGCGGCGCTCGCCGACGCGGTGCCGGGTGAGCTGATCGTCGGCCGGCGGGTGGTGAGGACGCCCGAGGAGGCGGCGGAGGCGTTCGCGGCGGCGCTTACCGCGGGTCAGGAGGGCGTGGTGGTGAAGGCGCCCGAGGCACCGTACGACGTCGGCCGGCGCGGGTCGGCATGGGTCAAGGTCAAGCCGCGGCACACCCTCGACCTGGTCGTGCTCGCGGTCGA
>Ga0081539_10007092_pt1 | contig 10363 bp, 10 predicted proteins | sample TabmetS4T2R2_FD_71023 | JGI IMG/M metagenome (GOLD analysis project Ga0081539, IMG submission 71023) | Tabebuia heterophylla rhizosphere microbial communities from the University of Puerto Rico - S4T2R2 | ecosystem: Host-associated > Plants > Roots > Rhizosphere ... | reverse complement strand
CGTCGCCTTCACGGCCCCCCCGCCCGCGGTCGTGCGCGAGGGGCACCTCGCACCGTACCAGGAGCTGGCGTGGCTGACCGAGCCGCTCGACTCCGAACGGGCGTGGCTGGCCGAGCACGACACGCGCTTCAAGGAGCTGATCACCGCGCTGCACGACGATGCCGAGGGGCCGCACTCGTTTCCCGGCTGGGTCATCACGCGCCTGCGCGAGCGGCGCCGGGCGGCCGACGACGACGCCCAGGTGCCGTGGGAGGAGTTCCAGCGCGGGCGGCCGGCGCTGGCGCGGGCGGGCGTCCGCTTCCTCGGCTCGGCGGGGCTGGCGCTCCCCGAGGGCGCGCCGCGCGGCGAGTCCTACCGCCGGCCGCCCGATCTCGACGACTGGCTCGCGCTCCTCGAGGACTACGCGCTGCGCTGCCTGCACGCGTCGCCGGAGGCGGAGGCCGCCGACCGGTACGCGGCGATCTCCGCCGCCCTGGCCGAGCTCGGCTTCAAGCTCACGCGCCGCGGGATCCGGCGCGGGACGTCCGAGGTCGACCGGCTGCTGACGGGCTCGCAGGCGAAGGCGCTCGGCCTCGTCGAGGTCCTGGCGACCGAGATGGAGGCGCGCGGGGACGCGCTGCGCGCGCTCGTGCTGTGCGACGCCGAGCTGGCGGAGGCCAAGCCGGACCCGCTCCTCGGCGGCGTGCTCGACCCCGCGGCGGGCACGGCCCGGCACGCGCTGATGGCGGTGGGAGCCGACTCGCGCACGGCGCCCCTGCGCCCGCTGGTGGTCTCCGGGCGCGGGCTGCGCTGCCTGCCGGCCGACGCGGACGTGCTGCTCGAGGCGCTCGTCGCGCAGGCCGAGGAGCACCTCGCGCTGCCCGAGTGGGAAGCGTCGCCGGACGGCGTGCTGATCGCGCTCCGCTCCTCCGGCGCCGAGTGGGTGCCGCGGGCGTGGGTCGAGCTCGCCACGCGGGTGCTCGAGAGCGGCGTCTGCGGCGCGCTGATCGGCACGCGCGCGCTGCTCGGCGAGGGGTGGGACTGCCCGATGGTCAACTGCCTCGTCGATCTCACGGTCGCCGCGACGGGCGTTTCGGTGCAGCAGATGCGGGGCCGCTCGCTGCGGCTCGATCCGGGCGACCCGGCCAAGCTCGCCTCCAACTGGGACGTGGTGTGCGTGGCGGGCGACCTCGTGCGCGGCAGCGCCGACTACGCGCGCTTCGTGCGCAAGCACCTGCACCTCTACGCGCCGGCCGACGACGGCGAGATCGAGGCCGGGCCGTCCCACGTGCACCCGGAGCTCAGCCCGTTCGCGCCGCCGCCCTCCGGCCGCCTGAACGAGCTCAACCGCGCGATGCGCGCCCGCGCCGCCGCGACCGGCGAGGCCCGCGAGCGCTGGCGGATCGGCGAGCCCTACCGCGGCGCCGATCTGCGCACGTTGGTGGTCCGACCCCTAAGGGGGGACTGTCCCTCCCTACACGCCGCGACACGCGCGGAAAGCGTTTCCCTGCGCGGATCGAACGTAGGGAGGGACAGTCCCCCCTCGGTGTCGCAGAACGTAGGGAGGGACAGTCCCCCCTCGGTGTCGCAGAACGTAGGGAGGGACAGTCCCCCCTCGGTGTCGCAGCGGGTGCCGGTGGGGGTGGCGGCCGGGGCGGCCGTGGTCGGGCTGGCCGGGTTCGCCGTGACCGGCGTGGCGGCGGTGCTCGCCGTGCTGGCGCTCGTGCCGGCCGCGCTCGGCTGGGCGGCGTGGCGCCTGGGGCGCGCGCAGCGGCGCATGCCGATCGTGCTCCCGCTCGACCGCGCCGCCCGCGCGGTGGTGGACGCCTACCGCGAGCTCGGCGAGATGAGCGAGGCGGCGGCCGGGTCGCTCGAGATCGAGCCGCGGGCGTCCGGCTACCTGCGCTGCGTGCTGACCGCGGCGACCCCCGAGGAGAGCGTCCGCTTCGCCGACGCCCTCGACGAGCTCGCCGCCACGGCCGACGCCCCCCGCTACCTCGTCGCGCGCCCCCTGCCCGACCCGACCGCGACCGCGCTGACGCTGCTCGGCCGCGTGCTCGCCCGGCGCGCCCCCTTCCCGGTCCGCCACCACCCGGTCCCGACCGATCTCGGCCGCCGCAAGGAGCGCGCCGAGGCGTTCGCCCGCGCGTGGTCCAAGCACCTCGGCCCCACAGAGCTGACGTTCACGCAGCGCACCGAGGAGGGCCGCCGCGCGCGGGCCGAGGCGGCGGCCGAGGACGGCGGCTACGAGACCGTGGTGCGCGACATCTGGGTGTGAGCCAGCGTGTCCTGCGCCGCGTCCTCGCGGTCCTGGGCGGCGCGGTAGGCGGCGTACGCCTCAGCGCCGCCGGAGATCCGCCAGCGCACCAGAGCCGCCTCGGCCTCCTCGTGCGCGTCGCTCCACGCGTCGTAATCCGCCCGCGAACAGCGCGAGCGCCGGAGGACGATCTCGCGCGTATCGGCGACGTCGTCCAGCAGGCGCTTGAGCTCGTGGATGCTCATCGGGATCTCTCGTGTGGGTCCGGCGTAGGCCGCGTACCCATCTGTACGCATCAGCGCACCAGGTGGTTGCCTATATGACGCACCCGTACGCCAGTAGGTGCGGTCAGGCCGCCAGAAGCGGCCGCAAGCCGACGACGAGCGCCTGCTCGGCCGCGTCCGCGCGATCCTCGGCGGCGCGATACACGACGTAGGCGTCGGGACCGCGGACGTCGCACCACGCCGCGTAGGCGAGGTTGGCCTCGGCGCGTGCGGCGCTCCAGAGCGTGAAGAGCTCGTCGTGGACCTGACCCGCGGTCATCGTGACCGCGCAGATACCCCCGCCGGGGCGCGTCTAACCACGACTTCAGTCGCGCTTCTGGCGCTTCTCCCGCGCCTTGCCGACGAGCAGGAGCACGAGCATCACGATCATGGGTAGCGCGTACAGCAGGTCGACGATGATGTGGCCGGCGTGGGCGAAGACGATCATGTGTTGAGCGCGGCCGAGAGCAGCCACAGGCCGAGGATCGTGAACATGACCATGACGACCAGCATCGTGACCTGCGAGCCGGCCGCCGCGCGCGGGTTCCCGTAGGTCGAGAGCGCCCGGTCATGGGCGAGCACGAGCCCGGAGACGTGCCCGAGGACGAGCGCGCCGACCTGCACGTACCAGATCTGCGTGGCCGAGACGATCGAGTAGTCGACGCCCGCCTCGGCGCCGCCGAACAGGTCGGACCCCCGGCCGAGCGGGTCCGACGCCAGGGGCCACAGCGACTGGCCGGTGTACGCGAGCAGCGAGAAGTAGTGGGCGACGAGATAGGCCGCGGCGATCGGGATCAGCGTGTGGACGAAGCGCCGCCCGAGCTCGGCGTGCCCCAGCCGCAGCTGGCGACGCGGCATGCCGAGCACGGCGACGCCCCAGATCGCGGTCACCGCGGCGATGGCCACGAGCAGGCCGACGGTCAGCCCGAGCTCGAGCCCGGTGCCCTTGGACGTCCCGAGGCCCGTGAAGAAGTCCTGGACGTCGCCGACCAAGCCGTTGAACAGCGGCCCCGAGCGCGCGCCGTCGAACGCCGTCGAGCCGATCGCGACGATCAGCAGCGCCGACGTGCCGGCACCGACCGGAAGGCCCGTGGCGGCGGTGACCGGTGGCCGCAGCACCAGCCACCCGTCCGGCCGGCGGCCGAACGGCGCGAGCCGCGACAGCATCCCCCAGAACACGCCGAACGCGTCGCCGCGCCGCGTCCACGCCTCGACGCCGTAGAGGCTCATCCCGACGAGCTGGATCGCCAGGTAGACGAGCATGATGATCGCCAGCGGCCCCGGGTCCGTCGCCGTCGCCCAGCACAGCTCGCAGATGACGAAGCCGAGGATGCCGGCCACCGCCGGCCAGTTCCCGAGCCGATCCGGGTACGCCAGCGGCTCGGGCATCGCGTCCGGCGCGAGCCGGCCCGCCGTCCAGCCGGTGAAGCGGCCGATCGCCCGCCACGGGCTGAACAGGCGGAAGACGTTCCCGAAGAGCAGCGTCGCGAACGGGACCCCGACCCAGAAGCCGACGTAGACCGCCGTCGGCGCCCAGTTGTCGATCTGGCTGTCGATGCCGGCGAGCCCGGCGTAGACCGTGAAGAAGAACACGAACACGCCGATCGCGCCGCACAGCACCTCGACGGCGAGCGGGATCGGCACGAGCGGCCGCTGGCGCACGTGCTCGAGGTGCGGCCGCGACCAGCCGGCCGCGAGGCCGAGGAACGAGACGACGAGCACGGTCGACGCGGCGACGGCGAAGAGCCAGACCGGGATCGGCAGGTCGGCTCGCCCGACGATCGCGTGCGCGAAGACCACCACGAGCGCTCAGTCTAAGAACGACGAAGGCCCCGGCGAGCCGGGGCCTTCGCAAGGACGCGTCGTCAGCTGCGCGGGATCACTTCGTGCACTTCGACGTCGACGTGTCGCCGTACTTCGTCGCGGTCGTCACGCCGTTGTCGATGAACGTGAGCACGACCTTGAACGGCTGCTTCTTGTTCTTGCAGCCGGTCGTGGCGACGAGCTTGTTCTTGCCCTTCTTCTTGCCGAGCACGGTGCGCAGCGAGACGAGGCCGTTGTACGTCGTGCCGATGTGCTGCGCCAGCTCCGGGACGTCGAGGTGCAGCTTCTGGCCGTACTTGCCGCCGGCCTTGGTCAACTTGGCCTCCGCCAGGAACTGCTGCCCGCCGTTGTCGATGACGAAGCCGAGCATCGGCTTGCCGGTGTTCGGGTTCGCCGTCTTGACGGCCTTCACGTCGAACGTGAGGTCGGTCTGCGTGGGCCCGTTGACGCCGACCTTCGCCTTGGCGTCACCGTGACCGAGGATGCTCGACTTCGGGCAGTTGCGCGCCGCGATGTCGGCGTTCGAGCACGTCGGCATGCCCTTGATGCTGATCCGCATCGTCTTCGGCATGAAGATGTCCAGTGCGGACATCGTGCGCTTCGTGTTGCCGTTGACGACGCTGAGGTCGAGCTTCGCGTTCGTGGGCTTCTTCTTCGTGCCCGCATTCTTCGGTGTGAGCTTGGTCGTCAGGGTGGCCGTATCAGCACCCTGCGCCAGCGCGACGGCGGCGAACGCCACCGCGGTAATCGCCGCGACCGCGACGATCAGGAACTTGCGCAAGAGGGACCCTCCAACTCTGGATTGACTCGCGAATCAACCCCGAAGCTTCGCGGAAGTTGCAGCGCCCACGCACTCGTACGTGTGTCCACTTCGCCTCACCGGCCGCAGAGGCGCTCGACCCCGTCGAGCAGCTGCCAGTTCGCCCGCAGCACGGCCTCGGCCTCGGCGACCAGCGCGTCCTCGTCGACGCCCTCCAGGCGCGCGGCGATCAGGTCGCGACCCTCGGCCGCGTGCTCGACGTCGCGCTCGGCGTGCAGGTCGAAGTACGCGGTCGCGGGGCCGGCGGGGAACCCGTAGTGCGCGCGCAGCCCGTCGGCCTTGACGCGCGAGATCGCCGGCTGCGCGGACTCGACGGCGTAGAGCGCGACGAGGTGGCCGAGCAGGTCGCGGCCCGGTCCGGCCCACGCGTCGGCGCAGGCGGCCGTCTCGGGTGCCGCCGGCTGCGGCCCGTCGGATCCGGCGGCGGCGGCGAAGTCGTCCCACAGGGAGACGTGGGCGGCCTCCTCGCCGGCGTGCGCGGCCAGGCGCGCGAACTCCGCCTCGCCGGCCGCGTGCGCGGCGCGATCGGCGGCCTCGGCGAGCGCCACCACCGCGTGCCGGTACTGCCCGGCGTAGCGGGCGAGATCGTCGCGGGAGAGCGCGCCCGCGCTCCAGCGCTCATAGAACGGATGCTCGAGGACATTCCAGCGAGCATGCACGGCATCCAGGCGAGACCACAGGTCCACGCTGACCCTCCTCAGGGATTCGGTTCCGAGCCGGGCGCGATGCTACCGTGGCCGCCGGTGCGCGCCCAGCCCGACACGATCCCGGCGCCGCCCTTTCCGCGCAACCTCCCGTGGGTGAACGTCGCCTCGCTGCGGATGGACAAGCAGCGCGGCCGCCCCGTCCTGATCGAGTTCTGGGACTTCTGCCGCGTGAACTCGCTGCGCACGCTGCCCTACCTCGTCGCCTGGCACGAGCGCTACCCGGAGCTGCGCGTCATCGGCATCCACGCCGGCGGCTTCCCGATCTCGCGCGAGGAGGCCAACGTCCGGCGCGCGGTCGAGCGGCTCGGCGTGCCGTACGCGGTCGTGATCGACGAGCAGCTCGAGCTGTGGGACATGTACGGCAACGAGGGCTGGCCCGCCCGCTACCTGTGGGACGCCAACGGCATGCTCGTGTCGCTGCACTACGGCGAGGGCGCCTACGAGGAGACCGAGCGCGAGATCCAGGAGCTGCTCGGCGTCGACGAGGACCCGCTGCCGCCGCTGCGGGCCGAGGACGCGCCCGGCGCGATGCTGCCGGCGCAGACCGCGGACCAGCCGGGCGCCTACAGCGGCCCGTACGAGGCCGGCGGCGTGTGGGCGGTGCTCGAGGGCGAGGGCGAGATCGTCGTCAACGGGCGCGCGATCGCGGTCACCGAACCCGGCTGCTTCCCGCTCGTCGAGCACCCGCACCACACCGAGGGCGTGCTCGCGCTGGAGGTCGGCGCCGGCGTCGCGTGCCACGCGACGTGCTTCACGCCGGGGGTCGCAGCTCCGCGTGCCCCCGGTCCCCCAGCAGCCGCACCAGCTCCGGGGGCCCGCGCTCGTCGATGACGACCGCCGTGCCGGGCCAGTACGGCGACCGGTTCGGCGCGTCGGAGAGGAAGTGCGGCTGGTAGACCCACGAGCCGGTGTTGACGATGCGCCCGCCGGCGTGCGTCGTCCACTCGGCGAGGTCGTCGCGCGGCCACGGGCCGGAGCGGTGCGAGTGGCCCCACACGACGTGCCGGGCGTCGATGCGCAGGCGGCGGAGGACCTCCGCGATCCCGCGCAGGTAGCCGCGGCGCAGGCCCTCGCCGCTGAGGTCCGCGTCGACCGGGCCGAGGCCGACCGCGTTGAGGCCCGCCACGGCGGCGTGGAAGCCGGCGTTGAGCAGCGCGGTCCGGACGGGCCGGCGGCGCCGCCCCCGGCCGCCCATCGCGACCCACGCGCGCGCCGACGCACCCGCGCCGGCGCTCACGAGCGCGTGGTCGTCGCGCTGCGTGAGCGCGTGCATCCACGCGTAGAGCGGCGCCAGAGCGGCCTCGTAGTCGTCCGGCCGGGCGCCGTCGGCGGGGAGGCGCACGACCCAGCGGGCCATCGCGCCCACGGCGAGCCGCTCGAACGTCGGGACCGTCGTGTGCAGGTCGGCGTAGTGCCCGTGGATGGCGTAGACGTCGTCGCGCAGCCACACGCCGGGGTAGGCGACCTGCACGCGCGCCGGCGCCGCGCGCTCGGCCAGCGCGGCGGCGAGCGGGCCCGCGTCACGCGGTTCGATCCGGTGCTCGAGCCCGAGGAACCCGGACGGCTCCACGAGCAGGCGCCCGTCGATCCAGCCCGCCACGAGGCCGTGGTCGTGGTTGCCGCCGAGCATGAGCAGCTCGCCGTCGGCGCCGAGCGCCCGGCCCAGGTCCTCGTAGAGCGGGCCGGCGATCGCGACCGCATCGCGTTGCGGCCCGTCCCGCAGCTCGAGCCCGTCGCCGAGGATCACCACGCGGCCGGCGCCGCGGACGGCCTCGATCAGCGGCTCACGCAGCTCCGGCCGCCGGAGCAGGTCGGCGCGCGTGGAGGCGCCGAGGTGCAGGTCGGAGATCACCAGCGTCCGCACGGGTCGTAGTGTGCCCGCACTCATGAGCGGACCCCTTTCCGGCCTCGTCGTGGCGGACTTCTCGCGTGTGCTGGCGGGCCCCTACGCCTCGATGCTGCTCGGCGATCTCGGCGCCGACGTCATCAAGGTCGAGCGCCCGGGCGCGGGCGACGACACGCGCGCCTGGGGGCCGCCGTGGCGTGACGGGTTCAGCACGTACTACCTCGCGCTGAACCGCAACAAGCGCTCGGTGGCGCTCGACCTCGCCGACGCCGGGGACCGCGAGCTCGCGCGCACGCTCGGGACGCGCGCCGACGTGCTGCTCGAGTCGTTCCGGCCCGGCCTGATGGCGTCCTGGGGCCTCGACGGCGACACGCTGCGCGCGGCCAACCCGAAGCTCGTCTCGTGCTCGGTGACGGCGTTCGGCTCCGGCGAGCGGGCGAAGGGGATGCCCGGCTACGACTTCCTGCTCCAGGCCATGGGCGGGCTCATGAGCGTCACCGGCGAGGAGGGCGGCCGGCCGCTCAAGACCGGCGCCGCGGTCGTGGACCTCATCTGCGGGCTGCTCGCCACGATCGGGATCCAGGCGGCGCTGGCCGAAGGCGGCGGCCGCCACGTCGAGGTCTCGCTGATGGACTCCGCGCTCGCGGCGCTGCTCAACCAGGGGACGGCCTGGGTGGCCGGCGGGGCCGTGCCCTCGCGGCGTGGCAATCGGCACCCCAGCATCGTCCCGTACGAGACTTACGAGGCCGCCGACCGCCCGTTCGCGGTGGCCGTCGGGAACGACCGGTTGTTCGCGCGGCTGTGCGAGGCGGTCGGGCTGCCCGACCTGCCGTCCGACGCGCGCTTCGCCACCAACGAGGCGCGCGTGGCCAACGTCGACGCGCTCGCGGAGCGGCTCAACGGCGTGTTCCGCACCGAGCCGGCCGAGCACTGGCTGGAGGCGCTGCGGGCGGCGAGCGTCCCGGTCGGGCCGATCAACGGCGTCGACGAGGCGTTCGCGCTCGCGGCGGAGCTGGGCATGGAGCCGACCGACGACTCGCATCGCGTCCCGCTGATCACGCCGCCGCTGCGGTTCGACGGCGCGCGCCCCGAGGTCCGCCTCCCGCCCCCGGCGCTCGACGAGCACGGCGACGAGATCCGCGCCTGGCTGCGCGGCGTTTCCAACTCTTAGCGGGACGCGAGCTGCTGCCGGATGACCTTCGGCAGCATGAAGCGCACGTCCTCGCGCAGGACCTCGAACGTCTCGACGTCCTGCACCCCGCGCTCGCGGAAGAACGCGACGAGCCGCTCCACGAGCTCCTCCGGGGCCGACGCCCCGGACGAGATGCCGACCACGCGCGCGTCCTCGAGCCACTCGTCGCGCACCTGCGACTCGTTGTCGATGAGGTGCGCCTGCGCGCCGTAGTCGCGCGCGACGTCGACCAGGCGCTGCGAGTTCGACGAGTTGGTCGAGCCGATGACGAGCACGAGGTCGCACTGGCCGGCCATCTGCTTGACCGCCGCCTGGCGGTTCGTGGTCGCGTAGCAGATGTCGTCGGTGCGGGGCCCGGTGATGCTCGGGAACCGCTCCCGCAGGCGGTTGATGATCGCGCGCGTCTCGTCGACCGACAGCGTGGTCTGGGAGATGTAGGCGACCTTCTCGGGATCGGCGACCTCGAGCGCGTCGACGTCCTCCTCGCTCTGCACGAGCACGATGTGCTCGGGCGCCTCGCCGGTCGTCCCCTCGACCTCCTCGTGCCCCGCGTGGCCGATCAGCACGATCGTGTAGTCCTCGGAGGCGAACTTGACCGCCTCGCGGTGCACCTTGGTGACGAGCGGGCAGGTCGCGTCGATCGTGCGCAGGCCCCGGCGCTCGGCGTCCGCGTGCACGGCCGGCGACACGCCGTGGGCCGAGAACACGGTGATCGCGCCCTCCGGGATCGAGTCGTCGAGCTCGTCGACGAAGATCGCGCCGCGCTCGCGCAGCGACGCCACGACGTGCTTGTTGTGGACGATCTCCTTGCGCACGTACACGGGCGGCCCGTGCAGGTCGAGCGCGTGCTCGACGGTCTGCACGGCGCGGTCCACGCCCGCGCAGTAGCCGCGCGGCGCGGCGAGCAGGAGCTTCTCCGGGGTCACCGCGACCAGTCTAGGAGCATCTGCGTGACCGTCTCGCCCGCGAGGTCGAGCGAGCGCGCCGACACCGCGCTCAGGTCGTCGCACAGCTTGTGCCAGCACGGATACGTGAAGTCGATCAGGTCGATGGCCGGGACCCCGCGGCGCTGGAACGGCGTGTGGTCGTCGATGACGCCGCCCGAGACCTCGTCCGGGAAGATCGTCTGCGTCCCCACCTTGCGGGCCGCCTTGCGCAGCCGCGACCACAGCGCGATGCTCGAGCTGGACTCGCGGGGGATCCGCATCGCGCCCTTCTCGGCGATGAAGTCGAGCAGGATCATGGCCCGGATCTGCTTGGCGTGCCGCCGCGCGTACGGGCGCGAGCCGCGCAGGCCGGTGCTGTAGAAGTCGGCGTTGTCGTTCGGGCTCTCCTCGCCGTCGAAGAGCACGAAGCGGATCGGCGGCAGCCGCTTGCGGTGCGCGAGCGCGCGAGCGATCTCGAGCACGCCGGCCGTGCCCCCCGCGCCGTCGTTGGCGCCCACGAAGCCGGGGATGTCCTTCGTGTCGTAGTGC
>Ga0081539_10007091_pt1 | contig 10364 bp, 9 predicted proteins | sample TabmetS4T2R2_FD_71023 | JGI IMG/M metagenome (GOLD analysis project Ga0081539, IMG submission 71023) | Tabebuia heterophylla rhizosphere microbial communities from the University of Puerto Rico - S4T2R2 | ecosystem: Host-associated > Plants > Roots > Rhizosphere ... | reverse complement strand
GTCCAGCGCTCTGCCACCGGGAACGGTCCGACCGGCACGGCCGGGCAAGACTCGCGCCCGCTGGTGCAATTGTTCGGCCGCGCCGGGATCGGCGCGGAGAAGATCACCGACGTGCTGCCGTTGAGCGAGGGCTCGACGTGCCACTCGCTGTGGGTGGTCGTGGATGACGGCCGACGCCGCTGGTATTCCTTCACGGTCGCTGACGAGCGCGCGAAATCGGGCCCGGTGATGCGCTCGTACGCGTGGTAAACTCGATCGCGCGTGTAGATGGGTAGGTACTGCGTTTCCGCGATGAATCATCAGAAGATCAACCTCGCGATCCGCACGACCGCCGTCGTGACGGCCGTCGCCGCGATGGGAGTCGTTGCGGTTGGCCCGTTCCTGCCGCTGGACGAAGCGATCCCGGAAGCTCGAACCGATCGCGGGATGCCGACGACGCGCGGCGTGAGCGCGCCGGATCTGCCGGCGCCCGCAGCGTTGGAGGCCGTGTTCGCGATGTCGCTTCGCCAACCGCTGGGAGATGCGTCGGCTCCGTCGGAATCACGCGGAACCAACGAGGTGGCGCCGGCGCTCACGACTGACGCGGTGGCCGACGCGAGCGCCGGGCCGCCGGCGTTGGTCGGCACGATCGGCGATTCGTTGGCGATGCTCAAGACGTCTGCTGGTGTGGTCGAGGTCGTCGGCGTCGGTGAAACGCTGGCCGGGACGGACACGCAATTGCTCGCGGTGCGTCCGGGCCGTGCCGAGGTGCGGTACGGCGGGCAGAAGCTCACCCTGGTGAAGCCGGCCGAACCGGCGCTGCCGGGCGAATGAGGCGTGGCGCAGACGCGCAGACGCGCGCGCTCGCGCAAGCGTAAACGAAGATGACACCGCGACCGTTCATCCTCTTTCCGGACGCCACGTCGCGTCGCTGGCGCATCGGGAGCGCCGATCGTCGGGGCGAGCCGACGTTCAGCGAATTCGAACTTGCGGCCGACGTTGATCCGGGCAACGCGGCTCGCGCGCTGGTCGCGCCGGCATTGGCGCGGATGGGATACGCCGGCGAACCCGCACTGCTCGCCGTCCCGTCCGAGTGGTGCCTCGCGTCGGCGGTCGAGATGGGACCTCTCGATCCCACAGATCGAAAGGCGTTGTTGTACCGGCTCGAGGAGAACCTCCCGCTCGCCGCCGAAGGAGTTGTTGCTGACTTCGTCGCCACCGGCCGCGGTTCGACGCATGCGCTCTTTGCTGCGTGTGTACAGATTCTTTTGGTCCAGCCGGTAGTCGCCTCACTGGAGGCAGCCGGGGTCACCGTGCAATCGATCGTGCCCGCCGCGCTGTTGGCGGCACAGTCCGTGGCACGCGTTGCGAACGGCGGAGCGCTCGTCGCCATCGGCGAAGGCGATGCGAAGGTCTCCCTCGTCGTGCTCGAACAGGGCGTGCCCAGGGCATGGTCCGTTGCGGCGGCGCGGGCGGAAGACGTTCGGTTGCACCTGGACTTGTTGCGACTAGCGGACGTCGTCCCCGAAGGGGAAGCCGTCGCGTGCGGAGTGACCAAGGAGCTCGCGGACGCGCTGGCCGACGTCCTGCGTGAAAAGGTTCGCACGCACGACGCTCCCGTCGATCGCGAAGCGACGCGAGCGGGCGCCGCGGTGCTACAAGGGCGACTACAGCCGTGGGCCGAGTTCCGGCGCGACGCGCTGGCGGCGCGTGACAAGCTCCGAAGGCATCGGCGAGCCCTGGACTCCATGCTGGCAGCAGCCGCCGCGCTGTGCATCGCGATCGCGATCGTGGCGATCGTCCGCGCACAACGGTATGCAGCGCGCACGAAGTCCTACGACGCTCAACTGGTCGACGAGTTCTCTCGGGCGTTTCCCGGATGGCAGGTGCCGACGAACGTGAGGGCGGTGATCGCGAGCGAGCACCGAAAGGCGGAACTTGCCGCGCGCGGCGCCGGGGCGACGGATCGGAACGGCGCCGGACGCGGCAACGGCATCGGCGATGCGTCGGCGCTGCGCACGATGGGCGACCTGCTGACGCACCTTCCCACGGACGCGCGGTTCGCGATGCAGACGATGGCCTTCCGCGGTGACACGTTCGAGTACTCCGGGCGGCTGCGCGCGTACGAGGACGGCGAGCGGCTCACCGTCGCGGCGCGGGAAGCCGGGTTTGAGGTGACGCCGGTTTCGGCGCGACGCGAGGAGGACGGCACCTGGTCGTTCACGCTCCGCGGCGAGCGCGCGGTCCGGACGGCAACCGCGGGAGACCGACACCGATGACGCAAGCATTCCACCCGCTCGCAAGCCACGGACCGTCCGGTGCCTCCGCGCGGCGGACGTGGCTTCTCGCAGCGCTGGCGGCGCTCTCGGCGGCGTGCGCCGCGCTGGCGCTGCCCGGGATGTCGCGGCGGCGTGACGCCTCGCTCGCGGCCGCGTATGACCTGACGACCTGCCGCGCCCAGATCGCCGAGATGCGGGCGTGGCGCGCGAACCGAGTGACCGGCGCCGACGGCGAGTCATCCCTCGCGGCCGCGCGCGGGGTGTCGGACGGCCAAGGCGCCAGCGACGCCTCGGCGAACCTCGGCGACCTCCACGCGCAGTTGCGCAGCGCCGCTTCGGCGACGGGCGTGGCGGAGAAATTGTCCAGCGTCGAGCCGGGCCAACCGTCGCGTTTACCCGATACCGACCTCGTCGAGACGCCCGTTTTCCTTCGATTCGAATCGCTGACGATGCGCCAGCTCTGGGAGTTCCTGGCGCGGCTGACCGGGCAGGGCGCGTCGACGCGCGCCAAAGAGATCGAATTATCAGCGCCCGCGGCCGGCCTCGAGTCGGGAAGCGCCGGCGAAACCTGGACGGCGGACGTGACGATCACCAACATTCGGCTCTCGCCGAGAACTGCCGCAGAGGCCTCGCCCTAAGTCTGCCGACGTTGAGGGCGTTCGTGAGAGAGAGAGAACACGAACTGTTCGCGTCATGATCTACATCGCTTCATACCGGCGCGTCGTACCGGCCGTCGTCCTGTTGTTCGCGGCCACGTTGGGTTGTCGCGCGCCCAGCGGCAGCGCGTCGAACGGGCCGCCCGTACCCAACACCGCACTGGCGCGCGCCGAAAACGATCGCGCGTTCGCGTGCTTGAACGAAGGCAAGTACGAGGAAGCTGAGGAGTTGATCAACAAGTCGCTGGCCGCCGACGTAATGTACGGGCCGGCGTACAACAACCTCGGGCTGGTCCACTTTCACCAGGGCAAGCTGTACCAGGCGGCGTGGGACTTCCAGAACGCGGCGAAGCTGATGCCGGATCAGCCGCAACCGCGCAACAACCTCGGGCTCGTCTTCGAGCGTGCCGGCCAACTCGACAACGCCGCCGCCGCGTACGGCAAGGCGCACGACATGGCCCCGGACAGCGCCGAATACCTCGGCAACCTCGCCCGCGCTCACGTGCGTCGAGGCGATCGGGACGAGCAGACGCGCCAACTGCTGGAAGAAGTCGTGTACAAGGACCCGCGTCCGGACTGGTCTGCGTGGGCCCGCGAGCACCTGTTCGCCTTCACCCGCGCGAGCCAGCCGGTCACCCGGCCCTCTGCCGTCGAGCCGCAGCAGGACGGATCGCGGTGATTTGCTTCACGTCACAGTGCACGCGACGAAGATGTCGGAGCAGAGCCGATTCAAGTGCGAACTAACGGTGTCGCGGACCGCGTCGCGCTTAGCCAGGCCGGGTAGCTCATCGCTTGGCCGCCCGGGAGCGAGGGCGGTCGTCGATGGGCCAGCAGCCGCGCGACTTCGGCGAGATCCTTTTCCACGGTCGACACCGTGCCGAACGACTCGAAGCCAAAGGACCACCACGACCGTTCGCCGGCCACCAGGACGTGGGTCAGTTCCACGTTGCAGCCGCGAGCAGGCAACGCCGCGCTCGAGTCCTTCGGCCGTTCGTCCGCGCCCAGCGCGATCTCTCGCGGCGGGTTATGCGCGCCGTCGAACTTGCGGAGCCACCTTCGTTTCTCGGTTCGGACAGTAGAGCCGCTCGGGAGCGCGAGCGCGGCGGACGTCCACTTCGTCCAAAGTTCGACCGGCGCCTCAAACGGAGTTTCCCCGAGTCGTCCTGAAACCGCGACCAGCCCCTTTACCTCCACACCCTTCTTGCCGCCGCGGCTCTTGATGCCGAGCTCGACCTGAGCCGGCTCCACGAGATACTCGTCCACCCGCAAGTCGCCACCCCCGGCCGCTACACCGGCGTGCGCGGCGCCGTCCACGAACCACCGCTCCAGACCGTCGGCGGGGCGGTTGGGCCAGAACCAGCGAACTTCGGCAGAGACTTGCATCGCGCGACCTCCAACCGGTTATCGTCGCCCTTGGCTCTTCGAGGAGCTGGACGTGAGCTTCCACGGGACGCTGCACCCGCGGCGCAGCCGCGATGGTATTGACGTCTACTCTCTTCGGTCAGCGCCTAGAACGGCGACGGGCTGTCGAGCTTCGTGTTGAACGGGCTGCGCTCGGCTCCTGCAATGATCGCGCCGTGATAGGACGACTCGAACATGTCCTTCTCGATCGTCTGTGGGCCGTACTCGTTACCCCAAGACCAATACGTGAGCGGCGCGTACTCGCCGTGCACGATGACGGGTTCCTTGAGCACGACGTAGTGATTCGGAACGTTGGCAAACGGGCTCGTGTCATGCTGGAGCATCCGCAGCTTCACGAGCATGATCACGTCGTGAGTGCCAGGCTTGAGCGTTAGCGCATGCTTCAGCCCGGGGAGGCCGGTCAACAGTTGCGTTTCGTTGCGCACGAGTCCGTAACGGTTCGTGTACTGCAACCAGCGTTGCACGTCGTTGGGCATCGTCACCCCGAACGCGCCCTCGCGGGTCGCCGTGGCTGGCGTCGGCTCCACGAAGTGGAGGTATCGGTTCGTCGAACTTCGCAGCGCGGAGAGCACGAGCCAGTCGACGATTCGCCCATCGTTCGCCGCAACGTGCTGCGCGGATTTCATGGCTGGTGTGATCGTGACCTGGAGCGGCCCCAGTTGTGCTGCGCCGGTTTGCACGAGACCGATCGCGAACTTGCGAAACGCCTCGCGATCCCGCTTGATCCAGACGTGAACAAATGCGGCCGGACCGCAGAGGCTCTGGTTGCCTTGCTGGACGTCCGCGTTGGCGAGCAGTTCGGCAAGCCGTCTGTCGAACGCCGCCTGCTCGATCCGGAGCGACGCGTGCTGATACGACGCCTGATTCGTCGGTCAACACGGAGCCGAGACGATTGCCGAGCCGGTCCAGGAATGGCTGGTTGGCCGCCGCCAACGTTGCGGCGGGCCCCAGCGCGGGCGCTGCCGCAGGGTCGTGCGCGCCGTTACGAAGGTCCTCGTCGAAGATCGCGACGACAATGCCCGGTAGGCCTGCGCTGGACTCCTTAACCAAAACGCGACCGTAAATGCGATTCACGCGGCCCCCTATGGCAGAAGGTGAAGTATTTCAACTTCAGCCTACCGCCATCGGGGGACTCGGACAAATACTCGCGATGTTCACGGCAGCTTTCCAATCCGTCCGTGCTTGATCCACTGCGCAGTGTCGCCGCGGCACCGTGCATTCGTCAGGCTCGCTGTGTGCGTGAGAAGCGACTTGCGCGGGTCAAGCCAACCGCAGCCAGTCGGTCAGCTCGTGCAGCTCGATCGGCTTGTTGAGGTACAGGTCGGGCTTGAACGTCCTCGCCCGCTGCGCGACGTCGCTCGCGTCGATCGCGCCGGTGAGCACCGCCACCTTCGCGCGGTGGCCGGTCTGTTGCAGGTGATGCAGCAGTGCCGTCCCGTCTTCGCCTGGCATCATCAGGTCGAGCACGATCCGGTCCACCCCGTCCAAGAGCGTCAGGGCTTCGGACACGCTGGCCGCGGCGACGACCTCGCCCAGCGACAGCAACTCGATCATGCGCTTCAGTATCAACCTCACGACCTCGTTGTCATCGACAACCAGCACGCGCACGGCCGACCCCCTTTTCCCTTGGCGATGCTGCCCGCGCCGTCGCTTGCGGCCGGAGCGCGGGCTCGGCAACCGCGCGGGATCGTTGCAGACCCGGAGATCCGCGATTGCGCGGCACGATTGTAACCGCGCGTTCGTCAACGGGGCGCCGATGTCAGCAACGCCCCAACTTGCGATGGCAACTCCCGCCGTCTCATCAATGGTAGACGACGCCGGGGGGGCGCGCACAGCGGGAGCGTATCGCGTCTCGGCGAGAGGCACGCACTTCGCTGTGTGGGAGCAGCCGCAGTTTTTCTGCGAAGAGACGTGCGCGGCGTTCACATCACTTCAGTAGGTTCCACACGCCGATCGCGGGCAAGAACCAGACCATCCACGTGACGCCTACTCATTGACTGGCCCCAATCTTAAACCGGTGGCACAGCTAATTCATGAGTTCGGCGCGCTCGTCGCGGTCGGGCTTGAGTCCTCCAGGCGGGTGATGGCGTCGTCAAGGTCGCGCCAGAACGCCGTGCATTCGTCGCGCTGCGGTGGGGTCAGCGCTTGCAGTGCCTCGGGATCGCGCAAGCGCGCCAAGCCAGGGTCCTGCCGCCACTGAGTCAACTCGCGACGGAGCCACGCGAGCGGGTCTGAGCCTCGGGGGCGCTCGTGCTTCATTTGCGCGGTCAACTGCGCGGCGAGCCACTTGCACGCGAGCATCTGATACCGTGCGCGCTCTGGCAGGTTACCGTCGGCGGCGGCCAACGCACTTGACGCGCACGCGGCAGCGAATCCCGGATTGACGTTTCGATTGTCCATCAAGTCGGGTTCGACGGCGAGAGCATCTGCGAACACGTCTGCACAGCGTTTTGACGAGCCCTGGAATTGGCAGGCGGGCAGCATGGCGATGCGCTCGTCGTTGTCCTGCGGCTGACGCGATCCGTCCACGAGCGACGGTAGCTGCGGGATTATCTTGGATTCGGCTTCGCGCCTCAGGACGTGGTACGTCCAGTAGTCGCGCGAGTCTGCCTTGCCCGGCCGCCAGTCAAAATTGGCCATCGCCTGGACGAGCGTGCGACGCGCTTCGGCGTCGTTTCCTTGGTCGTGCCGCGCCATGGCCACGACGAACTTCGGGCACGGTCCCATCGCTCGCAGTCCGTTCATCGCCCGGATTGCGTCGTCGATGTGTTGCGGCCCCCCGCGATAGGCCGCCAGACCCTTGAGGAATTGGTAATACTGGTATTGCCAACCGGTGACGCGCGTCTTGGCCTTCAACGCCCGATCAGCTACTTCGGCCGCGAACGAAAGTTCATCCGTCTCTTGCGGCGAAGACGGTAACAGCAGGCAGGCGCGTGCCAACGGTTCGGCCGTTTTCAGCTCGGACCGCGAGCGGAATCGATCCAGCATTTCGCGTCTTGCCCAGCGGTACTCATCAGGGAGACCGAGAAAGAGGCACAGCTCTGGATAGCCGAGCCACTTGTCGATGGCCACTGGTTTTCCTTCGAGCGATCGCTTCCAGACGAGGCGTGCGTCCTCACCGCGCCCGAGTTGGATCAACGTCCCGCGATACTGGTCAAGCACCGGGTCCGCATCCGGTGCCGCATCGTAGATCACAGCATAGTGTGCGACCGCCTCTTCCGGGCGGCCGAGCCCTCTGAGCGCGCCAGCCCACGTGAAGTGTGCCCACGCATAGTTGGGATCGAGCCGGAGCGCTTCGTTGCACCCGGCGATCGCCTCTTCGAATCGCCCCAGGTGCTTCAGCGATTGAGCGAGGTTTGCCTTCGCCCGCGCGTAGTTCGGATCGAGCTTCAACGCCTTGGAGTAATACTCGATCGCTTCGGCGTGCTTTCCTTGAAACTCAAGCGAGTCGCCGACGCAGGTATAGGCGACGGGGGCGTCGGGACGGGCGGCAAGTGCAGCGCGGTAGTAGATCCCGGCCTCTGCCGGACGGGAGTAGTTCAGTGCCTGTCCGAGCACGAGGTTGGCCCAGAAATCGGCCGGACGCTCCTGCTGAACGCGCTGGAGGAAAGCGTCGGAGCTCTGACCCTTGTTGACGAGGCGCTCACCGACCGCGAGCAGAGCGGGGATCGACGCGTCGTTCACGGGCACGTCACGCGCGAGCAGGGCGAGCGTTTGGGCATCATCCCACGTCTTCGCGTCGCGGATGCGGTCTCGCCACTTGTCGGGGTCGCTCTGCCGCGCCACGTCGAGGATCCAGTGTCGCATCTCCGGCTCCGCCGCGCATACGGCCCAGCTATCCAGCGCCGCGATGAGCGCGGAAGAAACTGGCGACGCCTTGATCCGCGCAGCCGCAGCGGCAGCCTCGTCGTGCGAGCGGTCGATTCCGAAGTGTTGAAACGCTTCAGTGAAATCGCGGTCCGCGCGGCGCTGGTAGACCGCCAAACGACCGACGGTCGCGCGGCTGAGTCGGATGGCGTCGAGACGGCTGGCGAGGTCCAGGTCGCGCGAGGAGGCGTCGAGGCGCCGACGCAAGTCGTGCGAACCTTGGATCAGCACGCGGGCCTGGGCCTGGCGCAATGCCTCAGCCGCCAAGTTCCAGCGGCCGCCGGCCTCCAGCCTAAGCACTTGAGCCAAGTCGGCGTCGACGGCCCTTCGCAGCCGCGAGGCCTGCACTCCGAACCACAGCGTACTCCCACCAGCTACAACGACGAGCAAAACGGTGACGGCGATCGCGGTCGCAGTCGCGGGGCGGCGGCGCGCCCATTTGATCATGCGCTCGGTCCGGCCCGCGGCGCGCGCCCGGATCGGCTCGAGCCGGAGAAACCGTTCCAGATCATCCGCCAGTGCCGCGGCACTTCCATATCGGTGGACTGGAGCCTTCTCCAGGCACTTGAGACAGATGGTTTCCAGGTCGCGCGGGACCTTGCGGTTCAACCTCGACGGACGCACGACTTCCTCGGACACGAGCTTGCGCTGCGTCTCGGCCGCCATCGCGTCGTGGAACGGCGGCCGGCCGGTCAACATTTCGTACAGGATCGCGCCGAGAGAATAGACATCGACGGTTGCAGCATTCGCACAGGGCAATCCCAACGCCTGTTCTGGTGCCATGTAGCTCGGCGTTCCGAGGCGCGTGCCGTTCAGCGTCAGCGACGGCTCTTCGGCAAATCGCGACGCGAGGCCGAAATCGGAGACCTTCGGTACGCCACCGTTTGTGAGCAGGATGTTGGCCGGCTTGAGATCTCGGTGGACGATCCCGGCTCGATGCGCAGCGTCCAGCGCCTCGGCGATGGTCGCGACGAGCCGCGCGGCCTGGTCAGGTGGCTGGGGAACACCGTCGATCTTCCTCGCGAGGTTTCCGTCTTCGACGAGTTCCATCGTGAAGTAGAGCCGCCCGTCCAGCTCGCCAACGTCGTAGATCTGCACGATGTTGGGGTGCATCAGCGCAGCGTCGGCCCGCGCTTCACGGATGAAGCGTGTCCGCTCCAGCGGGCTTGCAAACTCGCCCGCCAGCAGCATCTTGAGAGCTACGACGCGGTTCAACTTCACATGGCGCACGCGGTAGACGACGCCGACGCCACCCCGGCCAAGCACCTCGATCACTTCGTAGCCCGGAATCCTCGGCAACTGGCCATCGCTGATGGTTGGCGAGCGAATTGAGCTGTCGGCGGACGACGTGGAAGGAAACAATTCCTCGGCCAGCAAGTCCGCGCCGTGACACCAGTCCAGGCGATCCTTCACGTGCGGCAGGAGCTCGGGGCACTGCGCGCAGACCTCCTCCGCAGTGAGGTCCGAGTTCAGCGCCTCCTCGGCGAGTTCCAGGATTCGCGCGTCGTCCGGCATCAGAATGCCTGCATGACAATTGTCGGTCTCTTCACCTCACGGCCGCGGTCGCGATCGCATTTCATTCTAAGCGGGAGCCGGTGGACATCGCGCCGCGCGGGCGCGCACATAGTCCGCGGGCGCGAATGTGGATCACGCGTGAGGGGGCAGTGGATCGGGCCGCAAGTCGTGCAGCTTCTCGCCGAGCAGCAACAAGCTCCGATTCAGCCGCCGCTGCACGGTCTTGACCGCCACGCCTAAGACGTCGGCAGCGTCGGCTTGCGTCATGCCCTGCACGCGGACGAGGCAGAAGACTTCGCGTTCCCCGTCCGGCAGCGCCTCGATCGCCTCCATCATGCGCATCGTGTTGGGACTCAGGAGCGACGCTTGCGAGGCGCCGCCGCTGTTCGACGTCGCGGCGCCGACCGTCGATTCACGCAACTCCACCGCGCGCGTCTCCTGGTCCAGTCGTCGGGCAATCTCGTTCAACTCCCATCGCATGTGCTGGTTGGCAAGCGCGAAGAACTGCCGCACGTTCTCCGGGCGTACCTTTTGGATCGCCTTCATCATCCGTTCGACCACGCCGCTGAGCATCTCGTCCACCTGAAGGTTCAGCGGCGGCTTCGCGAGGCGGGGATAGCTCCGGTGTAGCAGCGTCGCACAAAGG
>Ga0081539_10007090_pt1 | contig 10365 bp, 7 predicted proteins | sample TabmetS4T2R2_FD_71023 | JGI IMG/M metagenome (GOLD analysis project Ga0081539, IMG submission 71023) | Tabebuia heterophylla rhizosphere microbial communities from the University of Puerto Rico - S4T2R2 | ecosystem: Host-associated > Plants > Roots > Rhizosphere ... | reverse complement strand
TTCTCACCACAGGCGGTACAGGATTTTCCCCGCGCGACGTCACGCCGGAAGCGACGAGGGCTGTTATCGAGCGTGAAGCGCCCGGTCTTGCCGAGGCGATGCGAGCGGCAAGTCTCAAGATCACGCCGCACGCGATGCTATCCCGGGTCGTAACGGGCATTCGCAAGAAAACGCTCATTATCAACCTGCCAGGCAGTCCTAAAGGTGCGGTGGAGAATTTGCAGGTTGTTTTGCCGGTTCTAGAACATGCAATAAAATTACTTCAAGAATCTCCCGAAGCTGAAGCAGGGCATTGACGCTCAGCTTTTTATTTTGGTTGGATCGTATTCTGGACTTCTCAATTTCTGTTATCGCAGATTACACTCGCTCCACGGTCTTAAGTGCCAGATCAAACGCTTCATCCAGCGTCATCTTCTGACCTACTTGCCAGGCGGCATTGAATGTGGCTTCGTCGAGTTGGGAATGTATAACCATCACATCGCGATCATACTCAACTCGATCCTTGATGTCCATATATTCACCCTTAGCCTCAAACGCGGTCAAAGCAGATTTGGCTGCCCCAAGTAACTGCGCTGCACGAACCGATTGTCCCTGTGCTGCAGCTACCCCACCCAATCCCGCAATACAAAAAGCCATTAAAAAGGTTGTGATTCCTTGCTCCTTGTACAACACCATGCTCTCTTTGAAAAGCTCTGAGGCGCGTCCATAGTCTCCTTCGCGCAAAACGGCATATCCAAGGCCACAGAGTCCACTTGCGAGGTCCAGTTTTGCCACACTCAACTCTCGAGCGAACGACCAAGCCTCCTCATACAATTCTTTTGACCGGGCATAATCGCCTTCAAAACGCGTTAGTTCCCCGAGATTGTAGAGTACGCGCATCATATCCCAATAGTCGCTCAATTCTCGGAATAATGCCAAACTCTCTTCAAGATGCAGGCGGGATGCGGCAGGATCGTCTGGCGTTGTAACACTTAACCAGTTAAGCACTAAAGCTATACCCCACCTATCACCCAGTTTCCGATATTTTCCAAGGCTCTCCTCAAGATAGGAACGCATCCTAATGAGGTCACCTTGGATGTAGGCCAGTCTCCCAAGGCCAGACAAGCAAAAGGCAACACCCACCTCGTCTCCCAGCTCGCCGCATAGCATGAGGCTTTCCATCCATAGAGTGTTTGCCGCCGGAAAGTCCATATGCCTATTAGCAAGATCGCCTGCCCGGCCCAGTGCTTTTGCTCGCGAAACCATTGAAGTGCTACTATTCTTAGATAGCACTTTCTTCAGCCAGTTATATCCTTCACGCCAATAGCCCCGCATTAGCCAAAACCGCCAGAGCGCCCCTGCTAGTTGTATGCCCGATTCTTCATCACCCTCTTCCAATGACCATTCAAGTGCTGCTCGGAAATTATCGAGTTCCACTTCGAGCCAATTCAAATATGCTACTTGTTTAGCACCATACAACTTTGGCTCGGCCTCCTCACCTAATCGTGAAATGTATGCCAGATGATGATCACGCATCTGACTTGATTCGCCTACCTCATCCAACTTTTCCTGCGCATACTGGCGGATCGTCTCGAGCATATGGTAACGCGGCTCTGCCTGTTGAGTTTCTGCCACAATTAAGGACTTGTCTACCAAACGCAGAAGCAAGTCAAGTATATGATCGGTCTCAATGCTCTTATTCCCGCACACTTGCTCTGCCGCCTCAAGAGTCCAGCCGCCAATAAAGACAGACAATCTCCTAAACAAGATTTGTTCACCTGGAGTGAGCAGGTTATAGCTCCATTCAATTGCAGCCCGCAGCGTTTGGTGGCGCGGCAGAGCAGTACGATTTCGGCTTGTTAGCAGGCGAAATCGGTCATCAAGGCGTTGTGCAATTTGTTGGGCACTCAATGCGCGGATCTTGCCTGCGGCTAGCTCAATCGCCAGAGGAATGCCGTCAAGGCGCTGGCAGATTTGCGCAACGGAAGATGCATTGTCAATTGTGACCGCGAAATGTTGCGTTGCGGCTGATGCGCGTTCAATGAACAATTGGATGGCTTCATAGTGACTCAACGATTCAAGAGGTGGAAGATGTTGAATATCAGGAAGTGATAGTGAAGGAACTATATACGATGTCTCACCTGCAATACTTAATGATTCACGACTGCTAGCTAAGATGCGAATATCTGGGCAGGCATGTAGAAGCATATCCGCTAGTTGCGCGCAGGCTTCGATCAAATGCTCGCAATTGTCGAGAATGATGAGTATTTTCTTTTCGCGCAGATAATCGCACAGCGTTTCAAGAACCGGACGTTGCGGTTCTTCGCGAAGTCCAATTGCAATCGCGGTTGTAGAGGGGACAAGCTTTGCATCTGATATGGGTGCAAATTCTACAATCCACACACCATCAGGATACTGATGCAGTAATTCATTTCCAACTTCAATAGATAGTCTAGTCTTGCCTGTCCCACCAGAACCTGTGAGGGTAACTAAACGTGACTTTTCGAGCAGTCGAGTGACATCCGCAATCTCTTTTTCGCGCCCAATAAAGCTGGTCAATTGAAGGGGCAGATTGTGACGACGCGTGAGGGTATTGAGCGGCGGGAAGCCTGATGGCAGGTCTGGAGTCTTCAATTGAAACAGATGCTCCGGATGAGTCAGATTCTTGAGGTAATGTTCGCCCATATCGCGCAGTTCTGTGTCTGAAGGCAATAAATCTTCTATCAATGCTTTGGTTGACAGCGAGAGAAGCACTTGTCCTCCATGACCTGCCTTAAGGATGCGTGCGACGCGATTTATTGTTGGGTTGGAGGCATACCCGCCAGCAGGGGAGCTGTTTTGTTCGGCCTCACCTGTATGAATCCCCATACGGACACGAATGGGGAAAGGCAAATCCCATGGCTCTTGATAAAGTTCACGTTGAGCGGTCACCGCAGCGGAGATGGCAGAAGGTGGGCTGGCAAATGCAGCACAAAACGCATCACCGATAATTTGGAACACTTCCCCATCATTGGATTCAATCGCCTCTTGTAGGATAGCATGATGACGTTGCAAAGCGACTTTCATCTTCTCTGGAGCGCTTTCCCAGAGTTGGGTGCTATCTTCGATATCTGTGAAGAGGAAGGTGACAAGATCAGCTTTGGGTTCGTGTTTGTTTTCAGGGAGATATGAGACGCGCCACGGATTATCTTCAACGACACCTGTTGGTGCGGCTTCCCAATTACCGCGTGCAAATTTCAGAAACGAGGCTCGCTCACCGGCTGGGATGTTGAATACTTCCGCGAGTTGTTCGACAATCTGCTCCGAGGGACGGCGTTCCTCCGCTTCGAGCTTGCGTAAGGCGCTGGTGGAGCAACTGATTTGCTGAGCAAGTTGCTCTTGGGTCAAGTCCAAGGCTTTGCGCCGGCGCTTTAGCCATTCGCCGAAAGAGACTTCTTCCAACGTATCTCTCCCTTAAATGTGTCACTTTTTGTGGCGCTGAGCGACACCAATACCGATTTGATGTTTGATAAAGTGGAAACGACAAACGAAGTATACCACTCAGGCGTAACGGTAAATCTTCGTAACTCACTTACAGCTACGGCTGTAAACGTTAGGCGGCAATCCACTGCCTAATTTCCAATAAGGAGATCTACATGTCTGCTTCAAAATTTCTTACAATGTTTGCCACGGTCATGATCATCTTGATCCTGACACTCAGCAGTGTGCAATCCGCCCGCGCGACTTCATCTGCTGAACTAAACCATGCTGCAATTGTGGTCCGTTTCGACGGCGGCTGCAGCTGGCAGTCGTTTTCGTCAACGGGCGAGGGTGTGCTAGCTGAGGGCTCCACTCAGGGTGTGCTCACCTCGACCGGCAAGTGGAAACTCTCCTGTGCAGGCGAAATCGTCTACAATACCTTCCCACTTACTGAGGCTATCGTCTTGCATTCCACCGACGAAGCCCCGTTAGGCACTTGCTTTGCAGCTACAATGATAACCCATAACTTTATCATGGTCTTCTCTCCCTCTGGCGAGTCGCACTTTACTTGTTGGGGACAGTTGCCATAGATAGATTCCTATGTAAAGAATCCGCTACAACAGTAGTGGTCGGCATATCTGGCCACTACTTCATAATCTTGGAAATTCAACTTTACAGTTCTTCCGTTGCAATCAATGCAAGGTTAATTGCCTGATCTAAAGTCATGTGGAATCCTGCTTCCCATGCTGACATAAACTCGGTTTTGGTGAGTTTCCTCCGCGCTTTGGAGAGGAAGCGATCGAAATATAGTTTGTCGTAAACTAGATCTCTAGGTACTGCTCGAGTTTGCGCTAGCGATTCTGAAAGTGCTAGAATTTGAACCGCAGTTTCCGTTTTCCTTTCGACGAGAAGTCCTCCAACATGACAAAGAACAAAAGTGGTATGCCATGATAAAAAATTGCCCTTTCTCGTCAAATCCAAACTCTCATGTGCGGATTGGATCGCTATCTCAGAATTGCCGCACTGATATTCAAATCGCGCTTGAAGAATCAGACATCGTGCAAGGCCTATAAGCTCCCCTATTCCCCTGCAGATTTCCAATCCTTTTTGAATACATTCTACAGCGGCTTTAAGATTGTCTTCGGCTTCGGCAATTAAAGCCAATAAAGCCCACATCGCCTCAGATCTGCTTTGCACAGTTCTTTCGCCGATACGATTCATATATTCGATATATCGGTTTGCCTCCACCTTTGCTTTTTCATAGTTTCCACGCGCAAAGGAAAGCAAAGCGAGAGGCCAACGCATCAAATTAATTCCATAGGAGGCGCCAAGCTCTGTATATAATTGCTCCGCTTCTTGCAACATCTTTTCCGCTTTATCTAATTGGTTATTGATAAAGAAATATCCCGAAACCTCTACAAGGATATCTGCGATTCGGTCGCGATCTCGAGATGCGCGTGCACAGGCAATTGCACTCCGGCTAATCTCAAGATATTCTTCGCGGTTTCCTGTATTGGCTACTGCTATTAATTCGACCAACCAACGCAATACTCGTGCTTCACCCCATACATCACCTAACGCCTGAAACTCATTCAGAGCTTGTTCAAAAAGCGGCTTAATCGTAATGACCTTGGATTCTTCTCTGATCTTCAGACATTGTGCAATCAATGCTTGAGAATAAGCGATTCCCCATTGATCTTCCAGTTCCTGGCAAAGTATCAGCGTTGATTCGAAGAATGTTCTAAAGCTCCAGTCATCCCCCTCCTCCAACTGAAGGGCTAAATTCGCTCTTCGATACAGTGTTCGGGCGCGTGCAGCTTTTTCTGTATAGTTGTTTTGATCCCACCCTTTGCTCAATGCCTGATCCAGCCAGTTTGCGCCTTCCAACCAATGTCCGTGCAAATACCAAAATGTTCCCAAGGCGCCCGCCAGCCTAAGGATAGGTTCTGCAGAGGGCTTGCCCATCGCCCACGCCAGCGCGGCGCGCAAGTTATCATGTTCGGCATCGAGTTGGTGCAACCACTCAATCTGCTCCGCCCTTCGCAAATGCGGCTCAGCGGTCTCTGCCAAGTTCAAGAAGTATTCCATGTGTTTATCGCGCACACTGTCATACTCACCGGATTCCATCAACTTCTCATCCGCATATTGCCGGATCGTCTCAAGTATGCCATACCTTCTAGCACTGCGTAGTTCCTCGATGTTAATTAGCGACTTTTCGACGAGATGAGAAAGCAAATTCAACACATCTTCAGATTTAATAGTCGCATCCGAACAAATGGACTCGGCTGCTTCCAGTGTCCACCCATTGACAAATACAGATAGGCGACGGAACAATATTTGTTCATTTGGCGAGAGCAGATTGTAACTCCAATCGATGGCGGCTTGTAATGTTTGATGGCGTGGTAGTGCAGCACGATTGCCTGTCGTGAGCAAATGAAAACTTTGCTGGAGCCGCGCTGCAATTTGCTCTGTAGAATACATATTGACGCGCGCCGCCGCTAACTCAATCGCCAAAGGAATTCCATCAAGTCTATTGCATATCTTGGCGACGGAAGAAATATTCTCGATCGTCAGGGAGAAATTCATCTGAGTAAGTTGTGCGCGTTCCTCAAACAAACGGACCGATTCATATTCCCTAAATTTCCCAAGCAACTCTCCAAGATCAGGCAATTGAAGGGAGGGAACACGATATATGGCTTCTCCCAGGATACCTAGCGCTTCGCGGCTGGTAGCAAGTATTTTCAGGCGAGGACAACGCTTCAACAAGGTATCGGCTACCTGCGCACAGACATCCAGTAAATGTTCACAATTATCTAAAATAATCAGCATCTGTTTTTCGCGCAGATAATCAGTAAGCATATCAATGACAGGACGTTGTGGCTCATCGCGCAGGCCAATCGCAATCGCGGTAGTACGTGGAACCAGCACAGAGTCGAGAATAGGAGCGAGTTCTACTAGCCAGACTCCATGGGCAAAATCTCCTAACATTTGTTCGCCAACCTTCAACGATAAACGCGTTTTGCCGACACCTCCTGAACCGACCAAAGCGACAAGGCGATGTTTATCAATGAGTTTAAGAATCTCTGCTTGCTCTTTTTCACGTCCAATGAAACTGGTGAGAAAAGTGGGTAGATTCGAGCGTAGCGAGAGGCTGGAAGAAACACGCCAGGGCGCACTTTCTATCACCCCTATTGGTGCGACGTCCAAATTGCCGCGTGCGAATTTCAGAAATGTCGCTCGTTCATGGGATGGAATCTTGAAGACTTCTGCCAGTTGCGCCACAATTTGTTCCGAGGGACGGCGTTCCTCCGCTTCAATCTTGCGCAATGCGCTCGTCGAGCAACTGATCTGATGAGCAAGTTGTTCCTGCGTAAGGTCTAAAGCTCGACGTCGGCGTTTCAGCCATTCACCGAAAGATAGTTCTTCCAATGCATCTCTCCCTAAACTGTGTCGCTTTTTGTGACGCTCAGCGACACCCCTAACTATTCGAGACTGTGTAAAGTATGAACGTCAAGCGCAGTATACCATGAGCGAAATCTTGCAAACACTGTCTTCTATGTGGATAGGATTTTCTCCCAGAAATGTAGGAAACGCAGTTCTGCTCAAGATTAGGTCATGAATTGGGCACCACTCTCTTGAAAGTACGTATGTGATTCGCTTATGCTAAATGCAATAATGATTTCCATAGGAACCTAAGAAAGCAGTCCGAATCAGGCAAATTTGCGAGTATTCTGCGACTGCTTAGTAAGTCAACCAGGAAAGGAGATCCTATGAATCTTAGTCAAATTTTCAGTATTAAGGTGTTTGTCCCGTTAATGGTAGTTGTAATGTGGATGGCATCGTGCCTGGATCAGAGCTCAACGCAACCTACTCCGAATCCGGTTCTAAGACAAGGCGACCAAATCGAAGGCATGGTTTTGACAACCGGCGTGGCTGGTGCTCCACCGCTCTGGATATTCTGTTCACCCCTTCAACAGAACGAGTACGTAGCGACAACCAATTGCAACATTCCAGCGATATCATCCAAGATCGCTATTGGTCACTTCCCAAATATTGCCAGCGAAGTTCCAGTCAAATTGAATGGGTCTGAGTTTACATGGGAACTTTTGGCCGATGGACAACCAGCTGTGCACAGAGTGCATCGTCTGGCAACGTCTGAATTTGTCTTGGTTTCCAAGAAAGGAATTCGAAATGGGTAAGATCTTTATAAGTTATGCGCGGCGCGATTTAGAGATGGTCGATCGCATTGTGCGAAAAATAGAAGATGCAGGCGTGAACATTTGGATTGATCGCGCGGCAATCAAGCCGGGCAATTTGTGGCGCACGCAGATCGTTGAAGCCATTGATACCTGTGACGCCTTTGTGCTCATCCTCTCCTCCAATTCGGCTGCTTCTGACAATGTTCGCAAGGAAATCGACCTTGCTCAGGATTCTGGTCGAAAAATTTTTGTTATTAGGTTGAACGAAGTAAAGCTACCAGCTCAATTTCGTTATCAGCTGGCGGGTCTGCAGTATGTTGACCTGCATTTATTAGGTTTTGATGAAGCAGTTAAGGAGTTGATAGAAACCCTGAAGGAACAATCAGAGCTTATCCACACTCCACTGATCCGTCAAGTTCAATTAGTCTTTTCAAAAGCTGACTTGGCTAAATTTGGTTCCACAAAAACGGAGAAGATACTTCCCTTAATTTCTGCGCTGACGAGCACCTCTCAATCGCAATTGAAAATCGCGAACAATTCGTCTGGCACAAATGTCTATGTCGATATGCCCGCATCGGCCGCCTTCAAATTGAAGACGCGGGCATTAAATCGGGATGATCACCTAAACCAGTTTGGCATTAAGTCTCTTCGATTAGAGGGCGACAAGAAATATGTGAACACCTCACTCGGAATATTTACTAGAAATGCAACGATGGGGATCTTGCAATTGTTGTGGATGAGCCTACCATCACTATTTCCATCCATATTGGGAATTACGGGAGGCAAACTTATTCTGTTCACATCCACGATTGCAGTGACAACTGTAGTGAGTATCGTTGTTTTTGATGCTGTTAATGCTGTATCGAATTCAACGCGGACACCTGATCCTGGGAGTGATTATCCCATTACTGAGACGATACAGGTAACACCATTCTCTACCCCTACGCAGGCTGAAACCCAAGGACTCACGAACACATCCGTCCGAGCGATTAATCCCACCAGTACGCCCATGCCGAACGCGACGATTACACCTGGGCTAACCAGGACACCTCTTCCCATACCTTCTCGTACGCCTGCACCGATCATGGCGTCGAATCATGCTTCTTCTCATACAACCCCGCCTACACCTTCCCCTGTACCTATACCAACCACTACATCAACTACACCGCCTAACATACCTACACCCACTGACACACCAACACCTACCAACACACCGATACCTACTGACACACTGACGCCAGCACCTCAAACACCAGTCGTCGGACAAAATCTCATTCATAACGAGTCTTTTGAGGCAGATCCCCGTACCAGCGAAACACTATGGTTTGTCGACCAACGCAATACAGACTCCGATGCTGATTGGAGCCTTGAAAACGCAAGGACTGGCAACTACTCGCTCTCTTTGAGTGCCAGCAGGTCTCCTCAACAAGGCTGGCCAGGTTGGTTTACCACAAATACAATCCCGATTGCTGATGGTTATATTTATACCTTTAGTGTTTGGGAATTCACTACTGATGGCGCGGGGGCATGGATGGCGGCTTATCTGCTTGATGCCAACGGTCAATGGCTTTTGGGCATTTCCACGCCATGCAATCCTTCACCGATTTTGGATAATTGGCAATTGCTCAGCCTTTCCTTCTCAACCCAAGACGCGCCGGGTACTACTCAGGTGCGTCTGGGATTACAGCAGTGTTTGACTTTCACAGAGGGCAACATAACGTCTCTGTTTTACGATGACATCTTCTTTGGCATCGCTCTTCCGTAATCTTTTTCACACAACATGAAACAATCCCAGCTATTGTAGGACTTTCTCCCAGACAAATAGGAAACTCCATGCCACGCAAAATCGGGGCGTAAATAGGGTGTCACTCTCATGACAGTGGTATAGCTTTAGCGTATATTCGATGCACTGATACAGAAAGGAACTAGCCATGTCCACAATTGCTCTCCCTTACCCAAACAGTGTCCAACTTCGACGCGGCTCTGTTATTCGATGGATTATCCTCCTTATTGCAACTTTAGCCTTGGTTACAGGTGTTATTCTGGTGGTGGCAGCATCTGTAAAAGCGGATACACCCTCAAGCGCCTCTCTATCCAGTGTGATTGCAATTCCAGTGCCCGCGGCGCCTGCAGTTGATGCAAAGGTATCGCCTACAGTGACGACTGCCGCGCCCAGCCCTGCTGTAATTGCCGTCCCTGTGCCGACGCCTCCTTCGCAATAAACGTGATCTGAGGTGTACAATGCATGAAAGGAGATCTGGCTATGAATGTTAAGTCCGTTACTCCTGTTAGGTGGCTTTGTCTTGTGTGTCTCGCTCTCACATCGTGCGCCACCAAAGCAATTCCTACCCAGCCGCCTCAGCCACCGGAGGAATATCTCTCCAAGGCGCTCGACTGGATCGAAACCAACTCGGTCAAGATTGACACCGCGGATTGGGAGAAAATCCGAGCACGGGCGGTTGCGTTGCCTTTGTAATTGTGACTACTCTTGAAGGAGCGGTGAAGTAAAACTTATGGCTTGTCTGGCAATCTCCCTTGTCACACCTTTGGGCTTAGGCTATAATCCCGCCGCTTGATTTCATCTCACACAAGGAAAATGCAAGAATGATCGATGTAAATGAACTCCGCAAAGGCGTCACTTTTGAACTGGATGGCGGCCTGTATAAAGTACTAGACTACAGCCACAACAAAACAGGCCGTGGTAACGCCACCATTCGAGTGAAAGCCC
>Ga0081539_10007089_pt1 | contig 10365 bp, 8 predicted proteins | sample TabmetS4T2R2_FD_71023 | JGI IMG/M metagenome (GOLD analysis project Ga0081539, IMG submission 71023) | Tabebuia heterophylla rhizosphere microbial communities from the University of Puerto Rico - S4T2R2 | ecosystem: Host-associated > Plants > Roots > Rhizosphere ... | reverse complement strand
CGACGGCAAGGCCCTGAACCTCGGCACCACCCAGCGCACCGTCACCACCCACCAGCGCCGCGCGTTGACCGCCCGGGACCGCGGGTGCGCGCTCCCCGGCTGCGACTCCCCGGCACCGTGGTGCGACGCCCACCACGTGCGCTGGTGGTCGAAAGGCGGCCGGACGGATCTGGACAACCTGGCGCTGGTCTGCCACCGGCACCACCAAGACCTCCACGCCGGAGTCTGGACGCTGGAGATGCGCGGCGGGGTTCCCTGGGCCCGACCACCACGCTGGCTCGACCCCGACCAAGCCTGGCGACGCAACACCATCCGCCACCACCGCAACACCGCCCACCAGTTAGCCCTCGACCTCGACCCACCCGGCAACCCACCCGACACCGCAGCCTGACCGGCCGGGGAGGTCCGCCCCGGGTTTTTGGTTGCGCACGGGGCGTCCCTGCGATCGATAGACGCGCACGGGGCGTCCCCGTGCGCAAAGAGAACCGGGCAGGACGGCCACGAGGCCACCCGGGCCACCGGCACGCGGCCACCACGTCGCGTCAGCGCCCGCCCCCGGCCGACGCCGCCCCGGTCACCGCGCCGGTGCCCGTGACGCGCCGCCTCGCGGTGCCACCCACCGTTCGCCGAGTCGCAGGCGCCCGGGGCCAGCGCGTGAGTCGGCCCGCTGATCGCGACACCGCACGGGCCGGCCGTCCCGTCCGACATACTCGGGCCGTGACCGGGGACGCCGAGCTCGTGGCTGCGCTGCGCGCCGGCGACGAGGCGGCGTTCAGCGAGCTGGTCGCGGCCTGGTCACCGTCGATGCTGCGCATCGCCCGCTCGTTCGTCGGCACCTGGCAGGCGGCGGAGGACGTCGTCCAGGACACCTGGCTCGCCGTCGTCCGCGGGCTGGGCGACTTCGAGCAGCGCTCCTCGCTGCGCACCTGGGTCCTCTCGATCCTGGCGAACCGGGCCCGCAGCCGGGCCGCCCGCGACCGCCGCCTCGTGCTCTGGTCGGATCTCGCGGATCCGGAGACGGACGGCGACGCCGCGTCGTGGGTCGACCCCGCGCGGTTCCGCGGGCCCGACGACGCGTACCCGGGGCACTGGACGACGGCCGGCGAGCCGGTCCCGTGGCGGGAGCAGCCGGAGACCTCCGCGATCTCCCGCGAGGCGCTCGAGGTGCTGGAGGCCGCCCTGGGCGAGCTGCCGCCGCGGCAGCAGACCGTCGTCCGGCTGCGCGACGTCCACGACCTGACCTCGCAGGAGGTCTGCGCCGCCCTCGACATCTCCGCCGAGAACCAGCGCGTGCTGCTGCACCGGGGCCGCTCGCGGCTGCGCGCCGCGCTCGAGGTCCACTACCGGGCCGACTCCGCGTAACGCTCGCGGGCCCGGCCGGGACTGGTCGACATCGTGGGCGCAGCCGACGCCCGGGCTCGAGGAGGCGGTTCGCGTGGCGGGTGAGACGCCGGCCGGTGCGTGGCACCGGGTGCCGGACGAGGACGTGCCGGCCGACGGCCGGGTGCGTGCGGTCGAGGTCGACGGCCGGCAGGTGGCGCTCTCGCGGTGCGGGGCGCGGCTCGGTGCGCTGGCGAACCACTGCCCGCACCAGGGCGGCCCGCTGGGCGAGGGCTCGATCGAGAACGGCTGGCTGCGCTGCCCCTGGCACGGCTACGACTACGACCCGCTGACCGGCCGGCCGCCCGAGGGGTTCTCCGACGGCGTGCCAGCGTTCGAGGTGGCCGAACGCGACGACGGCGTGTTCGTCCGGCTCCCGGACCGGCCGGTGGGCGTGCGCACGGTCGCCGACGTCCTCGTGGAGACCCTCGTGGCGCACGGCGTCACGCACGTCTTCGGGATGGTGGGCCACTCGAACCTCGGCTTCGCCGACGCCATGCGCCGGGCCGAGGACCGCAGGGAGCTGACGTTCGTCGGCATCCGCCACGAGGGCGCCGCCGCGTTCGCCGCGAGCGCCTTCGGCAAGCTCACCGGCCGGCCGGCGGCGTGCTTCGCGATCGCCGGCCCGGGCTCGACGAACCTGCTCACCGGCCTCTACGACGCGAGGCTGGACGGCGCGCCCGTCGTCGCCGTGTCCGGCCAGGTGCCGTCCGCCGTCCTCGGCCGTGGCGCGTTCCAGGACCTCGACCTCTCGGCGGCCTTCCGCGACGTCGCGGCCTGGACCACGACCGTGCACGCCGGCAGCGACCACGGCGAGCTGGCCGCGCTCGCGGTCAAGCACGCGGTCGACGCGCGGGGCGTGGCGCACCTCGTCCTGCCCGACGAGGTCCAGGTCCAGCCCAGCGACGCGCCCGCGGTCGCCGCCGAGGGCCGGATCAGCGACCGCCGCGTCCGGCCGGCGCCCGACGCGCTCGAGCGCGCGGCGGACCTGGTGCGCGGCGCGCGGCGACCGGTGCTCGTCGTCGGTCACGGTGCCCGGCTTGCGGCGGCGGAGGTCCGGGCCTTGGCCGAGCGGCTGGGCGCGCCGGTGCTCACGACGTTCAAGGCCAAGGGCCTGGTGCCCGACACGCACCCGCTCGGCGCCGGCGTCCTCGGCCGCAGCGGCACACCGGTCGCGAGCTGGCTGATGAACGAGTCCGACCTGGTGCTCGCGGTGGGCGCGTCGTTCTCGAACCACACCGGGATCGCGGCCTACAAGCCGATCGTGCAGGTGGACGACGACCACGCGGCGATCGGCCGCTTCCACCCGGTCGCCGTGGGCGTGCTGGGCGACGCCGCCCTCACCCTCGCCGAGCTGCTCGAGCGGCTGGACGCGCTGGGCGACGCCAAGGCCGAGGACCAGACCGCCGACGTCGCGGCCCGCTGGGCGCTGTGGCGCGCGGAGAAGGCCCGCCGGGTCGCCGACGACCGGGGGCGCGGCGTCTCGGCGGCCGCGGTGTTCGACGCGCTGTCGCGGCACCTGCCCGCGGACGCCGTCGTCACCGTCGACGTCGGCAACCACGCGTACTCGCTCGGCCGCTACCTGGAGTCCGCCGGACAGCCGGTGCTGATGTCCGGCTACCTGGGCTCGATCGGGTTCGGCTACCCGGCCGCGCTCGGCGCCTGGGCCGCGGCGCCGGGCCGGCCGGTGGTCGCCGTCACCGGCGACGGCGGCTTCGGGCAGTACGCGATGGAGCTGACGACGGCGGTCCGCCACGGCATCCCGGTCAAGCACGTGCTACTCGACAACCACGCGCTGGGCAAGATCGCGAAGGAGCAGCTCGCCGCCGACTACCCCGTCTGGCACACCGGCCTGCACAACCCGGACTGGGCGGCGTTCGCGCAGCTGTGCGGTGCGGTCGGCATCCGCGTCACCGCCCGCGAGGAGTTGGACGACGCCATGCGGCGGCTCTTCGCCGCGCCCGGCCCCGCGACGTTGCACGTCGAGCAGGACGCCGAGCTGCTCTGAGCTCCGGCGTCCCGAGGACACGAGACCCCAAGCCCCCGCAGAGTCACGACACCCGCCCCGGAGGACCCGATGAGCCAGACGCCGATCTCGACCGACTTCAGCGACCTGCGTGCGCTGTACGTCAACTGCACGCTGAAGCGCTCGCCCGAGCGGAGCCACACGCAGGGGCTGGTCGACGTCAGCGCGACCATCATGCGCAAGCACGGCGTGGTCGTGGACGAGTTCCGCGCCGTCGACCACGACATCGCCGTCGGCGTCTGGCCGGACATGACCGAGCACGGCTGGGCGACCGACGAGTGGCCGGCGCTGTTCGAGCGCGTCATGGCCGCCGACATCCTCGTCGTCGCCGGCCCGATCTGGCTGGGCGACAACAGCTCCGTCACCAAGCAGGTGATCGAGCGGCTCTACGCGTGCTCGCACCTGCTCAACGCCGCCGGGCAGTACGCCTACTACGGCCGCGTCGCCGGCTGCCTGATCACCGGCAACGAGGACGGCGTCAAGCACTGCGCGATGAACGTCCTCTACAGCCTGCAGCACCTCGGGTACACGATCCCGCCGCAGGCCGACGCCGGCTGGATCGGTGAGGCGGGCCCCGGGCCGTCGTACCTCGACCCCGGCTCCGGCGGCCCGGACAACGACTTCACCAACCGCAACACCACGTTCATGACCTGGAACCTCCTGCACCTCGCGCGCATGCTGAAGAACGCCGGCGGCGTGCCCGCGCACGGCAACCAGCGCTCCGAGTGGGACGCCGGTGCCCGCTTCGACTTCGAGAACCCCGAGTACCGCTGAGCGACGCCCCTCTGTTGTCGCAGGGCGCCGCGGACGAGAAGGGCGGGTGAGGTGAGCCGTGCCGGACGTGTCGTTCCACAGCTTGCTGGTCGTCTCGGCGGTCGCGGTGCTCGCGCCGCTGCTGCTGGGCTACGCGCCGCGGCTGCGGGTGCCCGCCGTGGTGCTGGAGATCGTCGCCGGGATCGCGCTCGGCCCGTCCGGGCTCGGGTGGATCGAGCTCGACCTGCCGGTGCAGGTGCTCGCCGTCCTCGGCCTGGCGTTCCTCCTGTTCCTGGCCGGTCTCGAGATCGACCTGCGGGCGCTGCGCGGCCGGGTGCTGGGACGCGCCTGCGCCGGCTACGGCATCACGCTGGTGCTCGGTCTCGCCGTCGGGGCGGCGTCGCTCGCGGCCGGGGCGGTGACGTCGGCGGAGTCGGTGACGCTGGTCGCGATCGCCCTGTCCGCGACGTCGCTGGGCCTGGTCGTCCCGGTGCTCAAGGACGCCGGGGTCCTGGCGGGGGCGGTCGGGCGGGAGACGGTGGCGGCGGCGACCGTCGCCGACTTCGCGGCCGTCGTCCTCCTGTCGCTGCTGTTCTCGGCGTCGGAGGGCGGCACCGGCGAGCGGCTGGCCCTGCTCGGCGCGTTCGTCGTGCTCGTCGTCGCGACGGCCGCGGCCGTCCTCACGGCGGGCCGGTCGATGCGCCTGGGCGACGTGCTCCTGCGGCTCCAGGACACCACGGCGGAGATCCGGGTGCGGCTGGCGGTGCTGCTGCTGGTCGGGTTCGTGGTCCTCGCCGAGCGGTTCGGCCTGGAGAGCATCCTGGGGGCGTTCCTCGCCGGCGCCGTCGTCGCGGCCGTGGACCGCGACGCGGCCTCGCACCCGCACTTCCGGGTGAAGCTAGAGGCGGTCGGGTACGGCTTCCTGGTCCCGGTGTTCTTCGTCGCGAGCGGCGCGCGCCTGGACGTCTCCGGGCTGGTGGCGGATCCCTCGGCGCTGCTCGCGGTGCCGGCGTACCTGGCGGCGCTGCTCGCCGTCCGCGGCACGCCCGCGCTGATCCTGCTGCGGCCCCTCGGCCGCCGGTCGGCCGCCGCGGCGGCGCTGCTGCAGGCGACGTCGCTGCCGTTCGTCGTGACGGCGACGCAGATCGGCGTCGCCACCGGCCTGCTGTCACCGGTGACCGCCGCCGGGCTGGTCTGCGCCGGCCTGCTGTCGGTGTTGGCGTTCCCGGCCGCCGCGCTGACGCTGCTGCGCCCCGCCGCGGCCGAGTCGGAGCTGCCGCGCGACGAGTCGCAGGGCGTCCATCTTTAGAACACGTTCTCGCACCAAAAGGCGGGGGTGCGTCGGGCGCGGGTGTGGGGCAAACGGCGGTCATCGGCCCCTCGTGACCGCCGTTTGCCCCACACTCGACGGGCTACTCCCCCGTGTAGCCGCTGTCGATCAGCCCGCTGCAGATGAACTCGCCCTCGGACTCGCGGACCCACTTGCCGTCCTGGAGCCGGATGATCGCGCTGCACCCGCCGGTGGTCCGCTTGCCGATCGCCTGTGGCGCGAACAGACCGTGGCCGTCCCAGCCGTCGACCTCGGCGAGCGCGGCGAGCAGCGAGGCGCGGTCGAGCCTGCCGCCGAGCTGGATCGCCTGCTCCGTGAACAGCCGGGCCGAGGACCAGGCGAACAGGCCGAAGTACGTCGGGTACGCGTTCGGCGCGACCTTGCCGAGCCAGCCGATGTACCGGCGCATCTCCTCGTTCGACTTCGCCTCCTCCAGCAGGGCGCTGTTGATGAAGATGCGCGTGCCGTCGCCGGCGGGCCCGGCGAGCCGGACGAACTTGAAGTCGTAGCCGGCCGGGTCGAGCAGGTAGACCTCGGGCTTGAACTGCTGCGCCGCCATCACCTTCGCCAGGCGCGCTGCGGAGTTGTAGTCGCCGATGAACTGGACGTACTGCACGCCCTTGTTCTTCATCGCGAGGATGTAGGGCGTGTAGTTGACGTCGAGCGGGTCGATCGCCTGCGTGTAGACGAACCGGTAGCCCGCCTTCGTGTACGCCGCGATCGCGCTCTTGCCGTTCGCGAGGGCGGAGCCGGCGTTCAGGTACAGGAACGCCGCGTTCTGCGTGGCGTCGTGGTGGTTCTCGAGGAAGTACTCCGGGACGACGGCCGGGACCAGGTCGACCGCGAGCGAGTTCGTCGCGTACGTGACCTTCGAGGCCAGCCGTGCCGGCGTCACGGTCGCGACGCGGAGGTCGGGGATGCCGCAGCCGCTGACGGCCGCCGCGCCGCCGCTGTCGAACGCCGCCATCGACCCGACCATCGCGAACGCCTTCTCGCACGCCTGCTGCGCGGCCTGCTGGTCGCCGCCGGCGTCGAGCCGGCTGTCCAGCGGCAGGTACTCCAGCTTGCGGCCGCAAATGTCCTGGCCGGCGTTGAAGTACGCGACGTACGCCTGCACCGCCTGCTGCGCGTCCTTGAACAGGCCCGGGACGATCCCGCTCATGTCCGAGGCGTTCGCGATCGTGATCGTCGTGTCGCTGACGCCGACGCCGTTCCTCAGGCCGGCGCAGTCGCCCTCGGCCACCTGCGGGCCACCGGCGTCGGTGAGCCCGACGACGTCGCCCGTCTGGGCGGTCCGCTGGTCGTCGTCACCGCACGCGCCGAGGGCGAGGGCCAGGGCGGCCACCGTGGCGACCGCCGCCGCCCGTCGCCGGCGTCCGGTCGCCACACCTGTGGTCATGTCGCCCTCCTCGTCGAAGACTCACGTCAGGGTCCATGAGCTCCGAGCACGCGACGCCGGCCTCGACGACGCGTCGTGGACGGCGAACGCCTCCCCGGGACGTCACCGTGGTGCGAGGGCAGTCACTCTAGAACGTGTTCTCATTCCGTTCAAGACCGGCCCGCGCCCCGGAGCAGCAGGTAGCCGATCATCCAGAACTCCCCCAGGGACGCCGGGACGGCGAGGAGGTCGGCGACGATCCCGGCGTCCGGCGCGAGGTAGCGGACGAACCCGCTGAGCACGTAGCCGATCCCGCCGGCGACGAGCAGCCGGCCGAGCAGCCGCGGCATCCGGCCCGAGCGGAGGACGCACACGCCCATGGGGATCAGCCACAGGCCGAAGAACAGCGCGCCCACGCCCCACAGGTTGTCGCTGACGACGTACAGGAGCTGGGCGTCGGCCGCGGCGTCGCCCACCGGGTCGAGCGCGACCTCCAGCGCGCTCGCCAGGAACGCCGCGCTGCCGAGGATCGCGGCCGCGTTCACCATGCCGAAGACGGCGATCGCCCCCGCCGCGAACGCGTCGACCGCGCGGAACAGCAGGTAGAACCACAACGCGACCAGCGCCTGCGTGAGGACGACGCCGAGCTCGAGCGCGATCCCGGCGCGGGCCAGCGCCTCGTCGTCGACCAGGTGGGCGAGCGTGCTCGAGGCGTCGTCCGGGTCGAAGACCTGCGGCCGGACGATCAGGAAGCCGAGGAGGCCGGTCAGGGCCAGGCCCAGGTAGAGCAGGCCGGTGGTCCGCGCGGTGCCGGTCGGCGGGTCCGTCCGGACCGCCGGGGGCGTGACGACGCCGGCGCTCACGGCGCGCTCCGGCGGCGCTGAGAGGTGACGGGTGACATGGCGCTCCCTACGCTGGATGCGGGACCTTACGGCGTAAGGCAACCATACGATGTAAGGTTAATCAAGGGTCTTCGGGAGGTTGTGTGGCGCGGAAGCCGCTGAGCCGGGAGCGCGTGCTCGCCGCCGCGGTCGCGATCGCCGACGCCGACGGGCTGCCCGCGGTGACGATGCGCCGCCTGGCCGCCGACCTCGGCGTCGAGGCGATGTCGCTGTACCACCATCTGCCCGGCAAGGACGGCCTGCTCGACGGCCTGGTCGACACCGTGGTCGGCGAGATCGGGGTCGCCGTCGGCCGGCTCGAGGACGTCGCACCCTCCGGCGCGGGCCACGCCGCCGGCGACTGGCGGGAGGCGGTCCGGCGCCGCTGCCTCACGGCTCGCGAGGTCATGCTGCGCCACCCCTGGGCGCCGGTGCTCATGGGGTCGCGGACGACGGTCCCGCCCGCGGTGTACCTCCACTACGAGGCGATCCTGGCCACGCTCGTCGGCGCCGGCTTCTCGTACCACCTCGGCCACCGCGCGCTGCACGCGCTCGGCAGCATGGCGCTCGGCTTCGTCCACGAGCCGTTCAGCCCGGCCTCGGCCGGCGGCGCCGCGGGCGGCGACGGCGACGGCGACGGCGACCCGTCGAAGGCTGAGGATGCCGAGGAGGCTGAGCTGGCTCAGCTGGCTCAGCTGGCTCAGCTCGCCGACACGCTGCCGCACATCGTCGCCATGGTCGCGGCCGAGTCGCACGCCGCCGACGACGCCGACCAGACGCTGGGCTGGTGCGACAGCCAGGCCGAGTTCGAGTTCACGCTGGACCTGCTCCTGGACGGCCTCGCCCGGAAGCTGGGCTGGCGAGGCGGGGCAGCCGCGCGCTGACTTCTTTTGAGCACGGTGTGGCACCGGTCTCACCTAACGAGACCGGTGCCACACCGTGCTCAAAAGAACGGAGGGCCACCCGCGGGCCCGCTCGGGTACCGCTCGACGCCCACGAGCGGTGCTTGGGCGAGTCCTTCCCCACGGATCGGGTCCCCGGCCGCGGGTCGGGTGGACATTGGGCTCGCCCGCGGCTAAACCAGGCCGGTCACGTCGACCCCAAGGCGATCACGTCCACGCCACGCCGTCCCGTCACCCGCCCCACGGGAGGATCCATGCGCCAGACCTCTGCGATTCGCCGCCGCCTGCGCCTGCCGTTCGCCGTGGCCCTGCTCGCCGCCACCCTGGCGGCCTGCGGCGGCGACGACGACGGCGGGGGCGGCACGGCGTCCCCCGGCAGCACGAGCGCCGAGCTGGAGAAGATCTCGGTCGGGGTCATCCCGATCCTCGACGTCGCCCCGCTCTACCTGGGCATCGAGAAGGGGATCTTCGCCGAGCACGGCCTCGAGGTGACGCCCAAGCCGGCCCAGGGCGGCGCGGCGATCGTGCCCGCCGTCCTCGCCGGCGAGAACCAGTTCGGGTTCAGCAACGTGGTCTCACTGCTCCTGGCCCGGGAGAAGGGCGTGCCGCTGGTCGCCGTCTCCGCCGGGGCCAGCTCCACCGGCGACCCGGCGAACGACTTCAACGGCGTCCTGGTCGCCAAGGACTCGCCGCTGCAGAGCGCCAAGGACCTGGCCGGCAAGCGGGTCGCCATCAACACGCTCAACAACATCGGCGACACGACCGTGCGCACCGCGGTGGAGAAGGCCGGTGGCGACCCGTCCACCGTGAAGTTCGTCGAGCTGCCGCTGCCGGACATGCCGGCGCAGCTCGCGGCCGGCCGGATCGACGCCGCCTGGTCCAGCGAGCCGTTCGTCACCGCCATCAAGGCGGCGGGCGGGCGGATCCTCGTCGACGTGCTCCACGAGACCTACCCCGGCCTGCAGATCGCCACGTACTTCACCAGCGAGCAGACCAAGGCGCAGGACCCGGAGCTGGTCACGTCCTTCGTCGACGCGATGAACGAGTCGATGGCCTACGCGACCGCGCACCCGGACGACGCCCGGGCGGTCGTGGGCACCTACACGAAGATCACGCCCGACGTGGCGGCCAAGGTCGTGCTGCCGGGCTGGCCGACGGAGCTGGACGAGGCGTCGCTGACGGCGGTCGGGCAGGCCGCGAAGAAGTACGGCACGCTCAAGAAGGACCCCGACGTCGCGGGCCTGTTCGCCGACGCCGGCTGAACCTCGCGGTGATCATGCACTTCCGGTACGCCCTTCGTGCGCGTCGGCGTACCGGAAGTGCATGATCACGGCCGAATGGGGGGTGGCGGCGCCCGCGGGTCAGCGGGCCACCGGTGCGGTGCTGCCGCGCAGCCGCAGGACCGGGGTCGGCACCTGCCGGGACGCCCGTTCTGCACCTGGGCGGCCGGCGAGGATGTCCAGCAGCAGGCCGCCGGCCGCCGTCCCGTACGCCGCGGCGTCGCGCGACAGCGCGGTGACCGACGGCGTCACGAGACCGCAGCGGGCCGAGTCGACGGCGGACACGACCGACAGGTCCCAGGGGACGTCGACGCCGAGCCGCCGGGCGACGTCCAGGGCGGCGGCCGCCGCGACGTCGTCGTCGTGCACGATCGCCGTCGGCCGGTCGCCGGCCTCGAGCAGGCGGCGGGTCGCCGCCGCGGCGCCGGCCCGGTC
>Ga0081539_10007088_pt1 | contig 10366 bp, 7 predicted proteins | sample TabmetS4T2R2_FD_71023 | JGI IMG/M metagenome (GOLD analysis project Ga0081539, IMG submission 71023) | Tabebuia heterophylla rhizosphere microbial communities from the University of Puerto Rico - S4T2R2 | ecosystem: Host-associated > Plants > Roots > Rhizosphere ... | reverse complement strand
GATCCCGCAAATCCCGATCGCTACATCGGCTACGAAAAAGAAATGGTTGACGCCCTCGCGCACGCGATGGGCTGGCGCGCCGAGTTTGTGCCAAGCGATTGGGAAACGCTCGTCTCCGCGCTCCAACGTAAATCGTTCGACGTCATCGTCAACGGACTCGAACCAACCGGCGATCGCGCACAGCAAATCCTTTTCAGCAAGCCCTACTACATCTTTCAACTTCAACTCACTGTCCGCAGCGACGACAATCGCATCACCTCGCTCGAGGATTGCAAGAATCGCGTGGTCGGCACACTCGGAAATACGGCCGCGTCGCGCATTCTCCAACAACAGGGCATTCCGTTTCGCAGTTACGCCGATCCGGTCGGCGCATATCGCGATCTCGAGCTGAAGCGCATCGATGCGGCCCTGTTTGATGTGCCTGCCGAGGCTTTCTACGCGCGCTCGAATCCGAAGCTGAAACCCGCCGGACCACCATTCACACGCGGCCTCTACGTCATCGGCCTGCGCAAAGACGATCTCGCGCTCAAAGCCGAGATCGACACTGCCATCGACAAGATCATCTTCGACGGCACTCTCGAAACGATTCTGAAGAAGTGGGGACTCTGGAACGACGCGAACGCGGAGTTCCAGGCGCCGATTCGCGCCGGAACTCAGTCGACGAAAGTCGAGGAGTACACCACGACGAACGTGACGTTCAACTGGCGTGAAGCACTCTGGCGACTGACGCGCGCCGCCGCCGTCACCGTTCTGATCGCACTCGGCGCGATGGTCATTGCGGTCGTTTTAGGTCTTCCACTCGCAGTCGGACAGTGGAAAGGCCCATCGTGGCTGCGCGCGCTCTGCACGTTGTACGTCGAGTTCTTTCGCGGCACGCCAGTCCTGGTCCAACTGCTGTTTCTCTATTTCGGCTTGCCCGTGATCGGCATCGCGATGCCTGGCTGGCTCACGGCGCTCGTCGGACTCGGCCTGAACTACGCCGCTTACGAGTCGCAAGTCTATCGCGCATCGCTCGAAGCGATCCCGACTGGCCAGTGGGAAGCAGCGTACTCGCTCGGCATGGGACCGATGCTCGCGTTTCGTCGCATCATTCTGCCGCAGGCGTTTCGCATCGCCCTCCCGCCGATGACGAACGACTTCGTCTCGCTTTTCAAAGACACGTCAGTCGCGTTTGCGATCTCGGTTTGGGAGCTCGCGACCGCGTATCGCGAGCTGGCGAATGCTTCCGGACAGTTCCTGTTGCTCGGCGTGGCGGTGTCGGCGTTTTATCTCGCGATGAGTCTGCCGATGGCCCATCTCGCGCGTCTGCTCGAGAGACGTTTGCGCGAGCGGGCGACGGAGCGTTTGACGGATGAACCGGAGGTGGCGACGGCATGATTCGTGTCACCGGCCTGCGCAAGCGTTTCGGCAATAGCGAGATCCTGAAAGGAATCGACTTCGAAGTGCCGCCGCAAACCGTACTCGGCGTGATCGGTGCGTCAGGCAGCGGCAAGTCGACGCTGCTCAGATGTCTCAACGGCCTCGAGACAATCAATGGCGGGACGATCGAGTGTGACAACGTGCGTCTCGCAGCAGGCTTGTCCGCTGCTGATTACCGCCGGCGCGTCAAAGATCTGCGGTTGAAAGTCGGCACGGTGTTTCAGCATTTCTATCTCTTCCCGCACCTGTCCGTCGTCGGGAACATCATTGAGGCGCCGGTGCACGTGCTGCGCACGCCGAAGAAGACGGCTGAAACTGAAGCGTATGAGCTGCTCGAATCCGTCGGTTTGAAGCAAGCGGCGCGACGCTATCCGGGCTCGCTGTCAGGCGGTGAGCAACAGCGCGTGGCGATTGCGCGGGCGCTCGCGATGCATCCGGCGTTGCTGCTGCTCGACGAGCCAACGAGCGCGCTCGACCCGCGTCGTATCAACAGCCTGCGGACGCTGTTGCGGACGTTTGTCGACCGCGGTCACACTATGATCATCATTTCCCATTCGATGGGATTTCTAGCTGGGGTGTCTGACAGTATTTTATTTATGGAAGGTGGCGTGGCGGTTGAGTATGGGCCGACTGACGAGGTGCTCAACTCCCCCAAAGACGCCCGCACCAAAGACTTTTTATTGACCGCTGATTTGACGGATTGAGCCGGATTTATCGGATATCGTCTCGAGATATTTCTCAAAGCGCGCGCGGTCGTCGACGTTTGTGATCTTCGTGCCCAGCAGATAACCCTGGCCCACGTAAGTTCCCGTCAGCCGTTCACATCGTACGGGGCTCACTTCCATGCCGATCACACCGCCCGGAATCAGCAGCGACAGATTCAAACGATTCCCACCGCTGCAGAATCTTTCGTCGATGATCGTGGACGGAAGCACCATGCCCATTCCCCCCGCGCTGAGATCGTGCGTGCGGCCGAGGAAGATTAGTGACGATTCACAGTTCTGGACGTCGTTATCGAGCAGAGAAAGGGTCGCCGTCAGCTCCACTTCGCAGCGGACTTTGAGCCTTCGCATCCGGCGCCGTTCAATTGAGGAGGCAAGCTTATCCAAGCTGGTCAGTCTTCCTGGTCGGGTAATATCGAGACCGTTTCCAGTTTCTCTGGACAGTTGTTTTATTATCGAGGCACGAAGTCGGAGACAACGCTCTCCGGCTGGCCAGTAGTAGCACGAAACGATAAATTTGTACATGAAAGAAGCTGAAAAATCAGAGTTCGGAGCAATGAACCCTGCGCTTTCCCCAGGCAATCTGCAAATTTCGTGTGTCGAATGAAGTAAAAGACTCAATACGAGCGGAATCCCACTTTCCCTATGACTAAAATCAACTTCCTGCTGCTGCTGTTACTCGTGCCGCTGGTGGTCCAGGCCCAGCAATCCAACAAGAAACTCGCCGCCGAAGTAAAGGCGGAGTTTCTCCACGCCTGGACCGGCTATAAGAAATACGCGTGGGGCCACGACGACCTCAAACCACTCTCGAAGACCTATCACGACTGGTACCCGCAGCCGCTCCTGATGACTCCCGTCGACGCGCTCGACACGATGATCCTGATGGAGCTAAACGATGAGGCTACGGCGACGAAGCAGTACATCCTCGAAAATCTCTCTTTCGATAAAGACATCGAGGTACAAAACTTCGAGATCACGATCCGCCTGCTGGGCGGTTTACTCACGAACTATCAGCTCACGGGGGACAAGCGGTTCCTGACTCTCGCCGAAGATCTCGGCAATCGACTGTTGCCCGTCTTCAACTCGCCGACCGGCATGCCTTATCGCTACGTCAACCTGAAGACCGGGAAAGTGAGTAAGCCGATCAGCAATCCGGCCGAGACCGGCACGCTCATCCTTGAGTTTGGCACGTTAAGCAAACTCACCGGCAAACCGATCTTCTTCGAGAAAGCCAAGCGCGCACTCGTCGAGACTTTTAATCGCCGTTCGAAGATCGGACTCGTGGGCGAGTGGATCAATGTCGAGACTGGGGAGTGGACCAACACTGACAGTCACATCAGCGGCGCGATCGACAGTTATTACGAATACCTCGTGAAGTGCTCGCTGCTGTTTGGCGATCCGGACTGCAAGCGGATGTGGAATGAAAGCAAGCCTGCCATCATGAGGTACGTTGCCGAGGCACGACTCGACACGAGCGGAATGGAGCTGTGGTACGGCCACGCTGACATGAACACGGGCGCGCGGCGCGCCACGAATTACGGCGCCCTCGACGCGTTCTTTCCCGCGGTGCTGGCGTTGTCAGGTGATTTGACGGGCGCGAAGCTGTTGCAGGATTCGTCGTTCCGGATGTGGAAGCACGCGGGTATCGAGCCGGAAGAGTTTGATTACATTGCGCGGAAGATCACTTCGCCGGCGTACCATCTGCGACCGGAGATCGTCGAATCGACTTACTACCTTTATCGATACACGAAAGAAGAGAAGTACCTGCGGATGGGCGAGCAACTCTGGCGCGACTTTGTGAAGCACTGTCGTACGGACGAGGCGTACGCGGCGCTGAAGAACGTCGAGACAAAGGAAAAGGCCGATACGATGCAGAGCTTTCTGTTCGCGGAGACGTTTAAGTATTTCTACCTGCTCTTTGCGCCGCCGAGTACGCTCGACTTCGATAAGGTGATCTTCAACACAGAAGCTCATCCAATAAGAAAATTTTAACCGCTGATTCACGCGGATTTCGCAGATAAAACCTTGACAGGAGTCGGGTGACGGGCAGATATTCTGCGCATGAAACTGCTTCCCCTTACCACCCTGATACTGCTCATCCCGTTGCAACAGATGGCGCCTGTCGTTAACCGCGAAGACGCGGACTTAACGGTGGTGAAGTTCAGTTGGTCGAAGTATCACCCGAACAACAATCTAAGCGCTATCGATCCCGGCCCGCCGTTGAATGAACCGGTGTCGATGAAACCGCCGGCATCGAGAAGTGAACCTTCACAGATGCGTAGCGGGCGCGACATCCAGGAGCGTCGCGCGGCCCTCGTGCTGGCGGAACAGAACGGGAAGCCAGTGCCGCGGCAGCAGGATTACTACATGATGCGCATGGAAGTGAAGAACGTCGGCGAGAACACGATCAAGAGCATCGTGTGGGAGTTTCAGCCGGCAGTGCAGACGCCTGATTACGAGCTCAAGCAATACATCTGTAAAGTGAAGACGAAGCCGAACGAGAGCAAATCGTTTGAGCTGATGACGCCGTTTGCCCCGGTGAAAGTCGTAAGCGCTGATAAGAAAGCGCAGGAAGGCAAAGTCGTCATCAACCGGATCGAGTATGCGGACGGATCGATCTGGAAGCGTAAAGGCTGGTCCGTCATCATCCCCGCCGAGCTGACGGAGCAGATGGGCAACGGCAAGTGTATGTTGTTTTGATTTTAGCCGCGGATTCACGCGGATAAACGCAGATCTGCGAAAATCCGCGTTAATCCGCGGCTAAAAATTCCTACTTGTACTCCACTCCCAAATTCTCAAACAGGAACGCATAAATATCTCGCGTCTGCTCGATCGATTTAGTCGTGTTGCTCGCGCCGTGCGCTGAATTCACATCCACGCGAAGGAGGATGGGATTTGGTCCGCCTTGCGCCGCCTGCAACGCCGCCGCATACTTGTAGTTGTGCGCCGGAACGACGCGGTCATCGTGATCCGCGGTAGTGATCAACGTTGCCGGATACTTCGCGCCTGGCCGTACGTTGTGTATCGGTGAGTAAGCATAGAGCGCCTTGAACTCAGCCTCATTCGCTTCGCTCGAACCATAGTCTGCGATCCAGTTCCAACCGATCGTGAACTTCTGGAAGCGCAGCATGTCCATCACGCCCGCCTGCTCGATCACAACCTTAAACAGCTCAGGACGTTGGTTCGCAACAGCGCCGACGAGTAGTCCACCATTCGAGCCACCCTGAATCGCGAGCTTGCTCGACGACGTGTATTTGTTCGCGATCAGCCATTCGCCCGCGGCGATGAAATCGTCAAACACGTTCTGCTTCTTCAGCTTCGTTCCCGCCTCGTGCCACTTCTCGCCATACTCGCCACCGCCACGTATGTTTGCCGACGCGTAGACCACGCCCTGTTCGAGCAGCGCCATACGCAACGAGCTGAAGTTCGGTGCAGTGACCGAGTTGAAACCGCCGTAAGCGTAAAGCAGCGTCGGGTTGTTGCCGTCGAGTTTCAGCCCTTTCTTGTAGACGAGGAACATCGGCACCCGCGTGCCGTCTTTGCTGTTGTAAAAGACCTGCTTGGTTTCGTAGTTCTCGGGTTTAAATCCGGGAATGTCCACAGTGCGGAACACAGTCGATTTCTTCGTCGCGATGTCGTACTTGTAAATGGTCGGCGGGAAGTTGAACGAGGTGAAGCTGTAGAACACGTACTTATCGTCTCTCCAGCCACCAAAGCCACCGGCGTTTCCTAAGCCTGGCAACACGACTTCGTTTTCGAGTTTGCCGTCGAGACTAAACACATACGCGCGCGTCGCAACATCCTTGCGCCACGAAGCGAAGAGTTTGCCACCCGCTGTGCCCGCGCCTTGCAGCGGCTCAGATCTTTCGGCCAAAACGTCTTTCCAATTTGCCTCGGCAGGGTTCTTCGGATCGACGAGAACGACGCGACCATTCGGCGCGTTCCTGTTCGTGCGAATCAGAAGCTTGTCGCCAATGTTGTCGATAACGCTATAACTGTCGGCCCCAATCTCTGCGACGATTGGTGAGAACTCAGTCTCGCCTTTCGCCAGGTCCTTGTAGAAGAGGGCATTTCCCTGCTTGCCTTTACCTCGCTCGGAAAGCGAGAGCATGAGAAAGCGTTCGTCTTCGGTTGTGCTCACGTTATGGAAGCGCTGCGGATTTTTCTTGTCTTCGTAAACCAGAACGTCGGACGACTGCGGCGTGCCTACCTTGTGGAAATAGACAGTGTGAAATTCGTTCTTCGTGCTGAGCTCTTTGCCCTTCGCCGGCTCGGGATAACGGCTGTAGTAGAAGCCATCGCCGATCCATGTGACACCCGAAGATTTCATCCACTTGATTTCGTCCTCGAGCTTGTTCTTCGTGTCGACTTCCATCACGCTGAGCGTGACCCAGTCAGAACCGCCCTGCGAGATGCCGTACGCGAGATACTTCGCGTCTTTCGACGGCGAGAACGCGCTCAGAGTTGAAGTGCCGTCGGCTGAGAACTTGTTCGGGTCGAGAAATTCTTCCGCTTTGCCGTTCACGCCTTTTTGAATGTAGTAGACGTTCTGGTTCTGCAGGCCGTCGTTCTTCGTAAAGAAGTAGGTGTCGCCGTAATGGACCGGCGCGCCGATACGCGGATAGTTGTAGAGCTGCGTCAGGCGCGTTTTGAGCTTCTCGCGAAACGGGATCTTGTCGAGATAGCCGAACGTCACCCGGTTCTGATCCTCGACCCAGGCTTTCGTTTCCGGCGAAGTCTCGTCTTCGAGCCAGCGATACGGGTCGTAAACTTTCGTTCCGAAGTAGTCGTCGACCTGTTCGATCTTCTTGGTTACGGGATAGACGATCTTGGGATCGTTCGAGGATCGTGTGGCGCTCGCTGCTCCGCTGGGCGCCATGCTCTGCGCGCTCGAGCGCTGCCAGAACGGGAGCGATAGCGCAGCAGCCACAAACAACAACGCGAAAAGGGTTCTGAGCTTAGTCATGTTTCTTATCTCCGCAGGCAGGAATTGGAGGGAAATTCTAATAAACACAGGGCTAAAGTTCAAATCTGATTTAGCCACGGATGACACGGATCTTTCTCTGATCCGCAGTTTCCGTGTTAATCTGTGGCTAATGTTCAAGCACCCTTTGCACTATCGCCCACTCGAATCGCGCGCGAACCTCTTCGCGGATTAGTCTTCTTGTCGTTTTCATAATCGGTTCCAGGCTGGACCTGCTACAGGTTTGGCGTGTTATTGGCCATTCTGAAAGGGAGTCAAAAAATGTCTACCACCGTACTCGCTACACCAAAGCGCCCCGAGATCAAGACCGCGCTGCCCGGTCCCAAAGGCAAGAAGATCGTCGAAGCGGACGCACAGTTCGTTAACCCATCTTACCCGCGGCCGTCATTCAAACTCGTCGCCGAACGCGCGAGCGGAGTCTGGGTCGAAGACGTCGACGGCAATATCTTTCTCGATTGCAACGCCGGCGTCGCTGTCTGTTCCACCGGTCATTGTCATCCGGAAGTCGTCAAAGCAATTCAGGATCAGGCGGCACAACTGATCCACATGTGCGGCACGGACTATTACTACCGCCACATGCCGCAACTTGCAGAGAAGCTCGACGCGATCGTCCCCGTGAAGTCGCCGACGCGAACGCACTTCGCCAACAGCGGTACGGAAGCAGTCGAGACGGCACTCAAGCTCGCGATGCACGCGACTGGGCGTGAGAAGTTCATCGGCTTCTTCAACAGCTTTCACGGGCGCACGCTCGGTTCGCTATCGCTGACGTCTTCGAAAGCAGCACAGCGCAAAGGCTTCAAACGCCAGGCGCTCGATGTTGTGCACGTGCCGTATCCGAATGAGTTTCGCAATCCGTTTAGTGCCGCTGACTGTGGTGACGGTGGTGCGGGCCAGGGCGCGCTCAACTGGATCGAGCAGCGGCTCTTCAAGACCACAACGCCGCCCGAGGAAGTAGCAGCGATCATCGTTGAAGCCGTGCAGGGTGAAGGCGGTTACGTGCCCGCGCCGAAAGGCTTTCTGAATGGACTGCGGCGCATCTGCGATGAGCATGGCATACTGCTGGTGGTTGACGAAGTGCAGTCGGGCATGGGCCGCACCGGGAAGATGTTCGCGTGTGAGCATTACGACGTGCAGCCGGACATCGTCTGTATCGCGAAAGGCATTGGATCCGGTTTACCAATCGGTGCGTGTGTCGCGCGCGCGGACTTGATGGATTGGAAGCCGGGGGCACACGCGTCGACGTTTGGTGGCAATCCGGTGTGCATCGCGGCGGCGTTGAAGACGATCGAGCTGCTTGAAGGCGGGCTCGTGAAGAATGCTGAAGAGGTCGGCGCTTATCTGAGAGAGGGGCTCGTGAAACTTCAGCAGAAGCACGATTGCATCGTGGACGTGCGTGGGTTTGGGATGATGCTCGGCGTTGAGTTTGACACTGCGGAACTACGCGATCGAGTCGAATCAGCCTGCTTCGAGCGCGGCTTGATCATCCTCGGCGCGGGGGCGGCAACGATTCGCTGGTCACCACCGTTGATACTTACGAAAGAAAACGTCGACGTGGCACTCGGAATCTTCGACGAAGCAATAACAGCCTCCGTGTAAATCCGGATTTCTATCCGTGTAATCTGTGGCTGATTTCCAACATGCGGGCGCGTAAGCGGTCTTCATCGACATTGCTTACGTGCCCGTTGCGATAAACCTCACGCCCCGCGACCACAGTCAGGATTACATCTCTTCCCGATGAAGCGAAGATCAACGTCGCGATCGGATCGTAACTCGGCAGTTGATGCACTCCAATTAACGATACAACCGCAAGGTCTGCCAGTGCGCCCTCACTCAATCCACGACCAAACGTCGCGACTCGAAGCGCATCAGCACCCGGCACAAAGCCTCCGCCCGCGCGAGCCATCAGCGTTGCAAAGCGCGCTTCTTCGAGAATGTCGCACGTATTGTTGCTCGCCACCGAATCACTGCCAAAGCCAACCGCGATTCCCGCCTCCAGGAACCTCGCGAACGGCGCCCGTCCGTGCCCGAGTTTCGCATTCGACTTCGGACAATGCGCAATCTTCGCTCCCGTGTCTCGCAAAGTCTCGATATCACGATCATCGACTCGTATGCAGTGGGCCAGCAGCGGTTGCACATCGAGCACGCCAACCTGCTTCAAATACTGAATCGTCGAAACGCGCGGCGCGTTCCACTCGATCGCCCGCCGCGCCAAACCTTCCGCAAACGCGCCACAACCTTCACGCACGAAAGCTTCCTCCGCCGCAGACTCAGCCGCATGCATCATCAACGGCAATCCTTCTGCCCGCGCGAAATCTGCGATCAACTCGAGCTGTGGCCCGCAGACCGTGTACGGCGCATGTGGCGAAACCCCGGCGCGCAGCACATCGCTCTCGACCGCGCGCAACTCCTGCACCTTCGTCTTCAGCTTCTCAAAATTTTCCTGAGCGAGACGCGCGTCTGGTCCAAACGACTCCTGATACACAACTCCACGCAGCCCCACATCGCGCAGCGCCTGCATGCTCATCATCGCCGAATCACTCGCATCACCAACGCACGTGATCCCGGCCCGCACTGCCTCACACGCGCCCCACGTCGCCGATACACGAATATCATCCGGCGTCATCAACTCGAGCCGCGCCCTCGTCAGCTTGCGCAGCCACGCGAAGAAATCCGTCTCTTCGTTTTCGAGATAACCACGCATCGCGGTGAGCTCGAGATGCGTGTGTATGTTGACAAGCCCCGGCAGGATGATGGCGTCGCCAAAAGACTCGACCTTGAACTCGGGAAACCGCGCCACAATCTCCGCGTGCGGACCGACGCCAACGATGCGTTGTCCTTCAACCGCGACGGCACCATCTTCGATCGGTGCTGCCGTCACGGGAACGACCCAACGCGCCGAATAGATAGTCGTCATCGCGCGGGAGAAGTCTCCTGAAGCGCAGCGCTCGAGTTCTTCGCACTCTTGAGCTGCCGGTAGCGTTGCATGATAGAGATCACGTAAGCGCGCGTGGAAGGAATGTCGATCCGATTGATGAACTCCGCGCCCGTCTGCGTGTTGCCCGGCGGATCCGAACGACTCCACTCGACCGCACGACTTGGCCCGGCATTGTAAGCAGCGACCATGCGCGTCTCAGCTTCAGGTTTGTCCTGAAACTGAGAGTAGATCTTCTCGAGATACCAGCAACCGATCTGGATGTTGCGCTCCGGATCGCGCAAGACACTTTCAGGATCAGCAGTCATC
>Ga0081539_10007087_pt1 | contig 10366 bp, 7 predicted proteins | sample TabmetS4T2R2_FD_71023 | JGI IMG/M metagenome (GOLD analysis project Ga0081539, IMG submission 71023) | Tabebuia heterophylla rhizosphere microbial communities from the University of Puerto Rico - S4T2R2 | ecosystem: Host-associated > Plants > Roots > Rhizosphere ... | reverse complement strand
GCCTCGGCCCCGGTTCGCTTTGTGTTCGGCCAAGGACACGGCGATGTCGGACGCTAGAGCTTGTTCGACGACGTGACGACGACTGGCACTTCCTCGATACCCGGCTCGCACCTCGTGTGCGAGCCGGGTCAAATCTTCAGCCGACCCGATCCAGGACACGCGACAGCTTGAGCCCCCGGTTGCAAAGCTGTCCGATTAGGTCCACCAATATCAGATGAGACCATGATATCATGGTCTAAATATGCTTATGGCTATTAGGAGGGTTGAATTCTATTAGATGAGTAGGGTTGCTCACTATTTACAGGAGCACCTCCTTGGTGAGGTTACCGACAGCCCCGAAGTTAGACGACATTTTTCGCACGATGCCAGTATTCTGCGACTATCGCCTTCGATAGTAGTTTATCCCCGAACCGAAAGCGATGTCCGCAAAACCGCGCGTTTCTCTTGGCAGCTAGCCCGGCGTGGCCGAGTAATGCCAATAACCGCCCGCGGTGGTGGGAGTAACACCTCTGGCTCGGCGATTGGCAGTGGAATTTTACTGGTATTTACGGCTCATATGAATAAGGTCCTTATGCTCGATGCCAAAAAGGAATTTATTGTAGTTGAGCCCGGTGCCACCTACGATAAGCTTGAGCAGACACTCTATACACATGGGTTATTCTTACCCCCCTATCCCAACTCACACCACTATGCCAGCATTGGCGGTGGCATCGCCACCAACGCTATCGGTGAAAAATCGGTTAAGTACGGTAATACCGGCCAGTATGTAGAAAAGCTCCGAGTGGTGCTGGCCAATGGTGAGCTCATTGAGACGGGGCCGATTGGTAAACGCGAACTTAATCGTAAAATGGGTCTTTCGACCTTCGAGGGCGAAGTTTACCGATCGCTCGATGCGCTACTGGAGGAAAACGCCGAGTTGATTGAGCACGAAAGAAACCGTGTAAGAGCATTGAGGAACGCCGTGGGCTATAACCTGTATGATGTCAAACCCAAGAAGAAGGATTTTGATATTACGCCTCTGTTTATCGGCTCACAGGGAACTCTAGGAATAATCACCGAGGCAACTATGGAAGTCATTTCCCATAATCCGATCACAAGTATGGCACTTGTTTCGCTCAGCAACCTAAATGATCTACACTCGCTCCTGCCGGAACTACTCAAACTCAAACCGAGTGTATTGGATATGGTCAATCGCGCGGCCATTGAACTTGTTTTACAGATCAATCCCAATCAACTGGCGGAGGTATTAGATAACCCTAGGGCTGATATCCATCTGTTTATTGAGTTCGACAACATCAAAGAAGGTGACCAAAAAGACGGTTTAAAGAAAATCCGCAAATTAGTAGAAAAGCTTGATGGTTCATTCCATAGTGCAGATAATCCTGAAGCAATGGAAAAATTTTGGAAAATTCGTCATAGCGTAAGTACGATACTAACCCAGCCCCAAGGCCAAGCTAAAGCTATCCCGATGGTTGAAGATGTTTGCGTGCCGGTAAATAGTTTAGTTGAATTTCTACATAGAGCATCCGATATTTATGAGAAGAACGGGTTGATAAGCGCCGCCTGGGGGCATGCTGGCGACGGGGTGGTACGGATGCAGCCAATGCTCGACCTTGGCCAAATTGGTGACCGGCAAAAAATGTTTAAAATTGCTGAAGCAATTTATGAGGTTGTTAAAGATTTGGCCGGCAGCATCACGGCTGCTGCCGGCGACGGAAGAGTACGCGCTCCGTACACGCCGATTTTATATAGTCCCGAATATTTAGATCTTATAAAAAAGGTAAAGGATATTTTTGACCCCTACGGCATCCTAAACCCTGGTGTGAAAACCGCCTCAGCTGAAGAAGTCCGGACGTTGATGCGCGGTGAATATAACCTCGCCCACCACCACGAACACCTGCCCCGCAGCTAATTGAATTTCCATCTGTTAAACGGTATAATTACCCCTGTTCACGGGCGAGTGCTGGAACTGGTAGACAGGCTACGTTGAGGTCGTAGTGTCCGTAAGGACGTGGAGGTTCAATTCCTCTCTCGCCCACCAGAAAAATGTCATAGGCATTTTATGGGCGCTTAGCTCAGCTGGCTAGAGCATCTCGTTTACACCGAGGAGGTCGGGGGTTCGAGTCCCTCAGCGCCCACCACAATTGATAAGATATAATGGTCTCACCAATTTTGGGAAAACACGCAGTGCAGGTTTTTCCAAAATTGAGAGGAGGAAACGAGCCGAGGTTGGAAGTAAGCAAGTATTAACGAGCTTACGGAAACCGCTGCCTCGGTTCCGACGAGGCGCTTTAGCTCAGTTGGTAGAGCAGAGGCCTGAAGAGCCTTGTGTCCCCAGTTCGAGTCTGGGAGGCGCCACCAGCTTTGTCGAGAACAAAGTATTTAACATTTAGCAGTTATCATTTGTCGTTAATTTTTCATTGAACATTGATCATTGATAATTCATTGAAAATTGTAATTTGATAATTGATAATTGCTTTTGCCATTTGGCAAAAGCGCGGGTGTAGCTCAGTTGTTTAGAGCGTCTGCTTGCCATGCAGAAGGCCGTGGGTTAGAGTCCCATCACCCGCACCAAAAAAATTCCCAACTGGGTTGGGAATTTTTAATTTAAGTTGAATTTTTATTTAGCGGCGGCGCAAACTGGGTAGATCAGAAACTTTGGCGTCGCCGGTCATAATAGCGAAGGCAACGCTTGTTATGACCAAGGCAACCGCAGCCATCAGTAAGAATAGGCCAAGAGCGACGGGTGAACTCCAAGTCCATTCCATGGAACCCTCCTTCTGCCCACCTGTTAATTGCTTGTATTTATACAATAGCGTTTTCTTGCATATCGCGCAACTAGTAGATGTGGACATCTAGTATAATTGTTAAGGAGTTATGGCGCGTTGGCCGAGAAGTTAGGCGAGGGTCTGCAAAACCCTGTAGGCCGGTGCGAGTCCGGTACGCGCCTCCAGATTTACCAAAAATTGGGCGAGTGGCGGAATTGGTATACGCGACGGACTTAAAATCCGTTGGCTGAATAGGCCTTGAGGGTTCGAGTCCCTCCTTGCCCACCACTCGATTCACTTAGTTCGATCGTGGTAAACCAAGTGAGTCGTGTGACCCCGAGCGTAGTCGAGGGGCCAATTACTTAACCTGTTAAGTGTATTTTCTATTCGGTGGTTTGGCGTTTTTGACGGACCATCCAGTCATCGACGTTATAAAACCGATCGGCAGCCGAATTAAGCGCTCGACGTTCATAACCAAATACCGGACCACGGGTGATATACAAAAAATTCGGCTGATAAAGCGCTAAGGCAGGCGCATCTTTTCTCCAGGCCTTTAGAAAACCTTCATACTTGATGATTCGCAGCTGTGGATCAGCGCGGGTACGACCGGCTTGCAATGCTTGATCAGCCGTTTTGGACTTATATTCGCTCAGGTTGAGGTGGCCTTGAGAGTTAATGCTGGCCTGGCTGCTGTCCCAGTAGGCGAACATGTCAGGATCCACTCCAAGATTTATTCCATAAAGCAGCACGTCGTAATCGTGATTGGCGATAATACTGCCCTGAAGTTCGTCGCTATCGTAGTAGTGAACCGTCACTTTGGCTCCGAGTTCCGTCCACTCCTGCTGCAAAAATTTGGCGGCCAGCGAATAGTTTTGAGTGTCTTGTGAGTTCAGATCAAAGACCAAAGGCTGATCTCCCTTGAGGCGTTGTCCACCGACGTCCCTTACCCATCCTTCTTTATCGAGTAAAGAATTCGCGGCTTCTGAATTATAAGACAGTTGAGACAGTCCGGGGGTATACCCAACCTGACCGCGAAGAAACGGCTGGTCTACGGCCAATGTAGGATACGGAGTTAAGTTGAGCGCTTTCCGCTGATCAACGCCGCTAACTAACGCTCGCCGGACATTGGCGCTTTTAAGAATTGGCCTCGAGTTATTGAAGAAAGCCATCACCGCGCTAGTCATAGGCGTGACATAGGTCTGAACCGAATCATCGCCGGCCAGTGATTTGGGAAGAGATTCCAGACCACCAATGGCATTAATCTGTTTTTGATTAAATGCTTCGACCAGCTGCATCTCGCCGCTGAAGGTTATCAGGTTGAATCCATCGAGGTTTGGCCGTCCCTGCCAATATTTATCAAATGCCGCCAGGGTTATACGCTGACGGCGGTCGCTTACCGCGCTAGAAGTAGTGCCGCTAACCTCAACGAACCGCCAAACAAACGGTCCGGTCCCCACCGGCATGGTATTAAATAACGCACTCCTTAGTTGCTCGGCTGGGATTTCTTCTAGCAAGTGTTTGGGCACAATGCCGTTAGTCATCGCGTACGGAAATGAACTAAGGGTGTTGGGCAGTTCAAAGTTAACCTTGAAGTTGTCTAGCTTACTGACTTTAATGTCCCGCCAACTGCTGTATAACGCCGATTGGGCCCCCAATGTCTGGATGGTATTGTAGGTAAATACCACATCGTCGGCCGTGAACGGCTTGCCATCGTGCCATCTGACATTCTGTCTAAGAATTACGGTGTATATTCGTTGGGTGCGATCCAACTGATAGCTGGTAGCGAGATCGCCAACGAGTTTATTCTCGATGTCGTATTTAAACAGCCCGGAAAAGACCAAGCGACTGACCGCCACATCCGCCGCGCCTGAAGCATAGAGCGGGTTAGCATTAGTAAAAGTGCCGACAATTCCTTCAGAATATAGACCGCCTGGTACGGGCTGAAGCGTTTGATAATGTTGAGCCAGACCACGGAACTGAGCGAAAGTCGCAAAAAAGAGCACGATAAAAAGTCCGACCCACAATAAAACAAACCGTCTGACCGAAACCAAGCGGTCAAAGCGACGGAGTAGCAGTTTATCAATTTTCTGATCGGCTTGTTGACCAATTTCTAAAGCGCCCCGGCGGCGGTTCCGAACACGCCGCAAAAATCGTTTTTTAGTTGTCGGGTCAACTACTGCCAATTCTTTCTCCGCAAAACAATGTTTACTGGGCGACGATAGTCATGATTATGCTGGCCGCGAATATCACAACTAGAATAATGGTTAGTTGGTGGAGGGTCTTATCCGAGCCGCGTCTTACCGTATTTACTTCGCCGGCTCCACCCAATCCCGCGCCCAAACTGGCACCTCGGGTCTGTATAAGTATCAAAATTGTTACCAGCACCGCGGAAACGATTGTCACATAATTCCAGATGTTCATCCCGTTAGAAATCCTTTCTTAGAATGTTGATTGAACGATGAAAACTAGGTTGCAAATTGTCGTAATTTCTAACGGGGTTCATTGACTTCTATTGTAACAATTTAAGTGGCGCTTTGCTTGAGTTTGGTAATTTGCGCGGCGACCCTGGCGCCAGTTTTCACTCCGAGTAACTTCTGAAGTTCGATAGCCGAGGCCTCCATTACTCCACGGGTTGAGCCGAAGTGTTTTATGAGTTTTTTGCGGGTCATCGGCCCGACTCCTGGTATCTCATCAAGTAAGCTGGCGGTCTGCCGGGTACGACGCAGGGTGCTGTGGTAACTCACGGCAAATCTGTGCGATTCGTCCCTGATACGCTGCAGCAATTTCACAAGATGAGAGTTTTCCGGTAAGCGTAAAGTTTCAAATTCGCCGTTTGGTTTTTTGATGATCAGATCCTCGAAACGTTTAGCGAGCCCGATGGTGGGAATTTTTTCATACCCGGCGGTGTCGCGAGCAGTCAGGGCAGCGGATAGTTGGCCTTTGCCGCCGTCTATCAGCATCAAATCAGCTAAGCCCCACTTTTTGACGTTTGCTTCACTCAGACGACGGCTAAGCGCCTCGTAAATATGCGCAAAATCGTCATTACCGGGTGTGCGCATTTTGAATTTACGATATGCGGCTTTTTCAGGCACTCCATCTTTGAACACCACCATGCTGGCAGTGGTATCGGTCCCGGAAATATGACTGATGTCAAAGCCGTCAATTCGGCGCGGTGGGGATTTAATACCGACTAATTTGGCGAGTTCCACGAGCGCCTGATCTCGGTTGACATCCTGAATCTCGCGGTCGCCAAAAACTATTTGCCGAGACAACGCTTGAAGCGAGAAAAGCTGGTTACGAAGCTTGGCAGCCAACTCGAAATCTTCTGCTTTGGCGGCTTTTTTCATATCTTTTTCTATTTGCTTCATCAACGTTACACGCTGGCCTTTTAGATACTGGATCAGTTTGCGCAAGTTGGCTCGATATTCTTCCAGATTAGACCGGCCGTCCTCCAAGCCGGGATCGAGACCAAGATGGTAGTACAAGGTCACACGTTTTTGGTTGACTGGCCGGCTAACGGCGTAAGGGAAGGCCCGGCGCAAGTAGCGCAGGGCCTTTTTAACGGCATAGCCATTGAAGTAGGGTCCAAAATATTGCGCACCGTCATCGAGCGGCCGACGTACCAGTCGGACCGTCGGGTAATCGCTGCTATAGTCGATCCGGATAAACTGCAAACTTTTATCGTCTCGCAGCAAAATGTTGTACCGCGGCAGATAGCGACGTACCAGCTCAGCTTCCAAGAAAAGTGCGTCGACCTCGGTTTCTACTTTTGTCCAATCGACATCGGCTATCTCGCCAATCAGCATGTCGGTTTTCGGATCATGATATCGGCTATTCTGGAAGTATTGCTTCACTCTGTTACGTAAGTTGGCCGCCTTGCCAATATAAATAATCTCGCCGGCTTTATCCTTGTGAAAATACACCCCCGGCGTGGCCGGCAGTTTACTCAGTTTAGTCTCGAGCTTCTTGTTCGCTGCTTTCACCTTCAGCTGCTTCACCAGCTTCGCCCTCGGCGGTTTCTTCGCCGGTTTCATCCTCTCCAGGTTCGACTTCCGGCTCCTCGACTACGTTATCTTTAGGTTCGACTACGGCGGCGATTGATTGTTCGGGCTCGGTAAGCACCGTAACTCCGTCGGGTACTTTCAAATCGCCAACGGTAATTCTATCGCCAACTTCGGCTAAAACCGTCATGTCGGCAATTAAGGAGTCGGGCAGATCAGCGGGCAGCGCTTCCACTTCGACATGGTCGAGATGATGCAGAACTTGTAAGCCGGCTTTCTCGGCTGGAATTTCACCCTCCAGATATATCGGCACCTCGGCTTCAACTTTTTCGTCGCGGCGGATCGCCTGGAATACTACGTGCTGTAAGCGTCTTTTAACCGGGTGGAAATGAGCGTCTTTAATCAACACTAAGAAATCCTGATCGCCCACCCTTAGATTCAGTGGATGGTGCTTGCCAGCGGCATCGTAAATCCTTTCCAGCTCAAGCTCCGGCGCCATGACATGCAAAGATTCCTGTCCATGATTATGGACAACGGCCGGCACTAGACCCTCACGTCTCAGGTTTTTAATACCTTTACCGAGGACTGCACGCTGCTCAAGTTTAACTGGTGCGTCTAAATTTACCACGCTTCTCTTCCCTGTTAATCCCGAATATTATACCAGAAGATCAGTTTAAGTAATATACAATCAAAGGGGTATGATTCTCGACGTCGATACTATCATTCAAACCGGCGGACTCATAGCTATATGTTTAATAATTTTTGCCGAGTGCGGCCTTCTAGTCGGTTTACTCTTCCCTGGCGATTCCTTGCTGCTAGCCGCCGGTTTATTTGCCGCCCAGGGTAAATTACCAATCTTTTGGCTGGTAGTATCGGTGGTTTTAGCTTCGATTGTTGGTTACCAAGTCGGGTACGCTTTTGGCGAGCGTCTGGGCCCGAAGATGTTTAAGCGTAAAGAGGGTGTTTTATTTCGTAAAGAGTACATCGAAAAAACCCGTTACTTCTTTGAACGCTACGGCAAAATAACGATTGTTCTGGCGCGCTTTATCGCCCACGTCCGAACTTTTGTGTCCCTGATAGCCGGCGCCGGTCATATGGACAAGCGCTCTTATCTTATCTACAACATTATCGGCGGGATACTCTGGGGTGCTGGCCTGACTCTGCTTGGTTATGGTCTGGGTACGACGGTACCCAATATCGATGACTTCTTTGTCCCGGCTTTATTAGTTTTTTTTGTTCTTTTCTACTCGGTAATAATTTGGGGGTTACTGAAAAGCCCCGCTCGCCGACGCAACCTTTGGAGCGGGCTCAAGAGTGATTTACGCTATATCTTTGGCAGAGAAACTACAAAATCTTAGATAAAAACTGCCCAGTGTAGCTCGATTTGCTTTTGGCGACCTGCTCGGGAGTGCCGGCGGCTACAACCTTGCCTCCGGCCGCGCCGCCCTCCGGCCCCATATCGATAACATGGTCACCCGATTTAATAACATCTAAGTTGTGCTCAATGACCACGATGCTATTGCCGCTATCAACTAGCGCGTGCAGGACTTTGAGCAGCTTAGCGACGTCGGCCATATGCAAACCCGTGGTCGGTTCATCCAATATATATAAAGTTCTTCCCGTCGGTCGGCGTGATAGCTCGGTAGCTAACTTTACCCGCTGCGCCTCGCCGCCCGAAAGAGTCGTCGCCGGCTGGCCGAGTGTAATATAACCTAGACCAACATCGACTAGCGTTTGTAATTTGCGGGCGATCGACGGAATATTAGCAAAAAACTCGAGCGCTTGTTCACAGGTCATGTCGAGCACATCGCTGATGGTTTTGCCTTTGTAATGAATTTCGAGCGCCTCACGGTTGTAACGCTGGCCATGGCAGACCTCGCAAGGTACGTAAACATCGGGTAAAAAGTGCATCTCGATCTTAATTACCCCGTCGCCCGAACAATTCTCGCAGCGGCCGCCCTTAACGTTAAAGCTGAAGCGACCCGGCGTGTAACCGCGGAGCTTGGCTTCGGGTGTTGCCGCGAATAACTCTCTTATCGGCGTAAAGACGCCGGTGTAAGTTGCCGGATTAGAGCGTGGCGTGCGGCCAATAGGCGATTGGTCGATAACAATGGCTTTATCCAAATGGTTGATACCTTCTATATCATCGTGCCGGCCAGGCACAGTTTGAGCACGCATCAGACGCGCGCTAAGCTCGCGCGCCAGGATATCGTTGATCAGGCTCGATTTACCTGAGCCGGAAACCCCACTGACAACCACCATCAGCCCAAGGGGTATCTCCACGTCAACGTTTTGTAGGTTATTCTCACGCGCACCCCTGATTACCAACTGCTTGCCGTTGCCGGGGCGACGCTTATTGGGCGTTGGAATAACTTTTTCGCCTCTTAGAAACTCAGCGGTCGCGCTTTTATTGATTCTCGCTACCTGGGCCGGCGTGCCTGTCGCCACGACTTCGCCGCCATGAATTCCCGCGCCCGGACCGATATCTACCAGAAAGTCGGCGTTTTTAATGGTTTCCTCATCGTGTTCGACTACGATAACACTGTTACCCAGATCGCGCAGGCGTTCTAAAGTTGCTAGTAAACGTTTATTATCTCGCTGGTGGAGACCAATGCTTGGTTCATCAAGCACATAAAGCACCCCCTGCAATCCCGAGCCAATCTGCGTTGCCAGACGGATCCGCTGCGCCTCACCGCCCGAGAGCGAAACCGCGCTGCGCGACAAAGTCAGATAATTTAGACCGACATCCTGTAAAAATTTCAGGCGAGCCAAAATTTCCTTAAGAATTTGCCGGGCGATCGCCTGCTCTTTGGCATTTAAATCTATGCTCTGAAAGAGCTCCACACTCTTATCGATATCCAAGTCGGTGATATCGATAATGTTTTTACCGGCTACGGTTACCGCCAACACTTCGGGCTTCAGGCGTTTGCCATTGCAAGCATGGCACGGACGTTCCTGCATGAACCTCTCGATTTCACGGCGCATGAAGTCGCTCTGGGTCTCCTTATGCCGTCTTTCAAGGTTAGTAATCACACCCTCGTATCTGGTGCCAAAAGACCGACCCATGCCCAAGCCAACACGATATGTTTCACTACCGGTGCCGTATAAGATAACGTCGAGCTGTTGTTTAGTAAGTTCTCCTGTCGGTATGTGTATCGAAAAGCCGTAGCGCTCAGCCACCGCCTGGAGCTTTTTCATGTACCAGGCATCGGTGCTAATTCGATTGAAAGGTCTTATCGCGCCCTCGGCAATCGTTAGCCGGCCGTTTGGTATGACCAGCTCCGGGTCAACCTCCAAACGGCTGCCCAGGCCGGTACAGACCGGGCAGGCGCCATGCGGCGAGTTGAAACTAAAAGTTCTGGGCTCGAGTTCGGGAATAGCCACGTCGGGATGGTCAACACAGGCGTATTTTAAGGAGTAGTGCGCGTCTTTTTTGCTATCGGCGTTATTGACCACGAGTTGACCGTCGGCAATGTCGAAGGCCTGCTCGACACTCTGAGCCAACCGGCCACGGCTGTCTTTATCATTAACTAGTCGGTCTACAACTACCTCGATGTTATGCTTGTATTTTTTGTCGAGCACTGGAAATTCATCAAG
>Ga0081539_10007086_pt1 | contig 10367 bp, 11 predicted proteins | sample TabmetS4T2R2_FD_71023 | JGI IMG/M metagenome (GOLD analysis project Ga0081539, IMG submission 71023) | Tabebuia heterophylla rhizosphere microbial communities from the University of Puerto Rico - S4T2R2 | ecosystem: Host-associated > Plants > Roots > Rhizosphere ... | reverse complement strand
TCTTCCACCAGGAGAACGATACTTCTCCCAAACTGATCTATCCCGACGTGCGATTGAAAAGGGGCGACAATCGGCTCGAAGCGCACCTCCAGTACGAGATTCCGTCAAAAGAGGAGCCCGGCGATTGGTGGTTCAACTTTGTTGGACCGGCAGCCACTGAACGTTTTTATCTGGTGGTCTCGCGCTCGCGTTTATCGTCGGTTCGGAGTGGAGACAGCCTGGTAACTTTTTGCCAACAGAACCGCAATGGTTGCCCCTGGCGTCCGGCAGAAACGGTGTGGAAACAATTGCTGGCCCAGGCAAACATCTCAACCAGAGAGAGCCACAGCCGGACTTTTGGCGAGACGCAAACCGAAGCTGAACGCATGGCCATCAAGCGCGATGTGAAACTGCAACCCGGCGATCCTACCCCATCGGTAATCAAAATCAGCACATCTCCGTCGGCGAGAACACTCATGGTCACGCTCGTAATCGTTCACAAGTAAATAGTCAGGTCAGACGTGTCTCATCCGGCTCAGGAATCTTCTGAGGCGATTCTGTTCCTGTATTTCGAAAATACGCCGATGCCTGTGGGCGAAAAACAAAATATAGAACGATAGTGAAGAGCAGGCTGTGGACCAACAACTCCCATGGCGAGTGCAGGATGCTGAGAACGATGTGGTATCCGACCCACACGACAAGCAGCCAACGCGCCCAATTGAACCCATAGAGCATAAACACTCCACAAAGAACCGCAATGATCCGGATCACCTGGATAAGCCAAAATTCAATGGGATGCTCCGCGACGCGCTGAGCCGCGGATGAACCAGCCGGCCGCAGCAACGTGGCCAGAAGCGCAATGCCTCCGAACGCAATGAAGATCCAGCTGATGATTGTGATTGAGAGTGGACGTCTGGTCATAACAACTAAGCCTTGTATTATGGTTTACAAGCTAAAAAGTTGAGCCCTTCCAAATCATGATATAGTTTTTGAGACAAATTCATCGAAGAGGATATCGTACATGTATATAATTGACATAGCATCCTTTGAGAGAACAGGGACGGCCACGGAAGGCATACGGGAAAGATAGCTGTGATCTACTGATAGAATCCATGAGAGCGCAGTGAAAATGGCGACGTTTACTCGTTTATAGTGCGGGTACGTTCCATAGCGAGCAGCCGAAGACCGGTGTTTTCGCCACCGTCAACTTGCCTGTATCAATGTATGATTCGATGGAGTGACGTCCGAAATTATCTCCGGCATGGCCTCGGGCTACCGTAATTCCGCCCTGGAAGATCAAAAGATTTTTTCGATCATAGAGGAAAACCTGCCCCGATGTTTCAGCTCCGAATCGACGCGCTTCCAGTCCTCCTTGATCAACCTCGACCGCCACGCCGGGGATCTCAGCCGCGCTTCGCCAGAGATCGCTCTTCACCCATTCGTCAGACATGCCCGGCGGTTGATAAAACAGAACATATACTTTCACAGCCCGATGCCGATTGGCCATGATCTGCGCCAGTTCGCCGATACTCGCGCGCGTGCAGGGGCATTGTGGATGCCCAATCAATAATAGCGTCGGCTTGCCGCTTTCCGGACGAAGGCGTGTATCCGCGGGCCAGGCGGCTTTGGCGTTGGCGTCCCGGCCGGGACGATTCGCGTAATCAGTCAGGAGCAAAGTCCCCGCACCGATCACGCCAAACCACAATAACAGCGCGGCACATCCCAAAAACTTTTTTATCCGGGTCATTTACCGACTCCTAGACAATTACCTGCATCCGGCGTTTCCGGCCTCAACAGGCTTATCGGCCACAGACAAAAAAACTTAAAGATGGCCATTCAGAGGAGAGCGGTGAGAGATTGGCGACGGCGTGAGAAGCGTTGCTCTATGATCTGATTCCGGACTCACCCTTGATTGGATTGGGCGGTCCTCAACTGTCGCTGAGAAGCGAAGACAAATTACTGGGGTAGCTATCCCATCACAGGTTCACGAACCTCCGGCGAGGGGCTTGCCGATTTCCCAATGGTGGCCGAACGGATCGACGATTCGTCCCAGGCGCCATCCGTACTCATTACTGACGGGCCAAACCACCGAAGCGCCTGCAGCGACAGCCCGATCAAAGGCCGCGTCCGGATCTTCCACGACCATGACCATCCGAACGGTACCGCCACCGAGCGATTCCGGGCTGAAGTTCAAATGCTCAGGCGACTCGTCAGCAACCCAGAATTCAGCTCCTGAGACTGACAGTTGCGCGACCACTGTCCCGCTCTCGCTATCCATGCGGAACAACACTTCGGCGCCAAACGCCGCCTTGTAAAACTCGACCGCAGTCGCCCCTTTTCGGACCGAAAGCATGGGGGCGATCGCAGTCGTTTGAGCTTTGGCTTGCTGTGGGTTCTGACTCATCGGATATATCCTCTCGTTGACTTCAAGATCTATTCTGCGGCCACTCACGGCATCACAGTCGGAATCAGCGTGTCGGATAGCCACGGCCGCAGCCTTGGCGAACTTGAGCCATCACGCGAGCCGATCATTGTTATAACATTCGCCTCTTTATTCAACAAGCAATGATCGATTTCTCTACTCATACCTGAGAGCCAGTAATGGATCCACGCGCGTGGCGCGCCATACGGGCATGAAGCAAGCTAAGAGCGCCACGATCAGCAACAGTGATGGTACGCCGACAAAGGTCACCGGATCAGTGGCGGTGACGCCGAAAAGCTGGCTGGCGATGAGGCGCGTTGCCGCAAACGACACGGCGAGACCGAGGCCGACGCCGAACAAGACCAGCATCATTCCTTGCCTCAGCACCATCTTCAATACTTCAGTCCGCTGCGCGCCGAGCGCTATGCGGATCCCAATTTCATGGGTTCGTTGCCTCACATCGTAAGCCATGACGCCATAAAGTCCGACGGCCGCCAGCATCAGCGAGAGCAACCCAAAGAAACTGGAGAGGGTGCCGATCAATCGCTCCTGGACGAGGGATTCATCAACCTGAGTTCTAAGCGTTTTGATATTGAAGAGCGGCAGGTTGGCATCGACCTCCCTCACCACCTGCCGAACGGCCGCGACGAGCCGGACCGGGTCGCCGGTGGTGCGGATTTGAAAAGTCGTTTCGCGCCAGGAGCTCGCATCTTGCAGGTAAGGAATATAGTAGGTGCGCAGTGGCCGTTCGCGCAGATTATCATATTTCGCGTCTTTGACCACGCCGACGATTTCGATCTCGCCCCTGGACTCCCAGCTGCCGCCAAAGCGGCGGCCCAGTGGGTTTTCATCGCCAAAGTAGTAGCGCGCGAATGTCTCATTGACGACGGCTACTTTCGGCGCCGTCTCGTTATCCTGCGCAGTGAAACCGCGCCCGCGCAGAATCGTCATCCCCACGGTTTCAAAATATTCCGAACCGACCTGGCAAAAGACGGGAAAGATGGCCAGAGGATCGGAAGCCGCCTTACTATCCTGGATCAACCGGCCTTCGTCCAGGCGCTCCGGCCGCCCTTGCACATAAACGCTGGCGGTAGTTCCACTGTTACTGAGCAGTCCCTGGCGTGAGAGGCTGACCGAGCGAATGCCGGGGATGGCCTTGATCCGTCCGAGCAGCCGCTGGTAAAGCTCGGCGATCTGTCTTCCCTGATAGTTAATCATTCGAGGATCGGTCGAAACGAGCAGAACATTTTCTTGGTTGAGCCCCGCATCCAGGCTCTTCAATCTCTCAAGACTGCGGACGAAGAGACCGGCGCCGATCAACAACAACAAAGAGAGCGCGACCTGCGTAACGACGAGCAGTTTGCCCATCCCCATCCGTGCACCGCCGCTCGAACTGCCAGTGTTCTCCTTGAGCATCGGAGTCAAATCAATGCCCGTGGCGCGCCACGTCGGCGCCAGGCCGAACAAGATGCCGGCCAGCAAAGAGACCGCCGCGGTAAAGCCAAGCATGCGCATGTCGAGCGCCAGTTTAAGAAAAATGGGATTGTGCCCACTCCCGACCAAAGCCACTAAAACGCCGCCGCCCCACCGAGCAAAGAGCAATCCTAGTGCGCCGCCTGCAAACGCGATCAACATGCTTTCGGTGAGTAATTGCCGGATGAGACGCAAACGCCCCGCGCCGAGCGCCAACCGAAGAGCAATCTCCTTCCGGCGCGCAGCCGCACGTACCAACAACAGATTGGCAACATTGGCGCAAGCGATCAGCAGCACCAATCCGACCGCCGCCATCAGGACGCGCAACGGTTCGGAGAAGCGCGCGCGCAAACTAGATAAGCCCTGGCTCGCCGGTGTCAGCGCGATGTGTTGCAAGCGCAGAGCCTGCTGTCTTTCCGGCGTCAATTGAGAACCGCTTGCAGCCGTCAGTGATTGTTGCAAAAGTCCGGTGAGAGCGGCGCCGGCCCGCTGTTCAGTCACTTCAGGCTTGAGCCGCACCAGCACGAAAGCCAGTGGAGCATTGAAGTATTGTTCGATCGATCGGCCCGGAACGAATTGCGCGTACATCATCGTCGGCACCCACAGGTCAGGCGCTTCGCCAATCGTGACACCGAAAAAATCCTGTGGCGTCACGCCAATGATCGTAAAAGGATGGTTATTGAGCGTGACGCTCTTGCCCACAATCGCCGGATCGCGCGCGAATCTCCGCTCCCAGTAGTGGTAGCTGATGACAGCAACCGGATGTCCGCCAGGAACCATGTCGTCTTCATCGGTGATCGTTCTGCCAAGCAACGCACTGACTCCGAGCACCGTAAAAAAACTGCCGGAGACCATCTGCCCCTGGGCAACCTCAGCTTGTCCACTCACCACAATATTGACGCGCGGGCTGTTGGAAAAAGTGCAAACTCCATCCAGCACCTCGCGCTGTGCGCGCAACTGTTGGAAGAAAGCATGAGAGAGATTGCTGGTGCGTTTGGAGTTTGACGGGACGCCGCCTCTCTCGAGGAAGACCAGTTGCTCAGGATTTTTGACCGGCAGCATTTTGAGCAACACCGCGTCCAACAGGCTGAAGATCGCCGTATTCGCGCCGATGCCCAGCGCCAGCGAGAGCATCGCTACAGCGGCGAAACCCGGATTGCGCCGCAGCATTCGTAGTGCGTACCGCAAATCCTGCCATAAAGTCACCAGATGATATCCCACACTCACCTCCAGGACTTTCTCTTTGACTTGCTGCTTGCCGCCGAACTCGACGAGGGCCGCACGCCGCGCATCTTCCGGATCGAGCCCCTCCTTGACTTTCAGATCGATGAGCATCTCCAGATAGGCGTCCAGATCTTCGATCAGCTCACGTTCCGTCCGGGACTTGTGGAAGAGGTTGCGCCAGAGCCTGGAGAGACGAGTCAACAACGGCATGGTCTCCGCTCCTATGTTGTTTGGAGCGCGTTCGCGATCGCCAGCGCGATGCGCTGCCAATCTTCGGTCTCGGCCTTGAGCTGCCGTTGTCCGGCTTTCGTCAGGCGATAATACTTGGCCCGCCGATTGTTCTCGGACTCTCCCCACGCTGATGTCAGCCAGCCCGCCTCCTCCATCCGGTGCAAGGCGGGAAAGAGCGAGCCGGGTTTGACCTGAAAGGTGCCCTTGGTGATCTGGGCAATCCGATTTGAAACGCCCAATCCATGCAACGGTCCCAGGGCCAGCGCCTTGAGAACCAGCATGTCGAGCGTCCCCTTCAAGAGATCGAGCTTATTTTCCGTCATATCTATCCTCTCCTACAGAAAACCTGTAGGAGAGGATAAGTTCACTCATACAGATTGTCAATATAAGTTGATCTTAAATTAGGCAGGTGGTAGAGCGTGTTTTGGCCGAGCTTATCTTTTTGGCTTCTCTTCCTGATGATTTCGCCACCATGTCCACGGAATTTTAGGCTCCTGGATATTCATAATTTCATGGGTCCAATTTCTGGTCTCTCCAGTATCAGCGAATGACACACGGCCTACCATGAGCGTCAGGAATGATGGATCCTGAGGCATGCCACCACTACTTAAGAGTTTGTGGATGTTGCTGTAGACCTCGTCCGAAATTTCAAACTTGAGAGAATCTCCGGGTTTTAATTCAAGAGGCGTACCGACGAAAGATTTTTCTCCTGGGACCTTAAAAGCTCCTCGGCGGAATGAATATGCCGCCGGAGCATAATCCTGGCCGAAATGACCGAACATCAAGTACAGACTCACAAACACTATTGTCTTATTCGATGTGTTCTTAACATTAAAAGCTAACCCTTTTAACCATTCGTTATCAGGAGTATCCGGTTTAAATGGGACATTGAAAGCAATTCCTTTATTACCGGTCTGCGCTAGACTGATTTCTACGGGTTCTCCTGAAACCCTTGGTAGATATAAATATTTTTCTCCCGGTTCCAGCCGCATTGACGGCAAAGGCTGTCCGGCCACATTGACTATCAGAAACGTGCAGGCAGTTATCGTCATTAATCCGGCATTGACGTACTTGCACACCGAGTGATTGGCTTTTTCCACTTCAACCATGATGAACTCCTTAACGATTCTGCCGAAGTTTCCGAGCAATCTTGATCAATATTACACTGAACAGTCTGTCACTTAAGTTCTTTGGCCTGATAATTATCAAGTAGATCTCAGCGCGCGGAGCGCGCGTGAGAATCAAGCATGGAGGTGAAGCGCGGAGCACGGAGCCACATAAACTGTGGCGTAGGGTTTCAACCCGCGCCCGAGTCGCGAACGATGACGCGGGTTGAAAACCCACGCCACAGAAGAATGGCACGCTCCACGCGCCGAACCCCAAAGAATTTAAGTTACAAACTATTAAGTTGATTGTCAAAATGCTGAAAGTTAAAAAAGAGACCGCTGCCGGGGCTCGATCTCGAAGACGGATCGTCCGTCGAGTGACGGAGAGATAGCGTTTTCGTGAGCAAGACAATCATCGAAGTCGGCGGCCGGATCGAGCCGGGTTTCGACCGCATCGACAAAGCGTTCGAGGCGGCGAAAGCCGTCGAGTTTATCCCGATCACCGATCTTTGCGGCATCGAGTGAGGTCCGGAGGAAGTTGAGTGATTCGTCGTACGTCTTCAGAGGAACGGGGAATGGGTGACGATCCTTGCCGCCGTGTGCGAAGGAGAAACGTGCGGGATCGGAGAAGCGACTCGGCGCACCGTGAACGACTTCAGCCACCAGGGCGAGCGACTGAAGAGTACGCGGACCGAGATTTTCCAGCAGTAAAAGTTCGGCGAAGTCGTGAAGGTCACGTTCGTAGGCGACGGCGAGCACGGCTCCGAGACGTTTCAGATCCACATTCTGTGAGCGAACATCGTGATGCCGCGGCAGACGCAGGTGGCGCGCCTCTCTCAAAATCGTCTCGGGATTTTCGTGAGCAAGATCGAGCAGAGCGGTTTGTGCGGGCTTCGCCTGAGCATCTACGAGATTCATAATGATGCCCTGATTCTCGCCAACTATTCCGGTGTGCGGTTCGGCAATGAAATCGAGGACGGACGCGGAGTGCCAGTGATACCGGCGGGCCATGCCGCTCTGATCATTCAACCCTTGTTGAACAACAGCCCATTCGCCGTTCGAGGTGATGACGAAACTGTGGAGATAAATCTGAAAGCCATCGGCAATCGCATTGTTGTCGATGCGCGCGGTCAGCCGGCTGGTGCGGACCAGGTCTTCGCCATCGAAACCCCGACGCTCCGCAATCATTCGCAACTCCTGCGGCGTATTTCGCGCGAACTTTCCACGACCGCCGCAGATGTAGATGCCGAGTTCATCCGCTCGTGTGGCGAGGCCGCGCTTGAGGGCGCCCATCACCGAGGTAGTGATTCCCGAAGAGTGCCAGTCCATGCCCATGACAGAGCCGAGCGCCTGGAACCAGAATGGATCGCTGAGCCGTGAAAGAAAAGCCGAAGCGCCGTGATGATAAACGATAGCTTCGGTGATCGCCGTGCCGAGTTTGGTCATCCGTTCAGCAAGCCACTGCGGAACACGGCCCCCATGGAGAGGAAGATCTGCAACTCCAGAACGTTTCATGCCTCAATTGTAGCCTTTTGTAAAAGCATGTAAAAGAAGCTTGTGGTGAAATGAGCGATGCCGGATGATGCCCGTTGCTCGGAATACCGGCATTCCGAAGTAGATCTAGCTGTCACAAATGTAAAAATGGAATGACGACGATGAATGAATTTGAGACCCTCCCTAAAGATGAGCTTCGTCAATCCCTCTCGCATGTCTTCTGGATCGGAGGCCCTTCCGACTCCGGCAAAACAACGGTCACGAATATCTTGATCCGGCGACGTCGTTGGCAATGGTATCCGTGCGACTTGCATGAACACAACCATCTGGTCGCCAGAGCTGATCCGGTGTTGCATCCCGCTATCTATCAGTCCCTGGGTCGGTCTCTCGATGAAAGCTGGCTTCATCCCACACCGCAACAACTGTTTGAACATATTTTGGCCACCAATGATGAACGTTTTCCCATGATCTGCGAAGACCTCTGCCTGATGCCTCGCAAACCGCCCGTGCTGGCTGAAGGACCGCGCTTGTTCCCCAAGCTGGTCGCACCCATTCTGACCAGTCTGAACCAGGCGATCTGGTTGATACCGACGGCGGACTTTGCCCGTGCGTCTCAAGAGCGGAGAGACAAGCCGGGAGGCCGCTTTCAATCAAGCGATCCCGAACGATTGCGCGAAAACTTTCTGGGACGCGAACGCTTGCTGGCTGAATATATCGCCGCTGAAGTCGCACGATTTGGACTACCTTTCATTGAAGTCGATGGTCAACGAACGGCGGAGCAAGTCGCGGAGGAAGTTGAAGCTCACTTCGCAAGCCATCCCGCATACCTGTAAAATGATTTTTGCAACCTTAATCGCATTGATAACTCGAAAATGGCCGCTCGACGGCCAGAGCTCTCATGAAACCAATAAACTTGGAGAATCGATATGAGCACGATGTCCTCATCTGATTGGCGCAACGACGGAGTAAAAGTAATTTCGAGCGATCAGCTTGATTTGAATACCGCACAAACACCGGGCATGTCCCGCGCGGCGGCCGTGACCCATGCGAGAACCGGCGCCAGCAAATTGTGGGCGGGCACCGTTAAGATCGAGCCCAATGCCAAAACAGGTGCACACCATCACGGTGACTTGGAGAGTGTGATCTATGTCGTCAGTGGTCGTGCCCGCATGCGTTGGGGGGATCATCTGGAATTCACCGCCGAGGCCGGACCTGGAGACTTCATTTATGTCCCGCCGTTTGTGCCGCATCAGGAGATCAATGCCAGCAAGGACGAAGTTCTCAGCTGTGTTCTCTTGCGAAGCGGTCAGGAACCGGTCGTCGTCAATTTAGAGATTGAGCCGGCCGAAATGCCCGAGGACGTCTACTGGGTTGACCCAATTCATCCGCACCCATAACCGAGTGAAGCGAGAATGAGATAGAATTACTGATCGAGGACGAACGAATACATGACGACCTCGTCCGCAGATTCCTCACCGCCGGCGGCTTCATATAACCGCATCGCGGCAGCATTCGATCGGTCGGTGAGGACCCAGGCTTCACGGCAACCCGCGGCGCGACCAACATCCAACAAGGCTTGTACTAACTTCTTGCCCACGCCTTGTCCGTGATAACTTGACGCGACGCCGACTTCGTTAATCCAGAGTTCGACCGTCTTGTCAGGATGGAGATACGTCACACCCGAAGCAAAGCCAACGATTTCATTTGCAGCAAGCGCAACTGCCAGATGATGACGCCGGTCATTAAGGAACTCGGCGGCGAGACGGTAATCAATCGGGTTGTCGAACACATCGGGAGCGACTCTTTCGAGCACCATCTCATCGCCCGGCCCTAAGATCTTGATTTCAATTGCCACGCTAGATCCTCGCACGCAATCCGTCTAACGGAAAAACTCTTCAGACCGCTCGACCATGAGACTAAGCTTTATGATGGCGGCGGTAAAAGATTTGCGTCACGTATCATTACCCATGAGCCATCAGGTTGCTTGCGCAGGATTGATAACGCGCTACCAGATCGGACAGCCGAATCGCCGCCGGAAATCGGAATGATGCGGACGGTAAGAAGGCTCCAGCAATATGCCAAGGTCCCCGAGACTTCGATTTCTTGGATCTCACTGGTCGATTCGATACGATGAGAAGTGAGTAGCCCGCGCAACCCTTGCTCGAACTGGCTACGGCCTTTCATTGGTGGTCTACCGGCGACAAGAAAAACAACGTCTTCGGCCATCAGGCGCAGAACTGCATCAACATCGCCTGCGGCCGTGGCGCGATGCCATTCAACCACGAGATTTCGAATGGCCTGTTCATCCGAGCTCATAAACCTCCTTTAAATAAAGGCCGAGAGGGATACCGGGCTACTCTTCACCAAAGAATAACTACGGTTCGAGATCAAGCGACGCTTCGCCGCTTTCCGGATCGAAAGGCACGGAATCATGCTCG
>Ga0081539_10007085_pt1 | contig 10368 bp, 9 predicted proteins | sample TabmetS4T2R2_FD_71023 | JGI IMG/M metagenome (GOLD analysis project Ga0081539, IMG submission 71023) | Tabebuia heterophylla rhizosphere microbial communities from the University of Puerto Rico - S4T2R2 | ecosystem: Host-associated > Plants > Roots > Rhizosphere ... | reverse complement strand
CCAAAGCAGGCGGCGCTGCTCGCCCCCGAGGCGCTGGATTCCGCCGTCTCCGACGCCGACAAGGCGTTCGTCGCGGCGGCCGACCTGGACGCGCTGGCGGCGCTGAAGCCGCCACACCTGGGTGACCGGTCGCCGGTGTCACTGGCCCGCCGGGAGATCGGCTCGCTGCCGCCGGCCGCAAAGTCCGACGCGGGCAAGCGGGTCAATCAGGCCCGGCAGTCCATCCAGAGCGCGTACGACGCGCGCGCCGCCGAACTGCAGCGGGAACGCGCGTCCCGGGTGCTGGTCGAGGAGCGGGTCGATGTCACGCTGCCGTGGGACCGGCACCCGCGCGGCGCCCGGCACCCGCTGACCACGCTGATGGAGCACATGGGCGACTTGTTCATCGGTATGGGCTACGAGATCGTCGAGGGCCCCGAGCTCGAACTCGAATGGGCGAACTTCGACGCGCTCAACATCGGCCCGGACAATCCGGTCCGGGGTGCGATGGACTCGTTCTATGTGGACCTTCCCGGCTTGGTCATGCGCACGCACACTTCGCCGGGGCAGGTGCGCACCATGCTGACGCGCACTCCGCCGATCTCCGTGGTGTGCCCCGGCCGTGCGTACCGGACGGACGAACTGGACGCCACACACAGCCCGGTCTTCCACCAGATCGAGGGCCTGGTGATCGACGAGGGGATCACGATGGCCCACTTGCGAGGGACGCTGGACCACTTCGCGCGGGCCATGTTCGGCCCGGGCGCGCGGACCCGCTGGCGGCCGCACTACTTCCCGTTCACCGAACCGTCCGCCGAGTTCGACGTCTGGTTCGCCCAGCATCGCGACGGGCCGCGCTGGGTGGAGTGGGGCGGCTGCGGCATGGTCAACCCGCGGGTGCTGACCGCCTGCGGCATCGATCCCGACCGTTACTCCGGCTTCGCGTTCGGGATGGGTGTGGAACGGACGCTGATGTTCCGCGACGGCGTGAGCGACATGCGGGAGATGGTCGAGGGCGACGTCCGGTTCACGGTCGAGTTCGGAATGGAGGTCTGAGTCGGAATGAAGACGACACTGTCGTGGCTGCGGGAGTACGTCGCGCTGCCCGCGGACCTGTCCGTCGAGGACCTCGAATCCGCGCTGATCAATCTCGGCATGGAGGTCGAGTCAATCGTCGCTGCGGCCGAGACGGTCAAAGGCGGCCTGCTCGTCGGGCGGGTGCTCGAGATCGAGGAGCTGACCGGGTTCAAGAAGCCGGTCCGGTTCTGCCGGGTCGACATCGGCCGGGACGCCGCCCAGGAGATCGTGTGTGGCGCCACCAACTTCGCCCCCGGCGACCTGGTCGTGGTGATCCTGCCCGGCGGTGAGCTGCCCGGCGGATTTCCGGTGGGCGCCCGCAAGACCTATGGGTACATGTCCAACGGCATGATCTGCTCGGAGCGCGAGCTGGGCCTTGGCGAGGACCATACCGGCATCCTGGTCCTGCCCCCGGACGCGGCGCCGCCCGGTGCCGACGCCCGGCCGGTGATCGGGCTCGACGACGTGCTGATCGAGCTCGAGATCACCCCCGATCGCGGGTACGAGATGAGCGTGCGCGGCATCGCCCGCGAGTTGTCGTACGCCTTTGAGTGCGCCTGCACCGATCCCGGCGCGGTTCCGGCGTCGCCCGGGACGGACGAGCCGCCGTACCCGGTGCAGGTCGATGACATCGTCGGCTGCGACCGGTTCGCCGCGAGGGTGATCCGCGGCATCGACCCCACGGCCGAATCGCCGGTGTGGATGCAGCGGCGGCTGATCGCGGCCGGCATCCGGGCCATTTCGCTGCCGGTCGACATCACCAACTACCTGATGATCGAGCTCGGGCAGCCCATGCACGTGTTCGACCTGGGCCGCCTGCGCGGCGGCCTGGTCGTCCGGCGGGCGCACGCCGGGGAGAAGCTGACCACTCTGGACGGTGTGGCCCGGGTCCTGGACGCCGAGGACATGGTGATCTGCGACGACTCCGGGCCGATCTCGCTCGCGGCGGTGATGGGCGGTGAGAGCAGCGAGTGGCAACCGGGCACAGTGGACGTCCTGCTCGAAGCGGCGCACTGGGACGCCGTGATGGTGGGCCGGACCGCCCGCCGGCACAAGCTGTTCAGCGAGGCGGCGAAGCGCTGGGAACGCGGCGTCGACCCGCAGCTTCCGCTGGTGGCGCTGGACCGCGCGGTGGACATGCTGGTCCGGCACGCCGGTGGCGTCGTCGATCCGCGGGTGCTGGACATCGACAGCGTGGTACCGCCCGCGCCGGTGGCGCTGCCCGCCGACCTGCCGGCTCGGCGGATCGGCGTGGACTTTCCGGTCGTACCGGCGCTGGAACAGATCGGCTGTGAGGTTACCGGCGACGACCCGCTCGTGGTCACGCCGCCGTCCTGGCGCCCGGACCTGCTGCAACCGGCCGACCTGATCGAGGAGGTGGCGCGGCTCGGGGGCTACCACGCGATCCCGAGCGTGCTGCCGCCCGCGCCGGGCGGTGACGGCCTCACCGCGGCGCAACGCCGGCGGCGCACAGTGGCCCGGGGGATCGCCGAAGCCGGGTACGTCGAGGTGCTCTCGTACCCGTTCCTGTCACCGGCGGTGCACGACGCGTTCGGGCTGGCCGCGGACGATCTTCGGCGGAGCGCGGTGCGGCTCACCAACCCGCTCAGCGATGAGGAACCCGAGCTGCGCACGTCGCTGCTGCCGCCGTTGCTCGCCACGCTGAAGCGCAACCTCGGCCGTGGCCTGCGCGACCTCGCGCTGTACGAGACCGGAAGGGTGTTCCTCCCGCACCTGGTCGAGGTCGCGCCGCCGGAGCTGAGCGTCGACCACCCGCCGTCGCCGGCCGAGTGGGCGGCGGCGAACGGAAAAGTGCCGGACCAGCCGTGGCACCTCGCGGTGGTCCTGGCCGGGGACATCGAACCGGCCGGGTGGTGGGGCCCGGGCCGCGCTGCCACCTGGGCCGACGCGGTCGAGGCCGCGCGCATCGCACTGTTCGCCGCGGGCATCCCGGCGGACCGGATCTCGGTACGGGCTGCCGAGTATGCCCCGTGGCACCCCGGCCGGTGCGCGGCGGTGCTGGTCGACGACACCGTCATCGGGTACGCCGGGGAGCTCCACCCGGGCGTGGTGTCCACGCTGGAGTTGCCGCGGCGGACCTGCGCGATGGAACTCGACCTGGACGCGCTCCCCGCTGCGCCGGTGGTGCAGGCGCGCCGGCTGTCCACCTACCCGCCGGCGCTGATCGACGTGGCCCTGGTGGTGGACGCGGCCGTGCCCGCGGCTGATGTGGAGGCCGCGCTGGTGGCGGGCGCCGGAGAGTTGCTGGAGTCGGTGCGGTTGTTCGACGTGTACGAGTCGGACCAGTTCGGGCCGGGGCAGCGCAGCCTGGCGTACAAGCTCACGTTCCGTGCCCCGGACCGGACGCTGACGGTCGAGGAGGCGGTGGCGGCCCGTGACGCCGCCGTGGCGTCGGCCACCGCTCGGACCGGCGCCGTCCTCCGCACGTAACCGTCCCTTCCCTCCCCTCCCTTCCCCTCCCCTCCCTCCGCTCTCCAATCCCGTCGATCTTGGAGTTGTGGTTGCCCTTTTGCGACTTAACGACCGATTTGCTCCAACCACAACTCCAAGATCGGCGAGAAAGGGGAAGCGGGTGGAAGGGATAGTGCGCGACGTGCTCGATGCCGTCGACCGCGGCGACTGGACGACGGTCAAGGCGTTGCTGCACCCGTACCTGCACTGGCGGGAACCGGGCGTGGCGATCCGCGGGCGGACGAACGTGCTCGTTCGCCTCGCCGAGTCGCCGCCGCCGAGCCCGCCGTCGTCGATCGAACTGCGAGACGGCCAGATCTACCGGTGGATCTCGACCTCCGCTGCGGACGGCGGGTAGCCGGACAACTCGTCCGCGTTTGCCGCGAGCGGGTCAGCGTGCCAGGCGCTCGGCGTGGTCACGCTCGCCGGACCTGACCGGGGAAGGGGTCGACTCCCGTAGCTGCCACGTCGTCGTCTGACCGTCCGGCCCGTCGAACGTGCCGGCGCGCAATGCGCGGTCGATGCCGGAACGGACCTCATCGGCGCGTTCCGGCTCGGTCGCGAACAGGATGCGCAGGCGCACCCCATCGCCGTCCCGCTCGGCGGTGGTGTGGTGGGGCGCGACCGGGCAGGGCGGGTCGTGGTCGATCCGGCCGCACAGCGCGACCGTGATGGCGGCGCCGGGAGCCCGGGCATCGCTGTCCGGCGCCATGGTGAGGACCGCATCATCCGCATACGCCTGTCGCATGCCGGCCAGTATGCCCGAGCGCGCTGTCCGTCGGGCCGCTCGTGGCAGCCGACGACACGGAGCGAGCCGCACGGCAGGTGCGCCCGCAGCAGGCGGAGGCCAGCGCAAAGCCTGACAGAAGCCACATCAGACCGTCCAAGATCGAGGTGGGGTGTCTCAGTCCAGCGCCGTGGCGCGGACGGGGGCGGCATCCGGAATGGCGGCCACGGCGACGATCGCGACCGGGCGGCCGAACCTGCGCAGGATCAGCCGCGTCGTCGGGTCCGGCGATCCGGTGTCCTGGGCGGCCATGGTCCGGAGCGCGGCGGCGTCGGCGGCCGGCACGGTGATGGTGTCCCCGGTGCGGCGGGCCCGCACCTCGCCCAGCGGCCCGCTCAGCACCAGGCACATCGCGTTACCGCCGGCGCGGACGTAAAAACTGTCCCCGTCGCACATGCCGAGCAGCCGGCCGAGGACACCCGGGCCTCGGCCGGCTGGCCCGGACAGGTTGTCGCTGACCGCGTACACCCCGACCGTGTGATCGCCGGGTAGTACCAGCGGGTACCGCCAGGCGCCCGCGCCAGCCGCTGCTCCCAGCGCCACCAGGGCCACGATCGCCCAGATCCGGCTCCGTCGCCTCGCCATGCCATCAATCCAGAGGTCTCATGGCGTCCGGCCGCAGAGCCGCCGCGGAGCTGTGGTGCCCGGAGGCTTCCGGTCGGGACGCTTCAGGCGCTCCGGCCGGCCCGGGCCACCGAACGTGCGGGAAGCGGCGTCGGCAGTGGTGGCGCCGAGGACGGGTGCGGCGACGGCCCCCGCCGCGGAAACAGATAGAAACGTACGTCGATCTGCCATAAGCGCACTCTCGTCCACTACGGACAGACTGTCCAGGCGCTTCGGTCGGTGGGCTCAGCTGTCGGGGTCGCTCTCATCGATGCTGGGCACCTCGAACCCGGCAGACTGGATCGCGTCCAGCCGGTCCTCCAGGGCGGCCTTCTCGCGTTCGACAAGGACCGCGTACTCGGCCTGGACCGCCGGGTCGACGGTGTCCTCGATGCGATCGAAGAAGCGCTGCGTCTCGCGGACCGCGTCGGCGTATGCGGCGGCGGTCTCACGGACCCGGATCACGGTCTCGTCGGCCATACCGCCAGCCTAGGCCACCGACCCGCCCCCTGCGATCTTGGAGTTGTGGTTGGAACGAATCGGGTGCCAAGCGACGAAAGGGCAACCACAACTCCAAGATCGCGGAGAGGGGGCGGCGGGTGTGGTACGGTCTTTGCATAGTCATGCGGAGGTCGGTATGGGGATTCGGGTTGCGGTCGCGGGGGCGAGCGGATATGCGGGTGGTGAACTGCTCCGCCTGATCGCCGGCCACCCCGAGCTCGACCTCGTTTCCGCCAGCGCGCATTCCCAGGCCGGGTCGCAGGTAGCCGCCGTCCATCCACAACTGGCCGGACTGGACATGACGCTCGGCCCCACCGACGCGGCCACCCTTGGCGACGCCGACCTGGTCTTTCTCGCCCTGCCGCACGGCGAATCGGCAGCGCTGGCCGCGCGTCTGCCGGGCGCGGTCAAGATCGTGGACCTGGGCGCGGACTTCCGGCTCCGCGACCCCGCGGCCTGGGAGCGGTACTACGGTGGCCCGCACGCCGGCACGTGGACGTACGGGCTGCCGGAGCTGCCGGGGCAGCGGTCCCGGATCGCGGCGTCCAGCCGAGTCGCCAACACGGGCTGCTACGCCGCCGCGGTCACGCTCGCGCTCGCGCCGCTCATCGCGGCCGGCGTCGCCCAGCCCGACGACGTGGTGGTCGTCGCCGCGTCCGGAACGTCCGGCGCCGGCCGGGCTGCCAAGGCGCACCTGCTCGCCAGCGAGGTGATCGGCGACCTCACGCCGTACAAAGTGGGCGCCCACCAACACGTTCCGGAGATCAAGCAAGCCACCGGTGCGACGTCACTGTCGATGACGCCGGTGCTGGCGCCGATGCCACGCGGCATCCTCGCCACTGTCACGGCCAATGCGGCCGCGGGGGACGCCCGTGCGGCCCTCTTGGACGCGTACGCGGGCGAGCCGTTCGTGCGTGTCCTGGCGGAGGGCACCTGGCCGCACACCGGCGCCACCGCCGGCTCCAACGCGTGCCACCTGCAAGTGACGACCGATATGGATTCCGGGCGGATCGTGGTGGTCAGCGCATTGGACAACCTCGGCAAAGGCGCTGCTGGGCAGGCCGTACAGTGCGCCAACCTCATGCTGGGCCTCCCCGAGACGGTCGGTCTCTCGGCGTACGGCGTGGCGCCGTGAGCGCGAGGAGTGACCGAGCGAAGCCCGGGAGCCCCGCAGTCGCGAACGAAAGGTTGGCGCCGTGAGCGCGAGGAGTGACCGAGCGAAGCCCGGGAGCCCCGCAGTCGCGAACGAAAGGTTGGCGCCGTGACCGTGACGACACCCAAGGGGTTCCGGGCCGCCGGGGTCGCGGCCGGACTCAAGAGCAGCGGCGGCGCCGACGTCGCGGTCGTCGTCAACGACGGCCCGAACGCGTACGCGGCTGGCGTTTTCACCGGCAACCGGGTCAAGGCCGCGCCGGTCCTGTGGAGCCAGCAGGTGGTCAAGGGCGGTGTTGTGCGCGCGGTCGTGCTGAACTCGGGCGGCGCCAACGCGTGTACCGGCCCGCGCGGCTTCCAGGACGCGCATGCCACCGCCGAGCACACCGCCTCCCTATTGGACATCGGCGCGGGAGACGTGGCCGTGTGCTCCACCGGTCTCATCGGCGAACCGTTGCCGATGGACAAGTTGCTGCCCGGTGTCACCATCGCGGTTCGGGCGCTCGCGCCGGACGGCGGCGCCGCTGCCGCGAAAGCCATCCTGACCACGGACACCGTCGCCAAGAATTCCGTGGTGGTCGGCAACGGCTGGTCCGTGGGTGGTATGGCCAAGGGCGCGGGCATGCTGGCGCCGGCACTCGCCACCATGCTGGTCGTGCTCACCACGGACGCGGTGGCCGGTGCGGATAGCCTCGACGAGGCGCTGCGGGCGGCCGCACGGGTGACGTTCGATCGGATCGACGCCGACGGGTGCATGTCCACCAACGACACCGTGCTGCTGCTGGCGAGCGGAGTCTCGGGAGTCGAGCCGGCCGCGGGGGAGCTGATCGCCGCGGTCACCGCCGTCTGCCACGACCTCGCGCAGCAACTCATCGCGGACGCCGAGGGGGCGACCAAGCACATCACGATCGAGGTGCTGGGCGCGGCGACCGAGGCGGACGCGGTCGAGGTCGGCCGCTCGGTGGCCCGCAACAATCTCGTGAAGACCGCTCTGTTCGGCAACGACCCGAACTGGGGCCGGATCCTCGCCGCGGTCGGCACCACGCAGGCCGTCTTCGAGCCGGACCGGGTGGACGTGGCGGTCAACGGCGTCTGGGTGTGCCGGTCCGGTGCCGCGGCTGCGGATCGGTCCACCGTGGACCTCGGTGGCCGCGACGTGGCCATCACCGTGCACCTGCACGAGGGGGAGTCCGGCGGCACCATTTGGACCACCGACCTGTCGCACGCGTACGTGCACGAGAACTCGGCGTACTCGACATGACAACCGATGTTGAAATGGCACAGCTGAAGGCATCGACATTGATCGAGTCACTGCCGTGGCTCGAGCAGTTCTCCGGTAACACGGTGGTGATCAAGTACGGCGGGAACGCCATGGTTGATCCCGCGTTGCAGCGGGCGTTCGCCGCGGACATGGTTTACCTCCGGTACGTCGGGATCCGCCCGGTCGTGGTGCACGGCGGCGGGCCGCAGATCTCCGCCATGCTGGACCGGCTCGGCATCGCCTCGGAATTCCGCGGCGGACTCCGGGTGACCACGCCGGAAGCCATGGAGATCGTCCGGATGGTGCTCACCGGGCAGGTCGGCCGCGAGCTGGTTGGGCTGATCAATCAGCATGGGCCGTTCGCGGTCGGGCTCTCCGGCGAGGATGCCAAGCTGTTCACGGCGATCCGCCGGCACGCGATGGTCGACGGGCAGCCGGTGGACGTCGGTCAGGTCGGCGATGTCTACAAGGTGGACACGTCGGCGGTCGACGACCTCATCACCGCCGGGCGCATTCCCGTGGTGGCCACGGTCGCCCCGGACGCCGAAGGCCTGGTGCACAATGTCAACGCCGACACCGCAGCCGCGGCACTCGCGGTCGCCCTCCAGGCGCGCAAGCTGGTAGTGCTCACGGATGTGCCGGGCCTGTACACCAACTGGCCCGACATGTCGTCGCTCACCACCCAGATCGACGCCGACGCGCTGGGGAAGCTGCTCCCCACGCTGGAGGCGGGCATGGTGCCGAAGATGGAGGCGTGCCTGCGCGCGGTGCAGGGCGGCGTTCCGGCGGCGCATGTCGTGGACGGCCGGGTAGCCCATTCGATCCTGCTGGAAGTGTTCACCTCGGAAGGATTCGGCACCATGGTGGTACCGTCATGACGCTGATCGAGCGCTGGTCGCAGTCCATGATGGACAACTACGGCACACCGCGGCTCGCACTGGTGCGCGGCGAGGGTGCGGTGGTCGTCGACGAGTCCGGAAAGCAGTACGTCGACCTGCTCGGCGGCATCGCGGTCAACGCGCTCGGGCATGCGCACCCGGCCGTGGTGGCCGCTGTCTCGCAGCAGATCGCCACGCTGGGCCACGTCTCCAACCTCTACGTCGCCGAGCCACCGGTGGCGCTGGCCGAGCTCCTGCTCGCGCTGGCCGGCCGGCCCGGGCGCGTGATGTTCTGCAACTCCGGCGCCGAGGCGAACGAGGCCGCGTTCAAGCTGTCCCGGCTCACCGGCCGTACCCATGTCGTCACCACCGAGGGCGGATTCCACGGCCGCACCATGGGAGCGCTGGCGCTGACCGGCCAGCCGGCCAAGGTGGACCCGTTCCGGCCGTTGCCGGGTGAGGTGACCCACATTCCGTACGGTGATGTCGGGGCGCTGCGGTCCGCGGTCACGGGCGCGACCGCCATGGTCATCCTGGAGCCGATCCAGGGCGAGAACGGTGTCGTGGTCCCACCTCCGGGCTACCTCGCCGCAGCCCGAGAGATCTGCACCGGTACCGGGGCCCTGCTGGTTTTGGACGAGGTGCAGACCGGTGTGGGCCGCACCGGCCACTGGTTCGCACACCAGGCCGACGGTGTCGAACCCGACGTGGTCACACTCGCCAAGGGCCTGGGTGGCGGGCTGCCGATAGGCGCGTGCCTCGCGTACGGGGCCGCCGGGGACCTGTTCGGGCCCGGCTCACACGGCACGACGTTCGGCGGAAATCCGGTGAGCTGCGCCGCGGCGCTCGCGGTCATCCGCACCATCGCCGGTGACGGGTTGCTGGACAACGTCAAGCGGGTCGGTGAACAGCTCCGCCGCGGCGTGGAGGGGCTGAACCACCCGCTGGTCGCCGGCGTGCGCGGCGCCGGACTGCTGCTCGGTGTCGTACTGACGACGGACGTGGCCGCCGCCGTCGCGTCGGGGCTCCTCGACCGCGGGTATCTGGTGAACCCGGTCCAGCCGGACGTGGTCCGGCTCGCGCCGCCGCTGATCCTGACCGCAGACCAGGCGGACGCCTTTCTCGCCGTGCTGCCCTCTGCCTTGGACGGTGCCGCATGACCCGGCATTTTCTGCGCGATGACGATCTCACTGCGGCCGAGCAGGACGCGGTGCTGGAGCTGGCGGCCCGGATGAAGGGGGACCGGTTCACGTTCCGGCCGCTCGCCGGTCCGCGGTCGGTGGCTGTGCTGTTCGACAAGCCCAGCCTGCGGACCCGGCTGTCGTTCGAGGCCGGCATCGCCGAGCTGGGCGGCAACCCAATCATCGTCGACACGCAGACCACCCACTTCGGCCGCGGCGAGAGCCTGGTCGACGCCGGCCGGGTGCTGTCCCGCTACGTCGCGGCGATCGTGATGCGGACGTTCGGCGACGATAGGCTCCGCGAGCTCGCCTCCGACGCACGGGTGCCGGTCGTGAACGCGTTGACCGACGGCTTCCACCCGTGCCAGCTGCTCGCCGACCTGCTCACCATCCGGGAGCGGCTGGGCGGGACGAAGGGGCGCACGCTCGCGTACGTCGGCGACGCCGCCAACAACATGGCGCACTCGTACCTGCTCG
>Ga0081539_10007084_pt1 | contig 10370 bp, 11 predicted proteins | sample TabmetS4T2R2_FD_71023 | JGI IMG/M metagenome (GOLD analysis project Ga0081539, IMG submission 71023) | Tabebuia heterophylla rhizosphere microbial communities from the University of Puerto Rico - S4T2R2 | ecosystem: Host-associated > Plants > Roots > Rhizosphere ... | reverse complement strand
TGCCAGTAGCCCTGGTAGTCGTAGTCGACGACCTCGATGCGCTCCAGCCACTTGACGTTCTTCATGCCGTAGATGCCGGGGGCGATGATCCGGGCCGGGAACCCGTGGGCCCGGGGCAGGCTGCGGCCGTTCATGCCGTAGGCGACCACGGTGGTCGGCTCCAGGGCCTTGGCCACCGGCAGGGAGTCGGAGTAGCCGCCGACGGCGTGGAACACCACCCGGACCGCCCCTCGGCCGACCCCGCCGGCCCGCTCGAGCACGTCGGCCAGGGGCACTCCGGTCCACTTGGCCGTCCCGACCAGGTCGCCGCCGATCAGGTTGGAGATGCACTGCAGGGTGACGTACTGCTCGGTGGCCGCCATGGCCAGCAGGTCGTCGTAGCCGAGGCTGACCGGCCGGCCGACCAGCCCGTCGATCCGCAGCCGCCAGGAGGCGCGGTCGATGTTGGGATCGATGATCGACTCGTCGACCGTGTAGTGGAGCCGGTTGGGGGTGACCTCGGCGGTGAGGCCGGCGATGTCCCAGGCGGCCGGGTCGTCGCCGGCCGGTGGCGCCGGGGCCGGGCGCAGTGGGCCCGCTCCGGCCGGCCGGGCCAGGGGCTGGCCGCCGGCGTCGCCGATCCCGCCGGTGAGCCTGTTGACGACGAACCCGGTGGCCAGCAGCCCGGCCGCCCCGGCGGCGGCCCGGAGCAGCTCCCGCCGGGTCCGCCCCAGCCCGCTGGCCGGGGCCGGCACCGGGTCGCGTTCCAGCCGCCCGAGGGCGCCGGTCAGGACGCTGACCCACACGACCACGGCCACGCCCACGATCGCCCCGTAGACGAGCAGCGACGGCGCCCCCGGCTGCCCCCGGTACCCGGCCAGGGCGACCAGGCCCAGGAGCCCCCCGGCCAGCCAGGCCGCCCGAGTGCGGCGGGCCGGGGCCACCCGGGCGACGAGGATGGCCGCTCCCCCACCGGCCAGCACGCTCCCGATGGTGAACCCGGCCGCGAACAACCGCAGCGCCCAGTGGCCGAGCAGGTCGATGAAGAACACCGCCACCGCCCCCGGGACCAGCCGCAGCAGCCCCTGGGCGAGCCCGAGGGGCGGGAAGGGGAAGCTCGCCTGCACGAGATGCACCAGCCCGAACACGGCCAGGGCCACCACCGTGGCCGCCACCCCGGACACGAAGGCCGCTGCTGCGCGCAACTTCATTCGTCAACGATAGGCGAGGTGGGCCGCTTCCGCCGTCCCGAGTCATGTGGGGGGAGCTCGCTCCCCCCACGATCAGCGGCGGCGGGCGTGCCGGCCGCCGCGGCCGGGGGCGGTCCGGCGGGCGTGGCGGCCGCCGTTGCCGTCGCGGCTGGGCGCCGGGGTGGGACCGTCACCGTTGGGCGTGGGGGCCTCGCTGGCCGGGCGGCCGGTGGCGGACCAGTACTGGGCGACCACGTGGGCGGTCTCCTCGAGGACCATGGCCTCGACCGCCTCGGGGGGCTTGCTGTCCATACGGCGCAGCCGCCGGGGGACCACTTCCTCGGTGGCCAGGGTGCGGCGCTCCAGCCACTCGCTGGCGGCCAGCATGCCCATCAGCCCCAGCGGGAACAGCACCGTGAGGGCGATCGCGACCAGCAAGTTGGAGAACAGCATCTCACCGTGGAGGACGCGCGGACCGGCCGACCCGTTTCACCCTGCGGCGCTCCCGGGTCCGCCAAACCCTACCGGCTCCATCCGCTCGCGCCAAACCGCCTGTCCACGCCGGGACGCCACCTCCACGAAGGTCCGCAGCAGCCGCTGCTGGACCGGGTCGGTGGCGGCGGTGCTCTCGGGGTGCCAGAGCACCCCGACCGTCCAGCCCTGGTCGCGTTCGATCCCCTCGACCAGCCCGTCGGGCGCCCAGGCGACCGGCCGGAAGCCGTCGCCGACGCGGTCCAGCCCCTGGTGGTGGTGGGACAGGCAGGCCGCCCGGAGCTGGCCGAGGGCCGCGGCCAGGCGGCTCCCCCGCTCGACCTCGACGTCGTGCATCGCCTGCTTGACCTCGTCGCGGTGGACGACCTGGTTCCCGGCCGGGCCGTCGCCGTCCGGGATGTGCTGAACCAGGGTGCCGCCGAAGGCCACGTTGAGCAGCTGCACGCCCCGGCAGATGCCGAGGACGGGCACGCCCATGGAGACCGCGGTGGTGGCCAGCTCCAGCTCGAGCTCGTCGCGGGACGGGTCCATGCCGTACTGGGCCGGGTGGTCGCCGGCGCCGTAGCGGGCCGGCTCGATGTCGCCGCCGCCGGCCAGCAGGAGACCGTCGACCCGGGCCAGCAGCTCCCCGGCCGCGCCGGCCTGGGGCGGGGGCAGGAGCACGACCCGGGAGCCGGCGGCGACCAGGGCGGCCATGTACGGCTCGGGCAGGGCGAAGGCGCCCTGCCAGTTCCCGACCTTCCCGGGGCCCAGGTGGTAGGTGGGGATCGCGACCAGCGGCGCCGTCACCGGCGCTGCGCGCTTTCGCCGAGGGGGTCGGCGCCGAGCAGCACCACCAAGGCGGAGAGGAACAGCCAGAGGAGCAGGATGATCACCGCGACCAGCGCGCCGTAGGTCTGGTTGTACTTGCCGACGTCGTCGACGTGTACCAGCTGAACCCGATGGAGCCTAGCAGCCACAGCGCCCGCGCGACCACCGCGCCCCAGCTGATCGCCGGAACGATGGCCAGCACGTCGTCTCCGCTACAGGCCGGAGCCGGACGTGGTGCCGCCGGCCTGGGACGACCGGACCTCCTGGGCGCTCTCCCTGGCGCTGTCGGCCAGCTCCTGGCCCTGCTCCTGGGTGCGCTGCCTGGCCGTGTCGGCGGCCGTGCTGGCCACGTCCTTGGCGACCTGCCGGCCGCGGTCCACGGCCTCCTGGCCGGTCTCCCTGACCTTGTCCTTGACCTGGTCGGCCACCGGGCCGAGCTTCTCGTCCTCGACCCGGGTCGAGGGCACGGCCAGCCCCGCCAGGAAGCCGATGGCGACGGCCCCGATGGCCAGCCCCAGCGGGTTCTCCCTGGCCAGCCCGGCCGTCCGCCGGGCCTGCTGCTTCACCTGGCCGCTGCTCGGGGTGGCGTCGGTCACCCGGTCGCTGACCCGGGAGGTCGTGCCGGTCACGGCCTCCCTGGCCCGGGTGGCGGTGTCGCTCACCTTGGACTTGACGTTCTCCACCTTCTCGCTCACCGCATCCTTGGCTCGGGAGGGCACGTCGGCCTTGTAGCCGATGGCCTCGACGGTCTCGCTCATCTCCGCTCTGGTCTGCTCTATGTCCTGTCGGATCGCATCTGGGTCCTGGCCCATTCCACGTCCTCCTTCACGGTCTCGATGGTCTGCTCGGGGACCGGCGGCGCGGCCTCCTTGAGCCTGGCCTGGCCCTGCTTGACCAGGGCGAAGGCGATCACCCCGTACACCACGGCCACGATCAGAGCGGCCAGCCAGGCCGGCATGACCGCGTCCAGGGCGAGGATGAGGCAGGCGGTCAGGGCGCCGAGGGCGGCCAGCCCGAGCGCCCCGGCTCCGCCGAACATCCCCGCGCCAGCCCCGGCCTGCCTGCCCTTCTGCTGGAGCTCGGCCTTGGCCAGCTCCAGCTCCTGGTGGACCAGCTGGGTGGTCTCCTGCGAGAGCTGCTTGAGCAGCTCGGGCAGGGACCGGTCGTGCAGATCCCCGGTCTCGCCCGGAGCCTGGGAGGACATCATGACCTCCGATCGTCGTAGACGCCTGGGTCGTACGAGGTGACGGTGCTGTAGGGGCTGGTGGCGGCGTAGGCGCCGGTGGCAGAGGTCCGGCCGGCGTCGCCCTCGCCGTAGCTGGACTCGTATCGGCGGCTGCTGGACGCCTTCAGGAACCGCGAGGCGGCGAAGCCGAGGGCCAAGCCGGCGGCCGCGATCAGCATGGGCTGGCGGCGGGCGAAGTCCTCGACGTCGCGCAGGATCCGGTCGCCGCTCGCCCCCTTCAGGTAGTCGCCGACCCGGTCGGCCTGGTTGGCCACCTGCTCGGCCAGGTTGGCCGGGGTGTCCTTGCCCTGGCTGCGGAGCTCGTCGGCGATCGAGCGCACGTCGCCGGCGGTGCCGGCGATCCGCTCCCCGACCTGGGTCGAGCGCTGGTCGACCTGCTCGCTGATGCGGCCCCTGGCCTGGCTGGCCGCGCCCCTGGCCCGGTCCTGGGCCACGTGGGCCTTCTCGCGGACCTGTTCCTTCACCTGCTCGGTGGTGCCGCCGTCGCCGGTCGACCCCTCGGTGCCGTACACCGGCTCGCTCCCGAGCGGCGTGGTGCCTGCCGGCTCGGTGCTGTACTGGCTCATGGCGTCCCCTCCTACTTGCCCTGATTGCCGGGTTCTCTGGCGGAGACGCCTGAATAGCCAGGGAACGGACGGCAAAACGCCGAATCTCAGGAGCCGGCGGTCTCCGGCAGGAGCGGGAGGTGGAACTCGAAGCGGACCCCGTGGCCGCCCGGCGGCTCGACCACCAGCAGGTCGCCGTCCTGACTACGGGCGAGCTGGCGGGCGATGTACAGCCCGAGGCCGACCCCGCCGGCCCGACGCTGGCTGTGACGCTCCAGCTGGGTGAAGCGGTCGAAGATGCGCTGGCGCTCGGCCTCGGGGATGCCGGGGCCGGCGTCCTCGACGGCAAGGACCGCCTGGGTGCCATTCCGGGTCCCCGACAGCCGCACCGGCTCGCCGTCGGGCGAGTACTTGCAGGCGTTGTCGAGCAGGTTGCCGAGGACCTGGACGACCGCCTCCTGGGCGACCTTGACGGGCATGGCCCCGTTGGTCTCGATGGCGATGCGCCGGTCGGAGTGGCGGGCCCTTGCCTCGGCCCCGGCCTGACGGACCAGGTCGGCGGCGTCCAGCTCGACCCGGGCGGCCCGCAGCGAGCTGAGCCCGTCGGCCTGCTCGAAGCGGGCCGTGAGCAGGAGCTGCTCGATCATCCGGTGGAGGCGCTCGCTCTGCTGGATGCCCATGGCCACCAGCTCGTCCCGCTCTTCCAGGCTGACCTTCTCTCGGCGGACCCGCAGGATGCCGAACACGCCGACGATCGTGGTCAGGGGGCTGCGCAGCTCGTGGGAGACGGTGGCGATCAGGTCGGCCTTGAGCCGGTCGGCCTCTTGGAGGCGGCGGACCACCTCCTGCTCCTGCTCGGTCAGGCGGCGCTGGCGGTCGGCCGCCTCCTCGGCCTCGGCCTGGTCGTGCTTGGCCCGGATCTCGGCCTTGGAGGCCAGGTAGACGGCGCCCAGCGGCAGGATCAAGGCGGGCAGGAGCAGCAGGCTGCGCTCGGCCACCACCACCGCCACCGGGGCCAGGGCCAGAACCATGGCCGAGCTGCCCAGCTCCAGGCGCAGGTCGTCGCGGCCGAGGCCCTGGACGATGGGCACGCCCTGATCGAGGCTGATCACGACGCTGACCAGCAGGTGGTTGACCAGCATGAAGGCCAGCCCGCCGGCGGCCAGGGCGAGCAGGGTGGCGGTGGTGATCTCGTAGCCGCCGCCGAGGGCGTGGTAGACGGCGCCGCCGGCGGCCAGGGCGAGCACGTACTGGGCGGCGTTGAACAGCGTCTTGATGGCCGGCTTGCGCCGGCCGATGTCGGCCGCCACCGAGGCGAAGATGAAGACCAGCACGGCCACGGCCGTCCCGGCCAGGGGCACCAGCCCGTAGGCGAACGTGGTGGTGACGGCCAGGTCCTTGACCCGGTTGTCGCGCAGCAGCCGGATCGAGATCAGCTCGCCCCCGACCACGAACACGGTGAACAGGGCGATGGCCCCGCCGACCTCGCGGACGCGGTCGAGGTCGAGGGTGGGCAGCAGGAGGGCGAGCACGAGCAGGCCGGTGATGCCAACGGCGCCGACGTACCACCTGAGCCTGGCCGGCATCTCCGTGCCCTCCTCGCGCGGCGGGCCTCAAGATCAGCACCAACAAGCGTACCCCGAGCCGGTCCACTCGGGGTACGTATTCCTGACTCGATCTAACTAGCCCCACTTGACGTGCCGAGGCGACGGCAACCGAATCCACTCCTTCCAGGGGGGTCGTGGTTCGTAGTCGTACGCGGCATTCCGGCGAATCCGCATCCCGTCGCCTCTTCTACCTCCCGCCGCTCACGAATCACTAATCGTCGCCGGACCTATCCGCAGAGCCGTGCGTTCGGTGCATGAAGGCCATACCACCCGACCAGGGAGAAGCCGTAGGATCAGGGCGTGCAGTCCTCCTACCTGAGCATCCTGCGGCTCCCCCACGCCCGGCCCCTGCTGCTCGCCTCCCTGGTGGGGCGCCTGTCCAGCGCCACCGGGCCGCTCAGCGTGGTCCTGTTCGTCCAGGACCAGACCGGCTCGCTGGGCCACGCCGGGGCCGCCTCGGCGGCCATCGCGCTGACCAGCGGGCTGCTGGCGCCGGTCCGGGGACGGCTGGTCGACCGCCTCGGCCAGCGCCGCTGCCTGCCCCCGATGGCCCTGGCCTTCGCGGCCGCCCTGGCCGGGCTGGTCGCCGTGGCCGGGCCCGGGTCGGGACCGGTGGCGGCCACGGTGGCCCTGGCCGCGGTCGCCGGGGCGGTCGTCCCACCGCTGGGCGCGTCCATGCGGGTGCTGTGGCTGTCGCTGGTCGGCCAGGGACCGCGGCTCCAGACCGCCTACGCCCTTGACGCCGTGCTCGACGAGCTGCTGTTCGTGACCGGACCGCTGCTGGCCGGGTTGCTGGCCACGTTGTACGGGCCGGGGGCGGGGGTGCTGGCCACGGGCGGGCTGGCCCTGGCCGGGACGCTCGGGCTGGTGGCCTCGCCGGTGTCCAGGGCCCAGGCCGGGAGCCCGGCCGTGACGGCCGACCGGACCGGGTGGGCCGGGGCCCTGAGCCGGCCCGGGATGCGGACCCTGGCCCTGTCGCTGACCGGGGTCGGCGCGGCCATCGGCATCTGGGAGATCGGCCTGGTCGGGGCGGCCAGGGACGCCGGCGCGGCCGAGGCGGCCGCCCTGCTGCTGGCCGCCTGGGCCGCGGCCAGCGCCATCGGCGGACTCTGGTACGGGGCCAGGACCTGGCAGCGGCCGGCCGGGCAGCGCTACCTGATCCTGCTCACCCTGCTGGTGCTGGCGGCGGTGCCGATGTCGGCGACCACATCGCCCCTGGCCCTGGGCGCGGTGGTGGCTCTGGTCGGGCTGGTCCTGGCCCCGCTGGAGAGCTCGGCCTACGTGCTCGCGGCCGAGCTGGCCCCGCCGGGGACCCTGACCGAGTCCGGGACCTGGATGACCTCGGCCATCAACGTGGCCGCGGCGGCCGGGCTGGCCGCGGCCGGCACCCTGGTCGACCGGGTCGGGGTGTCCGCCACCCTGGCCGTGGCCGGGGCCTGCACCGCCGTCGGGCTGCTGGTCGCCCTGTTGGGCCGGGACCGGCTGGGGGCGGCCCCCTACCGGGGCCGGCATCAGGCCAGCCACGCCACGGCTCGACAACTGCGGCGGGAACGGCGCATCCTTTGATATCGCCCGGTATCAATCGGGATAGCAATCGAGGGGTGCACCGATGTCAGAGTTGTCGCGGCTGATGCTCAAGGCCGTCCGTTCGCTCCCGCCCGAGGAGCAGGACGCCCTCCTGGAGGCCATGCTGGAGCCGAGGCTGGCCCCCTTGGCAGGTGCGGGTGTCCTCGACCCGGGCGCCGGCGGGCCCGGGCTGCCCGCCGGTGAGGTGCTCCAGGGCCCGATCCCGCCCCCGCGGGTCTACGGCCCGGAGCGGGGGTTCGGGGTCTCGCTCCCGCCTCTCGGCCCCGAGACCGGCGGCCCCTGGCAGAGCGTCCCGGTCCGGCTCTCCACCGACCAGCACGAGCGCCTCAAGCAGTGGTGCCAGACCCACGGCTTCACCATGGCCGTGGTCCTCCGCGGCCTGGTCGCCCGCTTCCTCGACGACCAGGCCACCCGCCGCCCCCGCGCCACCCCGCCCCCTGGCGAGGCCGCCGGGCCGGGCTCGGGCCAGGCCGGAACCTCAAGCCCCGTTCCCGGGGCCCCCGAATCGGGAGGGTAGCCGAGCGGGAACAGGGGTGCGCGGCGTTGCCCACACCCCCCCAGGAACGCGGCTCAGGACGATCCGACGGGGGCGGCGCTGGACCTGACCACCAGCTCCGCCGGGATCGGGGAGGAGGTGGTGGGGACCTCGAGGCCGCGGATGGCGGCGAGCACGGCCGTGCCGGCGCGGCGGCCGATGGCGTCGCCGTCGAGGCGGACGGTGGTGAGGGGCGGGTCGAAGCAGTCGGCCATGGGGACGTCGTTGTAGCCCACCATCGAGACGTCGGCCGGGCAGCCGAGCCCGGCGTCGCGCAGGGCGCGGACGGCGCCCATGGCCATGGGGTCGTTGTGGGCGAACACCCCCGTCAGCGGCCGCCCGTCGGCCAGGGCGAGCTCCATCAGCCGCCGGCCCTCCTCGAACACCGGCCGGCTGGCCGGCGCCACCGACCACGCCTCCAGCCCGAGCCCGGCCGCGGCCTCGGCGAAGCCCGCCTGGCGGTCGGCGAAGGACTGGACGTCCAGCGGCCCGGGCAGCTGCACGACCCGGCGGTGGCCGAGCTCGGCCAGGTGCCCGGCGGCCAGCCGCCCCCCACCGAGGTCGTCGTGGGTCACGGCCGGGACCCCGGAGCCGGGCAGGCTGCGCACGGCCAGCACCACCGGGACCCTGTTCGTCCAGCCGAGGATGGCGTCGAGGTCGCCGGCCCGGGCGGCCAGCAGGATCAGCCCGTCGACCTGCCGGGCCAGGAGGTGGTCGACGGCCCGCTCCAGGGACTTGGAGTCGTCGCGGGACTCGGCCACCAGGGCCATGTGGTCGGCCGGCTCGAGGCTGGTCTGGATGCCCCGCAGGACCGGCGCCGTGTAGGGGTTGCCGAGGTCGGCCACGACCACCCCGACGGTCGAGCTCAGCCCGCGGCGCAGCCCCCTGGCCATCATGTGGTGCCGGTAGCCGAGCTCCTTGGCGACCTGCTGGACCCGGGCGCGGGTCTTGGGCGCGACCGGGTGCGCGGTCTCGGCGTCCAGCGCCCGCGACGCCGTGGCCACGTGCACCCTGGCCGCGGCGGCGACATCCCGCAACGTGACCGACCGGCGCGCCCCTCTGCCGCCCGACCCCTCCATCGCGCCCTCCCCTCCCAACGGGAGCCTACCTCACGCCTCGTCCACGGTCGCCCACCAGACCCGGTCCACCGGCCGGGTCACGTGCGCTCCCCGGCGGTGCGGGAGGCCAGGGTCCTGATGTAGTTGGCCCGTTCGAAGGCGGCCGGGTCCGGGACCGAGCGCTGGCTGAGGCGGCCCCGGAGCTGGTCGACGGTCTGGAAGCCGTGGCGGTCCATCCAGTCGCGGACCTGCACCTCCACCCGGCGCAGGTGGTCGGGGCCGTTGCGGAGCAGGGCCGAGGTCATCATGGCCACGTCCGCCCCGGCGAGCAGGACCTTGACCACGTCGGCGGCGGTGTGGACCCCGGTCGAGGCGGCCAGCGACACCCGGTGGCGGCGGTGCAGGATGGCGACCCAGCGCAGCGGCAGCCGCAGCTCGACCGAGCTGGAGAGCTCCAGCGCCGGCACCACCTCCATGGTCTCGATGTCCAGGTCGGGCTGGTAGAAGCGGTTGAACAGGACCAGGCCGTTGGCGCCGGCCTCGACCAGCTGCCCGGCCATGTTGGCCATGGCGCTGAAATAGGGGCTGAGCTTGACGGCCAGCGGCAGCCGGGTCGCCCGGCGCACCGCCCGGACCACGTCCAGGTAGTGCCACTCGACGTCGCTGCCCGACAGCCCGGGCCGCGACGACACGTAGTAGACGTTGAGCTCGAGCGCGCTCGCCCCGGCCTCCTCCAGCCTGGTGGCACAGCTCGACCAGCCGCCCCGGGAGACGCCGTTGAGGCTGGCCACCACCGGGATCCCGAGGGTCCTGCGGGCCTCGGCGACCAGCGCCAGGTAGGCGTCCGGCCGCGGCCCGTCCAGCTCCTCCTCGAACAGCGACGGCAGCACCACCGCCCCGGCCCCGGCCGCCTCCAGCCGGCGCAGCCCGTCCAGGCTGCCGGTGAGCGGCGAGGACGAGGCCACCAGCGGGCTTCGAAGCTCCATCCCCAGGTAGGTGGTGCGCAGGTCGGCCATGGTGGCGTCTCCTCGGACGGTCGGGCTCCTCCGGCCAGCCTGCCCGGCCCGGGCCCGCCGGCGGAAGGGACAGAGGTCCCGCCCGATCACGGCCGATCGGCCCATGACCGTGGTGCCCGGTCCCGGCAAGCTCGAGGTGACGGACGGCGGGGTGCTGTCCGGTGGAGGAAAGGAGGCGCGTCGCGCCATGGCGAGCAACGCCGAAGGGCGGGCGACGAGCGCACCGGTGTACATCGAGGAACCCCCGATCTCCAAGTGGCTGTTCGGGTCCAGCAAGGCCGCCTGGATCTGGCTGGTGGTCCGGC
>Ga0081539_10007083_pt1 | contig 10370 bp, 9 predicted proteins | sample TabmetS4T2R2_FD_71023 | JGI IMG/M metagenome (GOLD analysis project Ga0081539, IMG submission 71023) | Tabebuia heterophylla rhizosphere microbial communities from the University of Puerto Rico - S4T2R2 | ecosystem: Host-associated > Plants > Roots > Rhizosphere ... | reverse complement strand
GCTCGAGGCCGAGCGAGGTCACTCTCCTGAGCTTCTGCAGCGCGCGGCGCAGGATCCGCGAGACGTGTACCTGCGAGACGCCGACCTCGGCGGCGATCTCCTCCTGGGTCATGTCCTTCCCGAACCGCAGCCGCAGGCAGCTGCGCTCGCGATCGTCGAGCACGTCGAGCGCATCGCGGACGTCGAGACGGGCGTCGATGGCGACCAGGTGCGGATCGTCGTGGCCGACCGTCTCGGAGGCCGGCGGAGCCTCGCCGTCCTCGCCGGCGACCGGAACGTCGAGCGAGACGGTTCGCGACGCCTCGACCGCCTGCAGGGCCTCGAGGGCCTCGTCCTCGCTGACCTCAGCCCGGTCCGCGATCTCGCTCAGCGTCGGCGAGCGATCGAGCTCGCCGGTCAGCTCCTCGGACGCCCGGCCGATGCCCAGGGCCCGCTCCTTGATGCCGCGCGGGAGATGGACGGGCATCACCCGATCGCGGAAGTGGCGCTTCAGCTCGCCGAGGATCGTCGGAACCGCGAAGGCCTGGAACGGGGAGCCCCGATGGGGATCGAATCGATCGAGCGCCTTGATCAGGCCGAGCGATGCGACCTGGACGAGGTCGTCGATCGACTCGCTGCTGGCCCGGTAGCGCAGCGCCAGGGTCCGCGCCAGCGGCAGGAACCGCTGCACGAGCTCGTCCCGCGTCGACTCGTCGCCGGTGCGGTGGTAGCGCTTCAGCAACACTGCCTCGTGCCGGGGCACGATTTGAACCTCCTTGCTCAAGTGGGGGTATCGCTTGAGCGGCGGACCCGCTCCGGCCGGCCTCCCACGGGGCCTCCGGTCGCGTTCGTCTCTGCCAGCGGTCAGCGTAGCGAGAGTTGCCCCCGTTTGCCCGCACAGGGCCAGGGGTAGGCGGCCCTTGGTACGAGACAGGAGGTTGGAGATGCCCCCACGTGGCGTCAAAAAGGGCACCAAGCGGGCCCGCCAGTACGAGCACGTCAAGGAGAGCGAGCGAAAGCAGGGGCGGTCCGAGCGCCGGGCCGAGGAGATCGCGGCGCGCACCGTCAACAAGGAGCGCGCCCGCTCGGGTGAAGCCAGACAGCGCTCGCGGACCTCGGTCCGCGACATCTCGTCATCGCGACGCGGCGGGCTGCGGTCGGGGAACGGGCCAAGGGGCCGCACCCGGGACCAGCTCTACAACGACGCCAAGCGTCTCCGGATCGAGGGCCGCTCGAAGATGAACAAGGCGCAGCTGCAGCGCGCCGTGGCCGGCAAGAGCAAGAGGAGCTGAGCCGCGCCGATGGGGCGGCTCCTCAGGAGTCGTCCTGCCGCTCGGCTGCGGTGTCCTCGATTCGCTTGTAGACGTCGGGGAGCTTCTTCTTCATCCGCTGGAGCTCCCAGTGCTCGATCTTGATCACCCTCAACCGCGAGGTCGCGACGATCGACGCCTGCCGACGCTCCTTCTCCAGCAGACCGACCTCGCCGAAGATGTCGCCGGGCCCGAGCTTGCCGATCTCCTCGCCGTCCCGGACGGCCTTCGCGGTTCCCTCCTCGATCGCGTACAGGTGGTTGGAGTAATCGCCTTCCCTGAGAACGACCTTGTCCTCGGGAAACTCCTCGGAGGTGGCGAAGGTCGTCACCACGCGGAGCTCCTCGTCGGGCACGTCCTCGAAAATCGGGATCCGCTTAAGCTGGCTCGCGTCCATCCATCCTCTCCCTCGGGGTCGGGCTCAGGCGCTGAACCTATCCGATCGAGCTCGGCGAAGTGCGCGTAACCTTCCCGGCCCGATGAGCCCCCGGCTGGCGATCTCGGCCTTGCTCGCGGTGGCCGCGATCGCGGTCGCCCTTGTGCTCCTGCTCGGCGACGACGACGCCGAGACGACGCAGGCCGCCGACATCCCTGGCCAGCCCCGGGTCGAGGTGATCTCCCCGCGCAACGGCTCGCGGCAGACCGGACGGGCGGTCGTGGTGAAGGTGCAGATCGAGAACTTCCACCTCGCGCCGCGCCACTTCGGCGAGGAACCGCAGCTCGGCGAGGGCATCGTTCGCTTCTCCCTCAATCGGGTACCCGACTGCGTCGCCCCGGAGAAGCTCGAGCGGGCAATCAACAGCCCGTTGAGCAGCGGCCGCCTGATCGGCCGCTCGTTCGACTACCCGCCGTTCTCGGGGCCGAACGGGCTGCTGGCGGAGCGGGTCGACTCGGCCGGCCTTTACTCGCCCGCCACGAGGCCGGAGATCTTCTACCACCGGCTGCCGCCCGGCTTCTACCGGCTGGTGATCACGCTGGCCCAGAACAACGGCATCCCGACGCCGTTTCACGCCGTGACCAACTTCGAGGTGCTCGAGGACCCGCACAACCCCGGCTCGCCGCACACCGCCGAGGAGTGCAAGGGCAAGGTGTCTAGCGCCGACGCGGCGAAGGCAATTCAATGACCTCGGCGGCGTTCGAAAATGCGAAGCCGGGCGACGGCCCACCCTCCAGCGCGTAGATCCGCCTGCCGTAGGAGGCGCCGCCGAGACCGTGACGCGGCGTCAGCATGCCCGGCAGGCGCGACCAGGACCCCGCGCCGGGAGCGAGGGCCTCGACCGGCCGGATCGTGCTGCCGCCAGAACGGGTCTCCTCCCCGCCGAAGGCGACGATCGTCCCCTCGACGGAGACCGCCGCGAAGCCGCTGCGGGGGAAGCTCAGCGACGGACCCCGGCTCCAGGCGCTGGAGGCCGGGTCGTAGCGCTCGACGATCCGCAGGTTGCGCCCGCCGGCGCGGCCGCCGAGGACATAGATCCTGCCGGGGCGGGCGACTCCGGCGATGTGCTCGCGGGCGAAGTTCATCGGCGGCAGGCCGCGCCAGCGGCGTTGCTCGGGGTCGTAGCTCTCGGTCGTCGTCAGCGGCCGGCCGCCGGCCGCTCCGCCGAACGCGTAGAGCCGCCCGCCAGCGGCGACCAGCGCGGCGGCAGCGCGCGCGGTCGGCGACGCCCGCAGGCGGTGCCAGCTGCCGGTGCCGGGGTCGAAGCTCTGCAGGGCGGCCGTGACGGCGCTGAACCCGCTGTCCGTGTAGCCGCCGTAGACGTAGAGCCGGCCGCCGAGCGCAGCGACCGCCGGATGGTTGACGGCGAGCGGCATCGGCGCGAGGCGCTTCCAGCGATCACGGCGGATGTCGTAGCGCTCGACCGCTGCGGTCGTCTCGCTCGACGACAGGAAGCCGCCGACCACGTAGATGAAGCCCCCGACCCGCGCAGCCCCGACCTCGGTTCGGTGAAGGAGGGCCGGGTGAAGGGGGCGCCAGCCGCGCTCGGTGGCCGCCCTCGCCGCCGTGTCGCCGCCGCCCGCCGCGCAGGCCGCCGGGATCGCGGCGGCGGCTAGCCCGACCACGAGCAGCAGGCGAAGCCTCAGCGGCGCTCGTAGCCGTCGCATCGGTGCACGGGGAGCCGCGGATATCGCGGATAGGCGGGGTCGGTCCGCGACCGCTCGCAGAGCGAGAACGTCGACCCGCGGGTGTTGCCGACGAGCCGCTGGTGGCGGCAGCGGTCGCAGAGGCCGGCGTTCGGCTTCGCCATCGCAGCCAGTATGCCGCCGCCCATACTTCACTTTGTATAGTCATGGCTGGATGAGCACGTTCCGGAGGCTGTTCGGGTTCCTGCGCCCGCACCGGCGGGCACTTTGGGGCTCGCTCGTCTTCGCCTGGGCGGCGATGGGGATGACCGTCCTCATCCCCTGGCTGATCGGCCACACGGTCAACGAGATCGAGGACGGCCGGACGACCGGGGACAGCTCCTCCCTCCTACCGCTCGCCGGCCTGATCGTCGCCGCGGCGGTCCTCCGCCTCGGGTTGACGGTCGTAAGGCGGCTGGTCGCCGGCCGGGTCTCGCTGGCCGTCGAGTTCGACCTGCGGCAGCGCCTCTACGCGCACCTGCAGTCGCTCGAGCTCGGGTTCTTCGACCGCCAGCAGACGGGCCAGCTGATGTCCCGCGCGACGGTCGACCTGCAGGCGATCCGCTTCTTCCTCGGCTACGGGCTGATCTTCATCACCCAGAACCTGCTGACCCTCTCGCTGGCGACCGTCGTGATGCTCGTCATCAACCCCTGGCTGGCGCTGATCGCGCTCGCGCCGGCCCCGATCGTGATCCTCACAGCGGCTCGCTACAACCGGCTCTCGCGGCCGGCGCTGCAGGAGGTGCAGCAGCGGATCGCGGAGTTGACGGCCGAGGCGGAGGAGAACGTCTCAGGGATCCGGATCGTCAAGGCGTTCGCGCGGGAGGAGCACCAGCTGCACCGCTTCCGCCGCTCCGTCGCACGAGTCTTCGACCAGAGCATTTACTCGACCAGACTGCAGGCGTTCTTCTCGCCGCTGATCGGCCTGCTCCCGCAGCTCGGCACGGCGGCCGTCCTGCTGGTCGGCGGGCGGGCGGTGATCAACGGCAGCATCAGCCTCGGCGAGCTGACGACCTTCTACGTCTACCTCGTGCTGCTCGCCTCGCCGATGCGGATACTCGGGATCGCGATGGGGATGGCGCAGCGGGCGATCGCCTCCGGCAACCGCCTCTTCGAGATCCTCGACCGTGAGCCAGGGATCCAGAGCCCGCCCGGGGCCCCGCCCCTGCCGGCCGGCGGAGGGGCGGTCGAGATGCGCGGGGTGACGCTGCGCTACGACGGCGCCGGGCCGGCGCTGGCCGACATCGACCTCGAAGTGGCGCCAGGGCGGACGGTCGCCCTGGTCGGGCCGAGCGGCGCCGGCAAGACGAGCCTGGTCGCGCTCCTCGCGCGCCTCTATGACCCCTCCGAGGGATCGGTGCTTGTCGACGGCGCCGACGTGCGGTCGGTCGACGTCAAGTCGCTGCGCTCGGAGATCGCGTTCGTCGCCGACGACAGCTTCCTCTTCTCCGCAACGGTCGCCGAGAACATCGCCTACGCGCGGCCGGAGGCGACTCGGGCGGAGATCGAGGAGGCGGCGCGTCGCGCCGAGGCCGACCTCTTCATCCGCGACCTCCCGCACGGCTACGACACGGTGGTCGGGGAGCGCGGGTTGACCCTCTCCGGCGGTCAGCGCCAGCGGGTCGCGATCGCGCGGGCGCTGCTCGCCGACCCCCGCGTGCTGATCCTCGACGACGCAACCTCCTCGGTCGATGCCCGCACCGAGCGGGCGATCAAGCGCGGCCTCCGCGAGGTGATGGAGGGCAGGACGACCTTCATCATCGCCCACCGCCTTTCGACGATCTCGCTCGCCGACGAGATCGTCGTCATGGACGGGGGCCGGATCGTCGACCGCGGGACGCACGAGGAGCTGTTGGAGGGCTGCTCGTTCTACGCCGAGATCGCCGAGCACGGCCTCGCCGACTCGGTGTTCCTGCAGCGCGACCTCGAGGAGCGCGAGGAGGTGGCGCGGCTATGAGCGAGCAGCGGCAGGACGGGGCCAAGCAGGAGATCGAAGCGACGGAGGAAGTCGAGCGCGAGGAGGCGACCTGGTCGCCGGAGCGGAACCGGTTGCGGGAGATCTTCCTGCTGTTCGCGGCGCTCTGGCGGCTGGTGCGGGGTGAGGACCAGCGCGGGCGGAAGGTCCGTTGGCTGCTCGGCCTGCTGGGGCCCTACCGGGCGAAGGTGGCCCTGATGTTCGTCGCCCTGATCGTGGCGACCGCGGCGGCCCTCGCTCCGCCGTACTTGGCCGGGAAGGCGATCGACTCGGGGGTCATCGCCCACGACATCGGCACCCTGAACCTGATAGTGGCCGCCTTCGTCGCGACCGCGATCCTCTACGCCATCGCGACCTACGCCCAGACCTACCTGGTCGGCTGGGTCGGGACGCGGGCGCTGCAGGACCTACGCGAGCGGGTCTTCTCGCACCTGCAGGCGATGTCGATCGGGTTCTTCACCCGCAACCGGCCCGGCGTCCTGATCTCGCGGATGACCAACGACATCGAGGCTCTAAACCAACTGGTCAGCGACGGCGTGGTGACGTTGTTCTCGAGCACGCTGACGTTGCTCGGCGTGGTGGTGATCCTGCTCGTCCTCGACGTCAAGCTGGCGCTGGTCGTCTTCCTTACCTTCCCGCTGCTGGCGATCGCGAGCCTTGTCTTCCGGATCATCTCCGCCGGCGCCTACCGGGCGACGCGCGAGCGGATCGCGGCAATCACCGCATACCTGCAGGAGACGCTCAGCGGCGTCCGCGTCGTCCGCTCGTTCAGCCAGGAGCGCCGCCACGTCGACGTGATGACCGACCTCAACGAGGAGAACCGCGCCGCGAACATGAAGACCGTCTACCTGAATGCCGCCTACTTCCCGGCGGTCGAGCTGCTGTCGGCGATCGGGACCGCGGTGATCCTCCTCTACGGGGGAAACCAGGCGATCGACGGCAAGATCGAGATCGGCGTACTCGTCGCCTTCGTCGGCTACCTGCAGACCTTCTTCGACCCGATCCAGCAGCTCTCGCAGCTCTACACGACCTATCAGCAGGGGATGGCGGCCCTCGACAAGATCTTCGACCTTCTCGACACCCAGCCGGACATGACCGACGCCCCCGGTGCGATCGACCTGGGCGAGCTGCGGGGCGAGATCACGATGGAGGGCGTCTGGTTCTCCTACGCGGGCGGCGAACCGGACGATCTGCCGGATGACGCCTGGGCTTTGCGCGACGTCGACCTGCACGTCCCCGCCGGGCAGACGCTGGCGCTGGTCGGTGCGACGGGGGCCGGTAAGTCGACCTTCGCGAAGCTCGTCGCCCGGTTCTACGATCCGCAGCGGGGACGGGTGTTGATCGACGGCGACGACCTGCGCGGGGTGCAGCAGCGGGCCCTGCGGCGCCAGCTCGGGATCGTGCCCCAGGAGGGGTTCCTGTTCTCGGGCACGGTGCGCGAGAACATCGCCTTCGGGCGCCCGACGGCGACCCTTGAGGAGATCGAGGCGGCGGCCGCCGCGGTCGGCGCAACGGGCTTCATCGAGTCGCTGCCGCAGGGCCTCGAGACCGAGGTCGGCGAGCGCGGCATCCAGCTGTCGGCGGGCCAGCGGCAGCTGGTGGCGTTCGCGCGGGCGCTGCTGGCGGAGCCGCGGATCCTGATCCTCGACGAGGCGACCTCGAACGTCGACGTGCGGACGGAGAAGGTGATCGAGCGCGGGCTGGAGCGATTGCTCGCCGGCCGGACCGCGATCGTGATCGCCCACCGCCTCTCGACGATCCGACGGGCCGGCAAGATCGTCGTCCTGGCCGACGGCGGGATCGCCGAGCAGGGCACCCACGACGAGCTGATCGGCGCCGGCGGCGCCTACTCGCGGCTCTACGGGGCCTGGGCGGAATCAGCAGCGGCGTAGCGCCGGGCCGGGCCGGGCTCAGCCCGGGCCGATGCCGCCCGACCCGCTCGAGCCGCCGCCGCTCGAGCCGCCACCGGCGGCGCCGCCTCCGGTGCCGCCGCCCGTGCCGGCGCCTCCCGAGGGCGGCGCAGGGGCCGGAGCGGGCGCGACCGGCGTCGGGGCTGGCGCGACAGGAGCCGGAGTCGTCGTGGCCGGCGGGACCGGCGTGCCTGTCGCCGGGGCCTGGGGCGTGCTGGTGGTCGGGGCGCTGGGCCCCTGCCCGCACTCGTTGAAGCCGTAGCTCTCGGCAGCCGACTGCAGCGAGGAAAGCGCCGTCGACGCATCCGACCCGGCCGAGGCGAGGCCGGCGTCGTCGCCCCGCTCGGCAGCGAGCTGGGCGTCCTTCTCGGCCTGAACCAGGTCATCGCCGGCCGAGTAGAAGTCGGAGAGGGCGGAGTCCTCCGCCGCCTGGCCGAGGTCCTTGATCCGCTCGAACATCCCTTCGTAGAGATCGGCCTTCTGGCGGAGGGCGCTGGCGGCGTCGGTCGTGCCCGTGTCGACCGTGCCAACCGCCGCGTTGACCTCGGCGCAGATGTCGTCCGCCTGCGAGATGAAGTCGGACTTCGAGAGCGACGCGGGGGTCCCGCCGGTCGGCGCCGGGACCGACGTCTCGGGCAGCGAGTTGTCATCGCCGCCGCAGCCGGGCAGAGCGCACAGCGCCAACAGGGCCCCCGTCAGGAAGATTGCGCGTCTCACCGGGCGCGAAGGTAGCAGAGCAATCTCGTCCTGAGCAGGGAAGTTCCGCCAATCCCGCGAGCTGCGCCCCAGGGATTCGAACCCCGACTACCTCGTCCAGAGCGAGGCGTGCTGCCGTTACACCAGGGCGCAAGTTGGCGCGAGGAACTGTAACGGGGGCGCGTGCGCTAGCCGATCGCCGACAGGTCGCTACCCGTGTCGGCCAGCTGGTCCTTGACCGCCGAGACGTCGACGCCCTCGGCCAGCATCCGCCGCGCCTCGCCGAGGTCCTCCGAGCGCTCGACGCTCAACGCCCCCGCCACCCTGCCGTCCTTCAGATACCAGACGAGGAACTCGCCGCCGTCGCGGTCGCCGCGCCAGACCAGCTCGTCCCAGTCGGCGGCCGGCCCGACGTACTCGAGGCTCGCCCAATCGGCGAGATCGCTGAAGAAATAGGGCACGACGTCGTAGTCCTTCCCCTCGCCGAGCAGGTTCCCGGCCGCCGCAATGCCCTGCTGCATCGCGACGTCCCAATGCTCGACCCGCAGCCGCCGCCCGTGCACGACGCTGTCGTAGCTGCAGCAATCGCCGGCCGAGTAGATCCCTTCGACCGAGGTCTGCAGCTTCGAGTCGCAGACGATCCCGTTCTCCACGTCGAGGCCCGCCCGCTCGGCCAGCATCACGTCCGGGTGGACGCCGGCGCCGATGATCACCGTGTCGCACTCGAGCCTCAGCCCGCCCTTCGTGACCACGGCCCGCACCTGTCCGTCCCCCTCGAAGTGATCGAGCTCCTCGCCGCCGTGGACCTCGATCCCCTTCGACTCCAGGACCTCTTGGAACCAGCGCCCCGGCTCCTCGCCGAAGACCCGCGAGAGCACCACGTCCTCCATCATCACGATCGTGCACTTGGCGCCCCTGGCGGTGAGCGAGGCGGCCACATCGGTCCCGATGTAGCTGCCGCCGATCAGCACCACGTGCTCGGCCTTCTCGGCGTAGGCGCGGATCGCGTCGGAGTTCGCGAGCACGCGGAGGTAGTGGATGCCATCGCTTTGCGAGCCCTCGATGTGGTGGAGCACGTTCACCCTCGCCCCGGTCGCCAGCAGCGCCTTCTCGAAGCCGACCTCCTCCCCGCCCTGCAGCTTCGCCGCCCGGGCCCCGACGTCGAGCCCCATCACGCTGCGGCCGGTCAGCAGCTCGACGTCGTTCTCGCCGTACCACTCGCGACCGTTGACGTAGGCGTCCTCGCGGGATGCCTCCCCGCGCAGGTATTCCTTCGAAAGCGGCGGCCGCTCGTAGGGCGGATCGGGCTCGCGCCCGGCGAGCAGGATCGATCCCTCGGCCCCGCGCTTGCGCAGTTCGGCAGCGCAGTTCCCGGCGGCCATACCGCCGCCGATCAGCAGGAACTCGACGCTTCGATCCGCCACCCGGCTCCGCTCACTCCCCGGCTCCGTCGGAGCCGAAGAACGACTTGATGTCGTCCTCGCGGCCCGGATCGAGCACCGCCAGCACCTCGTCGCCCGGCTCGAGAACCGTGTCCGGCCCGGGGACGAAGCCCTTCCCCTCCCGCAGCACCGAGATCAGCAAGCTTCCCTCCGGCATATCCAGGTCGCCGACCCGCGTCCCGCTCACCTTCGACTCGTCGGTCAGCTGGAGCTCGATGATCTCCAGCCCCTCCTCCTGCAGGTCGAGCAGGTGGACCAGCCCGTACTGCGGCACCTCGTGCTCGATCAGGCGCAGGATCAGGTCGGTCGCCGAAACCGACGGTTTTATCTCGAGCAGGTCGAAGTGCTGCCGATTGCGCGGGTTGTTGACCCGGGCGATGATCTGCTCGACCAGGTACTTCTCGCGCGCGACCTGGCAGATCAGCATGTTGTCCTCGTCGTCGCCGGTGACCGCGATCACCATGTCGGCGCGCTGGATGCCGGCCCGCTCGAGAACCCAGAGCTCCGACGCGTCGCCGTACTGGATGTTGTGCTCGAGCTCCTGCTCGACCGTTCCGTAGCGATCGCGATCGTTCTCGATCAGGGTCACCTCGTGGTCCTTCTCGAGCAGCTCGCGGGCCAGGTTCCACCCCACTTTCCCCGCTCCGACGATGATGATGTACACGGCTGTCCCGGTACCTTGCTAGGCGGCCTCGGCCGAGCCGTCGGGGCCGCCGTGCTTGCCGGCCGCCTCGCGGACGTCGCTCTCGAGCATGTCTATCGCGACCCGGGTCGGGCAGACCGTGTGCAGGCCCTGCCGCTCGTACCACTCGGCCCGCAGCGGGTCGAGCACCCGCGCGATCACCGTCGGTACCGTGAATCGCCGCTGGGCGATCTGGGCGATGACGATGTTGGTGTTGTCACCGTCGGTCGAGGCGATAAAAGCGTCGGCCTTCTC
>Ga0081539_10007082_pt1 | contig 10371 bp, 10 predicted proteins | sample TabmetS4T2R2_FD_71023 | JGI IMG/M metagenome (GOLD analysis project Ga0081539, IMG submission 71023) | Tabebuia heterophylla rhizosphere microbial communities from the University of Puerto Rico - S4T2R2 | ecosystem: Host-associated > Plants > Roots > Rhizosphere ... | reverse complement strand
CCCTCTAGTCCCATGATAGTCGAGCTCATAACTGACACGAGTACGTCGGAGACCAACGCAGCCCCCATACTGGCTATGAGAATCAGGAATACTGCTCGCCACCGCAGACCGGAGAACGTCCGCATAAGCTGGCGCGCGTACGCATCGAAGGAGTGCGCATGAGTAGTGACCTCTCGACCGGAGACGATTCTATTCGTATCTCGGGTAGGCATCAGCCCTTTTCCTCTCATTTCTAATAGGACTTGTAGATTGCAACATGTTGCGATGAATTGGGGGTGAATTCGCAGCAATTTCGCAGCAAGCGGGCGCCCAAATGGCTGGTAGAACGAGGGTGATTTCCTACCAAACAACCTGACATTAGCCAGACTAGCTCCCTCACTAGCTGGGTCAAGTTACTTCCACATGCCGATATGCTACCTTGCTTGGCCATATGGTGTTCCTACCAGAACCACTCATTTGCTCGCAAGTGCAACCCTTCAAGCTTCTCCGGGTAAGGCTCCATCAGAGGGCTCGATAACTAAGCACAAAGACGGCCGCTGGATGGCCCGCTATACGGTGCACACCGCGAACGTGTCGAAGCGCCGCCACGTCTTACGGCGAGATGCGCAAGGAGGTGGCGGATAAGCTTGACAAGGTGCTCTCGAATCGTGTCGAGGGAATCGTCTACGATGACGAGATTTTCAAAGTGGGCGATGCTGGGTTCGAACCAGCGACCCCCTCCTTGTAAGGGAGGTGCTCTACCGCTGAGCTAATCGCCCGTCCATCGGGTCTCCGCCTCGGGAAACCGTGTGCCCCCAACGGGATTCGAACCCGTGCCGCCGCCTTGAAAGGGCGGTGTCCTGGGCCTCTAGACGATGGGGGCATGCAAGCCTTTTCGGCTCGTGAGCCGGGAAGGGATCGAACCTTCGACACGAGGATTAAAAGTCCCCTGCTCTGCCACTGAGCTACCGGCCCGCGCCGCAAAGAGTTTACCAGATGGTCTGGGGCATTGAACGCTCCGGAGCCGGGTTCAGTGCAGGAAGTGCCGCCTTCCCGTGAACACCATCGCCACGTCGAGCCGGTTCGCCGCCTCGACAACCTCCTGGTCCCGCTTGGAGCCGCCAGGCTGTACGACGGCCGCAACGCCCGCCTCGGCCAGCGCCTCCACACCGTCGGCGAAAGGGAAGAAGGCGTCGCTGGCCGCAGCGGAACCATGCACGCGATCCCCGGCCTTCTTCACCGCTATCTCGGATGACTCGACGCGGCTCATCTGTCCGGCCCCAACGCCGACCGTCGCGCTGTCCCTGACGAGCACGATGGCGTTGCTCTTCACGTTGCGGGCCACGCGCCACGCGAACAGCAGATCAGACATCTGCGCTGCATCGGGATTCTTCTCCGTAACGACCTGGTATTCGGTGTCGTCCTCCGTGTAGTCCTCGTCCTGGAGCAACAGGCCGCCGCTCACCTGCCTCGCGGCGAGCTTCTGCGGTTTCAGGGGACCGGCCCGGAGCAGGATCATGTTGGGCTTCGAAGAGAACACCTCTAGGGCTTCGGATGTAAAGCCGGGGGAGATCAGGACTTCCGTGAAGACCTCAGAAATCGCGCGCGCCAGTTTCCCGTCTACCTCGCTACTCAGGGCGACTATCCCCCCGAATGCGGAGATGGGATCGGAAGCCAGTGCCCTGGCGTACGCTTCCGATAACGTCTCCGCCACCGCCGCCCCGCACGGGTTGGCGTGCTTGAAGATCACCGCCGCCTCTCCAACCCCGGAGTCCATCAGGTCGGCGAGGAGCGTTCTGGCGGCGTTCATGTCGCCCAGGTTGTTGAACGACAAATCCTTGCCCTGCAGCTTCTCGACGCCCGAAAGCAGGTGTTCTCGTCCAGCCTGCGCGTAGTATGCGGCCCGCTGGTGCGGGTTCTCCCCGTACCGCAACGGCAACGCCTTCTCGTAACGCAACGTCAGGTTCTCGGGGAAGTCACCTCCATCCTCGTCTTCATCCATCCAGCCCACTATGGCCGCGTCGTACTCCGCCGTGCGCCGGAATGCCGCCAGTGCGAGACGGCGGCGGGTCTCGTGGGAGAGGACTCCCTTGCGTTTCAACTCATCGAGGATGGCCGCGTAGTCCGCCGGGTCGGTCACGACCCCGACGTGGGCATGGTTCTTGGCAGCGGCCCGCACCATCGCCGGCCCCCCGACGTCTATCATCTCGATGGAAGGGTTTGAGGCAAACGGGTACAGGTTGCACACGACGAGGTCTATGGGCTCGATGCCGTATCGTTCCATATCTTCCCGATGCTTGGGAACGTCCCTGTCGGCCAGGATGCCGCCGTGGACCTTCGGGTGGAGGGTGACGACCCTGTGGCCGAGGATGGCGGGGAACCCGGTGAACTCCGCCGTCTCGGTAACCGTGAGGCCGGCGTCGCGGAGGGCGGCGGCGGTACCGCCGCTGGAGAGGAGATCCCAGCCCATTCCGGCAAGCTCCCGCGCGAAATCCACGATACCACCCTTGTCGTAGACGGAGATGAGCGCCCGTCCGCTCATGCCCTTGCCCTTCTGAAGTGGTCCGCTACCGCCCCGACGAGCAGCCTGTGCTCCACCGGGTGCAACCGCTCGAACACCGAATCTTCCGTATCTCCCGGCAGGACCGGCACCCGCTCCTGGGCGACCACCGGCCCCGCGTCCACCTCCTCGATCATGTAATGCACCGAAACCCCCGTCTCTTCGACCCCCGCCTCAAGCGCCCGGCGGACGGCGTGAAGCCCCCGGAAATCCGGGAGCAGCGAGGGATGTACGTTCAGTATCGCTGGGAAACTTTCCAGGAATACCGGCGAGAGCACCCGCATGTATCCGGCCCCGACCACGAGCGAAACGTCGTGGGCTGCCACCCTTTCGGCCAGCTCGCGGTCGTAATCCTCACGACTCTCGAAGCCCGCCGGGTCCACATGCTCCACCTTCACCCCGGCACGCCGCGCCCGCTCGAACGCGAAAGCGCCCTTCCTGTCCCCGGCAACCACGGCGACGTGCCCCGGATATGCGTCCAGCAATGCTTGGAGGTTCGTCCCCGACCCCGACGCGAGCACGGCGAAGCGGGCATCCTTCGGCAGTCGCTCAATCAAACGCCACGCCCTCTCCCCCGGTGACCTCCCCGATCCGCCCCGCCCCGCACCCTGTATTATGCAGCACCTCTAACGTCCGGCCCGCGTCGGCTTCCCCGACTACGACGCAGAAGCCGATGCCGAGGTTGAAGACGCGGCGCATCTCGTCTTCCGGGATGTTTCCGAGCTTCCGGATCAGGGCGAACACCGCCGGTTCTTGCCAGGCCGATGCGTCCAGCCTCGCGCCGAGCCCTCCGAGAGCGCGCGGCAGGTTTCCCGGGAGGCCCCCGCCCGTGATATGCGCTAGCCCGTGGATCTCGACCGTCCCGCGTAGAGTAGAGATCTCCCGCACGTACGCGCGATGCGTCTCCAGGTACGCCTCGCCTATCGTGCGGCCGAGCGATTCCGGCGCGTCAGAGTAGGAAGATCCCCAATCTTCAATCACTTTCCGGGCCAGCGTGAATCCGTTGGTGTGAAGCCCCGTGGAGGAGAGCCCGATCACGGCGTCTCCTATCCGAACATCCTCTCCCGTGACGATCTCCGACCTCTCGCAGGCCCCGATGCAGGAACCCACGACCTCCAGGTCTCCGTCCCCGTACATCCCCGGCATCTCCGCCGTCTCTCCACCGACCAGTGACATGCCCAACGCGCCGCACGCTTCGGCCGCGCCCCGCACCACGCCTGCGATAGCCTCGGGGTCAAGCCTGCCGCTCGCCGCGTAGTCCATGAAGACGAGGGGCCGCGCCCCGGTGGCGAGCACGTCGTTGGCGCAGTGGTTCACGATGTCCGCGCCCAGGGTGTCGTACCGGCCTACCTCGCGGGCCACGACGGTCTTGGTTCCGATACCGTCAATGGTGGAGGCGAGCACGGGGTCCGTCATCCCGGAGAGGGCGTACAGGCCCGCGAACCCGCCGGGCCCACCGATGACCTCGGGACCGTATGTCCGCTCGACTGCGGATCTCATCAAAGTTACGGCCCGGTCTCCGCGCTCGATGGAGACGCCGGCCGCCTCGTAACTGTGGCCGTTTTCAGGCAAGGATGTCCCTTTCGTAGAAGACACTTGGGACCTGTCCAACGAAGCCGCGCCGCCTGAAGCCGGTCGCGACGCGCATGCGCTTGACCTCCGCGCGTCCTTGCGACGCTCCCATCGCGGCGATACTCCTCTGGCACACGCCCACGAGGAACTCTCGGCAGCCGTCCAGATACTCACCCTCGATGTCGAGCAGGTCGTCGTAGAAGCCCGGCTCCTCGATGAGGGCGCCTATCTCTCGCGACCCCGCTTCGCGCATTTCCAGTACAAATTCCTGATCCCCGGGTTCGAGGCGGCGGATCTGCAGCTTCTCGCGGGTCACCGCCGCCCAACTTCTATTTCCTTCGCCGCATCGATCCCCGCTGCATCCAGCGCACTGGCGAGATCTTCGTACCGCACCACGCCCGCGACATGGTCCTCACGTACCCTGAACACGGATGCCACCGTCTGGGGCGAGGCCGTAACGGCATGATCGTCTGACGGCCAAACCGCTTCCTGCTCCACCACCACGGTCCCATCAGAGTAGAAGAACCGTTTGGGTGTGAGGTGGATTCCCGCCCGGTTTACCCAGTCGCGCAGAAGGGCTGAACCGCGTCCCGTACCGCGCGGTCCTCCCACCTCCACGTCAGGATGTGAAAGCTCTAGGAGCCGGTCGATCTCCCCGCCGTTCAGGACTTCGTGCCACCACGTGACGACCCGGATCTCGCGCACACCCTGCCTATCCATCCCGCACTGTGGCGTAGTGGGGGCGGTTCTCCAGGGCGAACTTTTCCGACGTGCCGGTGGTCGGGTACTCGCCGTCGAAGCAGGCGCGGCAGAGGCTTCGTTTTGGCTGGCCCGTGGCCCGGATCATGGCCTCGTTAGACAGGTAGGCGAGGGATGTCGCACCGATCTGACGCTCGATCTCCTCCACGGTTAGCTGCGCGCCCACGAGCTGATCCAGGCTGTCCATGTCTATGCCGTAGTAGCAGGGGCCGGTGATCGGGGGCGACGAAACCCGGAAATGCACTTCTTTAGCGCCCGCGTCGAAGAGCAGTTGCACCAGCTTGCGGCTCGTGTTGCCGCGCACGATGGAGTCGTCCACCACCACGACCCGCTTGCCTTCGATCACGCTCGGCAGGGGGTTCAGTTTCAACCGGAGCCCAAGCTGGCGCATCCCGTCCGTCGGCTGGATGAACGTCCGTCCGACGTAGCGGTTCTTGATAAGACCTTCGGCGTAGGGGATGCCGCTGCGCCGTGAGTAGCCGACCGCTGCCATCATCCCGGAGTCGGGGACCGGGATCACCACGTCAGCATCAGCCGGGGCCTCTTCGGCGAGGAACTCGCCCATCCGCTGGCGGGAGTCCCCGATCTCACGCCCGTCGAAGAGCGAGTCCGGACGGGCGAAGTACACGTACTCGAAGACGCACAGCGCCGTCCGGGGACTCTCGGCCTGGTAGCTCTTGATCCCATCGTCGTCTATCACCACGACCTCGCCGGGCCGCACCACGCGCAGGAACTTCGCCCCGATAATGTCCAGCCCGCAAGTCTCGCTGGAGACAGCGTACCCGCCGTCAACCTCGCCGATACAAAGGGGCCGGAAGCCGTGCGGGTCGCGGAAGGCGACGAGCTTGTCCCGGAAGATCATGGAGACCGAATAAGCACCTTCGAGCCGCTTCATCGCCTCCCTGACGGCCTCTCCGGTGGAACGCCCGGTCTCCAGCTCGCTGACGCAGGCCGCGGCGATTAGGGAAGTGTCGGACGTAGAGTTGAAGGTAAAGCCCTCCTTCGCAAGCTCCTCTCCGAGATCGGCCGCGTTGACCAGGTTGCCGTTGTGGGCGACGGCCACGTTCACGTCGCCGCGCCCGTGGAACTCCGGCTGGGCGTTCTCCCAGGAAGCGGAGCCCGTGGTCGAGTAGCGGACGTGGCCGAGCGCGATGTGTCCGTCCTCCAGCGCCGCGAGCCGTGAAGGATCGAAGACCTGCGACACCAGGCCCATGTCTCGTACGGCCGTCGTTCGGGTTCCATCGGAGACGGCGATCCCGGCGGATTCCTGGCCCCGGTGCTGTAGCGCGTACAGGCCAAAGTACGTGCGCTGCGCCAGCTCACCCGCAAGCTCGCGGGAGTACAACCCGAAGACCCCGCACGCCTCTTTTGGCTTGCCGTCGGTATCCCGGTAGTCTTCGTTCAAAAAACTCACCTTCCGCGTCTCAAGTCCTGTCCCGTTCCACCGCCGTTAGCTCCGCCGAACTCATCGTGAGTTTCCCCGCGATGTTCACCTACTTCACGCTCAACCCACCGGCTCCGTTCCACCAACGACCTCGCCAGGAATACCGAACAGGTCGCGCTCGTAAGCCCCTCTCAGATCGCCCAGGCTCAGGTTTACAAGATCGCCGATCTCGACGCGGTCGCCACCGGTGTGTCCGATCTCATCGTAGCTGAAGCCGACCAGGGCTTCCCGAAGGTCATCGAACCGCTCGTTCGGTACCGCGACGATATAGCTTCCGCCCGGCTCTCCGAAGAGTACTTCGTCTGCGCGTCTGCCTTCGTACATAAGCCTGTTCTCTACCTCGTCGAACAACCGCACACCTGTGCCGCCCGTGATCGCCATCTCGGCACAGGCGACGGCGATCCCACCCCCAGAAACGTCGTGCGCCGTGTCCACTATTCCGTCTGACACTAGCCTCCGCACGAGGTCCGCGAGCTTCTTTTCCTCGTCAAGATCCACATTCTGAGGTCTCCCGGCAACCTTCTTGTGAACGATCTCTAGATATTCGGATCCCTCGAGCGAACCAGTGTGCGTCCCGATCACCAGCACCCAGTCCCCTTCCCGCTTGAAAGCGGCGGTGGCGTGACGGGTCACGTCTTCCAGCATGCCGACCATCCCGACGACCGGCGTGGGGTAGATCGGCCCCCGCGCCGTCTCGTTGTACAGGCTGACGTTGCCGCTCACGACCGGCACCCCGAACGCCTCGCACGCCTCGGAAATGCCCTCGATGCACTCCGCGAGCTGGTAGTAGCCGTCCGGCTTCTCTGGGCTGCCGAAGTTGAGGCAGTTCGTGAGGGCGATCGGCTCCGCCCCGACGCACGAGAGGTTGCGGTACGCCTCCGCGACCGTAGCCGCGCCGCCACCCCGTGAGTCGAGATAGCAGTGGCGACCCCGGCCGTCCGTCGTCATGGCGAAACCCCGGTTCGTGCCCTTGATCCTCATTACCGCCGCGTCCGCGCCGGGCCGGACCACGGTGTTCGTTCCGACCTCGTGGTCGTACTGGCCGTATATGGAGCGCCGCGACCGCAGGTTCGGGTGGGCAAGCATCTTCAGCAGGACTTCGTTCAAGTCGTCCGGCTCGGGCAGCGCGTCGAGGTCGAGCTTCTGTACCTCATCCAGGTACCCGGGCCTGATGAGGTCGCGCTCGTAGACCGGGGCGTCGGCGAGGTATTCGACGGGGACGGAGCCGACGACTTCGCCGTCTACTATAACGCGCAGGTCGCCGTGGTCCGCGACGCGCCCGACAACCGTGCCCCCGATACCGTACCGCTCCGCGAGGGCGAGAACTTCCTCCTCGTCCTCGGGCGGGATCACGGCGAGCATCCTCTCCTGGGATTCGGAGATCATGGCCTCGAACGGCTCCATCCCACCCTCGCGGCGCGGTACGAGGTCCACCTCGATATCTATACCGACGCCGCCGGACGCCGCCATCTCCGACGCCGACGATGTGATGCCTGCAGCCCCAAGATCCTGCAGCGAGACCAGCAGGTCTCTTTCGAGGAGTTTCAAACAACACTCGATCAACATCTTCTCCGCGAAAGGGTCCCCGACCTGCACGTTGGAACGCCTGGACTCTGATTCCTCACTCAACTCATCCGAGGCGAACGTTGCCCCGTGGATGCCGTCCCTGCCCGTCTTCGACCCGAGCAGCACGACCAGGTTGCCCTCACCCGTCGCCCGCGAACGCATCAGGTCTTCCGTGCGTATGAGCCCCACGCACATGGCGTTCACCAGCGGGTTCCCCGAGTAGGCTGGCGAGAACTCCACCTCGCCACCGACCGTCGGCACTCCAACGGCATTACCGTACCCGCCGATGCCGCGCACGACCTCCCTGAACAGGTAGCGGTTGCGTTCCTCGTCCAGCGGCCCGAAGCGCAGGGAGTCGAGCAGGGCCACGGGCCTCGCGCCCATCGCCAGGATGTCACGGATGATCCCACCGACGCCCGTCGCCGCGCCCTCGTACGGCTCGACGGCCGAAGGGTGGTTGTGGCTCTCGACTTTGAAAGCCAGCGCCCACCCGTCCCCCACCTCGACGACGCCGGCGTTTTCTCCCGGCCCCTGCAATACGCGCGGCCCATCGTTCGGAAAGCGCCGGAGCAGCGGGCGGGAGTTCTTGTAGCCACAGTGCTCGCTCCACATAACGCTGAACAGCGATAGCTCCAGGAAGTTCGGCGCGCGCCCCAGAAGCTCCAGGATGCGGTCGTACTCGGAATCCGAGAGGCCGAGCGCGCTGTACGTCTCCTGGATGTTCAAACCCTGGCCCCCGCCAGCACGGAACGCAGTATCCTCAACCCCTCGTCCGAGCCGAGCACCGGGTCAGAGACACGTTCGGGGTGGGGCATCACGCCGACCACGTTCCGGTTCTCGCTGCACACGCCCGCAATGTCGTTGGCAGAGCCGTTCGGGTTGTCAAGATACCGGAGCACCACCCGATCCTCGTCCTCCAACCGCGCCAGCGTCTCCGCGTCGGCGAAATAGTTGCCCTCGTTGTGGGCGATGGGGAGCGTGAGTTCCTCGCCAACCTCGCAGCCCGATGTCCAGGGCGTCTGCGTCGTCTCCACACGCACCTTTACGCGGTCGCAGGCAAAGCGCATGTGCGTGTTTTGAAGCAACGCGCCCGGCAGCAGGTGCGCCTCGCAGAGAACCTGGAAACCGTTGCAGATGCCGATAACGGGGCCGCCGTCTCTAGCAAATTCCTCCAGAGATCCCATCACGGCGGCGAAGCGGGCGATGGCGCCGGGGCGAAGGTAGTCACCGTAGGAGAACCCACCGGGTACGATCACGGCGTCCGAGCCCTTCAGATCCGTATCCGCGTGCCAGAGAGCCACGGGCTCAGCGCCCATCAACTCCACAGCGTGCAGCGCGTCCTGGTCGCAGTTGGAGCCGGGAAAGACGGTTACACCAATCCTCACGAAACCACCTCCCACTCGTACTCCTCGATGGTCGGGTTTGCGAGCAGGCGGCGGCACATCGCGTCAACATCGTCGGCGTTTTCGAGCTCCATCTCGATCAGGCGTCCCACGTGCACGGTCTCCACGCCCCCGAAACCGAGCGCCGGGAGCGCGCCCCGCACCGCCTCTCCCTGCGGGTCGAGGATTCCCTCCTTCGGACGCACGAGGACGCGGACCTTCAAGCTAGAGAGCCCCTTTCTCCGTAACGCGGCGCAGCATCTCGGCGTATGCGTCCTCGACGCCGCCCATGTCGTTGCGGAAGCGGTCCTTGTCCAGCTTCTCGTTGGTCTCCTTGTCCCAGAAACGGCAGGTGTCGGGGGAGATCTCGTCCGCTAGCATCGGCTGTCCCGACTCGTCCTTGCCGACCTCTATCTTGAAGTCCACGAGGATGATCCCGCGCTCGTCGAAGAACGAGGAGAGGATCTCGTTTACTTTGAGACCAAGCTCCTCGCAGAACTCCAGGTCCTCATCCGAGACACCGAGCTCGCGCAGGTGGTACCAGTTGACGAGCGGGTCGTCGAGGTCGTCGTCCTTGTAGCACAGCTCGACGATGGGAGCCTTGAACCGGCGTCCCTCCTCGAAGCCGAGCAGGCGTTTGATAGAGCCGGTCGCCAGATTGCGAACTACTACCTCGACGGGCAGCATGGTGAGCTTCTTGGTCTTGATCGTGGTGTCGTCAACCTGCTCGACGAAGTGCGTCGGCACGCCGTTCTGCTCCAGGTACGCGAAGAGCGCCGCGCTCATCGTCGCGTTGGTGCGTCCCTTGCCCTCCCACGAACCGCGCTTCCTGGCGTTGAACGCCGTCGCATCGTCCTTGTAGCGGTGCAGCAACACGTCCGCCTCGTCAATGGTGAAGACCTTCTTGGCCTTGCCTTCGTACAGTAGTGCCTCAGTCACGTTCCAACCTTCCTTTCAGTTCTTCCAACCTATCGAATACCACACCGGCGTTGCGGACCGCATACGCCGGATCGAAGAGCCCGTCGAGGTTTCGGCCGATCCTGTCTCGCACCTCCTCGTTCTCTGCCAGGAGATCCCGGAACCCGCCTTCTCCATCCCAGGCCCGCATC
>Ga0081539_10007081_pt1 | contig 10372 bp, 12 predicted proteins | sample TabmetS4T2R2_FD_71023 | JGI IMG/M metagenome (GOLD analysis project Ga0081539, IMG submission 71023) | Tabebuia heterophylla rhizosphere microbial communities from the University of Puerto Rico - S4T2R2 | ecosystem: Host-associated > Plants > Roots > Rhizosphere ... | reverse complement strand
GTCCCGGGGGCAGGCCATCACGCAGGCCGCGCAGCCGGTGCACAGGTTGGTCTCGACCACCTCGTGGAACAGCTCCCGCCACTGGGACCTGTCCCCGTTCGGCCCCGCCATGCCGCCTCCGTCCCGGTACCTGCCTTCCTGGTTCCAGGCTAGTGACAACCCGTCCGGTTCACCATCGGATCTGCGGCCGGGTAACGTGAATGTGTGAAAGCGTTCCGCTCCATCCCCGGCCGCCGCCCGGCGGCGGTCCGCTCGACCCTGGCCGCGGTCGGGGTCGCGCTGGCCATGTCGGCGGTCGGCAGCGTCGTGTTCACCGCCGCCCTCCACGACAGCTTCGGGTCGGGTCTGGTCACCTTCGCCATCTTCGGCAGCCTGGCCGCCCTCAGCTCCGGGGTGCTGGCCTGGGAGTGGGCCTCCCAGCGGGTCTGCCCACGCTGCGGGTTCGAGAACAGCGCCGTGGCCGTCTGCGCCGCCTGCGGCTACGACGTCCGCGAGCGGCCCCGGTTCGCCTGCAGCGAGGGCCACCAGGTCGCCTTCGAGCCCGGCATGTGCGACTGCGGCCGCCGCCTCCTGGCCCTCCGCCCGGTCCCGGTGGCCCGCCACGCCATGCGCGCCGCCTGGTTCGCCCTCGGATTCTTCCTGCTGGTCCTGGTCGTGGCCGCCCTGGCCTCAGGGGGGTCCTGAGGCCACGGGCGGGTGCGGGGCTAGGGTGTGCCCTTGCCGGGCGTGCCGGCGCCGCGGCGGGCCAGCTCGCCGGACACGACCCGCCTGGCGGTGGCCGTGCCGCCCGACTTCTCACCGGTCACGAAGGCGTCCTCGCCGACCTTGAGCTCGGCGCTGGGGGCAGGCTCGTTCCGGAACCCGAAGCGGGTGTCGCCGTCCAGCTTGAACGAGGTCTCGACCCCATCCGAGCTCTTCACCGTGATCGCGTCCGTGGACAGCGCGGTGACCTGGCCGCTGGCCAGCACGAGGGTCTTGACGCCCTCCCGGGTCTGCAGGGTCACCTCGCCGTGCAGGACCCGCCGTCCCAGGGCGCGCCGCCACCCGGCCCGGCCCAGCGCTCCAGCCCTGGCCGTGGCCCTACTCTGGCCGGCGCTTGTCGTGGTGGTGGCCCCCTGGTGGGCGGTGCCGCTGCCCCCCTGGGCGGCCAGCGCCGCCCCGCCGGCCGACACCAGCAGCACCCCGGCCACCACCCACCCGAGCCATCCCATCCGCCTGCCAAGGCTCCGCATCCTGCCAACTCCTCGCGTCGTCTCCGCCTGTGACCGAGGCTCATCTTGACCGCTCTTCATTGACGGTCGCGCTGCTGCAGGTTCGGGGTAGGTAAAGATCCGCGGCCCGCGGACGCACGGCGAGCATGCATTCCTGACGGTGGAGCATGACAGCATCCGCCGGCGCCGAGCTGTGGGCGGGGACTCTTTCGCGGGTATCGGCTGCGTGAGTGCGAAGCCATAGGCGGACGATTGGGTTAGGTCTGCCTGTGGCGAAAAGGCACGCAAAGCACTCCCGCTTGTCTTAATTAGCAGAGCTAGCGGAGAAGTGGATCACGCGCATATACGAGGAGATTTGCCTATCCGGTGCCTTTCGGTTAGGTTCCCGCCTCGGCGTCCTCACCTGGACCTCGTGGGCCGCTTGTAGTCGGTCGGGACGGGGCAGCCAAGGTGGTCCCTTCACAGCCGGTCATGTGGCGTTCCGAGTGCAGCGGTGTAGGCACGAGCGTTGAGGTCTTCAGCCGAGCGGGGGGTCCGTGGCCATGACGAGTACTGGCGCATTGCAGAAAGGCTGGAGTGGATGAAGCATAGGTTGGTGACGACCCTGCTGGTGGTGGCGGGCCTGGTGGTGGCGACCTTCTCCGCGACCACCACCCGCCCGGCTCGGGCAGCCACCGCCACCTTCCCCGTCAACGGCTGTCCGGAGAATCCCAACAAGCAGCCGCCGTGCAACGACGACGACGCGGTCGTCCTGTGGGACGACCAGCTGCTCGACACCATCCGGGCGTATCCCGCCGTGACGGGTCCGACCATCACCGCCCGCGCCCTAGGTGTGCTCCATACCGCCACCTATGACGCCTGGGCGGCCTACGACCCGACCGCCAAGGTCACCCGCCCTGACGGCCCGGCGCAGCAAACGACCGGGAACACCTTGGCGAACAAGCGGGAGGCGATCAGCTACGCCGCCTACCGGGTGCTCAACGACCTGTTCCCACCCGACAAATTCCCCTGCATTCCTGCTGGCTGCCCCACCGATGGCACCGCCACCTACCTGACCCCCGACTTCCTCCTGCGGACTATCAACCCTCCACCAGGCCCACCGTACGATCCCAGCAACACCATGCCGGCTGACCCCACCGCCACCGGGGCCACCCCGGCCGGGGTCGGCAACCTAGCCGCTAAGGCCGTATTGGACTTCCGCCACGCCGACGGCTCCAACCAGCTCGGTGACGATCCCAACGGTACGCTTGGGGTTCCCTACTCCGACAACACCGTCCCCCATTACCAGTCGGTCAACACATGGAAGTCGTTGACGCCGAATCCCAATCCCCTTCTGGACGGCAAGTGGCGCTGGCAGCCGTTGTGTGTCCTGACCGCCGCCGGCGTTGCCGCCCACTCCCCGCCGATCAGGGACCCAAACGCCAGTGACTGCCCGGACGGCACGTCGACGACCCCATCCCACTACACGCTGCAGAATCCGCTCACCCCACAGTGGGGCAAGGTCACCCCGTTCGGGGTCCCGTCGTCGCAGTTCCAGTACATGGTGTCGGGGCCCCCGAGGAACTCGAACGGCACCTACTCCACCACCGACATCACCACGGCCCTGGCCGACACCAGCAACCTCTCCGACGCTTCGAAGGCCAAGGCGGAATATTGGGCTGATGGGCCGAGGTCGGAGTTCCCGCCCGGGCACATGGGGGTCTTCGCACAGTTCATCTGCCGTAAGTTTGGGAACAACCTGGACAGCGACACGAAGCTGTTCTTCATGCTCGGCAACGCGATGATGGACGCGAGCATCGTGGCCTGGTGGACGAAGTACAAGTGGGATTTCGTCCGGCCGGTCACCGCGATCCGCGAGTACTACAAGACCCAGGACATCAACTCCTGGCTTGGCCCTGGCACCAGCCCGAGCACAGGCAACTTCGGCACGGTCAAAGGTCAGAACTGGATGCCGTACCAGGCCCTCACCGTCGTGACACCGCCGTTCCCTGAGTACGTGTCGGGGCATTCCACCTTCTCTGCGGCCGGGGCGAGCCTTCTGGCGCTGGCCAACGGCAGTGATACCTTTGGTGGGAGCATCACGATCAAGGCGGGTTCGTCAAAGATCGAGCCGAACGACAATATTCCTGCCAAGGACGTGGTGCTGTCGTGGCCGACGTTCTCGGAGGCGGGCAACGAGGCCGGCATGTCGCGCCGGTACGGCGGCATCCACTTTGTCAGCGCCGATCTCCACGGTCGATCGATCGGTAGGCAGGTCGCCCAGTACGTCTACTCGAAGGCGCAGAGCTACATCAGGGGAAACGCGGGCAAGTAGGGTAGTATCCACCGTCGATTCTCAGCGGTGGTCGGCGGCATTAGAGCCGGCCACCGCTGCCTTGGTTGGACCGTTTATGTGACATGCCCTCCGGGCCAACCGTCAGGCATCCTTGCTGGCAACCGTGCCGACGCTCGTGAGCTCCGCCAAACTGCTGGCGGAGCTCACGATTGTGATCGCTATTGCTGAGTGCCTATCCTTCTGCGCTAGAAGGGTAATTGCCTACGCTAGAAGGTTGGTTGCACGATGAGCGTCTAGTGCACGAAGATGGTGATTATCTTTTCGGCGTGCCTTGACCCACTAGGCGCTGTGACGTCCGCGGCGGCCTTTGCCTTCCCTGGGTCAAAAAGTCCCCCAGTGACGGTGACGCCGACTGTATGCGTCTGCCCGTCGCACACCACAGCGGGGTTGAAGCCGGTACCCGTAGCAGCCGGGTCACCCGTCTCAGGCGTGGTCTGCGTCACCGTGACGAACGCCGTTCCGCTGCCGCCCGAGCAGCGAACCAACAGCTGCACATCAAGTTGGGCGCCGAAGGTATTGTAATCAGCGGTCTGAGCAATGGTCACCGAGGTGCCACTTCCAGAGCTGCCGGTAGCTTTGGCGACTCCCTGCAAGACTCCAAGCGGTAGGGCTACCGCAACCACGCCAAGAAGAATGAGCAAGCGAATCCGCTTCATGGTCCTTCCTTCCCTCCTCCTATATTTCAGATTGACCCAACAGGGCGATGCCGATCCTTCTCGACCACCTCCCCGGTCAAGGCAATACCCGCAATCGACTGAATGTCAGTGGTGCCGTCACGCTACCCGCCGCCAGATAGCGCAAACGCGCTGAACGGGATCAAATTTGAAACTCATGACTTCTACGTAGTCGCTCCGTGCCTTTGAGACTGGGACGATCTCTCGCAGAGAGCGGTTGACCTGCGAAATTACCGATGTGTTCTTCGCGCTTCGAGGCTGACGCCCAGGCTTACCTGAGGGTTGGCGGAAATGCTTGGCAGGCATGCTCCTGCGAACGGCGACGATGCAGGCGGTCGCGGTTGAGACCGTGGTCGGCTGCTCGCGCCAGGACGAGAGAGGTTGGTGAAGTCGGTCGAGAAGATGGGCCGTTGGCGGCGGTTGCAGCTTAGGCAACGATGATCTTGGCTCACGTGTTCTGGGGAATACGAGCGGCTTGCCAGCTCCGCGTCTCATGTCTGGAGGAGATTGGGATTTCCGCTCAAGGAAATGATGGCAGCATTCGGGGTGGCCCCGGGGGCGTTCTTGAATCCGCTTCCGCCCCTAGGGCCACCTCGTATAGCCTGCGTTGCTACGGCTGAAGCGACTGACGTCAGCGATTAGGCACTGAAGTCCTCCGGACCGATTTGCAGCATTTCGACCGGCTCGCCTCCGATCAGGTGGCGCTCGACCAGCTCGGGGACGTCGGCCTCGGTCACCCCGCCGTACCAGACGTTGTCCGGGGTCACCAGCAGGGCAGGGCCGGCCAGGCAGCCCTCCATGCAGCCGGCGGCGACCACCTTCACGTTGGTCAGCAGGCGCCGGCCCTGCTCCTCGCGGAGGGCGTTGAACACGTCGGCCGCCCCCCGGTCCAGGCACGACCCCTTGGGATGCCCAGCCGGGCGCTGGTTGAGGCAGACGAACACGTACCGTTCCGGCTGGGCCATTCGCTGGTCTCCCTGGGGCTGGCGGCTGCCGCCCCAGGCTACAACCCGACCCCCTCAGCCGCTGCCGTAGGGGCGGGTGATGATCTCGAGGAAGTGGCCGCTCGGGTCCTCCCAGTAGACGCCGCGCCCGCCGTCGTTGGTGTTGATCTCCCCGGGCCGGCGGCGGGCCGGGTCGGCCCAGTACGGCAGGTCCCGCTCGCGGATGCGGCCGAAGATCTCGTCGAACTCGTCCTCACCGACTAGGAAGGCGTAGTGCTGGGGATGGACCGGGCCGTGGTCGTCGGCGAAATCGAGCGAGACGTCGTTGTCGACCTGCACGACAAGGAACGGCCCGAAGGGCGTCGGGGGAGCGACGCCGAGCAGCTCGGCCAGAAACGTGGCCGACTCCCGCTTGTCCCGGACCCTGACGATCGTGTGGTTGAGCTGGACGGGCATCGCGCTCCTTCCTCGGATGGGAGGTGCCGCCGTCCAGTCTGCCGGAGGGGCGGGGCGAGCGGAGCCGGATGGCCGCATGGGAACGCGAAGACCTCCGCCCGTCCCCTGGCGGAGGTCTTCGCTGGCGAGGCTGGGTGGCCATCGTCGATCTGGTGATGGCTGCCGCGGGCGTCATCCCCATGGCGTCGCGGCTGGTCAGGCCTTCTCCCGTCGGCCCTCCATGTTCACCCTCCTCACCGGAACCAGACGGTCAGGCGGTGGTCGGCGGACCGCCGCCCTGGCCCTGACCGTTGCCGTCACCCGGGTCGGCGGGTGGCCCGGTGGTGGGAGGCGTTGGCTTGGCCTGCCCGCCGACGGGAGGCGCGGCGGGTCGCTGCCCGTGGTCGGCCGAGGTCGGGGTCTCGGCCGCACAGTAGGCGGCGACCTGGTCGGCGCCGCCGGCGGCGTCCGCCAGTGCCTGGAACGCCGGCGCATCCGCCCGCCGGCCGTGGTCGTCGCCCTGCCCGGAGGCCCAGGCCTGGCACAGCCCGTGGCGGGCAGGCCCGGACGCGTCCGGCCCGGTCGCATGGTCGCTCGACGCGCCGGCGGAGCCGTTGACCCCACCGGCGGCGTCCGGCCCGCGGACCAGGGTCGCCGCCTCGCCCTGGGCGGAGGCGGCCTTGCCGGCGGACCCGCTGGCTGATGCATGTGCGGCCCGCTCGGCCGACGCCGGCGACAGGGCGGTTGCGGCGGCGGCGACGCCACCAAGTGAGAGCGCGGCCAGTCCGGCCAGGATGGCCGTCCTGATGCGCGGGGGCTTGCTGGGCATAGCTGCCCTCCATGGGGTCGATGGGGTGACGCAGGGCATGGACCGGTGGCAGAACGGATACAGGGAGGCAAGCGATGGGGGGCGCCTCGGCTAGGAGAAGCGCCGTCGGGGCCGATCCCGTTACAGCGATGCCATCTGCGGCGACCACGGTTGCCCCAACATCCTGGTCCGCTCCGACCTGCCCCCCAGCCTGACCCGCGAACGGTTGACGGGAGGGCCGGCCGCGCCGGTAGCTACCATGGCTGGACCAGCCGCCGATGCAGGGGACGTGCCCGTGACCGACGAGGAGCTCCGCCAGCTGCTGCTCGATACCAAGGTGATCGCCGTGGTCGGCCTCTCGGCCAACCCCGACCGGCCCTCCAACCAGGTCGCCTGGTACCTCCACCACCAGGGCTACCGCCTGTTCGGGGTCAACCCCAAGTGCCCGCAGTCGGAGGTCTTCGGGGTCCCGATGTTCCCCTCCCTCGACGAGGTTCCCGAGCCGATCGACATGGTCGACGTCTTCCGCCGCCCCGAGCACACCCCCGACGTGGCCCGGCAGGCGGTCGCCGCCGGGGCCCGGGCCCTGTGGCTCCAGCTCGGCATCGCCAGCCCCGAGGCCCGGGCCATCGCCACCGACGGCGGCCTCCAGTACGTGGAGGACCGATGCCTGAAGGTCGAGCACGCCCGCCTGCTGGGCCGTTCCACGGGTGGGCGGGCGGCAGGTTGAGCTGACGCGTTCCCTAGCCGGCCGGGGATGGGGCTGGGGGGTCACCCACGGTTCGGGGAGGACGCGGCGGGGGGCGGGCTGACCGGGCCCTGGCCGCCTCCGCTGCCGTTCCCGCTCCCACCGGTGGTTGGCGGGGGCCCAGCCTGGCCCTGCCCAGGGTCGTCAGGCGGGTCCTTGGGCTTGGGTTCCTTCGGCTGGCTCGCCTTGGCGTCGGCGGCCAGCAGCTCCTCGCAGAAGGCCGGCACCTTGCCGGCCCCGCCGGCCGCCCGGACCAGCTCCTCGAAGGCGGTCGCATCCAGCCTTCCGCCCTGCTCGTCGGCGTTGCCTGCCTGGAACGCCTGGCAGAGCCCGTGCAAAGCGGGCCCGGCGGCCGGTCCGGCGGCCGCCGGGCCCAGTCGGGGGCCTGATCCCGCGGTGGAGGCCGACCCGCCCGGGCCGGTGCCGCTGCCCGGCACCAGAGGGGTCGGCGAGGACGAGCTGGCCGCCGTCCCGCCGTCCTGGCCGATGACGCTCCGGGCCGCCTTCCGCACCGGTCCCGGCAGGTGGCCGCTGGCCGCGGCCACCCCGCCGGTGACCAGCGCGCCGACCACGACCACCACCGCCAGCCCGGCCCGCCGACGCCGAGGCCGGGCCGAGCCGGCGAGCGCAGTGGCCCGCCGGCCCCGGGTCACGGCCTGGAGCTCGGCCAGGACCGCCGCCTGGCCGGCGAGCTCCCGAGGGGTCGGCGGGGCCACCGTCGCCGCCAGCAGCCGGGCCACCCCGGCATAGCCGGGCGGGGCCGCGGCCGCGGGCAGGGTGCCGGACAGCAGGCGCTCGACGCTCGTGTCGTCGAGGGCCAGCGGGTCGGTGAACGGTGGTCGGCGCATCTCAGCAGAGGTAGCGTCGTCGGTGTCCATCGCGTTACACCACTCTCCGGGTGCGGCCGTCGGCGCTCAGCCGCTCGGCCAGCCGGCGCAGCCCGCGGTGGGTCAGCACCCGGACCGTCCCCGGGCGCTTGCCCATGAGCTCGGCCACCCGCTGGACCTCCAACCCGGCCACGACCCGGAGGACGATCGCCTCGGCCTGGTCGGCGGGCAGGCTCGCCACCTCGGCCAGCGCGGCCCGGGTGGCGAACCCCTCGATGGCGTCGGCGGCCGGGTCGTCCGGGGCGGCCTGGTCGACCAGGCCCATGACGGGCAGGTCCTCGGTCGGCCGGCGGGCGGCCCGGCGGCGCCAGTCGAGCACCTCGTGCCGGGCGATGGTGAACACCCAGGCCCGGAACGCCGGCTCGCCGCCCGAGAAGCGGTCGAGCCCGCGGACCACGCCCAGCCAGGCCTCGGACGCCAGGTCTTCGGCGGCGGCCGGCGCGGCCACCGCGAAGTAGCGCAGCAGGCGGGGCTGGAGGTCACGCCAGAGCCGCCCGAAGGCGACCTCGTCCCCGGCGGCCGCCGCGGCGAGGACGGCCGGGAACTCGGGGCCGATCACCCTGGACCTCGGGGCGCCGCCGTCCCGGCCGGGCCGGGGGATGCGGGCATCGTGGCACAGAGACCTCCGCCCATCCCCAGAGCGGAGGTCTCCGACCGGCGGGTGCCGCCGGCACCGCCAGCATCCCCATGACGTCGCGGCGCCGTCAGGCCTCCCTCCCCTTGGCCCCCTGGCCCCTCGTCCCCGGCTTCCCAGAAGAACGACTGGCCTTCGGCTGCGTTACAACCGCTGGGAACGGCCCACTAGGCAAGGCCGCGGCGGGTGGCCGCCGGAGGGCGGCGGCCGAGGATGGCCTCGACCATGCGGACCACCCGGACGGTGGCCTGGACCTCGTGGACGCGAACGATGCTGGCCCCGGCGGCGACGCTGAACGCGGCCGCGGCCAGGCTGCCCTCCAGGCGCTGGTCGAGGGGGAGGCCCAGGGTCTCGCCGACGAAGTCCTTGTTGGAGAGGGCGACCAGCACCGGATGGCCTAGGCCGGCCAGCTCGCCCAGGCGGCGGGTCAGCTCGAGGGAATGGAAGGTGTTCTTGTGGAAGTCGTGGCCGGGATCCACGATCAGCCGGTCGGCGGGAAGGCCTCGCGACTGGGCCAGGGCCGCGCGGTCGTCCAGGAAGGCCCGGACCTCGGTGACCACGTCGGCGTAGGCGGGCCGGTGGGGCCGGGTCCGGGGCGGGCCGGCGGTGTGCATGATGACCAGGCCGGCCCCGGCCTCGGCCGCGACCTCGGCCATGATGGGGTCGCGCAGGCCCGAGGGGTCGTTGACCACGTCGGCCCCGGCGGCCAGGGCCTGGCGCGCCACCCCGGTCCGGTAGGTGTCGACCGACAGGACCGCGTCGGTGCGCTCGCGCAAGGCCTCGAGCAGCGGCACCACCCGCTCCAGCTCCTCGGCCGCGGTCACCGGGGGCCCGGGGCCGGCCTTGACCCCGCCGACGTCCAGCCAGTCGGCCCCCTCGGCCAGCGCCCGCTCCCCGGCCTCCAGGGCGGCCCCGAACCCGAAGGTCGTCCCGCGGTCGTAGAAGGAGTCGGGCGTGCGGTTGAGAATGGCCATGACCGCGGTCCGGCGGGCGAAGTCGAAGGAGCGCCGGCCGTAGGTTCGCAGCATGCCAGGATGCTAGCCGACCAGCCGGCCGGGAGAGGAGGAAGGCAGGTGCGTGTCCACCTGGAGGAGCGGGTGGCGATCGCGGCCCCGCCCGAGGCGGTGTTCGCCGCCGTGGCCGACTGGGAAGGCCAGTCCGAGTGGGTGGCCCTGACCACGGTGACCGCCGACGGCGGGCCCCACCGGGTGGGGGAGCGGCTGGTCGCCGACACCCGGCTGCTCGGGGTCGGGTTCCGCGACCCCATGGAGGTGACCCGGTTCGACCCGCCGGCGCGCATCGACGTCCGCCACCTGGGCCGGGTGGTCCGGGGCACGGGCACCTTCGTGGTCGAGCCGGCCCCCGGGGGCGCCTGGTTCGTCTGGGCCGAGGACGTCGACCTGCCTCTGGGGGCGGCCGGGCGGTTCGGCTTCCTGCTCGTCGGGCCGGCGTTCCGGCTGCTGCTCCGGCGCAGCCTGCACCGCCTGGCCCGGCGGGTCGAGTCCCGCCCCCACCTGCGCCAGCGTCCCGCCTAGGGCCTGTGGACGGCCGCCAGCACCCCTCGCGATCCTGGGCTACCCTCCCGGAAGGGCCCCAATGGCGCCGGGCCGGGGTGAGGCGCGCCCGCCTGTGGCGGGGCGGGCCCCCGGGTCGACAGCGGCGAGGCGGGGGGGGGCATCCCCGCCACGGGCGCCGC
>Ga0081539_10007080_pt1 | contig 10373 bp, 9 predicted proteins | sample TabmetS4T2R2_FD_71023 | JGI IMG/M metagenome (GOLD analysis project Ga0081539, IMG submission 71023) | Tabebuia heterophylla rhizosphere microbial communities from the University of Puerto Rico - S4T2R2 | ecosystem: Host-associated > Plants > Roots > Rhizosphere ... | reverse complement strand
TCATCTGCCGCGCCAGGGCCGCGATGCTGTCGATCCGGAACTTCGGCACGCGTGCATTGTCAGTACGCGGCGAGCGGCGGTCAAGATCGAACTTGCCCCGCGGCAGGCGCACAATCGATTGTTTTTGCTCGGTTTTCCGGAAGTTTATGGGATCTGCGCGGCCTGCGGCGGCCGGTCCGAGCCCGCGCAATCGGCAATCGCCCATGACGGCTACGGTTGGTCATCGATCCTGAACCCGACCTTCACCGTGACCTGCCACTGGCTGACCTTCCCGTTCTCGATCCGGCCACGGGTTTCGCACACCTGGAACCAGCTCATGTTCCGCACCGTCTTGGCCGCGCGTTCGACGGCATTGTTGACGGCCTTCTCGATCGAGTCGGACGACGTGCCGGTCAGCTCGAGCATCTTGTAAACGTGGTCGGCGGCGGGCATGGGTGGGTCTCCTTCCCGTTGGTGGTTCATACAAGTATAGCGGCTGCGCGCTCTTCTCCCTCGCCCTGTACGCCGCAACATTTCCGACCCGTGCGACAAGTCGTGATGCCGCCTCCCTCTCCCTGAACATACAGGGAGAGGGAGGCAGGACCCGATATTACCGGGCTTACGACGTTCGCCGAAAATGTTGCTGTGTACAGGGCGAGGGAGGAAGCCGGATAGAATCCCATCGCGCATGACGGCAGAAGACGTCGTCGAACTCTACTCGACGCTCGAATCGCAACGGATCTCGATCTGGATCGACGGCGGCTGGGCGGTCGACGCGCTGCTTGGTCAGCAGACACGTGAGCATTCGGACCTCGACATCGCGATCGAAGAGCGACACGTTTCCGCGCTGCGCGCGTTGCTCGAATCGCGCGGCTACCACGACGTCCCGAGCGACGACACCTCGCGCTGGAACTTCGTTATCGGCGACGAGCACGGCCGACAGGTGGACGTCCACGCGTTCGTGTTCGATCGCGAAGGCAACGTCGCCGAAGGCATCGCCTACCCGCACGGGTCGCTCACCGGCAGTGGCACGATTTCAGGAAAACCGGTCAAGTGCATCGAGCCCGGCCACCTCGTGCGGTTTCACACCGGATACCCGCTTCGCGATTCGGACTGGCACGACGTGACCGCGTTGTGCGACCGGTTCGGAATCGAGTTGCCGGCCGAGTATCAGCGGTAGCCCGCGCGGCGCAAGATTCGGGCCCGTTCGGCGAACCCACAGGCGTGCCGAAGTCGCGGCGAGCGCCGCCCGGCTCGAACGGATTCCTAACCCTCGCATTCGGAAGGACGCGGAACAACTCATGCGCATACGAACAATCATCCTCTCGCTCGTCGCCCTGCTCGCGGGCTTGATCGCCAGCAGCGCCAAGGCCCAGGAGTGGCCGGGCTACGGCGGGCTGAACGACATTTACCAGATGAACATGGCCTTCGACAGGCAGTTCGACGTCGACGCCCGGCGGATGAGCTGGGAGCTCGCTCGGCAGATCCCGAACGACCAGCCGCTGCCGTTCAACGCGATGACGATCTCGCAGTCGATCAGCGCCGGCAACGACGCGGCCCTCGGTTACGTCCGCGCCAGCGCCTACAACAGCGACCGCGCGCTCGGCGCCGTGGAACGCTGGGACACCGGCGCGATCCAGGGCAACTGGTACTACGGCAACGGCTCCGGCCAGACGTACGTCCTGCCCTACCAGTACAACACCTACTACCAGAGCCCGACCACCGGCTACTTCTACGGCGGCTACCAGCCGGGCGGGAACAACTACTACCCGATGTACTACGGCGGGAACTGATCACTTGGCGTGACAATTGGAGAGAAAGAGAACCGGCGGACGCGAAAGCGTCCGCCGGTTCTCGTTTCGAGCGGACTGATTGCGAGCTCGACCTCGAAGATGTCGGATAAGCGCGCCGGTTCGGCCGCGCGGGTAGGTCAGAGCCGAAACTCGCGATCGGCCTGCGACTCGCGGCGCTGGAGGATCGGGCAGTACAGACCCAACAGCTCGCGCTTCCACCACGCGCCCGTCTCGCGCCGATCATTTGGCGTCGTGAAGCGGTAGTCGTAGAACAGCGCGCGGACGTATCTCGGGGGTCGATCGGGAAACGGGTTCGTCTTCAGTAGCGCAGTGACGGGCTTTGAGTTCTCCATCAGCCGCGCCATGAAGTTCATGAACCAAGGGTTCTCGCGGTAATCGCCCAACGCCGCGAACCACATCTGCCAGTCGAGTCGCGGCATGTGCGGCGCGCAGAAGGTCGGCCGACTGTTCGGGTCGCCGGGCTTGTACTTGAACTCGTAGGCCTTCCACGTGGAGCCGTCGTCGCTGCCCTCGATGACGATCTCGCGGCGCGTGGTGGTCATGACGCGGAACAGGCCGTAGCCGTTGATGCTGCGGAACGGCGCGACGCGCTCGCGCAGCCAGCTCAGCGGCGTGGGCCACGCGATCGCATGGTTGAACGACTCGACCAGCTCCATCGTCGTCACAAGCACGATCACCGTCGCCAGCGGCGCGACCAGCGCCGCGCGACAATGTCTCCGCCACGAGCGGGAACGCGTTGCGTCGGCGAACGTGAATCGCTTTCGCAACCACCTCGGCCAGAACCCGTCGTTCACGATCGGGATGCACAGGACGATCGTCAGCAGGTTGAAGAACCCGTAGTTCCCCGTCGCCATGATCAGGATCTGCAAGCCCACGATCGACCAGAACGCGATCCTTCGCGCGCGCCGCCAAGGCATGAAGATCCCGAACGGAGCGACGAGTTCCGCCCACCACATGAACGTCATCGACGCGACGCCCCACCAATGCGGCATCGCGTGCATCCACCAACTCGTCCACGTCGGAATAGGCTGCGTGAAGTAGTGGAAGTCGAGCGCTTGCCATTTCCACCAAGTCGGGTCGTCAAATGTCAGCTTGACCAGCCCGGAAAGAAACATGATCCGGAACGCTAGCCAGCGCACGAGCCAAACCGACACGAGCGAAGGAGGTTGCTCGCGACTGGGGCGCGGAAGGAATTGCCATCGCGGCGCGAACAGGATCGCGACGAGCCCGGCCTCCAGCAGCAGCGCGTCCCACTGGAAGTTGAGAAACGTCTGCCCGGCGACCGCGAGCGACAGGTAATCAATCCACAGCAGCGCCAGCACGACGCGCTGCGCGACGCCGGCGATCAGCAGCAGCGAGAGCAGCGCCCCGCCCGCACACAGCACGTGCAGGGACGCGTCGCTGGCGTTCAGCCACGCGAGCGTCGGCAGGAGCCAGTAGCGTTCCGCACCGTAGTTCTGTCGGACGGCGTCGAGGAACGGCGCGATCGGCAGGATGCCTTGCGAGCCGATCAGCCCGTCGACCTGAGACCAGTACGAACAGAACGCGACGAAGTAGACGATGCCGAGGCCGCGCAAGAACAGCCAGCGTGACAGCATCACGTTCGCGGGTTCGCTCGCGACGCGCGCGATCGCGCGGCGGCACCAGTTGACCGTCTCAGGCGGTGGAGACAAATCGACGGATTCGGATGCCATCCGGCCAAACATCGTACCGCGCCGCGGTGACCGCCCCGTTCAGGTCACCGGAGCGCCGACGTGTCCCCGGCCGCGCGCCGTCAACGCTTATCGTCGCGGTCATCGAACGACGTCTTCGGTCAACAACGAGGAGTCACGATCATGCAGGGTTCAGCACTTGCGGTGGGACGGGTTTCCACGCCGACGATGCCCGCCACGCGACCGCCTGTCGCGCTGCCGCTATTGGCGCGTCGAGCGGCCGCACCTGCGGCGCTGATGGCGATCCTGGCAGCGGCCTTCGCTTGCTTCACGTGGGGTTCGGGAGACCTTTCCGCGTGGGAACGGGCGCACCGGTCCGCCGTGCAAGGCATGCGCGAGACTGCCGAACGGATCGCGGCCGACCCGTCCGTCTGTGAGCGGGGTCCGGACGAGGATGAGGCCGAGCATGCGACGCGTCTTCGGATGTTCTCCGCCGTGTGCAATGAACTCGGTGTCAGGCCGCCCGCGTCGGCACGGGTCGAATGACCTGTTCGGGCTTACAAAACCGCGACGCAGGACTGGCCGACCCGACGCGTAACCAGCATTGAGCCGGCCGGTTGTCGTCATCGTCGGGGTGGCGACAGATGTGGCCGGCAGACCCGTTCCGGGTCGCAGGGGTCGAGCGAGAATTGTCGCTTATCCCTGTGAGGTTGCACGAGACGTCACCCGCAAATCGAACGCAACGCTGGAACACACGAGCAAAGGAAGCAACTGGCCATGAACGCGACGACCCTTACCAAGATGACCCTTCAATCCGCCACCGTCTGGGCCTGCTGGACCGTGCTGGTCCTCGGCGCGACGATCGGCGGCTTCTTCGCCGTCGCGATGCACGCGAGCGCGATGTAATCACGCGTCAGGTGAGTGTGACGCCGGGGTCGCGCTCGTACGCCGACCCCATCTCGCACAGCCGCTGGAGCGTTGCGGCGAAAAGCTCGTACAAACCCTTGAGCCGATCGACGTCCTTGATCACGCCCGGCACGAAGAACCGAAGCTCGTCAACGCCTTCCGGGAAGCGCGGTCGAAAAAAGCCCTCGTCGTCGCGCACTTCGAACTTCAGCTTCGGCTGGGCAAGCATCCATCGACGCAGCCCTGCATCCGCGAACAGCCGGCGCAGTTTCGGCTCTTCGTTCCCGCGCACGACGAACGCCTCGTCGAACTCCGCGTCACCGATCTTCACGTCCTGAAACCCCAGCGCCTCGACCAGACCGCTCAAGAAGTGCTTTCGGAACACGCAGAAGCGGAACCCGTCGGCGTTCGCGTACGGCGCGCGCATCCGCGTGTACGTGATCTTGTCCACGTGCACGGTATCGAGCACGATCTGCCACCGGCCGACTTTCGCGACGACCCGGTCGCCGCGCCAGAAGTGCTTCTCGTGCCTTGCGCCCATCTCGCGTGCGAGTAACGCCCACGCTTCCGATCGGCTCGGGCCGAACCAGCTCAGCCGGAGCTGCTTCCGCCGCTCGCGCGAGGCTTCGCCGCCGTGTTGATAGTTCAATTCGGTCATAGCGAACGTGATGTTACCGTCGGTCGCGTCCCCAATCCTGATTCGAATGCGCGAAGTGGTTTCTAAAGGGAGCGCCCGTGCGCCCGTGCGCCCGTGCGCCCGTGCATGAGTGCTTGCTTTGCATGCGCGCGCCACGCGGGGCAGAGCATCGGTACTCCGGTGCGCCGCCTCGGATTCCTCGGCGCGAGAAGACCGGGAATCCGGGGCTTCGCGGCGTACCGCTCAGCCCCGGCGTGGTGCGCGCGGATCAGGAGCGATCGCGCGCACGCCCCCCGCCCGCGCGCCTGTCAAACCTGCGCCTCTCGTTCGATTATGCCGCTCGTTCCGTCCCCGGCACGTCCCCTGGCACCGGTTTTGTCTCCGCGAAACAGCTTTTCCTTCGCTCCCGTTTGAGAGACTTGTCGAATCATGGTGAACGCGATGCGAACCTCGAAGTGCAATAGCCTCGTCGAACGCCTCGAACACCGCCGGCTGCTCGCGACGTATTACGTCGCCACCACCGGCTCGAACAGCGCCAACGGCTCGCAAGGCTCGCCGTGGGCGACGCTCCAGTTCGCGGCCGACCGCGTCGCAGCGGGCGATACCGTGCTCGTCGCGCCGGGCGGCTACGTCGGTTTCGACCTGCGCACCAGCGGCACCGCGTCGCAGCGCATCACGTTCAAGGCGCAGTCCTCCGGCGTCGTGATCGACCGCGTCAACACGCGCACGAACCGCGACGGGATCAACGTCGAGAACGCCTCCTACGTCACGATCGACAGCTTCACGCTCGTCGGCACCAACAACCCGAACACCAGCCGCGCCGGCATCCGCGTCGTCGGCGACGGGTTCGACACCGGCGTCTTCTCGTCTCACGTGATCGTGCAGAACAACAACTGCGACCGCTGGGGCGTGTGGGGCATCTTCACCGCCTTCGCGGACGACATCATCATCCAGCGCAACGTCTGCTCGCGCTCGGCCCAACAGCACGGGATCTACTTCTCCAACAGCGCCGACCGGCCGATCATTCGCAACAACACCTGTTGGGGCAACGCGAACTGCGGCATCCACATGAACGCCGACATCGAGACCGGCAACACCAGCCTGCCGAACGTGGACGGCATCATCACCGGCGCCCTGGTCGACGGGAACACCTGCTACTCGAACGGCGGCGGCAGCGCGTTCGGCCCAGGCGGCGGCAGCGCGATCAACTGCGACGGCGTGCGCGACAGCCGATTCGTCAACAACGTGCTCTACGACAACCATGCGACGGGCATCGCGCTCTACCAGATCGACGCCGCGGCGCCCGCGGTGAACAACGTCGTCGCGAACAACACGGTGATCATGGCGGCCGACTCGCGGTGGTGTTTGCTCATCACCGACGGCGCGGTGAACACGACGGTGTTCAACAACATCTTCTACAACCTGCACTCGACCCACGGCGCGATCGAGCTGTCGGCCGACAGCACGACGGGATTGCGGAGCGACTACAACTTCGTCGAGGACCGCTTCAGCCACAGCGACAACTTCGTGAGCCTGGCGCAGTGGCGAACGCTCACCGGCGGTCAGGACGCGCACTCGCGCACGATCACGCAAGCGCAGATGCAGGCGCTGTTCACCAACTACGCCGGCAACGACTTCACGCTCAGCTCCACGAGCGCCGCGGCCAACGCCGGCGCGACCGGTCTGACCAGCGCGCTCGGCACGTTCCGCGCGGCGCCGAACAACGACCGGAACAACAACGTCCGCCCGGCGCTCGGCGGCGGCGGGTTTGACGTCGGCGCGTACGAGCGACCGGTCGCGATTGCAGTTCGCGAGGGCGATTGGATCGTCGTCCAAGGCACGATCGGCGACGACGTGATCAGCATCGCCCCGGTCAGCGGCGCGAACCTGCTCATCAGCCGCAACGGCGGGTCGGTGACGCTGTCGTCCGCGGGTGTCGTTGGCATCCGCGTGTTCGGCTACGAGGGTGCCGACAAGATTACCATCCAACCTGACGTGATCATCGGCGCCTCGATCAACTCGGGGAACGGCAATGACATCGTCCACGGCGGTGGCGGCGCCGACACGATCCAGGCCGGCGCCGGCCGCGACCGCGTCTACGCCGGCGCGGGCAACGATCGGCTGTACGGCAGTTCGGGCAACGACATCCTCTTCGGTGAATCGGGCAAGGACCTGCTCTACGGCGGCGACGGCGACGACTCGCTCGACGGCGGCTCCCACTCCGACCGCCTGTACGGCGAGGCCGGTCACAACACGCTGCTCGGCCAAGCCGGTGACGACACGCTCTACTCGCGCAACGCCAGCGCGGACATCCTCGACGGCGGCGGCGGAACGGACCGCGCGCAAGTCGATGACAACGCCATGGACTCGGTGACGCTGGTCGAGGAACTCTTCAACTAGAGCAGCTTGTGATCGCGCAAACCACCTAGGCCGCGTCACGGGGAAATGGTCCACCGAGCTGCGATCTACTTAAGAGCGGATCGAGGCGCTGCGCGATTGAAGCGCCGGGCGCGCAGCGCCTCCCCAGCGAGAAATCCGCGAGCATCAAATTCTGCCGACGTGAAATGACAATGGCTTAGGCCGATCGCTTGACGCGCGCGCTGCGCGCCTGAGGCGCCGGGCGCGCAGCGCCTCCGTGAACTGGTAGACGCCCATCGCTCGCCCCGAGCGGTGGGCGTCGCGCGTTGAGAGCGGAGCACGCAATGAGTGATTCGGCCGAACAAACCCAACGCGATTCCGGCCAAATCTTGGCCGGCCCTGCGGTTGGGTCGGAATGGGCTCGCGCAAAATGGTGTGCGGATGCTCGAATTCGCATAGGCTCCAACGCGAACGGCCAGGAGGACCATGCCATGCGCGTACTTTGCCTGCTGATCGGAGCCGTGCTGACCTGGGAGATGATCGCGATGCCTCAATCCTCTGCGCAAACGACCGTGCCGGCCGAAATCGTCGTTCGCGTCGGGCAGGATCCGAAGCCCATCAGCCCGGACCTCTTCGGCATCTTCTTCGAGGACATCAACTACGCCGCCGACGGCGGGCTGTACGCGGAGCTGATCCAGAACCGATCGTTCGAGTACCGCTCGACCGAGCAGCGTTCGTGGAACGAGGCGAGCTTCTGGGAACTCGTTACGCGCGGCGAGGGCGCGAAAGGCGGCTTCGGTATCGGCGAATCGGTGCCTGTGCATCCGAACAACCCGCATTACGCCGTGCTCGACGTCGCAAACGTCGGCGACGGCGTCGGGCTGATGAACGGCGGCTTCGACGGCATCCCGGTGAAGGCGGGCGAGACGTACGACGTCTCGATCTTCGCCAAGCAGCTTTACATGAATGCCCGCTGGGGTGGCGACTCGTCGATCGACGGCCGGCCGATGCCGGTCAAGGTTCGGCTGGAGACGAAGGACGGCACGTCGCTCGGCGAGACGTCGCTGCAAATCGTCGGTCGGGATTGGAAGCGATACGAAATGTCGATCGTCGCGAGCAAGACTGAATCCGCGGCGCGGTTCGTGTTGCTCGCGCTCGCGCGCGGCGGGATCGCGCTTGACGAGATCTCGCTCTTCCCGCGCAACACGTTTCGCAACCGCAAGAACGGCCTGCGCGCGGACCTCGCGCAAGTGATCGCGGACCTCAAGCCGCGCTTCATCCGCTTCCCCGGCGGCTGTCTCGCCCACGGCAACGGCATCGGAAACATCTACCGCTGGAAGGACACGATCGGCCCGGTCGAGCAACGTAAGCAGCAAGCGAACCTGTGGGGCTACCACCAAACCGCCGGCCTCGGGTACTTCGAGTACTTCCAGTTCTGCGAAGACATCGGCGCCAAGCCGCTGCCCGTCGTCGCGGCGGGCGTGTCGTGCCAGAACTCCGGCCACGTCGCGGGCGTCGGGCAGCAACGCGTCCCGATGCAAGACATGCCCGCGTACGTGCAGGACGTGCTCGACCTGATCGAGTGGGCAAACGGTCCCGCCGATTCAGCTTGGGGCGCGAAACGTGCCGCGGCCGGGCATCCGGAGCCGTTCAAGCTCGAGTACCTCGGCATTGGCAACGAAGACCACATCACGCCCGAGTTCCGCGAGCGATTCAAGATGATCTTCGAGGCGGCGAAGGCGAAGCACCCGGAAATCAAGGTAATCGGCACGGTCGGCCCCTTTGCAAGCGGCGAAGACTTCGACGCGGGCTGGAAGCTCGCCGGCGAATTGCGCGTTCCGATCGTGGACGAGCATTACTACGTGCCGCCCGACTGGTTCTGGAACAACCTGTCGCGCTACGACGCGTACGATCGAAGCAAGTCGCACGTCTACGTCGGCGAGTACGCCGCGCACGACGACCATCGCAAGAGCACGCTCCGCGCGGCGCTCGCAGAGGCGGCTTACCTCACGAGCCTGGAGCGCAACGGCGACGTCGGGCGGCTGTCGTCGTACGCGCCGCTGCTCGCCAAGCAAGGCCACACGCAATGGCGGCCGGACCTGATCTACTTCGACAACACGACCGTTTCGCCGACGATCAACTACCACGTGCAGAAGGTGTTCAGCACGAACGCGGGCGACGCGTGTTTCTCAACGAACATTGACGGAGATGTAAAGGCGCTCGCGATCTCGTGCGTGCGCGAGAGCAAGAGCGGCGACGTGATTCTCAAGATCGTGAGCCGCGCGGGAGCGGTGACGCCGGTGCGGATCGACGTGTCTTCGCTGGGCGACTTCAAGACGTCCGCGACGTGCGCGACGCTGTCGGGTGATCCGATGGCGGAGAACGAGTTCGGGAAAACGCCGGCTGTCGAGCCGACGACGAGGACGATCGAAGTCGCGCCGACGTTCAGCTACGAGGCGCCGGCGCACTCGCTGAACGTGGTGCGAATCTCAACTCGTTGACGCACGGCGTGAACGAGCCGCGACCGTGAGGGAGCGGGTCGGTCGACCGGGTAACACCGCTCCCTCACGGTCGCGGCTCGTGCACTAATCAGTCGGGAGTTACTTCATGTCGCGACGACATGCCCGGCTGACGCGCGATCAGTGCGCCGGCGGCCTGACACAATCCGGTGAACGTGCGCTCGGCGAGCGAGAGCGGTCTTCCCGCCGCGTGCGCGACGCACCACGTGCGCTTCACGGTCGCCCCCGGCAGCGGCAGCCAGACGAGCGAGCCGTTGGCGATCTCCGCGCGGGCCGCCCACCGCCCGGCGACGCCGACGCCCAGGCTCAGCTTCACCAGTTCCTTGATCGCCTCGATCGACCCGAGCTCGATCCAGTCGCGTAGTTCCGCGCGGGCGCGCACGAAGAACTGTTCGATCAATCGGAACGTCGTGCTCTGCCGGCTGTAGAGGATCATGCGTTGCTCGGACAACTCGCGCCGATCGGCACGCCCGGCGCGGGCCCACGCGTGCAGCGGGCTGACGAGGAA
>Ga0081539_10007079_pt1 | contig 10374 bp, 8 predicted proteins | sample TabmetS4T2R2_FD_71023 | JGI IMG/M metagenome (GOLD analysis project Ga0081539, IMG submission 71023) | Tabebuia heterophylla rhizosphere microbial communities from the University of Puerto Rico - S4T2R2 | ecosystem: Host-associated > Plants > Roots > Rhizosphere ... | reverse complement strand
AACGTGACCTGACCTGGGATTTTCAATGGGCAGATATCGACATCATCCGGCAATTGCGGCCAGCGCTCGATTGGCAAAGTCACATCTCCCGCAACCACATAGATCATCGAACCCTCGCGGAGCATATGCAGACCTTTCGGCAAATTCGTACGTCCACGCTGTGTGGATTCCGCGATGAAATTCGCGGCGCGCTCGAGCGCGGCAAAGCTGACATCCGAATCGTCAGGGTGAATGCGTTCGATCGCACGGCGGATCAGGTTCCGCTGGAGTCCGACCGGGCTCTTCGTCAACGCGGCATGGTCAAACGCTACGAAATCCGCATGATCGTGGACAACGCAATTCTTCCAGGCCTCATCCAAAACACCCGACACAATCTCATAGTCGCCTGCTAATGAACGAGACGTGCGCCAGACCACTTCACGAAAACGCGGATTGTAAGATTCAAGTGTGGGAATCAACAGGTGGCGCAAACGGTTGCGGAAGAAATCCAACGATGCGTTGCTCGGATCATGACGAGGGCGGAATCCGTTTGCTGCGCAATAGACCACCGTTTCTTCGCGCCACACGTCAAGCAGTGGGCGAATGATCGGGATCTCAGGGTCGAACATGTTGATAATAGTACGATAGTTCATCCCTTTCAACCCCGCCAGACCCGCGCCGCGAATGAAGTGCATGAGGACCGTCTCCACCTGATCGTCAGCCGTGTGACCAACCGCTACAGCCTGCGCATTGAAACGGCGCGCCTGTCCCATCAGAAATCGATAACGCAGGATGCGCGCCGATTCTTCGATGGAAAGTTTTTCGGCAGTCGCGAAAGAGCGCACATCTGCACTCTCGATCACCGACGGGAGATTCAGGCGTGAGGCGGCCTGCTCAACGATGTTTGCATCTGCATCTGAGTCGTACCGCAGCTTGTGATTGAAGTGCGCCACAATCACACGGTATCCTGCTTTGCGAAGTACATCCATCAGGCACAGGCTATCCGGTCCTCCTGAGACGCCTGCAATAACAGTATCGTCTTTTTTGAGTCCGCATTGCTCGCGGAGGATAAATTCAATGTTATCGAGCATGGTTGTTATCTGTCATTGCGAGGGCGTTAGCCCGAAGCAATCTCATAGTTGCATTCCAACAATAATTAGCAGGTAAGTCGAGATTGCTTCGTCGCTCACTAATGTTCGCTCCTCGCAATGACATTATTTAACTTGATACAACTCCACAAGGACACCGGCCGTGCTTTCGGGGTGAATGAACGCGTATTTCTTTCCATCTGCAGCGACGCGAGGTTCCTCGTTAATGAGCCGTATATTCCTGGATCGCAGTTGGGTCATCATTCCATCGATATCATCCACTTCAAGGCAGATGTGATGCATACCCGGCCCACGTTTTGCCAGATACTTGGCGATGCCGGAATCATCCGTGGTCGGTTTTACCAATTCCACTTCCGAGCCGGGGAGAGGCAGGAACGCCACCTGTGATTTTTCAGCAGGTACATCCTGCAGTTGCTGCAATTCCATGCCCAACGCATCGCGCCAGAATGTAAGAGCTTTTTCCATATCGTCTACCACCACGGCTACATGGTTGATCCGTTTTACTTTAGGCATGGGTATTCTCCATACAAAACAAGCTCAAGCCGCCGTCTCGACACTTGCGCCTGCGCGCAGTGCAGGTGAGATGCCGCGAAGGGGTACGGGCGGCGTATTCGATGTAACACCTGCCCCGTCCCAAAGGGATGCTTCGCAAAGGACGGCGCAGGAGCCAACTTATCTACAAAACATTAATCTTACATAATTGATTATAGTCGCTTCTTGTCATACCATTCGAGACCGATTAAGATTGACCTATGCCCAACCTCCCTATTAACATACGACGCGTAGCCGTTATTCTTGGTATTTTTATGCTGGTCTTTATTGTCCTTGAATTCAACCGTCGCCTCGAAGAACTTAATATGCTGAACAAGCAGCATGAACTTGTACAAGTGCAGGCAACCCAAGCCGTTCAAACCCAGCTGGCATTACAAACTGAGGTTGCTTATGCCGGTTCCAACGCGGCTGTGGAAGAGTGGGCGCGTACGGACGGTCACTACGTCCAGGACGGTGACCTGCCGGTCGTCCCTATTGGGCAGCCTGGAGATGCGCCCGTCGAATCCAGCACGCCTATGCCTTCCCCAAGACCCATGGCAAAATGGGAAGTCTGGTGGAATCTATTTTTTGGAGAGTAGGATAGAATCCGTATGGGGATTTTATAGTCACCGTAAGAAAATGTATAATTTCTTTACTGGCTATGCGGAAGAATGCACCTTGGTATCTTGAATAACAAATAGATAAAAGCATCATGAAAGAATCAGGTTTCGCGGGCTCGATACTTCAATCATTTCTCAAGCTCTGGCACAAGTTGGTTAAGCCCTCCATAGAGCTTAATGAGGAGGATCGTCCGCTATCGCGCGTACTGAACGGGATGTTATTAATTCTCCTGGTCATAGGTGGAATTGCTCACGCAGAATATATCGTGCGCCGAAATCAAATCAATACCTCTGACTGGATCGTGATCGCCGGCCTTATCCTGTTTGTGATGGCGTATGGCCTTAATCGCCGAGGGCACTTGATGGCGGCACTCACACTGGTATTTAGCGCCTTTATCGCGGGCACATTTGCTGCTTTGGTTTTACAACGGGAGATCACCCGTAGCACACCTGTACTTTTTTATTTAATCATCCCACTCTTGATGGGAGAACTTTTCCTTTCGCTGCGGGGATATATCATAATCGCCGGACTCATATTGGCAGGTATCCTTGGACTCGTTTTTATTGGATTGAATGTCGTAGACCTATTCTCTTTTTTCTTTCTCTTTTCGGCCCTTATTGCGCTGGCTAGCTATCATCGTCGACGTATACAGAAACAGCGACAGGCATCTCTGCGCGAGAACGACGAAAGATATCGTTCCGTAATCTCTGCGATGGGAGAAGGGATACTTGTTCAGTCGGCAGATGGCACCATCCAAACTTTTAATGCCGGGGCAGAGCGCATCCTGGGACTGAGTGCTGATCAAGTACAACAACTCGCGCCGGTCGATCCGCTCTGGCGCGCCATCCATGAAGATGGTTCAGATTTTCAAGCTGATGACTACCCAACTGTCGTCACGTTGCGTACAGGTTACCCTCAAAAGGGTGTAATGATGGGCGTGTATAAGCCTGATGGAAGCCTGACCTGGGTTTCGATCAACACACAACCGTTGTTTCAAACCTATCAGACTCTTCCCCCGGCAGTGGTGGCGACTTTCACCGACATCACTCGTGAACATAATTTGCTGGCGGACGAAAAACGCCACACGAGACAGATGAAACTGCTGAACGAAATTATCAATGCCGCTCTGGAAACAGCCGATTTCAAACAAATGCTCCAGGCGTTTGCAGATCGGCTGGGAGACTTATTAGAAGCAGATGGCGCTTATATCACCACGTGGGATGAGAGAAAAGGACAGATCACTTCAGCTGCCCTTTACGGCAATATATTAGCTGCACAGCCTTCTCCACAGCTTGAGCCCGGTGAGATTACGTTAACGGAATCAGTTTTGAAAGCAGGTCAACCACTTGTGATCGAGGATGTTTTCAATACACCACATCTTAGTCCACGCCTGGCAAAATTAATTCCTGCTCGATCCGTACTTGCCTTACCATTGATCATGGGGATTGAAAATCTGGGAGCCGTACTGATTGCCTTTAACCAGCCTCATACATTCTCTGCAGAGGAAGTTTCCATTTGTGAGCAGGCCGCGCGGCAGGTGGCATTGGCCGTATCCAAAGCGCAAGTATTTGAGGCAGAACGGCGCCGCGCTTCACAATTGGCGCTTCTCGAAGACGCCAGTCGTCGCATTGAAGGCGCGCTGGACCAGGAAGCGATATGTCAACGTACTGTGGAGATTTTAGTGAAACGCTTCGGTTATGCGGAAGCCGCGATCATGATTTCCATCGAAAACGATGAGTTGAAATTAATTGCCATCAATGGAACAGAAACCTTGCGCCTAAAGCCAGGCTTCATCCAAAAGAAGGATGAGGGCATTATTGGTCATGTGGCAACTATCCGTGAAGTGTATATCGCTCAAGACCTCGCGTATGATCCGTACTATTTTCATCCGACCCGTCCTCGCTCGGGTTCAGCCATCAGCCTGCCCATGCTACATGAAGATCAATTGCTGGGAGTCCTGTATGTGGAAAGCAAGGATACCAATCACTTCGATGCAGAGGACATACAAACGCTCCAGACCTTGACCGCTCATGTAATAACAGGAATACAGAGGGCCGTGCTCTACGAAGCAGAACAGCGCCGCGCCTCACAACTGACATTGCTCGAAGAGGTCAGCAGACAGATCGCGGGTTTATTGGACGTGCGTGAGATCTGCAATCATGTAGTACAAGCCGTTGTCCGTAGTTTTGGTTATGCGGAGGCCTCCATCTTGTTGATGGTCGAAAATGAAGAATTGGAATTAGTCGCTATTGATGGGACCGAAGACATAGGATTCCACCCTGGCTTTCGTCTGAAGATAGGTCGGAGTATTGTCGGACTGGTAGCTTCCAAACGGGAGATTTATATTACGGGCGATATTTCCAAGGATCCATATTACTTCATGCCTCCAAAAGGACATCGGACCGGTTCCGCCATGAGCCTACCCATGTTATATGAGAATGAATTAGTAGGCATTCTTTATATTGAAAGCACCACTCTCAATGATTTTGATACAGATATCGCTCATACATTTAAAACTCTAATAAGCCACATTGTGACAGCAATTCAAAGGGCACGCCTCTTCACAGTCGCCCGCGACCGCTTGCGCGCGATCACTGCCGTACAGACTGTTTCTCAAACAATCGCTTCTTATCTCGAGCTTGAACAAATCTTTCAGACCGTCGTTGATATGTTGAAAAATACTTTCGGTTATAACTTCGTCAGTATTTATTTGCTGGATGGCGAGGTGCTGCGCCTTGGAGCCGAAATTGGCTATCCTGAAGAGTTGATTTACACAGAAATTCCTCTGACGAGCGGAATTGCCGGTCGGGCAGCGCGCAAGGGACAGACAGAATTCATTCCCGATGTAATGCACGAGTCAGGTTTTCTGCGCGCTTCCTATGAGGTGGAGAGTGAGATCTGCGTTCCATTACTTAAAGAAGGAAAAGTTCTTGGCGTGCTCAATGTAGAATCACGAGCCGGTAACCCTCTCACCCAAACCGATGTGGAACTACTTTCCTCTCTCGCAGCTCCTATCGCCATTGCTGTGGATAACGCGCAGTTGCACAGTAACGTCAAGTCTTTGGCTCTGACCGACGCCCTCACAACATTAGCCAACCGTCGTGCGTTCGACTACGCACTTGAGTCTGAAGTCGCTCGCGTGATGCGTTATGGTCCACCCCTCTCGCTCATTATTATAGATATCGATTCATTCAAGGTGTATAACGATACCTGGGGACATCCTGCCGGTGATAGCCGGTTGCGAGCCGTGGCAGACTTGTTGCGCGCGAACATGCGCCATCCCGATATCGCCGCACGCTATGGCGGCGAAGAATTCGCCTTGCTTCTTCCATTTACCGATAAGGCCGGAGCAATCCTGCTGGCTGAACGTTTACGTGCTGCCGCGCAAGCCAATGCACCTCATGAATCTCAAAATGGGGAGGCGATTCCTGGCTATACGCTTAGCATCGGTGTGTCGTCTTTCCCTGAAGACGGAACAACACCTACAGAGCTTTTGCTGGCAGCAGATAATGCCGAACTGGCAGCAAAGCGGCTCGGTAAAAATCGCGTCCACTCAGCGAATTCATCCCAAAAACTCCCCAGCGCCTAGGATATCACCTCATTCATGCATAAGAACCCGAATTCCCCGTTCTGGATATCGGACAGGCTTGCCTTATTCCCTGATTCGACTCGCATCCAAAACGATTCTCTTTTCATTGCCGGACAGAATCTCGCTTCCCTCGCGGACCAGTACCAGACTCCGTTATACATTTATGACCGCGCCACCATGGACGCGTCTGTTGTGGCATATAAAGGCGCGTTGAAGCAATATTATCCTGCTTCATCTGAAATTACATACGCGGGAAAAGCATTTCTATGCAAAGCGATCGCCCAATGGACTCAGGAACACAAGCTATGGGTGGACTGCACGGGCGAAGGAGAAATCGCGATTGCAGTCGCAGGCAATGTGCCACGCGAACACATTCTTGTGCATGGGGTAAACAAGTCAATTACAGACTTGAAGTCTGCTTCCAAACATGCTAACACAATTGTTGTGGATAACCCGCCTGAGTTAGTTCGCCTCATTCAACTCACAAATGTTCCACGAGTCACTAATCTTTGGCTTCGCTTCCTCCCTGGAGTTGCTGTTTCCACTCATCACTCCCATACACAGACGGGTCAGCAAGAAAGCAAATTTGGTATGACACGTGAAGAAATTCTCGACAGTGCAAAATATTGCAAAATGGAAGGTCTTACACTCAATGGCATTCACTTTCATCAAGGCTCGAACTTTCGCGATGTAACTCCACTGACTAAAGCGATTGAAATCGGACTCGATCTAGCAAAAGAAATTGGACTCAATGGAGAGTGGCATTTCAGTCCCGGTGGTGGGTGGGGTGTGGCCTATCATGAAGATGAACTTCCACAACCGGATATTGATGAATATGTGCGCATCATTGCAGAGACTGTCATTGATGGATGCAAAACACGAGGGCTTACTCTTCCCCATCTACATTTGGAGCCGGGGCGCAGTCTCGTTGCGAGAGCCGGAGTAGCGATCTATAAAGTGGGAGCGATCAAACGACGCGGGGATAAAACCTGGATACTGACAGACGGCGGGATGACGGATAATCCACGCTACGCGATGTACGGAGCGCGATATTCTTGCTTAACGGTGAAAGGCGTGGAGCGAGAAAGAGGCGAGAAAGTATCTATCGCCGGACCCTATTGCGAATCGGGTGATGTCGTGATCGAAGATTTACTCATGCCAAAAATCGAAGAGGGGGAACTCGTTGCAATCCCTGCGGCGGGAGCTTACCACTTGAGCATGTCGTCCAACTATAATGGCGCGCGCCGGCCCGCGGTGTTATGGCTGGAAGAGGGAGGAGTAAAAGAAATCATCCGCCGCGAGACGATAGAGGATTTGCTGAAGAGGGATGTGGGTCTTGATTGAATTGTAGGTCACGCTTGAAGCGTGACCTACGCTCATATTGAAAGATAATTCTTCGCAAACAACTCGGCGGGCAATCGGTGCCCCCTATGAGAGGCGGCAATCAAACCATCCTTCATCACAAATTGAAGGCTCGTTTTATCGGCAAGTACGCGTAGATCATCCAGCGGATTCTTATCATAGACAATGAGATCAGCGACCTTTCCCTCCTCAAGTGTACCCAGCCATTGTTCCCAACCTAATGCCCGCGCGGCGTTGCCTGTCGCCGAAACCAACGCGTCCATTGTGGACATGCCCGCCTGCTGCATCCAATAGACTTCCAGCGCGTTCTCGCCGTGATAATTTAACGGAGTGCCGACATCTGAGCCCATTGCAATTGGAACGCCTGCCTCATAGGCCAACTTCAAACTCGATGCGGCTTCGCCCTGTGTGGCTTTATTCTTATTAATGATCCATAGAGGAATCGTAGAATCTTTCGCGTGGATAATATCCCAGCCTACTTTGAGTGTTGGCACGAGAAAGATTCCGTGCTGCGCCATGTGTTGAATCAGAGATGGGTCCTGATAGAGAAATGTTCCATGCTCAAGTGTGTTGATGCCAGCACGAACGGCTTTCCGAATCCCATCGATGCCATGCGCGTGTGCAGCGACGCGCTTGCCAAATTTATTGGCTTCTTCTACCAGCGCGCAGACTTCATCTTCGTTGAAATGGGTCGTACCGGGGACGCCGCTTTCGACAAGCACCGCGCCTGTCACACCCATCTTGATCACATCCGCCCCATTCTTCACTTGTTCGCGCACCGCTTTGCGAACCTCGTCTACGCCATCTGCCACGCGGTACATTCCAGAATAATATTCCGCGCCCGCTTCGGTGATCGAAATAAAGCGCCCTGCGAGACACATACGCGGACCTGCGAACTCGCCTTTCTGAATCGTGCGTCGCACGTCAAATTCCAACTCGCTCCAGCCTCCCAGATCACGGACAGTTGTAATCCCAGCCGCAAGATTCCTCTGCGCGTTCTTCAGAATCTTCAATGCCATCTGTCCGGTCGGTGCGCTGAACTGGCTGTCCACTTCCCCCGAGCCGGATAAGTGGACATGGCAATCGATCAGACCAGGGAGCACGAATTGACCTTGCAAATCAAGCACAATGACGTTCCCCTCTTCTACAGAAGACGATCCCGAAGCTGGACCGGCATAAGAAATCTTTCCTTCACGGATTGCCAACACCGCGTCTTGAATAGGCTCGCGCCCGGTTCCGTCGATGAGAATGATATTTTTTATAACGGTATTCATTTGAAGCCTGTACTGAGCGAAGTCGAAGTGTCCTGAATGAAGTGTTGGGTATTTGTCGAAGCAATGAATCAATTTTATCCGTTAAATGAAAATCCGCCTTATTTGCATCTTCGAGAGATGCAAGATTACGAAGTGCCGTAAAATCATTTATGTTCTTCGAACATGATTTAGCCTGCCATTTAATCGATAAGTTTAGTAAAAGATGAGACCAACGGTAATGTCATGATCCCATCCAAAAGGATGTGTATAATTGCTACTTGTATGTATTACCATTTATCCAGTCAGTCAACTGTTTCACGTAAAAAGTTCCGCAGGGAAGCCTGGGCGAAGCTCTTGAGCCTCGCTATGCTTTACGGCTGGCAACCGATGGGGACACACCCGGGTTCAAGGATCGAAGTCTATGGTTTGGACCCCGAAGATTGGAGTGGGACGTATCTGACCAATGACGGCCAGATCGTCATTGCCGAAGATGCTTTATCGCTGGCAATAGCTCTGGAGAAGGCTCTCGACGATATCCCGGATTTCAATATTGAGTTGGATCGGGTCCCCAAGAGTCAGGAAGAGGCTGAACTTCCCGAATGGCTGCTTCCAGAGGAAGGAGTCATTATCGAATCTGGTCTGAAAGATCAGCTGCTTGACGATCCGGAGATCCATCCATTTGAGTATTTCGCTGGAGACGAAAAACGTCATCTGGTGGATTTCATAAAATTTTGCCAGTTGGGGGGCTTTATTATCCTGCGGATTTGAAGATAGTTTTGGGGATCCAAAGAACGTTCCAATATAGTTTGTAACAAAATCACCTCTTCCAAAGATTCAAGATTCGTGGTAACCTTGTGGCAACAATTTAGAACATCTGTTCTAATACATACAGTACGACCTGTAAATCTATATGTGTCCTTTAAACAAAATAAAAAGGAAGTCTTATGTGTGTCTATGTGTGGAAGTTCAACACCATTCCTGACCAGAAGGTCGTTGAACAATTTATTGACGAGCAGGTGCCGTTGTTCGCGCGCAACGCGAGGCACCTGACCGGGGGCGATGGCAAACCTGTCGTCGACCTGATGAAGGTCGAGCACAACTGCGGCGCTGTCAATCTGGAAATTCAGTTGAACGGCGTCGAGGGGCAGAGTGGCGATGTCTTTTGTTTCCCGGGATATTATCCCGGCGACATGGACGATGACGGGAATCTCCTTTTCAACCAATGTGATACCAAAGGATATTTCTATGGGCAGATCGTAGGGACGATTTTATATCGTGCCCAAAAGGTATTTGATATTGAGGTAATGAATTATGTCAATGAACAAGAACAATTTTATCCGGCCTGGTAAGCACGGATCGCAGGTGACGCTCGACCCCGGCTTTCTCCTGACTCAAAAACTCTACATGCCCGACGGAGAGACGATCGTCAAGTCGAACATGACGCTGGGGCAGGCTATCGAAGCCATTGCGTTCGCGCATATCAAACTGAAGATGCCGCATCTGGCAGATAAGTGCAACGCCGCCAAGATCGAATATTGCGATGGCAAATTTGTTGTGTGTTTCGCAGATAGCATCGATAACTTGAGTTTCTGAAGTCAATAATAAGTATCGCTCTTTGCTTATTACTGATAAGTAGGAAGAATAGATACGGAGCGTTGGATAGTCATGGGGCAATCATAGGCATCCGGTCAAGCACGATCGAGAACGTTATGCTACAGTTGACCAGTAAGGTGATTTCTCTTCTCCTCCTTCGTAAGAGAGCCGCGGGCGATGCCCGCGGTTCTCGCGTCTAAACTGTCACACCTGCATGATTTGCTAAGCAAATCATGCAGGTGTTGCGAGGCGTGTTCTTAGCAACCACACCTACGCATGCACGCACTGCAGGTGAGCAATTTCTGACTAAGCAGAGCTTGCTTCACTATCTCGGGCT
>Ga0081539_10007078_pt1 | contig 10374 bp, 7 predicted proteins | sample TabmetS4T2R2_FD_71023 | JGI IMG/M metagenome (GOLD analysis project Ga0081539, IMG submission 71023) | Tabebuia heterophylla rhizosphere microbial communities from the University of Puerto Rico - S4T2R2 | ecosystem: Host-associated > Plants > Roots > Rhizosphere ... | reverse complement strand
CGGCGAACAGGACGACCGTGGCGTCGGTGACCTTGGCGCCCCCTTCGCCGCCGACCGAGCCGGACGACTTGTGACCGACGGTCGCGGCGACGTTGAAATCGGCCCAGTAGCGGAAGTTGTCCGAACTGCCCGCGGCCGGCTGCGCCTGGCTCGACACCGCGAACACGAAAAGGCCCAGAACCACACACATCGCTACTCGCACGACACGCAACATCGATAAGCCTCCGTCAAGAATCAACAACGGGAATCTCCCACCTAGGGCCAAAAAACCAGTCGCGGAAAGGGCTGGGAACCTACCGCAGAGCGAGGAGAGGGCAAGAGTATACACCTATCCCCATGGTATTCTGGAGAGGAACCGCATGAGCGAATTGGACGCGCCTCCAGCCTCCGGTCTCCCGTCCGTCGGCGACGTCGGCTCGATTGGGGAAGTCGCTTCGGCGCCGGCTCTCGAAATGGCTGTGCCGGCACCCGTCAACGACGTCAGCGATGTCGGCGATGTGATCGACGCTCCGGCCGTCGCCGCCGAGCCCGCGCCCTCGTCTTCGAGTGCCTGGGCGCGCATGGGACGCGAAATCGCCGCGGGTCTTCAGACGCTGGTGTCCGCCGCCGTCTACGCGACCCTCATCGTCACGTTCGGCTTCCAGGTCGCGCGCGTCGACGGCCTGAGCATGGCGCCGACGCTCGAGGATCACGATCGCCTCATCGTCAACAAGCTGGTCTACGAGCTGGGCGATCCGCGGCCGGGCGACATCGTCATGCTCTATTACCCGCTGAACCCGGACAAGATGTTCGTCAAGCGCGTGATCGCGCGCGAGGGCGACACCGTCCGCATCGTCGACGGCCGCGTCTACGTCAACGACATCCCGCTGCACGACGACTACGTCCCCGCCGAGTTCCGCAGCCACGACGACTACGGTCCGCAGGTCGTGCAGCAGGGCTACTACTTCGTGATGGGCGACCACCGCAACAACAGCTCCGACAGCCGCCACTGGGGCCCGGTGCCGAAGAAGTACATCGTCGGCAAGGTCAAGGTCCGCTGGTGGCCGCTGCAAGAGGCTCGCATCTTCTAGGCGCTCGGCTAACGCCTTCGTTCCATCCGTCGTCTCGTCAGCTCGTCGTCTCGTCAGCTCGTCTGCGCGGTTTTCAGCACGTGCAGGTGGGCCTCGCGGAGCTTGTACTTTTGAATCTTTCCTGAAGCCGTCATCGGGAAGTCGTCCACGAACCGGACGTGCTTGGGGATCTTGAACTTCGCGAGGCCTGCGGCGCACCACGCGATCAGCGCTTCGGCGGTGGTGCCGTCGGCCGCGGGCTTCAGGCGAACGGCGGCGGCGACGATTTCGCCGAAGAAGGAATCAGGCAAGCCGTAGACGTAGGCGTCGGCGACCGCCGGGTGCTCGCGCAGCCGATCTTCGATCTCCTTCGGCGCGATGTTCTCGCCGCCGCGGATGATCAAGTCCTTGATGCGCCCGGTGATGCGAAAGTAGCCGTCCTCATCGACGCTGGCCTCGTCTCCGGTGTGCAGCCAGCCGTCGGCATCGATTGCGGCACGCGTCGCGTCGGGATTGTTGTAGTACCCCTTCATCACGTTGTAGCCGCGGCAGCACAGCTCGCCTCGCTCGCCTCTCGCCTTCTCCGCTCCGGTCGCGGGATCGACGATCTTGACCTCGAGCTCCGGCAGCACCGGGCCGACGGTCTGCGATCGCTGCGCGATGCTGCAATCACGCGGCGTCATCGTGATGCCCGGCGACGACTCGGTCATGCCGTAGGCAATCGTGATCTCCGGCAGGTGCATCTCCGTCATGACGCGCCGCATCAGCGGCTCGGGACAGAGCGATCCGGCCATCACGCCGGTCCGCAGCGACGTCAGATCGAACGTCGCGAAGTCCGGGTGCTCGAGCTCCGCGATGAACATCGTCGGCACGCCGTAGAGCGCCGTGCAGCGCTCGCGGTGAATCGTCTCGAGGACCGTTCGTGCATCGAAGGCCACCACCGGACACAAGGCCGCGCCGCAGGTGTAGGCGCCGAGAACGCCAATGACGCAGCCGAAGCAGTGAAACAGCGGCACGCACAGGCACAGGCGATCGGCCGGCGTGTAACCAAGCATGGTCCCGAGCGCGTGGCCGTTGTTGACGATGTTCCGGCTGGAGAGCATCACGCCCTTCGGAAAGCCGGTGGTGCCCGACGTGTACTGCATGTTGATGACGTCGTCCACGCCGACGGCGTTGCCGCGTTCGTCGAGCTGCGCCTCGGGGACCTGGTCGGCCAGCTGGCGCAGCGACTCGTAGGGCATGAAGCCGGCGGGCGTGTCGGCCCCGACGTAGATGATTCGCTGCAGCGTTGGAATCGCCCCGTTCGTTGTTCCCAGGGCGCCACAGCGTTCGAGCTCCGCGACGTAGTCGACGTCACGGAATCCGCGGATCGTGACGAGCGTGGCCGCCTCGCTCTGTCGCAGCACGTAGTCGATGTCGCGCGATCGCAGCGAGGTGTTGGCGGTGACGAGCACCGCGCCGATCTTGGCGAGCGCGAACTGCAGCACGACCCACTCGGGCACGTTGGTCGCCCAGAGGACGACGCGCTCGCCTGGCGCGACGCCGGCGGCGATCAGGCCGCGCGCGATCGTGCGCGCTTCGCGCTCGAGCGTGTCGAACGTATAGCGCGGTCCATCCGTGTAGACGAGCGCGTCATGCTCCGGCAGCGCGCGCGCCAACCGTGTGAGAAGCGCGCCGACCGTGACGTCGCGGAAGGGCGGCTGATTCACGCGCGGATTGTGACATATACTGGGGCGTTCATGGATCCGTGTACGGTGTTGATTGGAGGCAAGGATGTCCTCCCCGCGCTGAAGGAACGCGCGGCCGGTTTCGACGGCGAGCTGCTTACCTTCACCGACGCCGACGCCCTGATGGCGCTCGAGGCGATTACAAAACGGAAACCAAAAATCATCGCGCTCGAGCGATTGTTCGCCGCCACACCGCGCGGCGCCGCCCTGATCAATCGCATCAAGGCCGACCCGAATCTGAACGGCTCGGAGATCCGCGTCATCTCGCACGACAGCGATCACACGCGCGTGCTGCCGCGGAGCACGACCGCGCCGGAGGCGCCGGCCGCAGCGGCGGCGGCAAATCCGAGCACCGCGCAGGCGCCCGCGGCCGCCGTGCCGGCTCCAGCGCTCGATCAGCGCGGCACGCGGCGGGCGCCGCGCTACAGAATCTCGGCCAAGGTCGATATCCTGATTGACGGCAACCTCGCGACGCTGGTGGATCTGTCGACGCTCGGCGCGCAGGTCGTCTCGCCGACGATCCTGAAACCGAACCAGCGCGTCAGGATGGCGCTCACCGATGATCTGGGCAACGTTCGCTTCAACGCCGCGGTTGCGTGGGCGTCGTTCGAGATTCCGCCGAAGATGGGACCGCGCTACCGCGCCGGCCTGGAGTTCGTCGACGCCGACGCCTCAGGCGTCGACGCGTTTCGGATCAGACACCAGCAGGCCTAATCCGCAATCAATCCACAATCTACAATCAATCCGCAATCCGCATTCCGAAATCCGCAATGGTAATGGTGTCGTCGCGTTCAGAACCTGTCGAGACGATGGCCGCGCGCACGCCGCTCACCTCTTCGAGCTTCGCGACGTAGCGCCTGGCGGCGTCCGGCAGCCGTGCGAAATCGCGCACGCCCCTGGTCGGCTCCGACCAGCCGGGCATCGATTCGTAGAGCGGCTCGCACTGCGCGAGCTGGCCGAGATCCGACGGAAAATCGGTGAGCGTCCGCCCGCCGCAGCGGTAGGCGGTGCAGATGTCGATGCGATCGAGGCCGTCGAGCACGTCGAGCTTCGTGAGCGCCAGACCGTCGAGGCCGTTGATGCGCGCCGCGTAGCGGACCGCCACCGCGTCGTACCAGCCGCAGCGGCGCGGCCGGCCCGTGACCGCGCCGTACTCGCTGCCGGTCTCCCGCAGCCGGTTGCCCATCTCGCCGAACAGCTCCGTGGGGAACGGTCCTTCGCCGACGCGCGTCGTGTAGGCCTTGACCACGCCGAGCACACGGCCGATCGCTTTCGGCGGAACGCCGAGGCCGGTGCAGACGCCGCCGACCGACGCGTTCGACGACGTCACGTAGGGGTAGGTCCCGTGATCGATGTCGAGCAGCGTCCCCTGCGCCCCCTCGAACATGATCGACTGGCCGGCGCGCATCGCGTCGGCGAGCAGGACCGACACGTCGCGAATCATCGGCCGGATGCGCTCGGCGTGACGGAGCAGCTGGTCGAACACCGGCTTCCAGTCCATCGTGCTGTCCTGGACCAGCCGGTTGCGCGCGGTCACGTTGTCCCGCACGTTCTGCTCGAGCCCGTGCGGATCGACCAGATCGCCGACGCGGATGCCGCGCCGCGCGATCTTGTCTTCATAGGCGGGGCCGATGCCGCGCGACGTCGTGCCGATCTTGCGCTCGCCGCGGCGGGCCTCCGAGAGCAGGTCGAGATCGCGGTGGTACGGCAGGATCAGGTGCGCCTTGTCGCTGACGACGATGCGGCCGTCGGTCGCGATGCCGTTCTTCTTCAGCTCGTCGATCTCGGCGAACAGCGCCTGCGGATCGACGACGACGCCGTTGCCGATCACACAGGTGATGCCGTCGTGCAGGATGCCCGACGGAATCAGGCGCAGGATGAACTTGGCGCCGTTGACGTAAACGGTGTGGCCGGCGTTGTGGCCGCCCTGGTAGCGGGCGACGATCGAAAAATGACGCGTCAACAGATCGACGATCTTGCCCTTGCCTTCGTCTCCCCACTGCGCGCCGAGCACGGCGAGATTCATAAGCGGGTTAAGATTCTACTCTGTAAATGATCGCACTCGACGGACGATCCCTCACGCTCGAGCAGCTGGTCGCCGTCGCCGACGACGGCGAGCGCGTGTCCATCGCGGCCGACGCGCGCGAGCGCGTCCGCGCCGCCCGCGCCGTGGTCGAGCGGCGCGCGCACGGCGACGAGCCCGCCTACGGCATCAACACCGGCTTTGGCTCGTTCGCCGACGTGAAGATCGCGCGCGACGCGCTCGAGACGCTGCAGCTCAACCTGCTGCGCAGCCATGCCGCCGGCCTCGGCCCGCCGCTGCCGGTGCGCAGCGTCCGCGCCGCGATGACGCTGCGCGCCAACGTGCTCGCGAAAGGGTTCTCGGGCGTGAGCCTCGAAACGCTCGAGGCGCTGGTCGCGCTGCTCAACGCCGGCGTGCATCCTCACGTGCCGTCGCGCGGCTCGGTCGGCGCCAGCGGCGACCTCGCGCCGCTCGCGCACATGGCGCTGGTGCTGATTGGAGAAGGAGAAGTCGTCGGCCACACATCGTCAGTCGCGGCCCTTCGCGAGGCCGGGCTTGCGCCGATCGCGCTCGGGGCCAAGGAGGGGCTGGCGCTGATCAACGGCACGCAGCCGTCGGCCGCGGTGCTGGCGCTGGCGCTCGCCGACGCTGAAGTGCTGGCGCGCGCGGCCGACATCGCCGCCGCGCTCTCGATCGACGCGCTGCGCGGCTCGGTGCACCCGTTCGAAGCGCGGATTCACGAAGCGCGGCCGTTTCCGGGCCAGATCGCCGCGGCGGCGAACATCGAGGCGCTCCTCGCCGGCAGCGGCATCAACAAGTCGCACGAGCACTGCGGCAAGGTGCAGGACGCCTACTCGCTGCGCTGCGCGGCGCAGGTCCACGGCGCGGTCCGCGACGCGCTGCAGTTCGTGCGCAATACCGTGCAGATCGAGGCCAACAGCGCCACCGACAATCCGATGGTGTTCGCCGACAGCGGCGAGATCGTCTCCTGCGGCAACTTTCACGGCGCGCCGATTGCCATCGCCGCCGACCTGCTCGCCGCGGCCATCGTCCCGCTCGCGACGATCAGCGAGCGGCGCACCGATCGTCTCGTCGATCCGTCGCTTAGCGGCCTGCCCGCGTTCCTGACCCGCGAGGGCGGCGTCAATTCCGGCTTCATGCTGGCGCAGGTCACAGCCGCGGCGGTCGCCTCCGAGCTCAAATCGCTCGCGCATCCGGCCGGCGTCGACACGATTCCGACGTCGGCGAACAAAGAGGATCACGTCAGCATGAGCATGACCGCGGCGCTGAAGGCGGCACGCGCCGTCGCGCGCGCCCGCGAGGTCGTCGCCATCGAGCTGCTGTGCGCCGCGCAGGCCGTGGACCTGCTCGCGCCGCTCCGCACCTCGGCGCCGCTCGATCGCGTGCACGCGCTCGTGCGATCGCGCGTGCCGATGCTCGACGCCGATCGCCCGCCGGCGCCCGACATCGTCGCGATCGCCGAGCTGATCGCGTCGCGCGCGATTGAGAACGCGTGCGCGACGCGAGTCAAGTAAAAAATATTTCGTTTTTCAAATTGACAACGTTCGCGCGGCTTCTTAGTGTCTAGCTTTCCCGTTCGCGTCCGCATGGCCACCGCTACTCGAATCATCAGAGCGCCGCGAGGCACGTCGCTGACCTGCAAGGGCTGGCCGCAGGAAGCCGCGCTGCGCATGCTGATGAACAATCTCGATCCGGACGTCGCCGAGCGGCCGGAGGATCTCGTCGTCTACGGCGGCTCGGGCAAAGCGGCGCGAAACTGGCCAGCGTTCGAGGCGATCGTGCGCGCGCTGACATCGCTCGAGCACGACGAGACTCTGCTGGTTCAGTCCGGCAAGCCTGTCGGCGTATTTCCGACACATCCCGGCGCTCCGCGCGTCCTCATCGTCAACTCGATGCTCGTGCCCGCGTGGGCCACGTGGGACACCTTCCGGGAGCTCGAGCACCGCGGCCTGACGATGTACGGGCAGATGACGGCCGGCAGCTGGATCTACATCGGCAGCCAGGGCATCGTGCAGGGCACCTACGAGACGCTCGCCGCCGTCGCCCGGCGCCATTTCGGCGGCACGCTGTCCGGAAAGCTCGTCGTCACCGCCGGCCTCGGCGGCATGGGCGGCGCGCAGCCGCTCGCCGCGACGATGAACGGCGCCGCCGCACTCGTCGTCGAGGCCGATGCGAAGCGAATCGCCCGGCGGCTGGATACGAAGTATCTGGACGAGGCGACCGAGAGCCTCGATGAGGCGCTCGCGCGTGTCCAGCAGTGGACGCGGGAGGGTGTCGCTCGTTCGATTGGGCTACACGGCAACGCGGCCGACGCGCTGCCGGCGCTCGTGGCGCGCGGCATCACACCCGATGTGCTGACGGACCAGACCTCGGCGCACGACGCCCTGAACGGCTACGTGCCCAACGGTTTGACGTTCGAGGAAGCCGAGCGGCTGCGCGCGCGCGATCCACAGCAGTACATCGCACGGTCGATGGCGGCGATGGCCACACACGTGCAAGCGATGCTCGAGCTCTCACGCCGCGGCGCCGTCACGTTCGATTACGGCAACAACATCCGTGCGCAGGCGCAGCAGGCCGGCGTCGCCGACGCGTTCGAGATTCCAGGATTCGTGCCCGAGTACATCCGTCCGCTCTTCTGTGAAGGCAAGGGCCCGTTCCGCTGGGCCGCGCTCTCGGGCGATCCCGAAGACATCCGCGTGACCGACGACGCGGCGCGCGAGATGTTCCCGCACGACGCGGCGCTGGTCCGCTGGATCACGCTGGCGCGCGAGCGGGTGGCGTTCCAGGGGCTGCCGGCGCGGATCCTCTGGCTCGGCTACGGCGAGCGCGCCCGCTTCGGCCTGCGGCTGAACGAGCTGGTGCGCACCGGCCGCATCAAGGCGCCGATCGTCATCGGCCGCGACCATCTCGACACCGGCTCGGTCGCGTCGCCGTATCGCGAGACCGAAGGGATGCGGGACGGCAGCGACGCCATCGCCGACTGGCCGATCCTCAACGCGCTGCTGAACGCGTCCAGCGGCGCGACCTGGGTCTCGGTACACCACGGCGGCGGCGTCGGCATCGGCTACTCGGTCCACGCCGGCATGGTCATCGTCGCCGACGGCAGCGCCGACGCCGACGAGAAACTCGAGCGTGTGCTCTCGTGCGATCCGGGCATCGGCGTGGTGCGCCACGCCGACGCCGGCTACTCCGACGCCATCGTGGCGGCGGAGCGCGAGGGCCTGCGCATTCCGATGCGTGAGGCAGGCGAATGATCACCCCGCGTATGACTCTGGCCCGCCGCGTGACCGCGGCGTTCGACGCATCTCCGTCGCGCATTCCGGTGCTGGTCGGCGGCTCCGGCAGCGGACGCACGACGCTGCTCCAGCAGCTGCGCGAACGGATCGGCCGGACGTCGGCGCAGTACATCGACGTCGAGCGCGTCGCGACGACGCCGGAGCGGCTGCTGAGCGCGGTGACCGGCGCCTCGCCGTTCCCGGTCGTCGGTGCGGCTCAGGAAAAAGACGGCAAGGCCGGCGCGCGGCCCTCCTTCGAGGCGCTCCTTCAATTTTTCGGCACCGCGCGCACGGCGGCGAGCGAGCCCGCGACCTTCCTGCTCGACGAATTCCTCGAGCTGCGGACGTTCGAGAGCTTCCCCGGCCTGCGCAAGGTGCTGCACGACGTCGTCGACGCGCTGGCCGCGAGCGGCAACCGCTTCGTGCTGACCAGCCGCTATGTCGCCCGCGCGCTGCGTCTGCTGCGCGATCGGCCGGCGCGCTTCGAGGTCATCCAGATGCCGCCGCTCTCCGCCGAGGACGTGGCCGACATGCTCGGGCCCGTACCCAATGTCCCCAACGGAGCGAACGAGGGCGACAGTCACGACGTGCACGAGACCGAATATCTCGTGCGCACCGTCCACGCTCTGTCGGCGGGACGGCCGCTGTATGCGGGCGCCCTGATCGCGGAGCTGGCCTCGATGCGCGAGCCTCACAACGGCGCGCCGAGTCCCGCGGCGATTCCGGTGATCAACGACCCGCTCGGCGCGCTGGCGTCGCTGCTCGCGCCGAACGGCGTGCTGGCGCGGCAGTGCGGCTTCTGCTACGAGCTCCGCCTGCACCGCGCGCGCGGCTACGGCGCGCTGAAGGCGCTGCTCGAGATCCTCGCCGAAGAGGAAGATCTGACGCTGACCGAGATCTCGCATCGCCTGCAGCGCACGCCGGGATCGACGAAGGACTACCTGTCGTGGCTCGAGGACGTCGACCTCGTGACGTCCCGCCAGAAGCGCTACAGCTTCACCGACCCGATGCTCCGCGTGTGGGTGCGCCTGCACTGCCGGCCGTCGCTTCCAACCGAAGACGACCTGGCGCGCGAAGTCCACCGCTACGCGCTGCCGCGGCTGCCGCAGGCGGAACGGCCCTTGCCGAAGCCAGAACCTGACAAGGAACCCGCCTTCGCCATGGCCGGTTCCTCCACGTCGGGAATCATCGAAATCGATTAGCTCGCTCGCTCCGCCCACGTGCCGATCGCCTTCGGCTAAAAGGTGCTTGGCCGCTTCGCCGCCAACGTGCCGATCGGCTGCGCCACCAAGGTGCTTTCGCCTTCGGCTCGAGGGTGCTCGTTCGCTTCGCCGCCAACGTGCGGATCGGCTTCGCCACCAGGGTGCTGGTCGGCTTCGCCAGCAACGTGCAGATCGGCTGCGCCGCCAAGGTGCTTTCGCCTTCGGCTCGAGGGTGCTTGGTCGCTTCGCCACCAACGTGCGGATCGGCTTCGCCACCAACGTGCCGGGCGCCTTCGGCTCGAGGGTGCTTGGCCGCTTCGCCACCAACGTGCACGATCGCCTGCGGCTCTAGCGTGCTTAGAGGCGCAGGTCTTGTGATGCGGCTCGCCGGGCTGGCAGATAGCACGCGACTGTGGCCAGGACGAAGAGCAGCGCGCCGAGCGCAAGATAGGTTCCCGGATCGTACGGGGAGATCCCGAACATCAGCGCACTGGCAGTCCTGCCGAGCGCGAGCGCCAGAACGGCGCCGAGCGCGATGCCGAGGCCGGTCATCCGCAACCCCGATGCGAGGACGAGCCGGATCACTCGCGGGCGCGTCGCGCCGAGGGCCACGCGCACGGCGATCTCGCGCGTCCGTTCGCTGACGTCGCAGGCGATGACGCCGTAGACGCCGAGCGCCGCGAGCAGGACGGCGACGCCTCCGAACAACCCGATCAGCCACGTGGCTATCCGCCGCTGACCGACCGAGTCGACGAGCCGCGATTCGTACGGCCGCACGTCGAAGACCGGCAGCAGCGGATCGATCGCGCGAACCGCCTCCCGCGCGGCGGAGATGTTGGATGCCGGGTCGGCGTTCGTCTGCAGCACGGCAAACACACTGCCGGTGGGACGCTGCGCCAGCGGGAAATAAAGCGTCGGACGGATCGCATCCTCGAGCGAACTGTGATGGACGCTGCGAACGACGCCGACGATTTCGGCCCACGGCCCTTCCGACGCGCTGCCAATCGTCACGCGCGCGCCGAGCGGACTCCGGTCCGGCCAGTAGCGCGCGGCCGCCCGTTCGTCGACGATCGCGGC
>Ga0081539_10007077_pt1 | contig 10374 bp, 10 predicted proteins | sample TabmetS4T2R2_FD_71023 | JGI IMG/M metagenome (GOLD analysis project Ga0081539, IMG submission 71023) | Tabebuia heterophylla rhizosphere microbial communities from the University of Puerto Rico - S4T2R2 | ecosystem: Host-associated > Plants > Roots > Rhizosphere ... | reverse complement strand
AAGATCTCCTTTTCCAGCGTGTCGATCCGCTCGCCGAACCCGGCCCCGACCTCGGCCAGGCGCTCGGCGTCGAGCTTCAGCCCCTCGCGTTCCATCGCCGCCAGGACCTCGATCAGCGGCAGCTCCACCTCGCGCATCAGCGGGTCGAGGCCGAACGACTCCAGCCGCGGCCGCTGCGCCTCGGCCAGGGCGGCGACCAGGCGCGCTTCCTCGGCCGGATCGAGCCCGGCCTCGAGCTCCTCGCCGAGCGCCAGCTGACCGTCGTCCTCCTCGGCCGCCGCCGCCTTGCCCTCGGCGAGGCCGATCCCGGCGTCGGCGGCGAGCTCGACCAGGTCGTAGGTGCGGCGCTGGGGCTCCAGCAGGTAGGCGGCGAGCATCGTGTCGTGGTCGAGGCTGAGCTCGACCCCCTCGCGGGCGGCGGCGGCGAGCAGCCCGTGGCGGCCGCCGCCGAGCGACTTCAGGTCGTGGCCGACGATCGGCTTCGTCCCGAGCGCCACCGCCAGCTCGTCGTGGGTCGCGGCGCCGGTGACGGTGCGCTCGGCGTCGGCGGCGGCCCAGCCGTGCTCGGCCAGCGCCAGCGCCACCGGCCCGTCGGGGATGTCGTCGAGCCCTCCCTCCTCGGCCGCGATCTCCAGCTCGGTCTCGACCCTGCGGCCGGGGACCGCGTCGCCCTCGGGCAGCGCTTCTTCCAGCCGCTCCAGCACCGCCCGCAGCTCGAACTCGCGCATGAAGTCGCGCAGCGCGCCGCGGTCGGGCTCGCCCTGCATCGCCTCCTGCAGGTCGACTCCGGTCTCAATGTCGTACTGCAGGGTCGCCAGCGCCTGCGACATCCGCGCGTCGTCGGCGTGCTCGGTCAGGTTCTGCTTGCGTTTGGCGCCGGAGATCTGCTCGACGCTGGAGAGCACCCCCTCCAGCGAGCCGAACTGCTGCAGCAGCTGGGTCGCCGTTTTCTCCCCGATCCCGGGGACGCCGGGGATGTTGTCCGAGGTGTCGCCGCGCAGCCCCATCATGTCGGTGATCAGCTCCGGCGGCACCCCGTAGCGCTCCTGCACCGCGGCGACGTCGTAGATCTTCGTCTCGGTGATCCCGCGCGAGGTGCTCATCACCCGCACCCCCTCGCCGACCAGCTGGTAGGCGTCGCGGTCGCCGGTCACGACCATCACCTCGATCCCCTCTTCGCGCGCCTGCCGGACCAGCGAGGCGATCACGTCGTCGGCCTCGTAGCCCTCGACCCGCACGTTCGTGTAGCCGAACGCTTCGACCAGCGGCATCAGGTGCGGCCACTGCTCCTGCAGCAGGTCGGGACGGGATTTGCGCTGCGCCTTGTAGAGGTCATAGGTTTTCTCGCGCCCCGACATCCCCGCGTCCCAGGCGACCACCACTCCCTGCGGATGGTGCTCGTCGATGATCTTCACCAGCATCGAGGCGAGCCCGTAGATCGCGTTCGTCGGCCGCCCGTCCGAGGTCCCGATCGACTCCGGCAGCGCGAAGAACGCCCGGTAGGCGAGCGAGTTGCCGTCGATCAGAAAGAGCTGGGGGGCGTCCTTGGCCATCGGCTGCCCACTCTATGAGGCGGGGACGCCGGACCCCTGTCGAGTTTGTTCGACCCCTCCGAACAAAGTCGACAGCGACCTACTTCGGTGGCAGGGATTCGGCGTAGGCGGCGCCGGCCTCGACCCAGGATGCGAGGTCCTCGTCGCTCTCGATGCCGGCGGCGCCGACGTAGATCATCGACTTGATCGGTTTGCCGGTGAAGTCCATCGGGCGGACGTGGGGCTCGGCGAGGGCGCGCTCGGCGTCGGGGCCGAGCCGAACCATCAGGTCCTCGCCGACCACGCCGACCGCCATGTTGCCGCCGAGCATGAAGGCGATGCCGCCGAACATCTGGCGCTCGCTGAGGCCGGCGCGCGGCCCGAGCGCGTCCCGGATCCGATCGGCGAGGGCTTCGGAGTAGGCCACGCGCCCAGCTTAGGGCGCTTGGAGCAGCGAGAGCGGCCGCAGGAGGGCCGGACGCTCGAACGAGAAGTCGGACACGGAGTAGCTGCCGCGCCGCAGCCGCGGCCGCAGGGCCGGTCGCGTCAGCGAGACGTTGGCGCGGCCTGGGAGGTCGACCCTGAGGTCGCCGCTCCAGCGGCCCGCGCCCTCGCTGTCGCGGCGGAAGCGGGCCGAGCCCGAGAAGGGCGCCGGCGGCGCCAGGGTCGCGGTGCTCAGGCCGCGGTCGTAGTCGAGGCTGGGGGCGGCGGGGAACATCCCGACCCCGCGGATGATCGCGATCCCGTCCCGCCGTTCCCGCAGCGAGGTCCGGATCAGCGCCCGACCGCCGGGACGGCTCTTCACCGCCTCGAGCGACAACGAGGAACGCTTGGGCAGTTTGGTGGAGCCGCGCAGCAGAGCACCGGGGCCAGGGTCGCCGGAGCCGGATGCCGTCACGTCGATGTCCTTGCTGCAGAAGAAGAGGCTCAGATAGGCCAGCGGGTTGAAGGGGATGCGACTCGCGCTCGCCTCGGAGAAGCCCTGCTCCCCATGGAACTCGAAGGTCCCCCAGTAGGTCGCCCGTTCGATCTCGGCCCTGCCGGCGCAAGTACGCACCGACTTCTCGATTCCGGTTTTCGCGAGGCCGAGGCTGATCCGCCCCCGCGACCCGAGATCGGCGTAGAGGGTGGTAGGGGTGACGATCGCCTTCGTCTGGTAGGCCGCGGCCCGCTCCCGGCTTCTGTGCATCGCCAGGACGATGATCTCGCCCGGCTCCCCCGGTTCCCCGGCGGCGGCGAAGACGATCAGTCGGTAGCCGTTGGTCCCCTGAACCGCGAAGGAGGCGTAGGGCCGGTCTTCCTCGTCCTCCTCCACCCCACCCCAGGCCGACGCCGGCGCCAGCAGGCAAAGGACGAGAACCGCGGCGCTTATCAGGCGTCTCCCCAGCATTCGGCGGATCCTAGGGCAGAGCGCCGGCACCGGGAGCCGGGAGCTTGCATACAAGTCCGGATCAGCGAATCTGATTCGATAGCCGGCGCAATGGCCGTCAGCGCCCAGTACAGCGTCACGATCCGGGTCGAGCTCGACGCGCGGCGGGAGCCGCTCGGCAAATTGACCGCGGCGATCGCCGAGGCCGGCGGCCAGCTGCAGAGCGTCGATCTCGTCCCCGGCGCCGGCCCCGAGGGCAAACGGGTGCGCGAGTTCACGATCGACGCCACCGACCGCGACCACTGGGAGCGGATCCTGCGCGCGATCGGCTCGACGCGCGGCGCCCGCGTCCTCGACTACCTCGACCGCACGATGCAGATGCACCGCGGCGGCAAGATCGAACAGGTCAACAAGTACCCGGTGAAGACCCGCGACGACCTCTCGATGGCTTACACGCCCGGCGTCGCCCGCGTCTGCATGGACATCCACTACGACCGCAACAAGGCCTTCGAGTACACGATCAAGAAAAACACCGTCGCGGTCGTCTCCGACGGCACTGCGGTGCTCGGGCTCGGCGACATCGGCCCGGAGGCGGCGATGCCCGTGATGGAGGGCAAGTGCATGCTGTTCAAAGAGTTCGCCGGCGTCGACGCCTTCCCGATCTGCCTCGACACCAAGGACCCGGACGAGATCGTCAAGACCGTCGAACTGATGGCGCCGACCTTCGGCGGGGTCAACCTCGAGGACATCTCCGCCCCGCGCTGCTTCGAGATCGAGGACCGGCTCAAGGAGAGCTTGGATATCCCCGTCTTCCACGACGACCAGCACGGCACCGCCGTGGTGACGATGGCCGCCCTGTTCAACGCGCTGAAGATCGTCGACAAGCCGATCGAGGAGCTGCGGGTGCTGATGGTTGGCCTCGGTGCCGCGGGGGTAGCGGTCACGAAGATGATGCTTGCCGCCGGCGTCTCGAAGATCATCGGCTGCGACCGCCAGGGGGCGCTGGCGACCTCGCGCGAGGACTACGCCTCCGGCGAGATGAACTCGATGAAGCGCTGGTACGCGGAGATCTCCAACCCGGAGCAGATCCAAGGCGAGCCGCGCGACGTAATCGAGGGCATGGACCTGTTCATCGGCCTCTCCGGCCCCGGGATCATCGAGGGCTCCGACCTCGCGAAGATGAACGAGGACGCGATCGTCTTCGCGATGGCCAACCCGACCCCCGAGGTGATGCCCGAGGAAGCGGCGCCCTACGTGCGGATCATGGCCACCGGCCGCTCCGACTACCCGAATCAGATCAACAACGTGCTCGCCTTCCCGGGGATCTTCCGCGGCGCCCTCGACGCCGGCGCCCCGAGCATCACCGAGGAGATGAAGCTCGCGGCCGCCCACGGAATCGCCGCAACCGTCTCCGAGGACGACCTCGCCGAGGACTACATCATCCCCAGCGTCTTCAACCGCGAAGTGGCGCCGAAGGTGGCCGAGGCGGTCGTCGAGGAGGCCAAACGCGACGGGATCGCGCGCCTCAACGAGGAGACCGGCACCTTCGCGACGGTGGAGTCGCCCTAACCCGTGAAGGTTCTAGTCACCGGAGCCAGCGGCCTGATCGGCTCGGCGCTGTGTGACGCACTTTTGGAGCGAGACGACGAGATCGTGGCGCTGAGCCGCGATCCCGAACGGGCCCGCGGCCGGCACCCGGGGATCCTCTGGCACCGCTGGGAGCCGACCCTCGAACGGCCGCCGGCCAGCGCCTTCGAGGGCGTGGACGGGGTCGTCCACCTGCTTGGCGAGCCGATCGACCAGCGCTGGACCGAAGAGGCGAAGGAGCGGATCATGGAGACCCGCCGCACCGGCACCCGCAACCTGGTCGCGGCGATCCGCGGGCTGGAGAGCAAACCCGCGGTCCTGGTCAGCCAGTCGGCGGTCGGGTTCTACGGCGACCGCGGCGATACCGTCGTCGACGAGTCGACCCCGCCCGGGGGCGAGAGCTTCGATTCCCAGGTGACCCAGGCCTGGGAGGAGGCGGCGCGCGAGGTCAAGGCGAGCGGCGTGCGGCTGGTGATCGCCCGCACCGGCCAGGTGCTCGACGCCGGCGGCGGCATGCTGGCCGAGCTGCTGACCCCGTTCAAGCTCGGCGTCGGCGGCCCGCTCGCCGGCGGCGCCCAGTACCTCTCCTGGATCCACATCGACGACGAGGTCGGGCTGCTCCTCTGGGCGCTCGACAACGAGGAGGTCAGCGGCGTCGTCAACGCGACCGCGCCGGACCCGGCGACCAACAAGGAGTTCTCCAAGGCGCTGGGGCGCGCGCTCGGGCGGCCGGCGGTCGTCCCCGTCCCGGGCCTCGTCCTCGACCTCAAATTCGGCTCCGAGTTCGGCAAGGTCCTGCGCGGCGGCCAGCGGGTGGTGCCGAAACGGGCGCTGGAGCTCGGCTACGAGTTCAAGCACCCCGACCTCGACGAGGCGCTGAAGAGCCTGGTCTAACCCTGGCCGAGGGCCTCGCGCACGTCGGCGCGGAGGTCGCCGGGGTCGGCTTCGGAAAGCACCTTCTGGGTGCGAATGAAGGCGGCGACCCGCTGGTTCGAGGTCAGCCAGCCGATTCCGGCCATTTCCAGGATCGGCTCGCTGAAGCGATTGACCGCCGGATCGCCGAGCTGGAGGAAGGCGACGGCGCTGGAGTCCTCGCTGGCGCGGCGCGCGTTGGCCCCGACCGTTGCCAGGTCGACCCGGCGACCGCCGACGCCCTGGCTCAGTTGCGGACCGCGCGGGTCCGGCAGGCAGACGTAGCGGACCTCGAAGTCCTGGTCGGCCACCTGCTCACGTTTGCCGTCCACCCCGTCCTGCCCCCCGAATCCCGCGCAGAGACCCGCTTCGACGTAGACGGTGACCACCGCCCCCGCGGCGACGCCTTCCTCCTCCCCGCACCCCGCGGCCCCCACCGCGACCAGCACCAGCGCCAGCAGCGCCGCCCCCGCTTTAGCCAAAGAAGACCTCGGCCTCCGCGTAGAGCGATTCCGGCACGGTCTTCAGCTCGGCGGTCGCTTCGGTCAGGTCGACGAGCTTGATCTCGGTCCCGCGCAGGGCCGCCATCTTGCCCCAGTCGCCGGCATCGGCGGCGTCGATCGCGTGCAGGCCGAAGCGGGTGGCGAGAACGCGGTCGAAGGCGGTCGGGGTGCCGCCGCGCTGGACGTGGCCGAGCACCGTGGCGCGCGCCTCTTTGCCGGTGACGCGCTCGATCTCGCCCTCCAGCCAGTGGCCGATCCCGCCGAGGCGGACGTGGCCGAAGGCGTCGAGCTTGTCGTCCTCGGTCTGCGGCACGCCGCCGACCGGCTCGGCCCCCTCGGCGACGACGATGATCGGCGCGAAGTGGCTGGCGAAGCGGCGCCCGACCAGGTCGCAGACCTGCCCGACGTCGAACTGGCGCTCGGGGATCAGGATCACGTTGGCGCCGCCGGCCAGCCCGGCATGGAAGGCGATCCAGCCGGCATGGCGGCCCATCACCTCGACGATCAGCACCCGATGGTGGCTGTCGGCAGTCGTGTGCAGACGGTCGATCGCCTCCATCGCGATGTTGACCGCGGTGTCGAAGCCGAAGGTGTAATCGGTGGCGCCGAGGTCGTTGTCGATCGTCTTCGGGACCCCGACGACGTTGAGCCCGTGCTCGGTGTGCAGCTTCGAGGCGGCGCCGAGCGTATCCTCACCGCCAATCGCGATCAGCCCGTCGACCCCGGCCGCAGCGAGGTTCTCGGCGATCCGCTCGGGACCGCCGTCGACCGCGAAGGGGTTGGTCCGCGAGGAGCCGAGGATCGTGCCGCCGCGCGGAAGGATGCCGCGCACCTCGGGCACGCCGAGCGCCATCGCGTCGGCCTCCAGGGGCCCGCGCCAGCCGTCCCGGTAGCCGACGAACTCGTGCCCGTGGACGCCGACGCCTTTGCGGACGACGGCGCGGATCACCGCGTTCAGTCCCGGGCAATCGCCGCCGCCGGTTAGCACTCCGATGCGCATCGGGTTAGGTTAGGGAACCAGCGGGCGGGACGAAAAGGAGAACAGATGAACGATTTACCGGACCTCGCAGCAGTAACCCAGATCCAGCAGCAGATCTGGTCGGAGGGCGATTTCTCGATGGTCGCGAATCTCGTCTACTTCCCAAGCGAGCGGCTGATCGAGTCGCTGGAGATCATTCCCGACGAGCGCGTCCTCGACGTCGCCAGCGGCAGCGGCAACGCCGCGCTCGCGGCGGCGCGCCGAGCCTGGGGAGGCAACGTGGTCAGCTCCGACTACGTTCCCGCCCTGCTGGCCCGCGGCCGCGAACGGGCCGCCGCGGAGGGCCTCGAGATCGAGTTCGTCGAGGCCGACGCCCAAAACCTCCCGTTCGAGGACGCGAGCTTTGACGTCGTCACCTCGATCTTCGGGGCGATGTTCGCCCCCGACCAGCGCAAGACCGCACGGGAGCTGATGCGCGTGGTCAAGCCCGGCGGCCGGATCGGGATGGGCAACTGGTGCCCGGACGGCAGCGTCGGCGAGATGTTCAAAACGATCTCCAAGCACGCCCCGCCGCCGCCGGGGATCGACTCGCCGCTGCTCTGGGGCACCGAAGGGCGGGTCCGCGAGCTGCTCGGCGACGGGATCTCCGACCTGCGGATCGAGCGCCGGAAATCCCGCCAGCCGTTCCGCTCGGCCGACCACTACATCGAGTTCTTTCGGACCAACTTCGGGCCGACGAAAACGGCCTTCGAGCGGGTCGGCCCCGACGGCGAGGCGGCCCTCCACGACGACCTCAAAACGCTGCTCGAGGAGCAGAATAAGGCCGGCGACCGCGCGATGGTGCTCGAGGCCGAATACCTCGAGGTAGTGGCGACCCGCGCCTAGCCCGGCGCATCTCGGCGTCCTCAGTCGCTCGCGTGCAGAGCACGCCACGCTCCCTGCGTCCACCGACCTGCTTGGGCTAACCGCGGCTCAGGATTTGGGCGCGAAAACTCTAATTCCGCCGCCGATTAGGAGCACGGTGAAGAAGACCATGCCGGCGACCGGGCCGCCCTGGCCGAGCGCGTAGGAAACAACCGTGGCGGCGAGGGCGAGGAAGAGGGTGATTGCCATTCCCATTGCGGCCAGAAGCCTATCTACTCAGGCGGCGAGCGCGACGCGCGCTTCGCTGAGGAAGGCGGCGACCGCGTCCGCGGCCTCCTGCGGCGAGCCGGACTCGGCGACGGCGCGGACCAGGCGGCTGCCGACGATCACGCCGTCGGCGATCTCCCCGACCTGGACGACCTGGGCGGCGGTGCCGATCCCGAAGCCGACCGCGACCGGCGTCCGCGCATCGGCCTTGGTCGCGGCGACGAATTCGGTCAGCTCCGGCGGCAGCTCGGCTCGCTCGCCGGTGGTGCCGACCGTGGAGACGGCGTAGACGAAGCCACGGGCGACCTCGCAGATCGCCGCCCGGCGCTCGTCCGGGGTGGTCGGCGCGACCAGGGGCACCATCGCCAGGCCAGCGTCGGCGAACGCCTCCCGCACGTCCTCGGCCTCCCCGAGTGGCAGGTCCGGGACGATCGCGCCGCTCGCACCGGCCGCCGCGGCCAGGCGCGCGAACTCGGCGGCGCCGCCGTGCGAGATCACCATGTTGGCGTAGACCATGAGGACTATCGGGATGCGATCCGAAACCGATTTGCAGACGGCGAGCGCGTCGGCCAGGGTAGCCCCGTTTTCCAGCGCCGCCGTGTCCGCCGCGTGGATCGTCGGCCCATCCGCGAGCGGGTCGGAGAACGGAACCCCCAGCTCGATCAGGTCGGCTCCGGAATCGGCATAAGCGGCGGCAACCGCCAGCGACGTCTCGCGGTCGGGATAGGCGGCCATCATGTACGGCATCAGCGCCGCGCGACCTTCCTCGCGAGCGGCAGCGAAGGCGGCGAGGATTCGCTCCTCTCCGGCTGGGGAGGCCGGGGGGCGACCCTCCGTCACTGATTGGAGGTTCCTCCGGGTCACCCCCCGGCCTCCTCGGCAGCTAGTGCCGTCACCTCAGCCATGTCCTTGTCACCCCTGCCCGAGAGACAGAGCACGTCGAAGCTTCCTTGCGCGCCCGGGTTTTCCAGCAGCCAGGCGACAGCGTGGGACGACTCCAGTGCGGGAATGATGCCCTCGAGGCGCGCCAACTCCTTTAGAGCCGAGAGCGCCTGGTCGTCGCGGATCGCCTCGTAGCGGGCGCGGCCGGTGTCGCGCAGGTAGGCGTGCTCGGGGCCGACCCCGGGGTAGTCGAGCCCGGCCGAGACCGAGTGGGCCTCGAGGATCTGGCCCTCCTCGTCGGAGAGCACCGAGGAGAGCGAGCCGTGCAGGACGCCGGTCGAGCCGGCCCCCAGGGAGGCGCCGTGGCGCTGGGTGTCGAGCCCCTCCCCCGCCGCCTCGACGCCGATCAGCTCGACCCCCTCGTCGGGCACGAACGGGGTGAAGATCCCGATCGCGTTGGAGCCGCCGCCGACGCAGGCGATCACCCGGGCCGGCAGGCCGCCCTCGGCGGCCAGCGCCTGCTCGCGCGCCTCCTCGCCGAGCACCCGCTGCAGGTCGCGGACCAGGGCCGGGTAGGGCGCGGGACCGACCGCGGAGCCGATCACGTAGTGGGTCGACTCGACGTTGGCGACCCAGTCGCGGATCGCCGCCGAGACCGCCTCCTTCAGGGTCCGGGCGCCGGCCTCGACCGGTGCCACCTCGGCCCCCAGCAGCTTCATCCGCTCGACGTTGGGCGCCTGGCGGCGGATGTCCTCGCTGCCCATGTAGACGACGCACTCGAGACCGAGCAGCGCGCAGGCGGTCGCGGTCGCGACCCCGTGCTGGCCGGCGCCGGTCTCGGCGATGATCCGCGGCTTGCCCATCCGCTGCGCCAGCAGCGTCTGGCCGAGCGCGTTGTTGATCTTGTGCGAGCCGGTGTGGGCCAGATCCTCGCGCTTCAGGTAGACCCGGGAGCCGACCCGCTCGGAGAGCCGTTCGGCCAGGTAGAGCGGCGTCGGGCGGCCGATGAAGTCGCGCCGCAGGAGATCCATGCGGGCGAGGAACTCGGCGTCCTCACGGGCCTCGGCCCAGGCCGCGGTCAGCTCGTCGAGCGCCGCGATCAGCGTCTCGGGCACGTAGCGGCCCCCGTACGGGCCGAAGCGCTGCTCGATCGTGCTCATGGAGCGGTGATACCGGCGGGCTGGGCGTTCTCGAAGAAAGCCGCCATCGCGGCATGGTCCTTGCGGCCCGGCTCGGCCTCGACACCGCTGGCGACGTCCACCGCGTAGGGATGGACGACATCGATCGCCTGGGCGACGTTCTCGGACTTGAGGCCGCCGGCGAGGATCGCCGGGACCTCGGAGCGGTGGCCGCGCAGGAGCTCCCAGTCGAAGCTCTCGCCGGTCCCTCCCCAGAGCCCCTTGCCGCGCTTGTCGAAGAGGTGGAAGTCGGTCCGGTAGGCCTCGGCGTCGTGGATCTCGGCGGCGCTGGCGACGTGGA
>Ga0081539_10007076_pt1 | contig 10375 bp, 8 predicted proteins | sample TabmetS4T2R2_FD_71023 | JGI IMG/M metagenome (GOLD analysis project Ga0081539, IMG submission 71023) | Tabebuia heterophylla rhizosphere microbial communities from the University of Puerto Rico - S4T2R2 | ecosystem: Host-associated > Plants > Roots > Rhizosphere ... | reverse complement strand
GGCGGCCGAAGCTCAGCAGCAGCAGATAGCCGGTGACGACCGGCGGCAGCACCAGCGGCAGATGCACCAGCGCATCGATGACCGATTTGCCCCAGAACTCACGCCGCGCGAGCAGCCACGCCAGCGCGATGCCGAACGGCGTCGCCACCAGCGTTGCGATCACCGCCACCCGCAGCGACAGCAGGATGGCCGTCCATTCGGCGGGCGAGATGTCCAACATCAGGTTGTGGGGCTGACGAGAAACTTGAAACCGTATTTCTCGAGGATAGTCTTCGCCGCGGTTGAGCGCAGGAAGGCGAGATAGCCGGACGCTTCCGGCTTTGCTGTTGTCGTTGCCGCCACGGGATAGACGATTGCCGGATGGGAATCGGGTGGGAAGGTGCCGACGATCTTGACGCCGGGCTCGACCTTGGCGTCGGTGGCATAGACGATGCCGAGCGTGGCTTCGCCGCGCGCCACCAGTGTCAGCGCAGCGCGCACGCTTTCGGCCATCGCAAATTTCGGCTCCGCCGCCTGCCATGCGCCGAGCTTTTCCAGCGCGGCCTTGGCATACTTACCGATGGGCACGGACTTGACGTCGCCGGTCGCGATCCTGCCGTCGCCGGCGAGTTTTGCAAGGTCGAAGCCGGCAGTGATGGTCACATTGTCGATCTTCGAGTCCTTCGGCGCGATCAGCACGATGCTGTTGCCGAGCAGGTTGACCCGGCTCGGCTCGTTGATGGTCTTCCTTGCGATCGCATAATCCATCCAGTCGGTGTCGGCGGAGATGAACACGTCGGCCGGCGCGCCCTGTTCGATCTGCTTCGCCAGTGCCGAAGAGGCGGCATAGCTCACCGTGATCTTGACGCCGGTCCTGGCGGCATAGGCCGCGTCGATCTCGTCGAGCGCGTTCTTCATCGAGGCGGCGGCGAATACGGTGAGAGCCTTGTCCTGCGCGGTCGCAGGGGCCGCTGCAAGCAACGCGGCAATGCTCAGAAAAAGGCCGGCAAGGCGGTTCATGGGGCGCTCCATGCATGTTGCGAGCGGCAGATTCCGCGCGCAAAACAGGCGTTGGTTGGAAAAGGCGACCATCGGAAGCGCCGTTCCGGTATTCCCAAGGACTTGCGGTCGATCGGGATGTCGCCAGTCCTAACAATAGTCAGGTTTTACAAGCAGGTAAAGGCGGCCGCATCGGCTTGCAAGATGCAGCCAGACTGTCAGTGATGGTGGAGACGCTTGTGGCCGCCGCCGTAACCTCGCAATTCCGCATACTTCGTCATCTGCGCGGGGGTCAAAATGCTTCCCGTCGACAGGTGATATTTCAAATGAGTTTCGCGCAGTACTCCCTGCGTCGCTGCAACGGCGGCGGTAGCGGCTTTCAAACTCTCCGGCGTGACGGTCCGGGCCGCAAACTGCTGGTCCAACTCGGCCTCCTGCTCGATCAGCTTGGCGCCGAGCGGCATAGCCTCGGCCTTCATGGCATCGAACAGGCGCTGCATGCCGGCGCGCTGATCCGATGAGAGTTCGAGCTTGTCGGCAAGTTCAAGGACGTGTGAGGGACCCGGATATCCGTTCAATTCGGCAGCGAGCGCCGACCCCATGCCGCGCCCAGCATTGAGATCCGCGATCTGCTGTTCGGAAAGCGCCTTGATCGAACGCGACTGCATCCCGGCATACGGCGTTTGTGCATGCACGCTGGTGACGAGGGCGAGGGATGCAATCAGGGGCCAAATCTTCATCGGTGTTCTCCGGTTGGCTGTTGTGTCATCGCTGCTTCACGTCAGGTGCGTTCAGCACCGCCCTGCAGGCCGGCGGAAGCTCCGCCATCGTCATCGGCGGCTTCGGCTTTGGCGGCACCTTTGGCGGCTTGGGGTGCAGCACGGCGTCGCTGAACCAATAGGCGAGGTCGCCCGCGCTACAGCCTTCGCCCTCGTTCGGGTCGGGCTGGCTCTCACAATCGCTGGCGCCGGGCGGGCATTTGATCCGGATGTGAAAATGATAGTCGTGGCCGTACATCGGCCGCACCTTGTGCAGCCAGGATCGATCACCTTTGGCCTCGCGGCACAGCGCCTTCTTGATCGCGGCATTGACGAAGATGCGCTGCACGCTCGGTTCCTGCGCGGCGGCGCGGATCACGGCGAGATGCGTCGGGGTCCAGGCGTGCGGATCGATATCGAGCCGGTCGGAGCGCACCATCATCACCGCCGACATTTCCTCGCGCTCGTTGCGCGATAGCTGCCGGTTCGGCATCGGCGTCAGCCAGATGTCGGCATCCAGTCCGACCTGGTGGCTGGCGTGCCCGGTGAACATCGGCCCGCCGCGCGGCTGCGACATGTCGCCGACCAAGATGCCGGGCCAGCCCGCGTCCCGGTGCGCCCGCGCGGCCAGCCGCTTGACCAGCGCGACCAGATCGGGATGTCCCCAATAGCGATTGCGCGACAGCCGCATCACCTGCCAATTGTCGCCATTGATCGGCAGCCCTTCCGCGCCCGCGATGCAGCCATGGGCATAGAAACCGAACACGCGCGTCGGCATCGCCGCCGGCAGCAGCTTGCGGCCGAACAGTTCCTTGGCGGCGATCTTGGGATCGTGGGGATTGGCGAGCGGCGGCAGCGGTTTTGGATTGACCGTGCCCTTGTCCTGCGCCGATGCGCTCAGCGCATTGGCGGCAACGATCAAGGTGATGAGCGGGATCAGAATCAGGCGGGGGTTCATCGGATCACTCTGTTCGCGCAAAAAATAGCAATGAAACCGGCAAGAAAGAAGCCGGAGAATATGCGCCCGATGGGCGATTCGTCCCTCGCCGAAAATGATGGCGGGTCCCGCCTCCCAGTTAGGGTGAACCCGGATTCGTAGCGGTGCCCTCCCGCCGAGCGGCATGTTCCGCCGTAGGCCAGGGTGCGCCTTCACTTCTCGCGTCCGGCGCATAGTGCAGCGTGGCTACTCTCATTAAGCGTAACGGCCCGCCCCATACGCACATCGAGATCAACCAAGGCAGGACGTCTGCGATTGCCTTAACGGTGCGATAACCCTGCCGATTATCGATAGACATTTACACGAACGCGCGATGTTTCGCGCATTCCTTGCATAGCCTAGGCGCGTTTCGCCTGCACCGTTATATCGGGCTAGCGATTTCGTTCGCGAACTTGCGATTTGCGCCGGTCACCTGGAACGGCGATACACGCAAGGCGTGTGGTTGTATTTCTGCCTGGTCACACGTGATTACGGAGATATGGCAGTTTCATCGACAAGAGAAAGTATTTTTTCAGAGACTTATCGGAAAACTTTGCACGCAGAGTGCGAGTAGAGCGGAGCAATGCCGAAGAAGCCCAGAACGAGCCGTAAGCCGAAACAGGCGGCGATGACCCGCTTCCCCGGCCGGCCAGCAAAGCCCGCTCCGAAACTGTCGATCAACCGGCGACCTGCAAGCGAGAATGCGGAGCTCGAGGTCGCACTGGCCGAAGCACGCAAATCGCATGAGCGCTTGCGGCAGGCGATCGACATTCTGCCGCAAGGCATGGTGGTTCTCGATGCCGACGGCCGCTACATTCTCTGGAACAAGAAATATGCCGAGATGTACCGAAGCAGCGCCGACCTGTTCAAACCGGGCGTGCGGCTGGAGGATACGATCCGCGTCGGCGTCGCCCGCGGCGACTACCCCGAAGCGATCGGCCACGAGGAAGAATGGATCGCCGCGCGGCTGAAGAAGCTGTTCGCGCCGGGCGAGCGGCATGAGCAGCGGCTCGCCGACGGCCGCGTCATCCTGATCGACGAGCGCCTGACCGAGGATGGCGGCATCATCGGCCTGCGGGTCGACATCACCGAGCTGAAGCAGCGCGAGGCGTCGTTTCGTCTGCTGTTCGACAGCAATCCGGTTCCGATGATCGTCTGCGCGCTCGGCGACGAACGCGTTCTCGCCGTCAACGACGCCGCGGTCGAGCATTACGGTTACAGCCGTGGTGACTTCGAGAAGCTCACGATCCGCAACCTGCAGGCATTCGAAGGCGAGCCGCCATGGGCCGCCCGGCACGGCGGCGATCAGCGCGCGGCGCGCACCTGGAAGCACGTCAGGGCCGACGGCGCGCTGATCGATCTGGCGATCTATTCGCGGCAGCTCGTCTATGGCGACCGGCCGGCGGTGCTGCTGGCGCTGATGGACACCACCGAACGCAAACGCGCCGAGGCGCGGCTGACCTTCATGGCCCAGCACGACGCGCTCACCGGCCTGCCGAACCGCAATCTGCTGCGCCAGCAGATGGACGACATCCTGCTGCGCTCGCGCCGCAGCGCGGAGAAGGTGGCGGTGCTGGTGCTCGGCATCGATCATTTCAAGGCGGTCAACGATACGCTCGGCCACGGCGTCGGCGACAAGCTCTTGCGCGGCGTCGGCAAGCGGTTGCAATCCCTGCTGCGCGACGACGATGCGTTGGCCCGCCTCAATTCGGACGAGTTCGCCATCGTCCAGAGCGGCGTGACCCGGCCGGAGGACGCGGTGTTCCTGGCGCGGCGTCTTTTGGATGCGATCGGCGATCCCTATCTGATCGACGGCCACTCCGTCGTGATCGGCGCCAGCATTGGCATTGCGATATCGCCCGGCGACGGCGACGAATCCGAGAAGCTCTTGAAGAACGCCGACCTGGCGCTGTCGCGCGCGAAGAACGATTCCCGCGGCACCTTCTCGTTCTTCGAGGCCGGCATGGATGCCCGCGCCCAGACCCGCCGCAAGATCGAAACTGAGCTGCGCGAGGCGGTCAGGGGCGATGCGCTGCGGCCCTATTACCAGCCGCTGGTCGATCTATCGAGCGGCCGCATCACCGGCTTCGAGGCGCTGGTGCGCTGGCCACACCCCGAACGCGGCATGATCTCGCCGGCCGAATTCATCCCTGTTGCCGAGGAGACCGGGCTGATCAATGCCGTCGGCGGCTTGATGCTGCGGCGGGCCTGCACCGATGCCGCGCAATGGCCGGACGATGTGCGCGTCGCGGTCAATCTGTCGCCGCTGCAGTTCCGCGTCGGCAATCTGCTGTCGCTGGTGGTGGAAACGCTGAAGCAATCCGGCCTGCCGGCGAAGCGGCTGGAGCTCGAAATCACCGAGACGCTGCTATTGGAAAAGAGCAGCGAGGTGCTGGCGACGCTGCATGCGTTGCGCGCGCTCGGCGTTCGCATCTCGATGGACGATTTCGGCACCGGCTATTCCAGCCTGAGCTATCTGCGCAGCTTTCCGTTCGACAAGATCAAGATCGACCAGTCGTTCGTGCGCGACCTCGCCGCCAATCCCGATGCGCAGGCGATCGTGCGTTCGATCATCAGTCTCGGCAAGGGGCTGGGTGTCACCATCACGGCGGAAGGCGTCGAGACGGAGGCCGAAGTCAACTGCCTGCGCAGCGAGGGCTGCCACGAGGGACAGGGATTCCTGTTCAGCCGGGCGCGGCCCAATGCGGAAATCGTGAGCCTGTTGAAGACACAGGGCAACTGGAGCACGCCGTCGGGTGCGGCGTTGGTGGCGTAAGGCTGGCGCCACCTTCGCAAGCCGTCATTGCGAGCCATCGGGTCGCGCCGACCCGTGCCCGGTGGCTCGCAGTGAAGGCGGCTAGCCGCCTCGCGCGGCACCGCTTCCGCGCATGATAGGTCAGCGCCAGCGCGATGCAGTGGCGCAGCGCCTTCTCCGGCACCTTGTCACCGGCATCGAGCAGAATGCTGCGGTTGCCGCCGTAGCGGAGCTCCGGATAGAGCTCGCGAAAAGTCTCGACCAAGTCCGTCTGGCAGTGGAAATAGACCGCGTAACGGCCGGCTTCCGTCTTCACCTGATCAATGCGAATGGTGCTGCCGCTCTTGCTCTCCGTCGTCAGATAACTCGGCTGGCCCCATTTCAGGGTCTCTTCGAGAGCGCCGACGCCCGAGGTCGTCTTTGCCGTGTCGAAAATCAGCTTGCGCAGTGCGAGCAGTTTTGTCCTGACCTGAGCGGGATAGGCACCGAAGACCGCATTGACTGCGGACTTCGGAAGATTCACATGCTTCGCGCTTGGGGAAGCGATCTTTCGTGCGTTTGCCATCGCAACCTGTCGCTGTGTTTCGGTGGACAGACTAGCGCGGAATCCTCCAGAATGCATAATGCTTAAACTGGCAAGGTATGACTGAAGGCCGCTATCCTCACATGAATTCCAACCCTGAAGCGTCGATGATGCCTGCGCCGAAATACGCCCGGTTTTCGCGCCGCTTTCGCGGGCTTGTGCTCGACTGGATGATCCTCATGGCCATCCTCTTCGGTGCGCTGACGCTGACGAGCACGGTGCGAGACGACAATTTCTCCCGCGCGCTCGGAATTCTGGTGATCGCGGCGCTTTTGCTGTACGAGCCGGTTCTGGTGTCGTTTACCGGAAGCACGCTCGGACACTATCTCACTAATCTGCGCGTCGTCGATGAGCGCAGCGGCGGCAATGTCAGCTTCCTCAAGGCCTGTGCCCGCGTCGTGATCAAGGCCGTGCTCGGGCTGTACTCGTTCGTGACCTTGGCGGCGACACGCCGCAATCAGGCGGTTCACGATCTTCTGACGAAGTCGACCGTGCAGATCCGGAATCCGGCAAAGGCGCTGCCCGGCCAGTATGTCAACGAGCGCGACGGACCGGCAGACACCAGCCTGCCGTCGCGGTGGCGGCGCGTTGCCACGATTGGCGCATATCTGGTGCTGATGTTCGTCGTCCACATGGCCGTATTGATGGGCCTCAACGAAGCCGGCATCATGTCCGATGCCTGTATGCGCAGCAGCCAATGTTCGGTAGGCGAGCGGTCTTTCGAGGCGGCAGCGGCCGTCCTGATTCTGCTTCTGACCGCCCTGATCATCGCACGTGGCTGGAGGGGCAGGTTGTTCGGCGCACGCAAGGCGCGCTAGCGCGGTCGACCGGCTTCGGTGACCGCGCCGCTCCCTGGCTCTTCGGCGATTTCAGCGTATTCACCGGGCCGTTGGGAGGCCGCCGAAGAGAAGTGCCTATTTCCTTCGCGCGGTCTTGCGTGTGCCCGAGCGAGACGTCTTGCGCGCGCTGGATCGCGTGGTCTTGCGTGCGCTGGACCTTGCCGCCGCCTTTCGCTTGCGCGTCGCCGCCGCCTTCTTGGCGGAGCGGGACCGCGCCGCTGCGGGCCGGCGTGCTGCGGCCTTGCCGCCGCGCGGGCCGCCGATCCGGCCGCCCTTTTTCGCTGCGACGTTGGTGTCCCTCACGCCGCGGCCGGAGCCGCTCTTGTTGCCACCGCCGGTCTCCTTGTTGACGGTTGCCCAGGCGCGCCGCTCGGCTTCCTTCCTGCCGATGCCGCGCTGCTCGTAACCTTCCTCGATATGCTCGGCCTGGCGCTTCTGCTTGTCGGTGTAGCTCGATTTGTCACCGCGGGGCATGTTGGATCTCCCTCGTTGCTGCGCTTACCAAAAAGCAACGCAGGCTCGGCGAGGGGGTTCCGTTCGATTAGGCGGCGTCGCGAAGGCCCGCGAGGAACGTGTCGACGCTTCTGTACAGCGCATCGGCCTGCCGGCTGAGCTGGCCGGTGGCCGCCGCAACGTTCTCGGCCAGCGCACGCGACTGGTCGGCGGACTGGCTGGCGCCGGGGACATTGGCCGAGACTTCGCCGGTGCCGGTGGCCGCCTGCTGGACGCTGCGGGCGATTTCCCGCGTCGCCGAATCCTGCTCTTCCACGGCGGCCGCGATGGTGGTGGCGATGCCGCTGATCTCGCGGATAGTGTCGCTGATGCCGCCGATCGCCGTCACGCAGTCGCCGGTGGCCGATTGAATCGCGGCGACCTGGCCGGCGATCTCCTCGGTGGCCTTCGCGGTCTGGCTGGCAAGCTGCTTGACCTCGGACGCGACGACGGCAAAGCCGCGGCCGGCCTCGCCGGCGCGCGCCGCCTCGATGGTCGCGTTCAGCGCCAGAAGGTTGGTCTGGCTCGCAATCGCCCCGATCAAGCGCAGCACGTCGCCGATCTTTTCGGCGGCCGAGGCGAGGCTGCTGACCATTTCGGTGGTCCGTCCGGCCTTGACCACGGCGTTGTCGGCGACCTGGCTGGAATGGGTGACCTGGCGGCCGATTTCGGTCACCGAGGACGCCAGTTCCTCGGTCGCGGCGGCAACGGCGCTAACGCTGGCGGAAGCTGCGTCGGAAGCTGCCGCTGCAGCGGCGGCGCGCTGCGAGGTGCCGTTCACGCTGGTCGCGATCTCGCCGGCCACGCGCTGCATGTCCGACGTCGCCTGTGCGACCGCGGCGACGACGCTCTTGACGTCGCTCTCGAAACGATCGGCCATCTGACGCTGCAGGGCCTTCTTCTCGAGCTCGGCCTGCTGCTTGGTGGCCTCTTGGGCCTCGCGCATATCGCGCGATTCGATCATGCTGCGGCGGAACACGTCGACCGCGCTTGCCATGGTGCCGAGCTCGTCGCGGCGCTCGCGGCCGGGAATCGTAACGTCGACCTCGCCGCCGGAAAGGCGGTTCATCACCACCGTGATCGCCGCCAGCGGCCGCGACAGGCCGCGGCCAAGCAGGAACGCCAGCACCACCGCACCAAGCAGGATGGCGATCGTGCCGAGGATCAGGTTGCGCTGCGAACTCGCCGCCGCCGCCTCATATTCGGTGGTATCCTTGATGATCTCGAGAATGCCGACCGGCTGGCCGGCGTAGTTCTTGATCTGGCCGAGATAGAGCGCGGCGGGCCGGCCGTTGATGGTGGCGTCGCGGCGCAGCGGCTGACCGTCGAACACGCCCTTGAGTTCGTCCGATGTCGTGACCGCTTCGTCGCCGTAGGTCGCGGACAGCTTCTTGAATGCTTTGCCGTCGTAGGAATAGACCGCAAGGTCGATGCCAAAACGCTTCTTGGCGCGATCGACGAATTCCTTGCCGAAGGCGGCGCCGACGTCGACATTGGCCAGCGTCTTGCCGTCGCGGACGATCGGCGTCATGCCGAAGATCGAAAGCGCTTCGCGGCCGGGCTCGACGCCGACAATGGTCTTGCCGGTCTTGATCGCTTCCACCACGGTGGAACGCCGCGCCGAGGCGTCGTCATCGAACACTTTTGGCGCATGGACGCGGTAAATCGAAATCGCCGGCGCCCGCCAGAACGAGATCAATGGGATGCCTTGCGCCTTCATCGGCTCCAGGGCGTCGCCGAGCAGCTTGCCCAATGCATCGCGGTCGTTCTTTGCCAGGGCATCCGCGACCGGCGGCAGGGCGGCAATCACGGATGAAACGGCGAGCGCCGCGCGGCCTTCATAATCGATGGCGGCGATCACGCTGTCATATTGCAGCTTGAGCTGCTGATCGAGCGCGAGGTGGGTCAGCGCGCGCTGCTGGACGATCGAAAAGGTTCCAAGGACGCCGCAGGCGACGGCGACCGTTAATGAAATGGCAAGGATCAGCCGGGCGGCGATCGAACGAATTTTGAACATGAGATTTACGCAAGCTCCCGAAGGCGAGGCCCTCAAGAGATTTCATGGAATAATTAATATCAGGGCGGCCGGCGGGGTCCGTAGAAATACGGACCATCGATCACCGCGCCGTCGGCGGCGTGTCGAGATTGCCTGACAGGATCACCTTGCCGACGTCCTCGTAATGCGCATCGCGGCCCTGGATCTGCTGCGCGATGGCGTGCATGTCGCGGAAACGGCGCTCGAATTTGTTGGCGTTGAATACCGCGGTAGCGCCGGCCATGCGATAGGCGGCGTCGACCACGGCGGCCGATTGATGGATGGTCCAGGTCGCAGCCATGCGCAGCGCGATGCGGTGGGCTTCCGAAATTGCATCGCCGCGCGCCAGGTCGGGCCACACCTCCGCTGCGGTGGCATAGAGATAGGCATGGGTGGCGCGCCATTGCGCCTCGGTGCGGCCGATCACGCCCTGCACGGCATTGTTGTCGCGCATCGCCTTCAGCGCCTGCGGGGTTTTTGCGCGGGCGAGGTCGATCGCTGCATCGAGCGTGGCGCGGGCGACGCCGAGCGAGGTTGCCGCAAAGCCCATGCCGAACACCATGTTGGTGGAGAGCTTGTACAGCGGCCCGTTCTCGCGCCGTGCCTCCGGTTCGTCGCGCAGCGCGGCAAATTTCTCTGGAATAAAGAGATTGTCGACCGAATAGGAATCGGTTCCGGTGCCGCGCAGGCCGATCACGGCCCAGACATCGTGGAGCGTGGCGCTGGTGATCGGAAACAGGATGGTGCGGATCTCCGGCGCGCCATCCTTCTTGCGCCGCGGCGTGCCGTCGGCCTCGACGACGCGGACGTGGGCGCCGAGCCAACTCGCCTGCCGCATGCCGGAGGCAAAATCCCAGCGCGCGCTGGCCCTGTAGCCGCCCGCCACCGCCTGCACTTCATGGTTGATCGCACCCCAGGCCAGAATGCCGGGCGCGACGTTGAATATCTCGTTGGCGGCG
>Ga0081539_10007075_pt1 | contig 10376 bp, 12 predicted proteins | sample TabmetS4T2R2_FD_71023 | JGI IMG/M metagenome (GOLD analysis project Ga0081539, IMG submission 71023) | Tabebuia heterophylla rhizosphere microbial communities from the University of Puerto Rico - S4T2R2 | ecosystem: Host-associated > Plants > Roots > Rhizosphere ... | reverse complement strand
CCGTAGACGCGGCGGCCCTCGGCGACCGCCCGCTCGACCACGTCCCGGGCCGCGGCCATGCGCTTGCGGCCCTCCTCGCCCAGCTCGACCGGGACCCGGCCGCGGGCCACGGCCACCACCTCGGCCACCCGGAGGGGCCCGCCGGTCAGGACCACCCGGTCGGGCGCCGCCGCTGCCTCGCCGCGTCGCGTCATGGCGGCATCGTAGGCGCGGGCCCGACGCCCCGTCACGCGCTCGTGGTAGTGATAGGGCGACGGCCGAGTCGGACCCGGGAGGCGCCGATGGACACCAGCGAGCTGGAGGCGGCCTACCGGTCGGTCCTCGACCTGGCCGCCCGCGGGCCCGGGGACGGTTCGCCGGGGCCCGGGGACGGCGAGGCGTGGGGGCCGGACGACGTGCTCGCCCACCTGGTCCTGAACGACCGCCTGCTCGCCCGGGCCGTCCGGTCGGTGCTGGACGGGACCGCCCAGCCCTACGACAACCTCGACGCCATCGACGTCGCCGGGCTGCGGTCCCTGACCGGGGACCTCGGCGACACCGCCGGGCTGATCGGCGGGCTGGAGTCCTCCAGCCGCGAGCTGATGGACCTGGCCGGCCGCCTCGACGAGGCCCAGGCGGCCACTCCGGTCCCGGTCCGGATCCTCGACGGCGACCAGCTCGTGGTCGACAACCCGCTCCCGGTGAGGAGCCTGCTCAACATCCAGGCCCGCCGCCACCTGCCGATGCACGAGGCCCAGCTGAGCGAGCTTCTGGGCCCACGGTGATTGCCGTGAGAAGCCGCTGGGTATCCAGGAAGTACTCCGCTGGAGCTTGCCTAGGTAGGCGACCTAGCCGTGCCGGCGGATGCCAGATCGGTATGCGGAAGTTGCCTTCGAAGGGATGCAACTTCGGCTGAGTTAGGCCATGCTGGTGGTGCGTCCCGGCGCCGACCGGGGGGAGCAAGGAGACGACGACTATGGGCACCGACGACAGCGGCACCGCCACCCCGACCCTGCAGCGCGAGGTCTGTGACAAGTGCGGCTCGCGCATGGAGCTGGAGAGCTCGGCCTACGGCTTCGAGCGCTGGAAGTGCCCCAAGTGCCAGCAGATCGTCGGCATCGACCGCGACCCCGAGGTCGGTCACCGCTTCCAGATCGCCCGCGGCCAGCCCTGGAACTACAGCCCGGACGCCTTCAAGAACTGACCCCCGGTCACGGGCTCAGCCCTGGGATGTAGAGGAACATCAGCAACGACCACAGGGCGTGGGACACCAGCGACGGCACGATGCTCCCCGTGACCTGCCGCTGCCTGGTCCACACCGCCCCGCAGATCAGCGCGGCCAGCGCCAGCACCACACTCCCCGACAGGGCCACGAACCCCGCGTAGGCCACCGTGGTCAGCACCACCGGCCGCCACCCCGCCCCGTACCGCCTGGTCAGCCGGGCGAAGACCGCCCCCCGCCACAGCACCTCCTCACTGGGTGCGGTCGCGAACACGATCACCAGCGCGGCCAGTCCCGCGGGCGCGGTCGTGCGGGTCAGGTCGGCCACCCGTTCGGCCCACGGCCACAACGGGGTCCCGCGGACCATCAGCGCCCCCACCATGAAGAGCAGGGACAGCCCCACCCCCGACAGCAGCCCCATGGCCACGAGCTGTCGGGTCGGCCGCAGCCGGACCCGGAAGTAGGGGTGCCACGCCGCCCACCACGAGAAGGCCGAGAACGCCACCATCGCCGACCAGAACGGCACCACCCGCAGCGAGAACGCCGCCGGGTACACCACCGCCATGGCGACCAGCGCGGCGGGCAGCGCCCAGGGGGGTCGCACCGGCCCACGGGGAACGGCAGGGTCGTGGGGGGCGGCGGAGCGACCAGGGGCCGGCCCGAGCGGCCCGCCGCCCCGACCATCCGGCCCGCCGCCCGGCCCAACCGGCCCGCCGCCCGGGCCGTGCGGCTCGCCGGCCTGGCCTGAGCCGTTCCAGCTCAGGTCGCGGCGGGGCACCCACCCGGGCCGGTAGGGCGCCTCGGGAGGCGGCTGGTCGGTCGGATGGACCATGGGGGGACGGCGCGACGGAGCCATACCGCAGCATAGGCGGCCCCGCCCCAAGACCGCCCCCGAACCCGCTGCTACCATCACAGCCGCCGTTCCCGACCTGCGAGGATGCGTGCGTGCCAGAGACCGTCATTCACCTGGTCCGCCACGGGCAGGTGGAGAATCCTCGCCGGGTCCTCTACGGGCGCCTGCCCGGCTACCACCTGTCGGTCCGGGGCCAGGCCCAGGCGTCGCTGCTGGCCGGGCACTTCGCGACCGAGCCGGTGGCCGCCGTGGTCGCCAGCCCGCTGGAGCGGGCCCAGCAGACGGCCACGCCGATCGCCGCCGCCCACGACCTCGAGGTCCGCACCGACCTGCGCCTGATCGAGACCAGCAACGTCTTCGAGGGGATCGCCGGGAACGTCACCTGGTACATCCTCCGCCACCCGAAGATCTGGTGGCAGCTCCGCGACCTCCGCACCCCGTCCTGGGGTGAGCGCAACGTCGACATGGCCGAGCGGGTCCACGCCGTGGTCGACGCCGTCCGGGCCGAGTTCGAAGGCCGGCATGTCGTCCTCGTCTCCCACCAGGCGCCCATCTGGGTCGCCCGCCTCGCCTTCGAGCGCCGGCGCCTCACCCACCTGCCCGGATGGCGCCGCTGCACCCTGGCCAGCGTCACCACCCTGACCTTCGACGGCGACACCCTGGCCGGCGTCACCTACGCCGAGCCGGCCGCGTCGGCCCTCCTCGGCCCGACCCCGCCGGGCCGGCGGCGGCCCCAGCGGGAGGCCACCTAGGTGCCGGGCTCCATGAAGGCGGCCGTGTCGGACCGGTACGGCGGCCCCGAGGTGGTCCGGGTCACCGAGGTGGACAAGCCGGTCCCCGAGCACGACGAGCTGCTGGTCAAGGTCCACGCGGCCACGGTGAACCGGACGGACTGCGGGGCGCGGGCGGCCAAGCCGTTCTTCTACCGGTTGTTCATCGGGCTGCGGCGGCCGCGGCTGACGGTCCTCGGCTGCGAGTTCGCCGGCGAGGTCGAGGCGGTGGGCGGCGGGGTCACCTGGTTCCGGCCTGGCGACATGGTGTTCGGGTTCAACCCGAACCGGTTCGGCGCCCACGCCGAGTACCTGGTCGTGCCCGAGCGCGGCTCGGTCGCGACCTTGCCCGCCAACCTCACCTACGAGCAGGCCGCGCCCGGCACCGAGGGGGCCCACTACGCCCTCTCGATGATCCGGAGCGCCGGGGTCGAGCCCGGGCAGGACGTGCTCGTCAACGGCGCCACCGGGGCCATCGGCTCGGCCGCGGTCCAGCTCCTGGCCGACCTCGGGGCCAGGGTCACCGCGACCTGCTCGGCCGCCCACAAGGACCTGGTCACGGGCCTGGGCGCCGACCGGGTGATCGACTACACGGCCGAGGACTTCACCAGGGACACCCAGACCTACGACCTGGTGCTGGACGCGGTCGGCAAGAGCTCGTTCGCCCGCTGCCGGCGGCTGCTGCGCCCCCGGGGGATCTTCGTGTCGTCCGACCTGGGCCCGCTCTCCCAGAACCCCGTCATGGCCCTGGTCACGCCCCTGTTCGGCGGCCGCAAGGTCCTGTTCCCGATCCCGGTCCAGCGCGACCCGGCCGCCGTGATGCGCTACCTGAGGGACCTGATGGAGTCCGGCGCCTTCAGGCCGCTGATCGACCGCCGCTATCCGCTCGACCTGATCATGGACGCCTACCGCTACGTCGAGACCGGCCAGAAGGTGGGCAGCGTCGTCGTCACCGTCGGCTGAGGGTCACCGTCGGCTGAGGGTCACCCTCGGCTGAGGGTCACCGGGGACCTGGGGTCGGGCCCGGTGCATCCGCCTGGCTCGATGGCCCGGGTCCACGGCCACCGGCGGCCCGGAGCAGGTCGGTGACCTCCTCGTCGGTGGTCTGGAGGAACGACTGGTAGGAGTTGCCCACGGCCCGGAACGGGCGCGGGGTGGTGACGCAGATGACCTCGTCGGCCTCCTCGCGAAGGTGCTGGCAGGTGGAGGCTGGTGCGGTCGGGACCGCGACCACCACCCGGGCTGGGTGGAGGAGGCGGACGGCGGCCACGGCGGCGCGCATGGTGGAGCCGGTGGCCAGGCCGTCGTCGACCAGGATCACCACCCGGCCGGTCAGATCGGGCGGGTCCCGGCCCTCGCGGTAACTGCGCTCGCGGCGTGCCAGCTCCCGGCCCTCGGCCGCGGCCACCCGGTCCAGGACGGCCTCGCCCAGCCCGAGGCGGCCGACGACCTGCTCGTTGACAACCCGGACCCCGCCGGAGGCGATCGCCCCCATGGCCAGCTCCTCGTGCCCGGGGACGCCCAGCTTGCGGACCACGAACACGTCCAGGGGCGCCGCGAGGGCCTCGGCGACCCGGGCCGCCACCGGCACCCCGCCCCGCGGCAGGGCGAGCACGAGCACGTCCTGGCGGCCGGCATAGTGGTGGAGCCGCTCGGCCAGGACGTCCCCGGCCTCGACCCGGTCCCGGAACATCGTCCTGGACGCGACGCTGGCCACAGCCCGGCGGGCGGCCGGTCAGCGCGGCGCGTCGTCCTCGTCGAAGGGCACCGGCATGGCCTGCTCCAGGGCGTCCTCCTCGGGGACCTCGACGTCGATCTCGGGAACCTGCTCGGGGTCTCGCTCGAGCAGGGGCTGGCGCTGCTCGAGGGCGTCAGCCTCGGGCACGGCGTCGGTCATCGATCGTCCTCCTCGTGACGAGCATCGGCTTCGGCTGGGCATGCGCGTGCGTAGGCTTCAACCCTATCGCCGTCGGCCCGCTCGCGGGAGCCGCTGTCCACAGCCCCCGGGCGTCCCGCTCCGGGGGCGGCATCACCTTCCTGGCGCTCGACAGAACCGGGGTGGTTCCCGGTCAGAACGGTGCTCGACCGTGCCGCCCAGGGCGGCCCAGACGTCGGGGAGGTGCTCGTAGGCGCGGCCGGCGGGGAGGGCCAGGAGCCGTTCCAGCACCACCTCCGGGGCGTTACCTTGCGTCTGTCGGCCAGCTTGGTACCCCGCCAGCACGGCCAGGAAGCACGGGCGCAAGGACATCGGGGGCCGGCAGGATGTGGACGAGGCTGGATGCTGAACTCGAGGTTCAGTTGGCGGTGCCGAACCCCAGGGCGTCCCGGTCGAACAGTCGCGACTCGATGGAGCGCAGGTTGGAGCGGGTGCAGGACGCGCACAGGTAGGTCCAGCCGCGCACGCCCGACTGGATGGTCCAGCCGACCGGCAGCCCGGGGCCGGTGGTGTCGGCGATCGCGGCGCAGTACTGGCACACCGGCGGCCGGGCGCCCCGCTCGCGTTCCTTCTGCCGTCCCATGTGCCTATGGTGCCGGTTTGCTCGCTCCGCTGCTAGCGTCCTCGGCCGGGGTGAGGAGGGCGAGCAGCTCGTCGCCGTAGCGGTCGAGCTTGCTGGGGCCGATGCCCTCGATGCCGAGGAGCTCGCCGCGGCTGCGGGGGCGCCGTTCGGTCAGGGCGGCCAGGGTGCGGTCGTTGAAGACCACGTAGGCGGGGACGCCGTCGGCCTCGGCCCGTTTGCGCCGCCAGGCCCGGAGCCGCTCGGCCAGGGGGCCGTCGGCACGAAGGCTGGCCCGGCCGGGCCGGGTCATCCCGGTGGCGACCGCCCGCGGCCGCACCCGCGACCCGCCCGGCGGGACCAGGTCGTCAAGGAACCGTGACGGCTTGCGGGGCTGCTCGCGGCCGGACGGCCCGGCCCGGCGGGCCGCCCACGACAGCCACAGGTGGATCCGGGCCCTGGTCAGCCCCACGTACAGCAGCCGCCGCTCCTCGGCCACCTCGGCGGGCTCGCTGGCCTGGCGGATCGGGAGCAGCCCCTCCTCGAGCGCCGGCAGCAGCACGGCGTCGAACTCCAGCCCCTTGGCCCGGTGGTAGGTGAGCAGGTTCACCCCGCCCCCGGTCCCCTCGGCCTCCTGGGCCGCCCGCCGCCCCACCTCCTCCAGGAACACCGCCATCCCGGCCACGGCGTCGGCCGCGGAGGCGGGGTCGGCGCCGGGGCCGGCGGTGGGCGAGCCGTCGCCCGCGGCCCCCTCCAGGCGCTCGGCGATGCCGAGGAGGGTGACCAGGCTGGCGTGGCGCTGGCGGGCCTCCTCGCCGTCGGGCTCCTCGTCGCGGCGGAAGCCGAACCGCTCGAACCAGATCGCCTCCAGGGCGTCGACCAGGCCGCCGCCGGCGGCCCGGGCCGTCCGCGAGCGCAGCACGCCGAGGGCCCGCAGGACCTCGGTACGGCGGAAGAACAGCTCGCCCCGGACCTGGTAGCGGATGCCGGCGGCGGCCAGAACCTCCTCGAAGGGGGGGATCTGGGCGTTGGTCCGGACCAGCACGGCCACCTCGTCGGGGTCGACTCCGGCCCTGGCCAGGCGGGCGACCTCGGCCACCAGGGCCCGGACCTCGCGCTCGGCGTTCTCGAAGGCGGCCACGGTCGGCTCGGGACCCGAGGGCCTCGTGGCGACCAGCCGCTTGCCCCGGTCCGGGCCACGGCCAGGAGTGGCGGCCAGGAGCCGGTTGGCCAGGCCCAGGACCTCGGGGCTGGAACGGTAGTTGTCCTCCAGCCGGACCACCCGGGCCTCGGGGAACCGGCGGGCGAACCCGGTCAGGTACTCCGAGGTCGCCCCCGTGAAGGTGTAGATGGTCTGGTCCTCGTCCCCGACCACGGCCAGGTCGCGGCGCTCCCCCAGCCAGGCCTCCAGCAGCGCCTGCTGGAGCGGGTTGGTGTCCTGGTACTCGTCGACCGAGAACCAGCGGTACTGGCCGCGGAACTCCTCGGCCACGTCCTCGCGGGTCTCGAACCCCTCGAGCATGCGGACCAGCATGTCCTCGAAGTCGATCTTGGCGGCCCGCTCCTTGGCCCGCTCGTAGCGCCGGAACAGCCCGGCGAACAGGTCCCCGGGGATCGGCGGGGTCCGGCCCATGGCCTCGACGGTGGCCTGGTAGCTGGAGGGGTCGAGGCGCCGCGCCTTGGCCCACTCGAGCTCGTCGGCCAGGTCCTTGACGGCGGTGAACTTGTAGCCGCCGGGAAGGCTGCGCTGGAGGGGGCCCAGCAGCGGGGCCTTGGAGTCGAGCACCTCGGGCAGGCGGCCCTCGGACAGCCGCCCCCAGAAGTAGCGGAGCTGGCGGAAGGCGGCGGCGTGGAAGGTCTGGGCCTGGACACCGGGGAACCCGAGGGCGGCCAGCCGCTCGCGCATCTCGTTGGCCGCCTTGTCGGTGAAGGTCACCACCAGCACGTGCCCGGGGTGGACGGCCCCGGTGGCGATGGCGTAGGCGACCCGCCGTGAGATCACCCGGGTCTTGCCCGTCCCGGCCCCGGCCAGGATGCACAGCGGACCAGCGGTCGTCTCGACCGCCTCCCGTTGCGCCGGGTTCAGGTCATGGGTCAGGAACTTGGGATGCACGGCTGCCGAGTCTGCCATATGCCCCCGACGGTTCCAGCCCGTCATCCACAACCGATGACGCGGCCCAAGGGCTGTGGATATCGCTAGCAGTGCCGGCTAGAGCCAACCAGGCAGCGGGTCCTCGTCCGGTGTCTTGTCGACGACTCGTTTCGCCTTCCCCATCTCGGTTCGGGGGATCGTGCCCGGCGGAAGCACATGGACCTCGGTGGCGAGCCCCAGGCGTTGCCGCAGCGCCGCCCCCACCTCGTCGGCCACGCGAGCGCGCTCGGCCTGCTCAGTCTCCTCGCAGATCGTCCAGCCCGCGACCAGCTCGCAAGCGACCACGAGCTTGGGCATTGTCTCGGTCCGGTCGACGACCAGAAGGTACTGAGGGCCGAGCGCCCGCTCGGCGACCAGCACCGCTTCAACCTCACTGGGATAGACATTGACCCCCCGAATGACCAGCATGTCATCCTTCCGGCCGGTCACTTTGGACATTCGAGCGAGGGTCCGGCCACACACGCATGGGGATGGGTCCAACGAGGCGATGTCTCCGGTCCGATAGCGAAGCACCGGCATCGCCTGTTTGGTCAGGGTCGTGAACACAAGCTCACCCCGGTCACCAGCGCCGAGCCGCCGGCCGGTTTCGGGCTCGACCACCTCGACGAGGAAGTGGTCCTCATTCACGTGGAGCCCGGCCTGCGCCTCGATGCACTCACTCGAGACCCCGGGACCGATCACCTCGGAAAGCCCGTAGATGTCCAGCGCCTTCAGCGGCAGGAGGGACTCGAGCTGGGCCCGCATGGCCTCGCTCCATGGCTCGGCACCGAAGATTCCAGCTCGCAGCCGAAGCTCGTCCTTGCGGATGCCCTCCTCACCGAGCACCTCGCCAAGACGCGCGGCATAGGACGGCGTACAGCAGAGAATCTCCGCCCCCAGGTCCCGGAGGAGGCGGACCTGCCGGCTACTCTGGCCAGACGAGGCCGGGATGACCGTGCAGCCCATCAGCTCGGCTCCGCCGTGCAAGCCAAGGCCCCCTGTGAACAGCCCGTATCCGTAGGCCACATGCGTGACGGTCCCGGGGCGGGCGCCGGCGCAGCCGAGGGCGCGGGCGCACACCTGGGCCCACAGCTCGAGGTCGGCGCGGGAGTAGGCGACCAGGGTGGGCCGGCCGCCGGTGCCCGAGGAGCCGTGGACCCGCAGGACCTGCTCGCGGGGCACGGCCAGCAGGCCCCAGGGGTAGGCGTCCCACAGGTCCTGCTTGGTGGTGAACGGCAGGTCGGCCAGGGCGTCCAGACCGACCTTCGCCCCCGGCCCGACCCCGGCGGCGGCGAGGCGCTCGCGGTACACCGGGCTGCGCTCGGCGAGGCGCCCGAGCAGGTCGTCCAGGCGCCTGGCCTGGAGAGCGGCCCGTTCGTCGGCCGGCATCCGTTCGGCCTGCTGGTCCCAGATGGTGTCCGCGTTCACCACTCGACCTCCCAGCCGGATGCGGCACTGCCAACGCCCCGATCCTACCCATCCGGGCACGACCCGACTGTCGCCGCCCCTGAGGGGTATCGTGAGAGGGTGGCGGGGCGACCCGCCACCTTCGACCCGGCAATGGCGCTGGGCGGGTCCGTCCCTGCCCCGCGTGACCGCAAGCGCAGGAGGCGATGTGGGCGTCTTCGAGAGAATGGCCGAGCACGGCCACGAGCAGGTGGTGTTCTGCTTCGACCGGCAGACCGGGATGCGGGCGATCATCGCCATCCACGACACCGCCCTCGGCCCGGCCCGTGGCGGCACCCGCTACAAGGCGTATGCCTCCGAGGAGGAGGCGCTCGAGGACGCCCTGCGGCTGTCCAAGGGCATGACCTACAAGTTCGCCTTCACCGACATGGCCCGCGGGGGCGGCAAGGCGGTGCTGCTCAAGCAGGACGGCGCGGCCGACAAGCGGGTGCTGCTGCGGTCGTTCGGGCGGTTCGTGCAGCTGCTCGCTGGGCGGTTCGGCACCGGCCCCGACCTGGGCACCTCGGCCCAGGAGATGGTCGACATCGCCCGCGAGACCGACTACGTCTGGGCGATCGACCAGCGGTTCGGGGGGACCGGCGACTCGACCCCGCTGACCGCCCGGGGGGTGTTCGCCGGGATCGGCGCCGCCCTCGACGAGGTCTACGGCACCCCGGACGTCGCCGGGCGCCGGATCGCCATCCAGGGGCTCGGCGGGGTCGGCGGGCACCTGGCCGAGCTGCTGGTGGCCAACGGGGCCGTGGTGACCGGGTCCGACCTGGACCCGGGGCGGGCCAAGGAGCTGGCCGAGCGGCTCGACATCAACCTCGAGGACCCCGACGCCGTGTACGAGGTCGACTGCGACGTGTTCAGCCCCAACGCCGTCGGCGGGACCCTCAACGAGCACACCATCCCCCGGCTGCGCTGCCGGATCGTCGCCGGAGGGGCCAACAACCAGCTGGCCAGCAACGCCGACGGGCGGCGGCTGCTGGAGCGCGGGATCCTCTACGCCCCCGACTACGTGGTCAACTCGGCCGCCCCCTATGCGGTGATCGGGGCTGGCGAGCTGCGCTACTCGCCGGAGCGGCTCGACGCGTCGATCCAGGGTGTGGCCGAGGCCCTGCGCCTCATCTTCCGCCGGGCCCGGGCCGAGGGCGCCCCCACCGCCGAGGTCGCCGACCGGATCGCCGAGGAGCGGATCGCCTCCGCCGCCCACCTCCGCGCCATGGCCCCGGGTACCGGGGCGGTCCCGCGGGCCTGATCCTCCGAACCCTGGCAAACTGCGCGTACCGGCTGGATCGAGGAGACGCGCATGGACAACCACGCTGGGCGGATCACCATCATCGCCTCCTCGACCATGGTCCATCAACGCGTCCGCTGCATGATCTGCGACCGCCCCGTCGACCACCGCGTCGTCTTCATGACCAACGACGCCCGGGTCCTCCACGCCGGCTGCATCCCCGACCACGTCAAGGTCCCC
>Ga0081539_10007074_pt1 | contig 10376 bp, 12 predicted proteins | sample TabmetS4T2R2_FD_71023 | JGI IMG/M metagenome (GOLD analysis project Ga0081539, IMG submission 71023) | Tabebuia heterophylla rhizosphere microbial communities from the University of Puerto Rico - S4T2R2 | ecosystem: Host-associated > Plants > Roots > Rhizosphere ... | reverse complement strand
AAGATCGTGCGCGAGATGATCGCGAACACGCCCGACATCGCCGCGCTGGTGCTGGGCGCCGCCGCGAGCGGGGCGCCGGGGCCGCTCGTCACCCATTTCGCCGGTGCGGATGCCGGCAAGCTGCCGGTGACGCTGATGATCATCCCCGGCTCGCTGGACCGTGAAGCCATCGACCGGGTGAGCTGAGGCGATGCGGATCGTTCTCATCGCTGCCGCCCTCCTTCCTTTCCCCGCCGCCGCGCGCGAGGCGCCGAGCCCGGAACGGCTCAAGACTTCGGTCGAGAAACTGGTGAGCTTCGGCACGCGCCACACTCTCTCCTCCCCGACCGATCCCAGGCGCGGGATCGGCGCCGCGCGGCGCTGGGCGGCGGGCGAGTTCGAGCGGATCGGCAAGGGCTGCGGCGGCTGCCTGCATGTCGAGAATATCGAGAAGGTCTTCACCGGCCCGCGCGCGCCGAACGGGGTCAACATCGTCGACGTGCTCGGCGTGCAGCCGGGCAGCGAACCCGGGCGCGTCGTCATCGTCCAGGGCCATATCGACAGCCGCGTCAGCGACGTGATGGACGCCACCAGCGACGCGCCCGGCGCCAACGACGACGCCTCGGGCGTCGCGCTGGTGCTGGAGGCGGCGCGCATCCTCTCCAAGGAGAAGTTCCGCGCGACCATCATCTACGCCGCCCTCTCCGGCGAGGAGCAGGGGCTGTTCGGCGGGCAATTGCTCGCCGAGACCGCGAAGGCGCGTGGATGGAAGGTCGACGCGGTGCTCAACAACGACATCGTCGGCAACACGCTCGGCCAGAACGGCCAGCGAGTCGCCGACCGGGTGCGCGTCTTCTCCGAAGGCATCAGGACGTCGGAGGACCTGCCCGCCCAGCGCGCCCGGCGCGGCGACGGCGGCGAAGACGACGGCCCCAGCCGCGCGCTCGCCAAAGCGATCGACGGAGTCGCGGCGACGCTGCCGGGCGGCCTCGACGCGTTCCTGGTCCGCCGGCCCGACCGCTTCGGGCGCGGCGGCGATCATGAGCCGTTCCTGAAGCTCGGCTATCCGGCGGTGCGCTTCTCGGTGGGGATCGAGAACTACACCCAGCAGCACCAGGACCTGCGCACCGAGAACGGCATCGAGTACGGCGACACCGTCGACAAGATGGACTTCCCCTATCTGGCCAAGGTGACCGCGATCAACGTCGCGACGATCGCGCGGCTGGCGGGAGCCCCGTCGGCGCCGAAGGAGGTGGTGATCGGCGGCGCGCTGTCGAGCGATACCGATGTCCGGTGGAAGCCGGTCGCGGGCGCAGCGCGCTACCGAGTCCATATCCGCCGCAACGATGCGCAGGACTGGCAGCGCGCCGTCGACGTGACGGGCAGCGAGACCGGGACCAAGCTCAAGGACGTGATCGTCGACGACGTGTTCGTCGGCGTCTCGGCTGTGGCGGAGGACGGTGCCGAGAGCCTGGTGACGTTCGCCGGGCGCGCTGCCCCCTGAGCGCGCCCGGCGGTGGGGCTGGGCCGGAAAGGAGAAAACGGCCCGCCCGCTAACGGATCAACGTCGCACGTACTTGCACTTGCATGCGGCCCTGCGCACGACCTTGCGGTAAGTCCGCACCGGCGCGGCCTCATAGACATATTCGGTAGTGGTCGTGGTGGTCGTCACCGCCGGGATCACCGTCACCGTGGTGACGCTGCCATAGGGGCCGGGCACCACCGTCGTGTAGGGCTGCGCACCGCCGGCATAGACGTGATGCCCGCCGTAATAGGGCGCCGGCTGCACCACCTCCGCCGGCGGTGCGTACACCACCGGCGGAGGCGGATACGCCCCCCCGGGATAGCCTGGCTCGGGATATGGAGCGCCGTAAGGCGGCGGCGGTGGCACGTCGCGGCGCCGGCGATGACTGTCCTCGGCCTTGTCGATGAGGCCGCCCGCGAGCGCGCCGACTCCGGCGCCCAGCAACGTGCCGCCGAGCTTGTCGCCGTGGCCTGCGATCACGTTGCCGGCGACCCCGCCGACCACGCCGCCGATCACCGCGCCGCCGACGCCATCGTCGCGACGCTCGGGAGGCGGAGGCGGCGGATAGGGCGCGCCGGGCTCGGCATAACCTTCGTCATAGGCGTAACCGTCGTCGGGATAGGCACGGTCGCCGTCGTAGCGGTCCCAGTCGATGCCGCCGACGCTGTCCTGGACGCGGCCGTAGCCGTCGACCAGCACGGCATCGTCGTAATAGCGTACCCAATTATAGCCATAGGGCGGCGCACCGAGGCCGTAGGTCGCGAAGTCGGTGACGTAGAAGGTCGGCGCGAACCAGTAGCGCGGCAGCGCCCAGCCGCGCACCGGCCGGCGATAGGCGCCCCAGCCGCCGGGCGCATAGACGCCGGCATACCAGCGCCCATTGACGCGGCCGCCCCAACGCGAATGGCCGGGACGGCTCCAGTTGCCGCCATGCCAGCCCTGCGGCCGCGCCGGCATTGGCGTCGTCCGCGGCGGACCGCTCCACTGGCCGCGCGGTGCCCGCTGCGCCTCGGCGGGCGCCGCGGCGGCGATAGCGGCGACGGCTGCGATCCAATAGGCACGCATCGGCAAAGCGTCTCCCCTGCTGGTGCCAGCCTCCCCACCCGGCAACCAAGGTTAATCCCTGGCCCGAATGTAAGCCATCGCCGCCGCAGGAGCGACGGCGATGGATGGTTAATGACTGTCCCGTTTAGGGTCAGATCATCCGAGGCGCGAGCAGGCGCACCAGCGCCTCGCAGCCGGCCGCGTCGCCGGCATCGAAGCGTGCGGGCGACGGGCTGTCCAGATCCAGGACACCCAGCAGCTCGCCCTGATGGACGATCGGCACCACCAGCTCGGACCGGCTCGCGGCATCGCAGGCGATATGGCCGGGGAAGGCGTGGACGTCCTCCACAAGCTGCGTCTCGCGCGTTTCGGCTGCGGTGCCGCACACGCCCTTGCCCAAGGGAATGCGGATGCAGGCGGGCTTGCCCTGGAACGGACCCAGCACCAGCTCGCCGTCGACCGCGCGATAGAAGCCGGCCCAGTTGAGATCGGGCAGATACTGCCAGATCAGCGCGGCGGCATTGGCCATGTTGGCGATCGCATCCGGCTCGTCCGCGGTGAGCGCGTCGAGCGCGGCTTCGAGGTCGCGGTAAAGCTCGGTCTTGCTGCCGGCGGCGATGGCGAATTCGTACATGAGGCTCGTTTCCCGTCACCCCGGCCTTGTGCCGGGGTCCATCCATCCGCAGGCGCACTGCTCACGGATCGAGCGTTGCATGTGCGGCGCCGTGGATGCCGGAACAAGTCCGGCATGACGAATTTTAGGGCTAATCCAGCCGCACTTTCCCCCGTCCCGCCTTCACGACGCTGCGGGTCTTCTTCTCGTCGACACGGCGCGCCTTCGCGGCCTTGCTCGGCTTGGTTTTCACCCGCTTCGCCTGGCGGACATGCGCTTCGGCGATCAGCTCGACGAGGCGGGCGCGGGCGTCTTCGCGGTTGGCGTCCTGGGTGCGGAAGCGGCGCGCGGTGATGACCAGCTCGCCGCCTGCGGTCATGCGGGTGCCGGCGAGCTGCTTCAGGCGCTGATAGGCATGGGGCGGCAGGCCGAGGCGAAACACGTCGACACGCAGCTGCACCGCGGTCGCGACCTTGTTGACGTTCTGCCCGCCGGGACCGGAGGCGGCGAGGAACTTCTCCTCGACGATCGCGTCGGCGATGCGGTCCTCAGCCACCATCGGCGAAGCCCTCGAAACGGGCCGGCAGGGGCGCTTCGGCATGGACGTCGGGCTTGCCCGGCCGCGGCAGGCGGATCTCGGCGGCATGAAGCAGCAGATAGGGGCCTTCGCGGCCGTAGACGCGGTCGCCAACGATCGGCAGCCCAAGCCCTTCGGCGGCATGGACGCGGAGCTGGTGGGTGCGGCCGGTCTCGGGCAGGAACTCGACCAGCGCGCGGCCGTCGCGGACGGCGACGGTGCGCCAGCGGGTGATGGCCTTCTTGCCGTTGGGGCTGCCCGTCATCCGCCAGCCCGCCTCGCGCGTGCTGACCTTCGCGAGCGACAGATCGATCCGCCCCTCCCCGTCTTCCGGCACGCCCTCCAGCACCGCGAGATAGCGTTTCGTCACCTGCCCCGCCTCGAACGCCTGGCCGAAGCGCTTTACCGCGCCGGGATTGCGCGCAAGCAGCAGGCAGCCGGAGGTGTCGCGGTCGAGCCGGTGCACGGCGACCGGCAGGCGGCGGAAGCCGAAGGTCAGCTCGTCCGCCATGGTTTCGACGCTGGGCGAGCGATCACGCGGGCGGTCGACCGGCAGGCCCGCAGGCTTGTCGAGCACGATCGCCTCGCCATCGAGGAAGAGGATGCGGTCCGCGAGCATGGCCGCCGCTATACATAGCCCCTTCCTTTCAGGGGAGGGGTCGAGGCTCCGCCATGCGTCAGCATCGGCCGAATCCTCATTGACCACGGCTCCGCTTGTTGTGTAAACACAACATATCATACCCGATTCGCGATGGTTTTGTGCCAACTTTATATAACCGCATTGCTGTCTTCCGAGCGGAGCGCGGCATATCCCGCCGCGAACTCGCCGAGGCGGTGGGCGTGAACAATCAGACGATCGGCTATCTCGAGCGGGGCGACTACAAACCTAGCCTCGAGCTTGCGATGAAGATCGCAGGCTATTTTGGCGTGCCGATCGAGCTCCTCTTTTCCTTTCGCCCCTTCGAATCTGTCGCAGAGACGCTGCGCCGCGCCGCGACCGGAGAACCGAAATGACTCTGCTCGAGAAAATGGACCACCTCGTCTACGCGACGCGGCTCGACCGCATCGTCTTCATGAAGGTGGAGCCACGCCCTTTCCGCTGGCTACCGGCGCTCGTGATGCTCGGCCTGGTTGCAGGCTATGCGCTGCTGGCAAGGGCAGGAAGTCCCCTCGTCGCCGGCTTCTGGATCGGGTGGCTCCTCTTCTATGGCGCGATCCTGGCGGCGGCGTTTCTTCGCACGCTAGGTCCGCGCTTCACCGCGACCGTGAATCGCCCTCTGGACGAGCGTGAGTTGACGGTGAAGGCCCGCGCGCACGCCATCTCGGGCGCCGTGTTCGCCACGATCGCGATGATGGGCTGCTTCTATATGGCGAGCGCCGGCGTACCGTGGCTTTGGCACCCGCGATCCTGGTTCGACTGGTTCAATCTCGGCTTCGGGCTTCAAGGGATCAGCGTGCTCCTCCCCACCTGGATCGCCAGTTGGATCGAGCCCCGGCCGGCGGCGGACTACGACGATTGACCCAGATGCCCTACGCCATCCCGATATGGGGTGAACAGCGCCCTGCACTGTTCACCCCATACTCCTGAAGGAGGGACTTTCAGCGGCTTACGCGGTCAGCTTGGCCGCGACTTCGGCGATGCGGCGGCCCTGGTAGCGGGCGCCGTCGAGGTCCTTGGCGCTCGGCTGGCGGCTGCCGTCGCCGCCGGCGACGGTGGTCGCGCCATAGGGAGCGCCGCCGACGATCTCGCTGATGTCCATCTGCCCGGCATGGCCATAGTCGAGGCCGACGATGGTGAGGCCGAAGTGCAGCAGGTTGGTGATGATGCTGAACAGCGTCGTCTCCTGCCCGCCGTGCTGGGTCGCGGTCGAGGTGAAGGCGCCGGCGACCTTGCCGTGCAGCGCGCCGGTCGCCCACAGGCCGCCGGCAGTGTCCCAGAACGCCGCCATCTGGCTCGCCATGCGGCCGAAGCGGGTCGGCGTGCCGACGATGATCGCGTCATAGGCCTTGAGCACGTCGGGACCCTCGATCACCGGATGCGGGCTGTCGGTCTTGAAATGCGCCGCCTCGACCACCGCCTGCGGCGCCGTCTCCGGCACGCGCTTGATGTCGACCTCGGCGCCGGCGCCGCGCGCACCCTCGGCGATCGCTTCGGCCATCTGCTCGATGTGACCGTAGGAGGAATAATAGAGAACCAGGACTTTAGGCATGTGACGTGCTCCCGTTGGAAGAAGGCCGCCGTGCCGGCACCGGCCGGCACGACGGCGTTGAGGATTATTCGGCGTCGACCAGGACGATTTCGGCGTCCTCGATCGCGGTGATGGTGACGGTCTGGCCGCCCGACAGCGCCGCGCCGTCGCGGGCCTCGAAGCGGATGGCGCCTGCCCCGGACTCCGATCCGGGGTCGATCTCGATCGCGCCCACCGCGGGGACGAGATAGGCATGGCGCCCCTCGCCGACGCTGTGGGTCACGCTCTCGCCGGCCTTGAGCGTCGCGCCGAGCACGCGGGCGTCGGCACGGATCGGCAGCGCGCCCTCATCCTCGGCAAAGCCCGAGGCGAGCGTCACGAACCGGCCGGAACGATCGCCCTTGGGGAAGGGCTTGGCGCCCCAGGAGGGCTGGCCGCCCGCCCGCTTCGGCTCGATCCAGATCTGGAACAGCGTCGTCGTTTCGCCTTCCAGATTATACTCGGCATGGCGAACGCCGGTGCCCGCGCTCATCACCTGGACGTCGCCCGCACCGGTGCGGCCCTGGTTGCCCATCGAATCCTGATGGGTGATCGCGCCTTTGCGGACATAGGTGATGATCTCCATGTCGCGGTGCGGATGCGGCGGGAAGCCGGAGTTCGGCGCGATCTCGTCGTCGTTCCACACGCGGATCGCGCCCCAGCTCTCGCGCTTGGGATCGTAATAATTGGCGAAGCTGAAATGGTGGCGGGCGTTGAGCCAACCATGATCGGCATGACCCAGGCTCTCGAACGGACGCCGCTCGATCCTGGCTGCGGTGGTGGTGGTCATCGCAAATCTCCCTTGGTTGCCGGCAAGATAGGCGAGGCCTGGATCGCGTAAATGGAAACGTTGGAAACGGATTGTTTCTGCGCTAGCGTCTCCGGATGCGCCTTCCCGATTTCGAAGCCTGGGCGGTCTTCGCCTGTGTGGTCGAGCACCGCTCGTTCAGCGCCGCGGCCGAGGCGATCGGCGTCAGCAAGGCGACCGTCTCCAAGGCGGTGGCGCGGCTGGAGGCGTCGCTCGGCACGACGCTGTTCCACCGCACCTCGCGCCGGCTGTCGCTGACCGAGAGCGGCAAGGCGCTCGCCGAACGTGCCCAGCGCATCCTCGCCGAGGCGCAGGCGGCCGAGGAGGCCGCGCACGATGCCGCCACCGCGCCGGCCGGGCTGATCCGGGTGGCGGCGCCTCTGGCGTTCGGCATCCGCTACGTCGCCAAGGCGGTCGCCGATTTCCTCGCGGCCTATCCGGCGGTCGAGATCGATCTCCGCCTGTCCGACGCCAAGGTCGACATCGTCGCCGAGGGTTTCGACATCGCGCTGCGCATCGCCGACCTCCCCGACAGCTCGCTACGCGCCCGCCGGCTGGCGCCGATCGCCGGCCGGACGGTGGTGGCGCCCTCCTATCTCGAGAAGCACGGCACGCCGCGCCACCCGGCCGAACTCGGCGAGCATCTGTGCCTGCGCTACGCGAATCTCGCCCAGCCGAACCTGTGGCATTTCCGCAAGGCGGACGGCGAGGAAGCGGCGGTGCGCCCGCACGGCCCCCTCCTCACCGACAGCGGCGACGCGATGCTGCCGACCCTGCGCGCGGGCCTCGGCATCGCGCGGCTGCCGGATTTCATCGTCGACGAGGATCTCGCGCGCGGGACGTTGGTCGAGATCCTGCCGGACTGGGCGACGACGGGCATCGCGCTCCATCTGCTGACGCCGCCGAGCGCGCTCCGCCCGGCCCGCGTCGAGGCGCTGATCGAGCATTTTGCGACGGTGTTCAGGACATTGTGCGCCGCGCCGCTCAGCACCTCGCGACTAGCCGGTTAACTCCGGTTAGGGGGAAATTAACCTTTTGCCTTCAGACACGCTTAGGTTAATGCTTCGCCTTAATGCGCAGCGGCCGAGGGGGGCCGTTGTCGTCCGGGCAAGGGGACCAACGGATGCGCGTGCTGCTGATCGAAGACGAGCCGACGACCGCGAAGGCGATCGAGCTCATGCTCAACACCGAGGGCTTCAACGTCTACACGACCGATCTGGGCGAGGAAGGCCTGGATCTCGGCAAGCTCTACGACTACGACATCATCCTGCTCGACCTCAACCTGCCGGACATGCACGGCTATGACGTGCTCAAGAAGCTGCGCGTCGCCCGCGTGCAGACGCCGGTGCTGATCCTGTCGGGCGTCAGCGAGATGGACAGCAAGGTGCGCTCGTTCGGCTTCGGCGCCGACGACTATGTCACCAAGCCGTTCCACCGCGAGGAGCTGATCGCGCGCATCCACGCCGTGGTGCGCCGGTCGAAGGGCCATTCGCAGTCGGTGATCCGCACCGGCAAGCTGGCGGTGAACCTGGACGCCAAGACCGTCGAGGTCGACGGCGCCCGCGTGCACCTGACCGGCAAGGAATATGCGATGCTGGAGCTCTTGTCGCTCCGCAAGGGCACGACGCTGACCAAGGAGATGTTCCTCAACCATCTCTACGGCGGCATGGACGAGCCCGAGCTCAAGATCATCGACGTCTTCATCTGCAAGCTGCGCAAGAAGCTCAGCATGGCGACCGACGGCGAGAACTATATCGAGACCGTCTGGGGCCGCGGCTATGTGCTGCGCGATCCGGAGGATCAGGTGGTGGCGATGCCGGACACGCAGGTCGCTTGACCGCATTCTCCGCAAGGAAGCTTCAAAAGGGCCGCCGCTTCTTCACCGAAGCGGCGGCCCTTCCCGTTCACGGCCCCTTCACCTCCGTCGATCATTTGATTACGAATGTAGTCAAAGGGAGACGGTAACGATGCGCGGTACGATCATCGCAATGCTGGCGGCGGCACTTCTCGTCCCGTCACCGGCGCTGGCCGAGAGCGAGCAATGGATCGTCGCCGTCGATCTGTGGGGAAACACCGCCTATTCGACGCTGGCCATCGATCGCGACGGCGAGCGCATCTCGGGCGATCTCGATGGCGATCGCGTCGAAGGGGCCGTGTCGAAGCGGAAGCTGGAGTTCACGGCCGCCAACGCCAAAGGCTACCCCTCGCGCTTCACGGCCGCGCTTTCCGGCGACCGGGCGAGCGGTGAAGCCGAGATGCCCGATACCAATGACGCCGCCCGCCGCGTCCGCCATGCCTTCACCGCACGTCGCATCCCCGATCGTCCTACCGGCGGACCGCGCGTGATCGATTTCCAGCCGACCGACTATTCCAACGCTTTCGATCCGCATCGCACACCGGTACTGACGATCTGGCCGGGCGATACCGTCCGCACCTCGACGATCGATTCGGGCGGCGTGGACGCGACAGGCGTCACCCGCGCGCTGTTCGGCAACCCGCAGACCGGCCCGTTCTTCGTTGCCGGCGCGGCGCCCGGCGACACGCTCGTCGTCACGATCAAGCGGCTGGCGCTCAACCGCGACTGGGCCGACAGTCTCGACGCGGTGGTCGGCCGCGCCGCCGGCCTTTCGTTGGCGAAGCAGCTCGACGGCCTCGGCAAGCCGGTCCGCTGGCGGCTCGATCGCACGCGCGGCACCGCCTCGCCGGAAGGCGCGGAAGGGGCGCTCAAGGACTATGCCGTGCCGCTGCGCCCGATGCTCGGCGGCCTCGCCGTGGCGCCCGGCTTCGGATTCCAGCCGGTCTCGACCGGCGATACCGGCAATTTCGGCGGCAACATGGACTTCAACGAGGTGGTCGAGGGCAACCGCGTCTACCTGCCGGTACAGCAACCGGGCGCGCTGCTCTATCTCGGCGACGCCCATGCGCTTCAAGGTGACGGAGAGACCACGCAATATGCGCTCGAGACGTCAATGGACGTCGAATTCTCGGTCGATCTCGTCAAGGGCAAGCGGATCGCGATGCCGCAGGTCGAATCGCCGACGGAGATCATGGTGCTGGGTCAGGCGGGTTCGCTCGACGACGCCCTCAAGGCTGCGAATACCGGCATGATCGCATGGCTGCGCGCGGACTATGGCATGACACTGTCGCAGGCGGCGCAGGTGATGGGCAGCGCGGCGAAATTCTCGATCGCCAATCTCGCCGGACGCAGCGTGGGCGTCGCGGCTAAGCTCGACAAATCGCTGTTGCCAAAACGTTAGTTAGTCTCGGTCCGTCCATGGGTAATCGGCGACCCAGCGCGCAAGCGTTTCCAGCGCGAGCGGCCGATCGAAGCGCACGCCCGCACGGCGGCCGTCGCACCAGCGGACGACACCTTCGAGGATCGGCAGGCCGGCAATGCGGAGCACCACCGGATCATCGACCGCGGTCCATTCGGCGGCGTCCACCTTGGCGCCGCCTTGCGAGATGTCATGTACCTGTATCGGACGATAGACGATCCCGCAGCGGATCAGCGCCGGTACACTGACCGCGAGGCGCGGCTGGCGCGGTACCGGGCAGGCCGGCGGCTGGGCATCGCCGGCGAGCAGCCGCTCGACATCGATGCG
>Ga0081539_10007073_pt1 | contig 10376 bp, 13 predicted proteins | sample TabmetS4T2R2_FD_71023 | JGI IMG/M metagenome (GOLD analysis project Ga0081539, IMG submission 71023) | Tabebuia heterophylla rhizosphere microbial communities from the University of Puerto Rico - S4T2R2 | ecosystem: Host-associated > Plants > Roots > Rhizosphere ... | reverse complement strand
GGGCGTTGCCGCCCGCCCGCTCCAGCGACCTACTCCAGTGACACAGGGAGCCGTCATGGCCCGAGCCACCGGGATCCACCGCAGCCGCGGGAGCGCCGCCCGGGCCGCCGCGTACGCCGCGGTGGTGGCCTTCACCGTCGTCCTGTCCGCGGGCGCGGTGCTCCTCGGCTACCGCGCGACCCAAGAGCCGGCCGCACCAACGGCGGCGACGACGTCGCTCGACGCCCGCACCGCCCGCGCCGTCACGTCGCCGGCCACCCAGCCGGCCGCCGCGAGCACGACCCGCACGAGCCCCACGCGGCTCGCCGTCCTCGGCCCGCGACCGCTCATCGACACCGGGACCGCGCTGCCGGCCGGCGTCGAGGTCAACGTGTCGCTGCCGGCGCTGCCGCCGGACACGCGCGCCGTCCTGCTCGAGCTGACGGTGCGCGGCGCCGGTGCGCCGGGCATCGTCACGGTGCGCACGAACGTCGAGCAGACGGCGGCCCTGCGGCTGCCGGCGGCCGGCGCGATGTCGAGCGCGACCGCCGTCGCGCTCGTCGAGGGCGACCGCAGCGTCGCGGTCCGCACCCAGGGCGGCGGTCGCCTGATCATGAACCTGGCCGGCGTGTTCGTGCCCGCCGAGAAGGCGACGGACGGCCGGGTCGTCGCGCTGCCGGCGTCGCCGGTGCTCAAGCTGACGCCGAAGGTCGACGGCAACGACGCCGAGATCAAGGTCGCCGGCATCCCGGCGCTGCGGGCCGCGGGCCCGGTGTCCGCCGTCATGCTCAACCTCGACGGCGACGTCGGCGTCCACGGCGGTTTCGTCGCGATGGGACCGTCGGCGGCGAAGCTGCGGCAGCAGGTGTTCTGGGGCGCCACGCAGGGCGCCGACCGTACGCGGCACGGGTTCCTCGTCGTCCCGGTGGCGGACGGCAGCCTCCACCTGCGCTACCACGCCGGCACGCAGCTGTTCGTCGAGATCGTCGGCTACGTCACGGGCAAGGGCGCGCCGGAGTCGGCGGCCGGGCTCGTCGTCCCGGTGCCGGCGACCGGCGCGCAGTCGGTGACGGTGGCGGCGAACCGCACCGCGGCCGTGCCCGTCGTCCGCCCGGACGACGCCGCGACGATCGCGCCGGACCGCGTCGCCGCGGCCATCGTCGGGGTCCTCGCGACGGCGCGGCAGGCGAGCGGCGTCTCGGTGCGCACGCCGGGCGCGACGCCGGCCGGCGGCGCGACGCTCTCCGCGGCGGGCCGGCCGCGCTCGATGCTGGCGCTGTCCGGCGTCGAGAACGGCGCGGTCAGCGTGACCAGCCAGCTGGGCGCGACCGTGGTGGTGACACCGCGGGCCCTGATCCTCAAGGGCTAGCGCGCAGCGCCCTGGCCGCGCAGCGCGCGGCACGGTGTCGGCCGGCTGCGCCGCGCCGTCGACGCCGCGGTACCGGCTGCGGCCGGGCGACGTCGTCGCGATCCGCGAGCGCAGCCGCGGCAAGGCGCCGTTCCGGGTGGCCGCGGCGGGCGCCCACTCCACCGAACCGCCCGCGTATCTCGACGTCCGCCTGGCGGCGCTGCACGCGAGGCTGGTGCGCGAGCCGCGGCGCCGGGAGGTGCCGGTGGTCTGCGACGAGCAGCTCGTCGTCGAGTACGACTCGCGCTGAGCAGCTAGCCCGGACGTGACTCGGCCGCGGCCGGGTCGGGGTACGCGACGGTCTCGGTCGCCTTCGCGCTCAGCCACACCTCGCTGCCGCGCGCGAGCCGCAGCTCGGCGAGCGCCGCGGGCGTGATGTCGGCCAGCGCCGGCGGCGCGCCGTCGACGGCGACCCGCACCCGGTCGGTGAGCAGCTCGACGCCGGTGACGGTGCCGCGCCACACGTTCCGGGGCGAGCCGGCCGGCGGGTGGGCGGCGTGCAGCGTCACCGCCGCCGGCGGGACGGCGACCAGCACCCGGGCACCCGGCGGCTCGTCGCGGACCGCCGTGACGAGCGCGCCGCCGCCGTCCAGGTCCACGCGGCCGCCGCCGGCGGGGCTCACCCGCCCCCGGTACAGGTTGAGGCCGACGAGGCGCGCGACGTACTCGGTCGCGGGCCGGCGCGCGACGTCGACCGGCCGGCCGGTCTGGACCACGCGGCCCGCCTCGAGCACCGCGATCCGGTCCGCGAGCACGAGGGCGTCGAGCGCGTCGTGCGTGACGACGAGGCTCGGCCCGGCGAAGCCGGTGAGGTGGCGGCGCAGCTCGCCGCGCAGCTCCAGCCGGGTGCGCGCGTCGAGCGCGGCGAGCGGCTCGTCGAGCAGCAGGACCGCGGGATCGGCGGCCAGCGCCCCGGCGAGCGCGACGCGCTGCGCCTGCCCGCCGGACAGCTCCGCCGGGCGCCGCCGCGCGACGTCCGCGAGGTCCACGCGGGCCAGCCACGCGGCGGCCGCCGCCCGCGCGACGCCGCGGCGGGCGCCGCGGGCGCGGGCGCCGAACGCCACGTTGTCGAGCGCCGAGAGGTGCGGGAACAGCCGGTAGTCCTGGAACACAAGGCCGGCGGCCCGGTCGGCGACGTCGCGCCAGGTCCCCGTGACCGGGTCGTCCCAGACCTCGCCGTCGACGGCGATCCGCCCGCCGGACAGCGGCACCAGACCCGCGACGGCGCGGAGCACCGTCGTCTTGCCGGCCGCGTTCGGGCCGAGGACGGCGAGCACCTCGCCCGGCGCCACCGCCACCTCGGCGTCGAGCCGGAAGCCGGTCCCGCGCTCCACGACGACGCGTGCCGCGAGCCCGGTCACGGCGCCACGCCCGGCCGCAGCCAGCGGTCCCGCAGGGCGACGAGCGCGGCGACGGACACCGCGAGCAGCACCAGGCTGAGCGCGATCGCGGCGTCCGGGTCCCGCTCCAGCGCCAGGTAGACGGCGAGCGGCATCGTCTGCGTCGTCCCCGGGAAGTTGCCGGCGAACGTGATCGTGGCGCCGAACTCGCCGAGCGCCCGGGCCCAGCAGAGCACGGCGCCGGCCGCGAGGCTCGGCGCGATCAACGGCAGCGTCACGGTGCGGAACGTGTGCAGCGGCCGGGAGCCGAGCGTGGCCGCGGCCTCCTCGAGCCCGCGGTCCGCGCCGCGCAGCGCGCCCTCGACGGCGACGACGAGGAACGGCATCGCGACGAACGTCTCGGCGACCACGACGCCCGCCGTGGTGAACGGCAGCGTGACGCCGAACCAGGCGTCGAGGTGCCGGCCGAGGATGCCGCGCCGGCCCAGCGCCAGCAGCAGCGCGACGCCGCCGACCACCGGCGGCAGCACGAGCGGCAGCGTGACGAGCGCGCGCAGCAGCGAGCGGCCGGGCCACGCTCCCCGCGCCAGCACCCAGGCCAGCGGGACGCCGATGGCCACCGAGCAGAGCGTCGCCAGCGTGGCCGACACCAGCGAGAGGCGCAGCGCCTCGCGCACCGCCGGCTCGGCGAGCAGGTGCGGCAGGCTCCGCCACGGCGCGCGGAGCAGGAGCCCGGCCAGCGGCAGCAGCAGGAACCCGACCGCGACCGCCGCCGGCACCGCCAGCGCCCAGGGCGTGGCGGCTCTCGACCGGCCACCGGACCGCCCGCGGCCTACAACCGGTCGAAGCCGACCGCGGCTCACAGCCGGCCGGAACCGGCCGCGGCTCACTGCCGGTCGAAGCCGGCCGCCGAGAGCACCTCGCCGCCCGCCGCGGAGAGCACGTAGTCGACGAAGGCCTGGGCCAGCGCCGCGTTCCGGCTGCCGGTCAGCGTGGCGATCGGGTACGCCGTCGACGCGTTGACGTCGTCCGGGATCTCGATGCCCGTGACGTCGGCGCCCGCGGCGCGCACGTCGGTGACGTAGACGATGCCGGCGTCCACCTCGCCGAGCTTGACCTTGGTCAGCGTGGCCTTGACGTCGGCCTCGTTCGTCACCGGCGTCAGGGCCACCTTGGCGTTCGCGAGCACCGTGCGGGCGACGGTGCCGCACGGCACCTCGGCCGCGCAGAGCGCGACCTTGACGCCCGGCCTGGCGAGGTCCGCCAGCGTCGCGATCCGCGCCGGGTTCGCCGGCGGGACGGCGATCTCCATGCTGTTCTGCGCGAACGTCGCCGGCGCTGCGGCGTCCTTCGCGTCGACCACCTGCTGCATGTTCTTGGCCGAGGCGGAGGCGAAGACGTCGGCCGGCGCGCCCTGCGTGATCTGCTGCGCGAGGCTCGGGCTGGGACCGAAGCTGAAGGTGACGTCGGTGCCGGGGTGCGCGGCCTCGAACCGCTTGCCGAGCTCGGTGAACGACTCGGTGAGCGACGCGGCCGCGAACACGGTGACCTTGCCCGACAGCGAGGCCGGCGAGGTCGCGGCGCCGGACCCGGCGCCACCGTCGTCGCCGCAGGCGGCGAGGGAGAGCGCGGCGGCGAGCGTGGCGGCGAGCAGGGTGCGGCGCATCATGCCTCCGGGACCTGGACGACGACGTTCGTGGACTTGACCGCCGCCACGGCCAGGACGCCGGGCTCGAGCCCGAGGTCGTCGGCCGCCTCGCGGCTCATGAGCGACACCACGCGGAACGGCCCGGCCTGGAGCTCCACCTGGGCCATGACGGCGTCCTTGGTGACCTTGGTGACGAGCCCGGTGAACCGGTTGCGCGCGGACTCCTTGACGACGTGCCGGCCCGGCGGCGCCGGCGCCGCGGCGGCGAGCTCCTCGGCGAACCGGGCGAGCTCGGCCCCCTCGACCGCCAGCCGGCCGCCGCGGGACACGGTGGCCAGGCGGCCGGACTCGGCCCAGCGGCGCACGGTGTCGTCGCTGACCCCGAGCAGGCGGGCCGCCTCGCGGACGGCGAACGTGGTCACGCCGTCATGCTAGCCGCAGGTGCGGCGAAACAACCTGGTTTCAGCCGCAGCTACGGCTCAACTGGTGACCAGGACCTCGAAGTCCTCCGTCCGGTGCAGGCCGGCGAACCCGTCCGCCAGCTCGGGCGGCGGGACGGCGAGCTTGCGCGTCGTCAGGTCCAGCCACGCGCCGTCGGTGCGGATGGTCGCCGACAGGACGCCGTCCGAGCGGACGAACTCGTGCCGCAGCCGCCAGCGCGCCGCGTCGGCGCTGAGCCCTGCCAGCTCGACGGAGACGCTCACGCGGTCCAGCGGCCGCAGCTCGCGGCGGTACTCGAGCTCGTCGCGGAACACGACGGGCGCCAGCTTCGCGACCTCGAGCACGCGCAGGACGCCGAGCTCGCCGAGGGCCGCGAAGCGGCCGTGGATCGCGTACTCCAGGTACCGCGAGCTCGTCAGGTGGCGGTTGACGTCGAGGTCGGTGACGCGGACCTCGAACTCGTGCTCGTAGCGCTCGCCGGGCCCGCCCATCGCTACTGGAGGTAGCCCTCGACCTCGCCGCTGGGGCGGACGGCGGCGTCGTCCGGGTTCTCGCCGAACTCGCGGCGCGCGCGGCGCTGGCGCAGCACGTCCCAGCACTGGTCGAGGTCGCGCTCGAGCTGCCGCAGCCGCTCGCGGTCCTCGGGCGTCAGGCCGGCGCCGCTCTCGCGGAGCCGGTGCTCCTCGGCGACGAGCTCGTGCACGCGGGACAGGATCTGCTGGTCGTCCACGCCGACGAGCGTACGCCGCCGCACCGACAGCACCCTCGACGGGCGATGTCGATCAGGTTGGCTACCGTCGGTGGCATGACCGGCACCAGCGGGCACGTCGCCGACCCGCCGCGGCAGCTCGTCGTCGAGTGGGCCCTCTGCGGCATCGCCGCCGCGGCCACCCGGTTCATCCCGGTGCCGCTGGTCGACGAGGTCGTGAAGGACCGCGCCGTCCGGTACGCCGTCCACCGCACGTTGCGGTCGCACGGGCGGACGTACGGCGACGACGCCGTCGAGGAGCTGTACGAGGGCGTCGACACGCGGCGCGCGGCGCTCGCCCGGAGCCTGCGGTCGGTCCCGCGGCGGATCCTGCTGTTCCCGGTGCGCAAGTACGTCGCGATCTTCGGCTCGGTGCGCGGCGTCCCCAACGACGTGATGCGCGTCGTCCTGCTCGGCCGCACCGTGCACCGCGCGATCGAGCTCGGCCGGCTCGACGGCGACGGCGAGCCCCTGCACGAGGACGCCGCCGCGGTCCGGCGGGCGTACGACGACGCGATCGAGAACCAGGACCTGCGCCTGCTCCGCGGCGCGCTCGCCGACGGCCTCTCCCAGGGGCGCAGCCTGACACGCGCCGCGGTCGCCTTCGCCCGCACGCAGTTCGCGAAGGACGACGACGCGAGCCCCGGGCTGCGGCCCGGCGGCGAGGTGGAGCGGAGCGCCCAGGCGGTCGAGTCCGCCCTGCGGCGCCCCGACGTCGTCGAGGAGCTCGAGCGGTTCGACGCGCGGATCGACGCCGCGCTGGCTCCGCGTCCCTCGCCGTGATCATGCGATCACGGCGAGAGGAGCGCGCCGCCGCCGGGGACGAAGGGGGCCAGTCTCAGCGCGTCGAGCAGCGCCCGCGCGGTCGCGGTCGCGGCGGTGAGGACCGGCAGCCCGGTGCGTTGCTGCGCCTCCTCGACCACGGGCAGCGACGGCATCTGCACGCACGCCGACAACACGAGCGCCTCGGCGCGGGTCAGGTCGAGGCCGGCGGCCAGGTCCAGCAGGTCGCGCGGGTCCAGCCGGCCGACGGCGCGGTTGTCGGTGACGCCGCGGCTGTGCACCGCGACGACCTCCACGCCGTCCGCGGCGAGGTAGTCGACGACGCGCGCGGTGAGCGCCGGCGCGTACGGCGCGATCATCGCGACCCGGCGCACGCCGAGCAGCCGCGCGCCGTCCACCAGGGCGCCCGCGCTGGTCACCACGGGCGCGCCGTCACCTGCGGCGTCGGCCAGGGCACGCTCGGCCCGCCGGTGGGCGCCCGGCCCCTCGGCCATGACGGCGACGAGGCACGCGTACGCGAGCGCGTCGCAGCCGGCGTCGGCGAGCTCGGCGGCGCACCGCGCGCCGTCGGCGTTCATCGCGGCGAGCGCCGCCGCAGTCACCTCGGTCAGCCGGGCGCGCGCGGAGTGGAACGTGAAGCGCTCCGGCGCGACCGCCTCCCGCCGCCGGAACAGCTCCGGCAGCTCGGTCTCCATCGTCACGTTGGAGCTCGGGACGACGAGGCCGAGCCGGTACGGCGCGGCGGCGCGCGGGTCCGGCGTCACGAGGCGCCGCCGTACTCGCGCAGCGCCAGCCGCGTCGTCGCGCGGGGCGCGATCGCCAGGTCGATCCCGAGGCGGTCGAGAATCGCGCGGACGGCGTCGGCCGCCAGCGAGCCGTGGCGCTCGAGCACCAGCAGCGGCCGCCGGTGGCGCGCGTCGAACGGGTACCGGACGCCGGCGTGGAAGCCGAGGATCGTCGTCGACATCGGCAGGTAGCCGGGGTAGGCGGCGCGAGCGGCGTCCTCGTCGTCGTGCTCGAGCAGGCTGAACAGCGGCTCGTGGCCGAACTCGGCGCGCAGCCCGTCGGCGCGCCAGTGGGCCGGGGTGTCGTCGGCGCCGGTGAGGTGCCGCGAGCGGTTGGCCGAGGTCACGTAGAGGACGTCGTCACCGGTCGCGTCCAGGCAGCGGGCGAGGAAGTCGTTGGACGGGCAGGCGTAGCCCGGCGCGATCACCTGCGCGGTGCGGACGCCGCCCTCCACCAGCGTCAGGTGGTCCGGCAGGTGCGCCGCCGCGGGGCCGCGGAACCCGAACGGCCCCAGGCCGTACAGGGTGTCCACGACGCCGAGCACGCGCCGTCGTGTGAGGCCGGCGGGCAGCGCGTCCCAGTCGAAGAGGTCCGGGACGCGGGACGGCGGCACCGTGATGCTGCCGACCTGGTCCGGCGGGCGGCCCTTCATGACGTTCACCCGGCGGACGGTCTCGCGGTCGCCCCGCGAGGTGATGACGTAGAAGTTCGCGAAGCCCTGTCCCACCACGCCGCCGGCGGCCAGGTCGTGCGCGGCCGCGAGGACGTCGCGCCCGTCACCCAGCCGGCGGGTCACCGTGGCCTGCGCGGTCGTGTCCATGCCCCGAGGAGCACGGCGGGACGCGTCAGATACCCGCCGGCCCGCGCGGTAAGTCCGCCACGTCCTCCGAGCACGCTGTGACGTTGTGCTCGCCTAGCGAGCACGACGTCACAGCGTGCTCATCGGTCGGGCCCCGGAGCCGGCCCGGGCGGCGCTCACGCCGTGGGCTCGGGCTCGTCGCCGGACTCCCCGGCCGGGGTGTCCGCGCGAGGGCCGTCCTGGACGTCGGACGGCGTGGCCGCGCCGGGCTCCGGCGTGCCCCAGCGGGGCTCGACCGGGTCGCCGGCGAGGATCCGGTACATCGACCGGCGGGCCTCGTCGAGGACGGCGCGGGCCTGCTCGACCTGCGCGTCCGTGCCGTGGCGCCCGATCTCGCGGAGCGCCATGCCGAGGCCGCCCATGGACTCGAAGAGCGCCCGGAAGCGCTCCCGCGGCCCGGCGCCGGACGACCAGGGCTCGGCGAACTCGGCCGGGTTCTCCTCGACCGTGCGGCGTCCGGCCTCGGTCAGCGAGAACACCCGCCGGCCCTCGTTCTCCTCCACGGAGACCAGGCCCTCGTCCTGCAGCTGCTGCAGCACCGGGTAGACCGAGCCGGGGCTCGGCCGCCAGAGGCCGCCGCTGCGCTCGGCGAGCTCGTTCATGATCGCGTAACCGTGGCGCGGCTCCTCGGCGAGGAGCGCGAGGATCGCGGCGCGGACGTTCCCGCGGCCGCGGCGTCCGCGGCCGAACGGGTGCTCGCCGCGCCCGCGGCCGCCGTGACCGCGGCCGAAGCCGCCGGGGCCGCCGAAGCCGCCGCCGGGACCGCCGAAGCCGCCCGGACCGAAACCACCTGGTCCGAAACCGCCCGGACCGAAGCCGCCCGGTCCGAAGCCGCCGCCGGGGCCGAAGCCACCGCGGCCGAAGTCGCGGTCACGATCGCGGCCGCCGCGGTGGCCGCCGACGGCCTCGAAGCCGTAGGCGGCGTCGCGGAGCCGGCGACCCAGGGCCTCATGGCCCGCCAGGCGCGCAGCAGCGGCCAGGCGGCGGGGGTCCGGGTCGACGTCGGGGTCACGGCGGCGTCGGTCACGGCTGTCACCCCTTCGCTGGGGGCGGGGGAACCACCCCTCGTTGGTTCGTGTGGCCTGTGTGTTCATCAGGCTCTCCCTCCTGTTCGATACGTCAACGATATATCGGTAACCTATCGATGGGAAGAGCTATTCCAGGCCGGCGGTGCGGGGCTCAGGCCTCCTGGGCCGACGGGCCCGCCGGGCCTGCGGGCCCGGCCAGGCCGTGCAGCAGCAGCGCTGTGAGCGTGTCGACGATCTCGGCCGAGGTCGCCCGCGGCGCCGCCGGACCGGCGGTGAGGACGGCGAAGCCCAGCATCGAGAGCATCCCGCCGATGGCGGCCGCCACGAGCTCCGGATCCCCCGGCACGTACCGGCCGGCGTCCCGCGCGACCTCCAGGTGCCGGCGCAGCATCGCGGTCTCCTCGACGAGGTTCCGCCAGGGCCGCCCGGACGCGAGGTCGCCGGCGGCGTTCGACTGGAACAGCGCGACCATCACCGGCAGGTGGTCCTCGAACACGCGCCAGGCGATGTCGAGGTGCTCGCGCAGCGTCTCGCGGTCGGCGAGGTCGTGCTCGGGCGCGTGCTCCGCCCGGTCGCCGAGCTCGGCGCGGGCCTGCGCCTCCATGTCCGCGAGCAGCGCCTGGAGCAGGTCGTCCTTGCTCGTGTAGTGGTCGTAGAACGAGCCGGTCGCGCGGCCCGCGGCGGCCGTGATGTCCGTGATCTTCGTCCGCGCGAACCCGCGCTCGGCGAACAGCCGCCGCGCCGCCGCCTTGAGCGCCGCCTGCGTCTCCGCCGCCCGCTCCTGCCGCACACCCATGGCCGCATCCTCCCGCGCTTGACGACGCCGCCCCGCCGGATCCATAGTGAATCTCAATTCGGTGAATCTCAATTCAGTAAACGACGGGAGGGATGGCCATGCGGGTCGTGGTGATCGGTGGTGGCGTGGCAGGGGCGGTGAGCGCGCTGGCGTTCCGCGGCATCGGTGCGGAGGTGACCGTGCACGAGGCGTACGAGGACCCGGGCGGCGACGTCGGGTCGTTCGTCAGCCTCGCGGCGAACGGGCTGCGCGGCCTCGAGTTGGTCGGCTGCCTGGAGCGGGTGCAGCGGCGGGGCTTCGCCGTCCCGCGGCAGCGGCTGGTGTCCAGCTCGGGCCGCACGCTCGGCGAGATGGCGCGGGGCCGGACGCCCGGCGACCCCCTGCAGAGCGTCACGCTCCTGCGCGCCCACCTGGTGGCCGAGCTGCGGGACGCCGCGCGCGAGGCCGGCGCCCGCGTCGTCACCGGCCGGCGGCTGGCCGCCGCCGACCCGCACGCCCCGGGTGACGTCGCCCGCGCGCGGTTCGCCGGCGGTGACGTCGTCGAGGCCGACCTGCTGGTC
>Ga0081539_10007072_pt1 | contig 10377 bp, 7 predicted proteins | sample TabmetS4T2R2_FD_71023 | JGI IMG/M metagenome (GOLD analysis project Ga0081539, IMG submission 71023) | Tabebuia heterophylla rhizosphere microbial communities from the University of Puerto Rico - S4T2R2 | ecosystem: Host-associated > Plants > Roots > Rhizosphere ... | reverse complement strand
AACAGATGCTGCCGGAAGATCGATAAGTCGAGGGCCGGTGTAGTTGACGTCGGCAGCTGCAGCGACCGCTGCCAACGCAGCCTCAAGCACGGGCGGCACCGATCCGCGCACGTCGACGAGGGCGTCGAGGAACTGCTCGTGTAGTCCCTTGCTGTGCAGGAGCCGCGCGATGGCCCTTGGGACGTCTGCGTCGCTGGCGCCGCTGGTCGGGTCGGTGACGCCGTACGCCGGCAGCACGCCCGCGGCCGCTCGCAGCGCCGGTAAGTCAACGCCTGCTATAAGCGCCTGCTCGATGGCTGTCGCCGCCGGCAGGCGAACGACCACATCGCACGCTGTTTCGATCTCGGTGAGAACGGCCGCAGACGTCTTCGCTGGGTCACAGTCGATCAGCGCTACGACGCGAAAGCCCATCGCGTGGGCAAGGTTGGCCACGCGTGGGATTTGGCTGGTGCCGCCGCCGAAGCCGTTGTCGGCCGAGATGAGCCTCGTGCCTGCGGCCGACAGCGGCAATGCGGCTGCTGCTCGGTGGCGATCGGCGCTGCTGTAGGTGGTCAGGTCGTGCGGGCCTTCGGTGATCGCGACGACGGGTGCCGTCAGCGCCGGCAGCAGTTGCGCGTGCAACAGGCGGCGCACCGTGACTTCCTTCCTGTCTGTCGGTTCGGGCAACGCGTGGTGGGTACGGGGTCCGCCGTGGCGGGTGAGCCGCACCAGCTCGCCTGGGGCGAACGCGCGCGCGACTTCGGGACGACGAGTGGTCAGCCAGACCTGGTCGGCGCGGGCCCGCAGCACGGCGGCGAGGTGCTCGGCGGTGGCCGCGTCGAGGCCGTCGCCGAAGTCGTCACCGAGAACCACGGCACCAGCGACCGATGAGGCGAGCAGCAGCGCCTCGGCCGCCGCGAGGACCGCGGTGACGGTGGACCCGTGATTGGACAGAGTCAGAAGGCCGGCCTCGTCGAGCTCGAGAGCGGGCTGGACAGCCCGCAACAGCGCGGATAGCGACCCGTCTTCGGGGCGGAAGCGCACCTCAGCCGCCGTGGGTGGCGTGTCCGAGAGGTGGCGGGCGAGGCCACCGGCTTGCAGGACCGCGTCGACGGTCGCGGCGATCGACGCGTCAGTTGACAAGCCGTCGGTGGCCGCGGCCACAGCCTGCTCGAGCGCGCGGAATGCGGCCGAGGCGGCGTCGGCGTCCCGGTCGATGACGAGACGGCGCAGCATTCCTTCCGCGCGCAGCTGCAACGGCCGCTGTGCGTTGAGCACGACGACGGGCAGCGCGCGCCGGACCGCGGCCGGAACCCTCGCGTACTGCGCAGTCGTCGGGTTGCTCCGCACTGGGAAGAACACCACGTGCTCGAGCGAGTCGGTGTGCGGGTCGTAGCTGACCCGGTAGCTCAGCCGCAGGCCGAGCGGAGCGTCCGGTGCCGCGTTTCCCGACTCGTCGATCAGCTCGTTGCCGTCGAGCGACTCGAGGTACCCGTCACATAGCTGCTCGAGTTCCGGGTCCAGCTCGACGAGCGTGACTTCCAGCTCGCCGTACGTGGCCACGTCTTGCGAGTCTGCGGACACGGTCATGCTGTCGGCACCACCACCACCGGGCGCCGTGTTGCCGCACGCTGCCACGCGGTGCTGGTGGCGGATGTCGGCCAACGCCGGCTGAACGCGGATGGACGCAGGGTCCAGCAGCCGAGTGAGCGCGATGATGATGTCGCTGCGCCCGGCGCGGGGGACACCTGCGAGCAGCACATGACCGCGCGGGCGAAGGTCCAGGTCAGCCCACCCGCGAAACCCGTGCAACCGAAGGCGCGTGATGCGCACTGGCAGCCCCCCGTGGTTCGAGATTGCAGACGATCGTGGCGCGATGGCGAGGCACGAGTTCGGCGGGCGGGTGCCCACGAGATGGTACCGGGAGGGACGAATCCGCGTACTCTCCGTGCGCACCCAACCATAGGGATCATGGCGATGGTCGCGCTGCCCCCAGCGGTCGGTGCGTAACGTGCCGGGCGTGATCGGCCGCCGCTCGGGCAGGAGGCTGCGGGAGCGGCGGCCGGCGGGCCAAAGCGAGAGGTGCAAGCCGTTGTCCACCGCGCCGAACGTCGATGGGAAGTCTGTGCGCAGTCCGTCTTGACAGCGATCGGGGGCTCGGATGGCCCAGCCGGCCCCTCGGGTCTGGCAGGTCTTGGGTTCGCTGGCGACTCCGACGCACCCTCGTCCACGTGCGCCGACGGGGCTTCACCAGCCTGCACAGTTCGGTTCGCTGGACGAATACTGGACGGATGATCTTGACCAACCGCAGTCAGAAGCCGTATAAAGGGCATCTGACCTGCGGAAACATGGGTCGGGGTGGCGGGATTTGAACCCACGGCCTCTTCGTCCCGAACGAAGCGCGCTACCAAGCTGCGCCACACCCCGGTTGAGCCTCGTCAGGATAGCGGAGCGGCAGGCGCATCCCGAAACCGGTATTGAGCGGCGGCTCGCGTGAGCGCGGTGCCACCACGGCGTGCCGACGACGCGCCCGGGGGTTGGCCGCGAATAGGGTCATTGCGTGCGAGAAGACGTGATCGCGGCTCTGGAACACATGATGCTCAAGGAGGCTGAGCGACCGTTGGGGGCGGCCGTCGCGGCCTCGAACCTGCACACGCACTCCATCCGCCGGGCGCCCCACGAGGCCGCCACCAACCTCCTGGACAAGGCGGAGCAGGCACTCGAACGAGGTGAGCGGGATCGCGCTAAGGCCTATGCCGAGCGAGCGGTGCGAATCCCGTTCGACGACGGGGAGGAGGTGCTCCCCGGCATCTGGTCGGCGCACATGAGACTCTTCAGGGCTCTGACGGAGGCCGCAGAGGAGTGCGAACCCGACGATGACGCCTGGCTCACGGCAGCCGAACAGGTCCTGGACAGCAACGGTGAGATCGCGGCCAGCCTCATCAAGCACTGTCTCAAGATCATTGCAGTCGAGTACGACGTGTCGAAGCGTGAGGCTCGCCGGATCCGGGCAGTGACGGACGGGTTCGTCGAGACCCGGCCGTGGACGGACCGCGCGCTTCCGCCGAGCCTGCAAGTCGAGATGATCCTCGACATCCTCGCCACGGTGGCAGCTTATGAAGACGCGCTCTATGACGACCTGGGATAGTCGGCGGGCACGAGGGTCAATAGCGAGGCCTCGGGGCGGCAGGCGAAGCGCACCGGTGTGAACGGCGACGTGCCGAGCCCGGCGGACACATGCAGCCAGGCACCGCTGTCACCTGGCCAACGGGAGACCCCCTTGGCGCGACGACGCGGCAGATCGCAGTTGGTCACCAGGGCACCCAACCCGGGCAGGCAGAGCTGACCACCGTGCGTGTGTCCGGCCAGGATTAGCTCCGCACCGTCCGCACTCATGGCGTCTAGGACCCGCCGGTACGGCGCGTGCGCCACGCCCATGGTGAGCGTCGCGTCAGGGTCGGGCGGTCCGGCCACCTCGTCATACCGGTCGAGGCGAAGATGCGGATCGTCGACCCCGACGAACTCCAGCCGATGCCCGCTCACCTTCAGCTGACCACGGCGGTTCGTCAGGTCGAGCCATCCCGCCGCGGTGAACCCGCGGACCAGTTCGCTGGTCGGCAGCCGTGTCCCGAGCACCAGCCGATTGTGCGTGCGGAGATACCCATGCGGACTCTTCACCCGCGGCGCGTAGTAGTCATTCGACCCCAGGACGAAGACCCCCGGCAGCGCCAGTAGATCGCCGTGCGCCTCGAGGACGGCGGGCACGGCCTCCTGGTGGGCCAGGTTGTCACCGGTACTCACTACAAGATCCGGCTCCAGGTCCGCGAGCCGGCGCACCCACTCCAGCTTCCGGCGCTGTCTTGGCACCACATGCAGGTCGGAAAGGTGCAGCACCCGCAGCGGGTCACTGTCCGGGGGCAGCACCGGCAGGGTGAACCGCCGGAGCGTGAACGCCTGGGCCTCGGCCAGGGACCAGGCGAGCCCGGCGGCGCCGGCTGCCAGCACGGCGAGCGGAAGTCTGGAGACACGCACGACCGCCATCCTCCCAGGAGCTCGCGCTACGACAGGGTGGCACGCCCGCAGTGACAAGATTGCGGCATGCCCGACGCGCAGACCCGGCTCAAGCCCCGCCTCCAGTCCGACCTCACCGACGCCATGCGCGCTCGCGACGCCGTCCGGGCGGGCACGATCCGGATGGCGCTGACCGCCGTCAAGTCGGAGGAGGTCGCGGGCAAGCAGGCCCGTGAGCTGAGCGACGACGAGGTCGTCGCCGTCCTGGCCAAGGAAGCGAAGAAGCGGCGTGAAGCGGCAACGGCATATGACGACGCCGGCCGCCCGGAACTGGCCGAGCGGGAGCGTGCGGAGCTGGCAATCCTCGTGGACTACCTGCCCGCACAACTCTCGGACGAGGAGCTGCAGGCGATCGTGGCGGAGGAGATCGCCGCCGTGGGTGCTGCCGGGCCTAGCGCGATGGGAAAGGTTATGAAGGCGGTCCAGTCACGGATCGCGGGCCGGGCCGAGGGGGGCCGGGTCGCCGCCGAGGTGCGCCGACAGCTGAGGCCGGCTGAGGAAGGCTGAGGAAGGCGCTCCGACATAGTTCTTCCCGCCGAAGTGCCCGGGCAATGGGGTCACTTCGGCGGGAAGAGTGGAGCGAGAAACGGGCTGATCATGGTGGCGGGCGACGGCCTTTGTGGTTCCCGTTGTCGTGGCCGGCGCCCGGATCTACGGGTTTGGTGGCGGGAAGATCCCGCCGCCTCTCCCGTTCCCGCCGCCGTTACCGAACCCCGGCCCGAGGCTCACGGTGATCGTGACACTGCCCCCGAGCGCCGTCCGGCTCCCCGCGCCCGGTGACGTGTAGGCGACCGTCCCCGCGGGGTACTTGGAGTTCGCCGTGCCGCCGACGCTGGGCCGGAAGCCGGCCCCCTGCAGGATGGAGATCGCCCGGGACACCGAGAAGCCGGCGACGTTCGGCACCTTGACCCCGCTGCCCTGGAGCATCTTCGCCGGCGGCCCGCTGAAGTCCTTCTTCGGCAGGCCCTCCTGGGCCTTGGTCATGATCTTTTTCCAGATCGGTGCGGCGATCGTCGCGCCGTAGACCCGGGAGTAGTGCTTGCCACCGATGGTGATGTTGCGCAGCGTCTTGCGCTTGCCGTTGTTCAGCTCGGGGTCACCGACCCAGACCGCGGTCGATCGCTGTGCGGTGTACCCGACGAACCAGGTGTCCCGCAGGTCGTTGGTCGTTCCGGTCTTGCCGGCCGATGGCACCTTCAGCGGACCGACCCGCGCCGCCGTGCCCTGCGTGAGCACTCGCTTGAGCGCATACGTGACACCCGCCGCGACGTCCTTGTCCAGCACCTGCTTGCACGAGGACTTCGGGATCGCCAGAGGCTTCCCGTTGCGATCAGTGATCGACGTGACCGCGATCGGTGTGCAATACACGCCGCCGCTGGCGAACGTCGCGAAGGCCGCCGCCATCGTCATCGGGGAGAGCTCCTTCGCCCCGAGCGTCATTGAGGGCTGGCAGCCGGGGACCCCGGTCGTCGGGACGTCCTCGACCGTGCCCTTCGGCATGAATTTCAGGGAGCACTCCGGCTTGCGCGGCGCGGCCAGGCGCACCCCCATGCTCATCGCCGTGTCGCGGATGTCGCAGAGGTCGAGTTGCTTCTCGATGTGGATGTACGCGGTGTTGACCGAGTTGTAGGTGGCGCTGAGCACCGGCATGGCGCCCGAGCCGCCCCCCTCGGCGTTTCCGTAGTGATAGATGTCAGTGGCCGGGATCTTGCCGTCACATGCCGTGAAGTCATGCACCGGGATCGGCTCGTCCGACGCCGCCACGACGTCGTTCAGCGACTTGCCCTTCTTCAGCCACGTGGCCAGCGTGAACGGCTTGAACGTCGATCCCGTCTGGAACCCGCTGGAGCGGCCGTAGGCGTAGTCGGTCGCATAGTCGACGGTGGTGCGCCCGCGACCGCCACCCGGGTCGTAGACCCGGTTCTGGGCGATGGCGAGGATCTTGCCGGTCAGCGGTTCGATCGTCACTGCCGCCGTTCCGATGCCGCTCTTGTCGCCGGGCGGAATGGCCTTGGTGAGCGCGCTCCACGCAGCGGCCTGGATCGTCGGCTTGAGTGTGGTGCGAATGGTCAGGCCGCCTCGACGCAGCGCCTTCTGCCGCTCCTCCTCCGTGGCTCCGAGCGAGGAGAACGACTTGCTCTTGACGATGAACTGCTCGAGGTAGTCACAGAAGTAGCCGTTGTATCCGGCATTCGCGCAACCGTTCTTCGACTTGGTCAGGGTGACCTGCAGCTTGGTCGCGACGGCCGCCTCGTAGTTCGCCTGGTCGATCATGTGCAGGTCGTACATCCGACGGAGGACGACGTTCCGCCGGTTGACGGAGTCCGTCGCGTGATTCCGCGGGCTCCACTCGGCGGGCGACTGCACCAGTCCAGCCAGCAGTGCCGCCTGCGGCAGGGTCAGCTTCTTGGCCGACGTGTTGAAGAAGTAGCGGGCTGCCGCCTCGACGCCGTAAACCTGGTCCCCGAAGTAGGCGATATTGAGATACCGCCGCAGGATCTCGTCCTTGCTGAGCTCTTTTTCCATCGAGATCGCCAGCTTGATCTCGCGTAGCTTCCGGGCATTGCTCTTTTCGGTGGCCCTGGAGATCCCGGCTTCGTCCCCGACCTCCGCCGCCGCCTCGACCTGCACGTTCTTGACGTACTGCTGGGTCAGCGTGGAGGCGCCCTGCTGAATCTTCCCGCTGAACTGGTTGGTCAGGAATGCCCGGAGCAAGCCCTTCGGGTCGACACCGCCGTGCTCATAGAAGCGGGAGTCCTCGATCGCGACGATCGCCTGGCGCATCACCGGGGCGATCTGCGCGAATGTCACCTCTACCCGGTTCTCGTCGTAGAAGTGCGCCATGACGTGCCCGTCGGCGTCGACCACAGTGGACTGCTGCGCCAGCGGCGGAGTCTTCAGATCGGCCGGCAGCGAATCGAAGAACGCCACCGAATTCCGAGCCGCCACCCCGGTCGCCCCGACGAAAGGGATGCCCAGGCCGGCTGCGAGGACGCCGGCCACCATGCTGGTGGCCAGGAACGCCGTCAGCAGGCCGAGGACGCGATTGGCAGAGGGCTTGCCGCTGGTCATGGGCGACAGCCTAGGGCCTGTCGTGCTGGCGAGCAGGCGTGAGCGGGCGCCGCGAGGGTACGTGGTGAGCGCTTTTGCGGCCGCAGGCTACTTGATCGGAAATGCGTGATTGACGTGACCCATCGGATTGGACGGCGGATGTCCGTAGCTGGCATGCGGCCGACTCCTGGACGGCATGAACCCCTGGTTGTCGCGCGACGTGGTCCCACCAACCCGTTCGGTGTAACGCGGGACGTGACAACGACGATAGTGAGACGCGACCTAAGAATGACTATGCGTGCTTTGTGATTGCGGAGCGTGACTCATCGTCACAACACCCGACGACGAATCATCCGTCCGGCCCGTATTGGCGTACCGGTCGCTCACCTAACGTCATCACAGGGGCTCACCTCGGGGGATGAGCGTGAACCCGCGGGGGTCCAGGGAGGGCCAGGGAATGTCTGTGAACGTGAACGAGTGGGCGACGCGCGGAGCGTGCCGGACGAGCGACCCGGACGCGCTGTTCGTGCAGGGTGCGGCCCAGAACCGGGCCAAGGCCGTGTGTCTGTCCTGCCCTGTTCGCACCGAGTGCCTCGCGGATGCACTCGACCACCGAATCGAATTCGGTGTCTGGGGGGGCATGACGGAGCGCGAGCGGAGGGCTCTGCTGCGCCGTCGTCCTAACGTCCAGTCCTGGCGTCGCCTCCTGGAGGCCGCCCGCGCCGAGCAGCAACAGGCGTTCGTGAGCGGCCTGCCGGCGGTGACTGACGTGACGGCGGTAGCCGACGTGACGGCGGTGACTGACGTGACGGCGGTGACTGACGTGACGGCGGTAGCCGACGTGACGGCAGTGACGCGTGTTGCGGCCGAGGCGCGTCGCGCGGGCTGATCCGCCCAACGGAAACTCGGGGGCGACGACAGGGGGCGACGTCTTACCCGGTCCGGTCGCCGGTGATGGAGGGTCACCGAAGGCCGGAAGGGGTGAGCGGGGGAGGGCTGGAGCCCGTGGCGGCGGAGGGCCGCCGCGGGCGCTCGCCACTCAACCCGCGCCGATCAAGCAAACCGCGACCGAGTGGGCGTCCGCCCCAGATCAGGATGTCGTGGCGCCCCGTCCGGATCGGACGACGCCGAACACCTGCTCTTCAATGCCTCACACGGGGCTCGACTAGCGCTGGACCACCGCGTCGCCGGACCGCGCCAGATCCGCGCCGATCTCCCGCAGACCGTCGAGGTCATGCACGTCCTCCGGTCGCGCCGGCACCTCGACCACCGGGACGCTGGGATGGGCGCTGGTGAACCGTGCGGCCAGGTTGTGCTCCCGGTCCCGGCGGCGCATGCGCATCTCGTGCACCCGCAGCAACCCGGCAGTGAGCGAGTGCTCGCCGGCCTCTTCAAGATCTTCGGCTGCTGCGCAGGCGCGCTCGGCGGACAGTCCGGGCACGGCCACCACCTGGACCCGGTTCAGCACTAGCCCCGCCAGCGGCATCTTCTCGGTCCCGAGTCGTTCGACGAAGTACGACGCCTCCCGCAGCGCATCCGGCTCCGGCGCGGCGACCACGAGGAACGCCGTCCCCGGCGTCTGGAGCAGGCGATACGTGGCGTCCGCCCGCTCGCGGAACCCGCCGAACATCGTGTCCAGCGCCGCGACGAACGTCTGGACGTCGTGCAGCACCTGCGCGCCCAACACCTTGGTGAGCACGCCCGCAACGCTGCCGACAGCCGCCGAGAAGACCTTGAAGTACGCCCGTCCTCCGGCCCTGGCCGGCGCGCTCAGGATCCGGATCAGCCGGCCGTCGAGGAAGGAGCCGAGCCGTTGCGGCGCGTCGAGGAAGTCCAGCGCCGACCGGCTCGGCGGGGTGTCGACGACGATGAGGTCCCAGCCGTCGGGATCCGCCTCGGCCTGCGCCCGCAACTGGCCGAGCTTCTCCATCGCCATGTACTCCTGCGTGCCGGCGAAGGAGCTGGAGAGGGTCTGGTAGAACGGGTTGCCGAGGATCTGCTCGGCTTTCTCGGGGGTCGCATGGGCCTCGATGACCTCGTCGAAGGTCCGCTTCATGTCCAGCATCATCGCGTCGAGGCAGCCGCCGGCCGCAGCGTCGACGCCCTTCACGGGCCGGGGCGCATTGTCCAGTTCGTCCAGCCCCATCGACTGCGCCAGGCGGCGCGCCGGATCGATGGTCAGCACGACGACGCGACGACCGCGCTCAGCCGCACGCAGCGCCATCGCCGCGGCCGTGGTCGTCTTCCCGACGCCGCCCGCGCCACAGCAGACGATCACACCGGTGTCGGGATCGTCCAGCAGCCGGTCGATGTCGAGCCCGGGCCTACGGGTATCCGAACGGTTGCTCACGCCAGCCCCTGCTCGATCAGGCGACCGGCCAGGTCGTACAGGGCGCCCAGGTCGATCCCTGTCGGCAGTGCCGGGAGCTCGTACGTCGGCCGGTCCAGTGCGGCCAGCGCGAAACGCTCCCGGTGCTCCATCGCCACCCGGACCCCGTGATCGGCCGCCTCGGCCATCAGCCCGTCGGCGAGCTCCGCGTGGGAGGCGTCGTTGCCGTTGGCCCGGGACCGGCGCCGCAGCCCGGCCGTTGCCAGCCCGGCCAGCACCTCCTCGCGGTCCAGGCGACCGGCCACCGCCGCCTCCAGCACCGGCTCCGGCAGGATCGGCTCACGCACCATATTGACGACGACGCCACCCACCGGCAGTTCGGCGCGATGCAACTCCTCGACGGCGTCCGCCGTCTCCTGGACCGGCATGTCCTCCAGAACCGTGACCAGATGGACGGCGGTCTGCGCCGAGCGCAGCAGCGACATGATCGAGCCGGCCTGGTTGCGGATCGGGCCAACCTTCGCCAGCCCGACGACCTCCTCCGCAACGTTCAGAAATCGGGTGATCCGCCCGGTCGGCGGCGCGTCCAGCACGACGGCGTCGTACACCGGGCCCTCCCGGCCACCGTCCTTCTTCTCCCGGCGGCGCACCGCCTCGTAGACCTTGCCGGTGAGCAGGACGTCCCGCATGCCGGGCGCGATGGTCGTGGCGAAGTCGACCGCCCCGATCCGTTCGAGCATCCGGCCCGCCCGGCCCAAGTGGTAGAACATGTCGAGGTACTCCAGTAGCGCGGCCTCCGGCTCGATGGCCAGCGCCCGCACCTCACCTCCATTCGGCGCGACCGCCACGTGCCGTTCGCCGTACTGCAGGGGCGGGACGTCGAACAGCTGCGCGATGCCCTGCCTACCCTCGACCTCCACCAGCAATGTCCGGTGTCCGCCCGAGGC